>ERZ791626.1275-NODE-1275-length-19454-cov-3.989793_pt1 | contig 19454 bp, 9 predicted proteins | sample MGYA00510266_ERZ791626 | MGnify/ENA primary metagenome ERZ791626 (study PRJEB30046, sample SAMN00715208) | human gut metagenome | study: EMG produced TPA metagenomics assembly of the A metagenome-wide association study of gut microbiota in type 2...
AATATAGCACGTATGAAAACCAAACAAAAAATGCTCACGAAGCCTATTACAGCAGGCTTTGCGAGCATTTTTTTATTTTAAAAGTGTCAAAGATGGGACTATATATAGTATGTAAAAGTCTGACTCTATGATACCAGAGCACCTGCATACCGTCAAGACAGAAAGACCGTATATATCATACTGTTGCTGCAAAACCCGCTTTCTGCATCACTTGACATGGCTTTCCCTGCGTCGTATGTCACACGTTTTCTTCTAAAAAATTCGTCACAGTCCGCATGTATTCCCGGCGGTCTGTTTCGATAGCGGCAGCATGGGGCGAATCCTGGAAAACATGAAGATATTTATGCCCGCTGCCACACTGGTCATACAGACTCTGCGCCGTTTTGACCGGTACGAGCGTATCGGCACTGCCATGGAGGAACAGGACCGGCACTTTGATGAAGCGCACGGCATGAGCCGGTTCGATGGAAGATACCATTTTGTGTGTATGCACGAGCATTGCCGCCTGGAAAAAGGGATCGAGCAGATCATATCCCAGTACGAGATTTTTATCGCCTGTCCAATCCAGCAGTTTTTCCCGGCCCATAGAAATGATATTCCCATAGGAACTGTCAGCTATGACAAAGGCCGCCTGCTGCCGGTCACTGCCAGCGTACAACAAGGCCATGGCCGCCCCCAGGGAGATACCGTGCAGGCCGATGACAGCCTGTGGATCCCTGTGGCGGAGCCACTGCATCCACATGTCCATATCTTCCATTTCAGACAGTCCCCAGTCGGTGTGTTCTCCTTCACTTTCTCCGTGGCCACGCTGGTCAATGAGCAGGATATTATATCCCAGATTCTGGTATATGGGAACATACCCGAGACACATAGACCGGTTCTGGTACAGGCCATGAAGCAGAATAACCGTTTTATGGGAATGGCTGGCACTGGCAATATAGGTTCCCCGTAAAATAGTCCCATCGGGCGCGTTGACACGGACCGCTTCCCATCCCCGTTCCTTTTCCATCACGCGGATGGGCGCTACGTGACGGGAATTATTCCGTATTCCCAGAATCTGGTCCCAGGGAGCTTCACGGAATTCATTGTAAGCCAGATTGCCTGCATAGGCCCCGGCTGCAGTGGCAAGCACAATAAGGACAGCCGCTAACCCGGCTATCCCTTTTATTATACTGCGTATCATGGGTCATTGCCTCCTTCTGACGGCAGAGGCATCGCCCCTCCGTTATGACATATCATACGCCATGAAGTTCACTTCAGGTCAAGGACATGTCATCAAAAAAGGCGCAGACTCAGCTGCGCACTTCTTCCCGTAATACCACCTGATTGCATCCATCCACTTCCGAAAGCTGCACCGAAATATCTTCATGTCGCGACGTAGGAACATTTTTTCCGACATAATCGGCCCGGATAGGAAGTTCCCTGTGTCCCCGGTCTACCAGGACCGCCAGTTCGATAAAGCGGGGCCGTCCCAGTTCCATGATGGCGTTGAGTGCTGAACGAACGGTCCGCCCTGTAAACAAGACATCATCGACGAGGATAATAGTCCTGCCATCCGCATCAAACCGGTTCTGACCACTGCTGACCGTATTGATGCTGTCCTTGCGGTGATCATCCCGGTACGCAGAAATATCAAGATCGTAGACAGGGACCGGCACCCCTTCAATAGCGGCCAGTTCCGCAGCCAGCCTCTTGGCCAGTGGTACACCCCGCGTATGGATGCCGACGAGGAGCATATTGTCCAGACCTTTATTGCGTTCAATGATTTCATGAGCTATGCGGCGGATTGCCCGGCCCATAGCCTTTTCGTCCATTAAAACCGTCTTTATCTTCCACATAGATATTCCCTCACTTCAATGACGTTCCGCCTGCTGAAGACAGGCCATAAAATCAGCCGGTGCCGGCGCTTCGAAATGCATTGCCTGTCCGGTGACCGGATGCACCAGATCCAGACAATGAGAATGCAGTGCCTGTCCTTCAATGGGAAAATGATCTTTTTTGAATCCATACAGCGGGTCATTGACCACGGGATGGTGGATATACGCCATATGTACGCGGATCTGATGGGTCCGGCCCGTTTCCAGCCGGCATTCTACCCACGTATAGTCCCCGAAGCGCTTCAATACCCGGAAATGGGTCACCGCTTCCCGGCCGCCTTTAACGACTACGGCCATTTTAATGCGGTCTTTCGGATGCCGTCCGATAGGCGCGTCGATGGTTCCCCGTTCTTCCACGATATTGCCATGTACGAGTGCCCAGTACGTCCGGTGAGCCGTATGGGCCTTGATCTGTTCCGCCAGGCCCCGGTGTGCTTCGTCCGTCTTGGCCGCCACCATGACACCGGACGTGTCCTTATCCAGCCGGTGTACGATGCCCGGCCGTATGACGCCGTTTATGCCGGATAATTCTCCTTTGCAATGAAACAGAAGAGCATTGACCAGCGTCCCGTCGGGATTGCCGGCCGCCGGATGGACGACCATGCCACGTGCTTTATTGACGACGATGATATGGGCATCCTCGTAAATAATATCGAGGGGAATATCCTGCGGCTCCGCTTTCAGTTCTTCCTGGACGACGAGCTGTACGGCTATGGCATCACCGGGATTCAGGCGGTAATTCGGTTTGACCTGCCGGCCGTTGACAGTCCCGTCACCGTCTTCAATGAGCTGGCGGGAAAAGCTGCGGGAAAGAGAAAGTTCTTTCGACAAATAGGCATCAAACCGCTTACCCGCATCAGCAGCCGATGCTTCCAACAACCGTGTTTCCATGAATACCTCCGTCAATCCGAATGATGGGTCCAGCAATACCATAACAATAAAGCCACCCCGGCAACGATACCGATATCGGCCACATTAAAAACGGGCCAGATACGGAAATCAAAGAAATCGGTAACAGCGCCGCGCAGAAACCGGTCCAGGGCGTTGCCCAGGGCACCGCCCAGCAGCAGGCCGACTCCCGTGTATACCCAGCCGTTTTTCGGCAATTTTTTCCGGAACAGGCCGTACAAAACGAATAACAGCAGGGCAATGGCCAGAAAAACCCAGCGCTGATTTTCCAAAATGCCAAAAGCCGCTCCTTTATTCAATATATAAGTAATATGAAAAAATCCCGGCAGAACCGGAATCGATTCGTGAAGTTCCATGCACTGGCGGATCCATATTTTGCTGCCCTGATCCAACAGGGTTACCAGCAGCGCAATCATAAAAACGTACACAAACCCCCCCCTGCCGCAAAACTGCAGGCAATATATGAAATCTGACCGACATTATCCTATCATAGAAACGTCCCACTAGCAAGAAGGGACTTCCGCCATCCCGTACAGAAAAAGACCGCCGCACCTGGGCGCGGCGGTCTTTTGAACGGGCTACCAGCTTATTCAGCGGAGATAGCACCGGTCGGACATACGGATTCGCAAGAACCGCAGTCGATGCAAGCGTCAGTAACAACGTACTTCGTTTCGCCTTCTTCGATAGCACCGGTCGGGCAAGCGCCTGCGCAGGAACCGCATTTTACGCATTCATCAGAAATTACGTGCATGGTTTTCACCTCCAGAAAATTATGAGCAGGGAGTAAATCCCTTCATCTCGTTCATTATTACACGAATGATTTAAAATGTCAATCAACACCGTAACAGTGCAGTTTTCCGCCATTTCGGGCAGATTCCGCCTGACGGGCATTTTAAAATTTTTTCTGCACGTTTTGCCCATATGTAGAAAAAGAACCGGCGAGGGGAGCCGGTTCTCTTCTGGTAAAGCATCATCGGGGGAAGACGATACTTTATGGTCAAAGATATAAGATAGGGGTGTTCGAGGGGTATATGAACAACTTATATCTTCAACAAGTCGTAGATTCTTTCTACACATATATAATACCAAGTTTTTTTTAAAAGTAAATGAAAATAAGATTAAAATTAGATTAAATTTTACATTTCTCCATTTTCTTTCCAATTGTAAACATCATGTATATGAGTTAAGGTCAAATTATGGTACAAAAAATAGCATATGTAATGTATAATATAGAAAGCAGAGATGTTCGCCTGAAAGGGGCTGATAGAATGAGCGGAAGATCTCATATATTGATTGTAGAAGATGAAAAACAAATTGCCCGCTTCATCCAGATGGAGCTGGAGCATGAAGGGTATGAATGTGATATCGAATATAATGGTACCAAAGCCATGGAACGCATCGGCCAGGACCACTTCGACCTCATCCTGCTGGATATCATGCTGCCCGACGTAGACGGCCTGACCCTGTGCCAGCGTACGCGGGAAATTTCCAATGTCCCCATCATGTTCCTTTCGGCCAAAGACGACGTGGAAACAAAAGTCGCCGGGCTCGACATGGGCGGCAACGATTATCTCACCAAACCGTTCAACAGCAAAGAACTGCTGGCCCGTATCCGCGTCCTGCTCCGCGACCGCAATACGGACAAGGCATCGGAAAATTTCCTTCATCTCCAGGATATGACCCTCTATCTGGACCGCCATGAAGTGGAAGTAGCCGGCCGCAAGCTGCTGCTTACGAAAAAAGAATTTGAACTGCTCACGTATCTTCTCCGAAACAAGAACATTGTCCTGACGAGGGAAAAGATACTGGAAGAAGTCTGGGGCTATGATTATGCCGGCGATACCAACGTCGTCGATGTCTATATCCGTTATATCCGCGGTAAAATCGGGCAGACGGACAGCAAAAAATATATTCATACAGTGCGCGGGGTAGGTTATGTTGCAAAAGATTAAAGAAAAAATACACCGGCTGCCGCTGTTCACCCTGCCTCTCTTTGCCAAAATGGTGCTCCTCTATTCGTTTATCGTCTTTATCATCCTGCTCATCGTTTCGGTCATCACCGTCACGAGTGTGCATTTTATCATGGGGCGTTCCATTGAACGGGATTTATACTCCAGTGCCCAGTCGGCTATGGAATATCTCGATAAGAGCGGACAAATCGATTCTTCGGTTTTCACCCGGTCCAACCTCCAGCCGTTCGTCAATCTCCAGGTATACGATGCTGCCGGCCGGCTGATTCTGGACAACGGGCCGGCACATACCATCAAAAATCTGAGTGACCGTTACATCGATGACACGGTGCGGAGCAATGGCGAAATTCCCCTTCCCGAGTCCATCCAGGGAAATGAGACGAGCTCCTACGCTTATTATAAAAAATGGTACAGTACCGATAACAAGCTATATTATCTGCGATTTTCCCGCGTACCGGATAAAGAAAATGCCTTTATATCCTTATTATCCAAGCAGCTCGTGGCCTCGGTCCTCCTGAGTCTGGTCCTCACCATCTTTTCCGGCATGTACCTCATGCGCAAGTCACTGGCTCCGCTGAAGCTGATCAATGAAACACTGAAAAGCATCGAAGTCCATAAACTGAGCCAGCGTATCGTCATTCCGAAAGAAGCGGAAAACGGCATCGAAATTCACAATCTGGCCCAGTCCATCAACCAGGCGCTGGACCGCATCGAATACGGATACAAACAGCAGCAGCAATTCATCAGCAATGCGTCTCATGAACTGCGCACCCCCCTTACGGTCATCAGCGGCTATATCAATCTCCTCGACCGTTGGGGAAAAGAAGACCCGAAAGTCCTCGATGAAAGCATCCACGCCATCCAGTCTGAAACGGAATATATGCGCCAGCTCATCGAACGGCTCCTGTTTTTTGCCCGTTCGACGACAGGTACGCTGGAAGCGCATTTCATGGTCACCGACGCATCAGAATTACTGGAAGAAGTATATAACGGCGTCCTGCTCATCGCCGAAGACCGGGAAATCCTCCTCGGCCGCAACGACAAAGCCTCCATCTACGCCGAACCGGGCAGCGTCAAACAGATGCTGCGTATCTTTATCGACAATGCCATCAAATATACGCCGGCCGGCGGCTACATCTATCTGTCCTGTGAAGCCGACGAAACGCAGGTTTGTTTCAAAGTCCGCGATACGGGCATCGGGATTCCCAAAGAAGACCTGGAACGGGTCTTTGAACGGTTTTACCGGGTCGATTCGTCACGTACCAAGGAAACGGGTGGGTCCGGTCTGGGCCTTTCCATCGCCAAATATATCGCTAAAGGCAATAACGCCAGACTGGAACTGACCAGTGAGCTCCATAAGGGAACGACGGTCACGGCCATCTTCCCCCGCAATCATGAAACAAAAGAAGAACCAGATAAAAAAATTTCATCCTGACAATCGCAGGGGCTGCCTCATAAAGGCAGCCCCTGCTAGTCGTATATGGCGTTATAAAATTTCTATTTCTTTATACCGGGGCCGGATCAGCCATTCTCCTCTGCTGTTCATGATACCCCAGACATCACCGGACCGGACGGCACTGACGCCATGACGGAATGACGAGACTTCATGTACTACGCCTTCCGGAGCCGTATATATCACCTGACCTTCCGTATCAACGATTTCATAAGTCATCTTGCCTTTCCGGCACCAGGCGTACGATTCCGCCAGATAGGGCACGAATTTCACTGGTTCCTGCCATTCGTGGACGGCCTGCCCTGTTTCCTGATTTAACAGAAAGCATCGCTCCCCACGCTTCAGAAATATGCGGTCAGCCCCTAAAAAATCGACGGCATCGTATTGGAAAGGAAGAATCTGTTTCCCATCGGACAGACTGAAAACGCCGAGCCTGCCCGTTTCTTTATCCTTTAATGAGACCATGCCATTCCAGTCATCCATCATACCCGGCCCTACGTCATACCGTCCCGGTTCAATGATATACCGGCCATCTCTGCCGACAAAGGCCAGGAGGCCTTTATCTTTGATGAAAGTCCCCCAGGCCGTCATGGGATAGACTTCATCTAAACGGCTGTCGATGACTACCCGGCCTGTCCGGTCTATATATCCCCGTTTCACACCATCATAGGTCAGCGGCTCTATTTCACCGCCATAATAGCCACTGTTTACGGCTGAGCCGACGAGCGCTCCTGCCAGGAGTCCCCAGTTAAAATGATTGATTTTACGCTGGTATTCTGCCAGTCCGTCATGATACGGGAATATCCGGTCATAGGGCACGGCAAACAGTTCCTTCCCGGAGCGGTCAATGGCAATCCTGCGGCCATTTCCATCCCGTACAAAGGCGATACCTTCGCTGAAAGGTGTCAGAATTTCCTTATATACCGGCTCCGATACCACGATGCCATTGGCGTCACGGATACCATACCGGCCTTTTTCCTGAAAAAATACGGGCTCACCGCTTTCGCTTTCTGGTACCGGCAAGGTCACGGCAGCTCCCGTCTTATCGATATAAGCTGTCTTGTTCCCTTTTACCGATAAAAAGACGCCCTGCCCGGCATAAGATAACTTCTTATACGACGCAGGCAGTAAAACCGTACCATCCGTTCCTAACAGGCCCCATTTTCCCTTTTCTTTATAGCGGGCCAGGACGCCCTGTTCATAATTGAGGCTGTATTCATTGCGTATGGTTTCCCGTAAAGACTGCACAGGAGCAGGCAGTTTGTTTTTCGCTATATAGGGGAAAAGGACAGCCCCTGTTCCCGAAGCCGACGGCGTATGTATGCTTACATCGGAATGGGTGGTCGTGCGGCTGCTTTTTTCATGGGTCTCTTCCACTGTCACCGTCGATGATGACGACTCCCGGTGCACCCGGGTATAACTTTCCGCAGGGCGTTCCGCCGCTTGGGCGGGAGACAGCAATCCACTGCTGATACTGGCCATGATGGCAGCCGCTATGAGTGTTTTATTCAGTTGTATAATCATAAACGCTCCTCTCTGTTCAAAACTAATACATATATAGTGAAAATGCCTGTCATAATTACAACAATCAGTATATCAACAAATTTTCTTTTAATAAAGACCGGACATAGTGTTTACCTATACCAAAACAGGCATACGGATATTGTCTACCCGTATGCCTGAAACACATTCAATATCTATCAAGCTATCTTATCAGAAATTCCAGCGGATGCCGGCATCCCAGGACCAGTCTTTACGGAACTGGCCGCCACTGCTCCGTTCTACGTCAGCGTAGAACTGGGTTGCCGGTCCGATCTGTGCCGATGCACCCAGACCGTATTCAAACCACGTATCGCCGTAATCCCGGTCCAGGAACAAATCCCCTTCGTCATCGCTGAGATGTACCTGTCCGGAACCGCCGAATTCATGGTACCAGTTTGCCTTGAGGAAAACCTGGGCTCTGCTGCCTTCGTATCCGGCCCGGAGTCCGGCCCGGCCGACAGCGCTGCGTATATCCTGTTCATCGACGGTTACACCATTTTCCATGGTCCACGATGCCCCGCTCAGCCAGCCGAGAGTACCCTGTATCTGGGGTTCGACGAACCAGCCATGGCCCAGCTGCTTTTTGTATCCGTATTCTGCACCAAGGGAAAGGCCCGTATTATCGCCGTGACCGCTGATGCCATCATGGGCAATCAGTTTGTTGGTCAGCCGGTGCAGACGCAGGGCTAGATCGAGATAGGTTCCGTCTTTGCGGATCCGCGTATCATAACATCCCAGAGCGTAACTGTTCGTATCGCTGCGGCCGCCAAAATAAGACGCCTTGCCTTCCGTATAGCCAAAGCCGATTCCCTGATAGTGGTCCTGTGTATCGCTGTGGCCTGCCAGCTGGTCATAACCTACTTCATAAGTCTTATACCGGTCTTCAAAGGGGAACTGTCCGTTGCAGCGGATGGATGTCCCTTTTACCCGGGCCCAGATACCTTCCTGCCCCGGTTCCCCTTTACGCAGATCACCCATGCGGCGGAAGAGCGTGTCCTGTTCCGTGCGCCAGATATGGTAATTAATCCCGTCGGCTCCCATGATGCCCTGCACCGTATGGGTATAATTGCCGTGGTCATCAGTGGGCATCTTCCGGAAGCCCTTGATGTACCAGTCGGTGTTATATCCGTCCGTCACATCGTCTCCCCGGCTCGTTTCATGCGTATCCAGAAGAGTGCGGTGGAAGAACAGCCGGTCCTCCGTATCGGGCACATAAAAGCGTCCCTGTTCATCGCCCACACTGGCCAGAACAGACCCGATAGCACCATCGGTCCAGGTTCCGTTCACGGCATGGAGCTGCAGCTGTGTCGTACCCGTGTGAGTGCCTTTGACATAGAGACGGTCATTCTGTGTCGTATTGCCTTCATGGCCCATATAGACAGTGGCTCCGTCCCCGGCGAAGTTCCCTGTATACAGGCTCTGATCAGTCGTATCCTGATTCAGATGGATAATCCCCTTATCAGCCTGAAGGCTGGTAACTTTGGAATCGCCATCCAGATGCCAGACGGCACCGTCGTTGAGATGAAGGGTAACCCCTGCATCAGAACTGATGTCATAATCGAAATTTTCATCCTCTATGGTTCCATCCAGCCGGGACCCGTTTCCCTGAAGGTACGCTTCCAGAGAACTGCCAACGTCGGCTGTCAGATTTCCGTCGATACTCCCGGTGCTGCCATCATGGCCGATGGTGATGGAACCGCCTCCGGAAGAGCGGGCCGCATAGGTACTGCCGTTGGCGGAAAGGGCGTAGCTGTTAGCGTCGAGAGTAATGGGAGCCTTATTGGAAACGGACCAGATTTCTCCATTCGCCACGGCATGTTCCGTAGCATTGTCGCCGATGGTCACAGGCATGGCATTGGCCTGTACGGCCCGCATGCCGCTGGCCGGGTCGACGAGGATGTTCCGGCCCTGGAGATTCACGGCATTGGTACTGTCCCCTAATGCCCAGATGCCGCCGTCAATCTGAAGCAGACTGGTCCCGTCATGGCCCAGGTTCACAGCACCACCGGTGGTGAGGACCAGGTTCTGATTTTTATTGGTTCCTTCATAGATATGGATGATATCGCCATCCACGGAGTACCCTCCGTTCAGCCCAACCAGCCGGCCGTCGATGTTTACGTTGGAATCGGCTTCCCCGACGACCAGGGCATTATCCGCCGCACTCTGGATTACCAATGCATCGTGAGTGTTGCTGTCCGGGTCCGTGGAAGTGCCGTCCTCCTTGGTCTTTACCGTGGTACCCAGGGTCCCGCTGTCAGGAGCCGCTCCGTTGCTGAGGGTGATGTTCTTCCCCACTACGTCCATGCGGGAAACGCCGTTGACCAGCAGCCGCCCTTTGATAGCAACGGAATCAGACGTGTTTCCTTCGGGAGTCGTCCGGCCGATTTCCACAGATTTACTGTTGGCATTGGCATAGAGAGCCGTATGGCCGGCGTTATCGAGGAGGACATTCTTCCCACCTACATACAGGACCGTATCCACGCCCGTGACGATTTCCCCGTTCACCGTGGTCTGGGCCGTATCTTCATCGCCTATCTGGATGGAAGAGCTGCCCCGGTCGGTGAGGGAAAAGGCATTCTTATTATTTTCGAAATCTCCTTTCAGGCCGTTTATCGTAACGGCCTTGCTGCCGTGGAGTACGAAGGCATTAGATCCGTTGGTGAGGATATGGCCGTTTACGGTAGTCGTTTCCGTCGTGTCGTCATTGCCGGACCAGAACTGGGAATCCGTAAAATCCAGTGCTACGGCATTATACAAATCGCTGTAGGGATTATCACTGAGCGAAGGCATCTTAGTTGCATTGAAAATCAGATTCTTCCCGTTGAACCAGGCAAGTTCATCCTGATTAGAGGTCCCCACCACGGCCACAGAGCCGTTCACCGTCACATCGGTCTCATTGCCGCCCGCATAGAGTTGCCCAGTGCCGTGTGTTCCGTACCCGCCGTAAGTAAGGCGGATGGCGCTGGTATCGTAGGAATTTTCATTCAGGGCATTCCCGATGGTCAGCTTACGGGCAGCCTTCAGATCCAACTTTGCTGTCCCGTTGAACTGGATTCCCGAAGCCAGATTGATTTCATCGGCATCCATGTTCACGTCACAGTCCGTCACGTGGAGAGACCGGTGGAAGTAACTGCCATCCGCATCCGGGGCCAGGGTGATGGTCTTCCCCGTAAGAGATGCGGTCCCACTGTTATCTACCTGAAGTTCCTGTGCTTTGATATCGCCCTTATTTCCACTGGAATCTTCTGCGATGAGGGTCAGGCTGGCATCTTTCCCGGTGGCATGGAGCAGACCGTCCGAAGAGATATTGGCGGCCTTCACACTGATACTGCCATCGCCAGTCACGGAGAAATCGCCGAACGCATCCACATCTCCTCCTGCCGTTATGTTGATTCTGGCATGGCCGCCCACAGCGGCCAAATCCGCATTCCGGTTCCAGGGATTGGTGGTCTGGCCATATTTCCCCAATTTCACATTTCCCCCGGCGTTCACCGTGACGGAGGCATAGGGAGCGGAGCTGGGAAGGTAGGACCCGGTCATGACCAGCCCGTTTTGGGCAGTCACATCGCCCCGGGCGTTGAAGGTCACCTGGGCATTGGATTCAGAAGCCTTTGTATTCCCGATAGACAGATTATTTCCGGAAACAGTGATGGTGTTCAGAATAGGTTCTCCCGTGGAAGCAGTCTGGGTCCCACCTACCCCGAATTCATCAATAGTGATGTCCCCGGCATTGGCGTTACCGATATTCACCGTACTGGAGCCGGACACGCCGAGGGATTGCATATGAAGGTCCCCGGTCATATATTGGGTTCCCAGGTCAATGGTACTGCCTCCTGTGGCATTGACTCCCTGACTGCCGGTAACAGAGATAGTCCTGCCATCCATATTCACCGTTCCGCCTGCACGCTGTCCCCACAATTGCACAGCATTGATGGTTACCGCCGAAATACTGTCCGTAGCGGCATTTCCGGCCGTGATGGTACCTCCAGTAGTAAATCCGCCCGTAAAGGCAATGTTTTTCCCGAAGACCGTGGCATCTCCGCCATTGCCACCTCCGTAGTCTTCAATGGTCACCTGATTCGTAGTATCCGTCCCGACTGTCACCTTATCCTGACTCCAGCCCTGAAGATGATTTACCGTAATGGGATCCCCTTCTGTGGCATCTCCACTCCATTCATTCACATAATCATAAGTCCTGCCCGTATCCTGTACAGAAGTATCTGCCGCTAGAGATACACTTCCTGACAGACTCAGACACACGAGCAAAGCCAATATGGCCTGTTTTTGACAGGTATGATTTCTTTTTTTGCTCTTATTATAACTATTCGTTTTCATTTTATATCTCCTTTCAGGCCGTTCTTGCCGGGCAAGGACAGCTTTGTTATTATCAAATTTTATGCACGTATTATCGATTATTAATAATCAAATTTTATTGTCATGTCATTATTATATCACACCTGCCGTGGCATGCAATAAATCAGTCCGCTCCAATAATATTATATATTCTTTACGTCTTATTATCGTTTTTTATAACAAAATATCATGTATACAAAACAAGGCTGTCGCACCCATATAGGTACAACAGCCCTGTTCAGACTGGCTATTCTATTGTTTTGCCGCTAATTGCTGAACCATGGCCTTTAATTCAGCGATTTCTTTATCTTGTTTTTCTACCTGGGCACGAAGGGTATCATTTTCCTGCAGTTTTTCATTCTGCTGTTCGACGACGGCTTTCAGTTTCTGAATTTCTTTTGCCATCGCTACCCGCGATGTCGTTATCGTCGTGCCCTTGCCGATTCTCCAGGCTACGCCGGCATTGAGCATGTTTTCCCCGCCGCCGAAGCTGCCTCCGATGCTGACCATCGTATCTTCATTGGGGCGGTAGAAGGCGCCCAGTGCCGCTGCATTGGCATTTTTATAATGACCAAATCCGGCTGCAAAATCCCATTTTTCATCGGGATCGAATTCCAGCGGATGCAGGGCCGCCAGTGCCGATGCCCCGGCACCGACACGGTTCATACGGTTGCCCAGCGTATTGATGGCATTGGTGACGCCATTGACTACGCCGCCGAGCTGGCTCACGTTCACCGCATCGGTCGCACCCGTTCCCGGAGCTACGTCATGAATCTGCTGTCCGCCCATAGAAACGTTGCTGTTACTGATTTCCACAGCGTGAGTATTGTCTCCATTGGCGGCAATCTTGATGCCGCTGCTGGTTACGGTGGTTCCTGCCGTACCGGTACTGTTATTGATGGTGAGGCCATCATTATTCAGGGTGCTGTTGCCAGTCGTAACGCTGGTAAGGCCGGAAAGCTCCTTGGACAATTTAATATTCAAGCCGTCGCCATCAGCGTTCTTCACGACACCGATGTTGCCATCCGTGAGTTTTGCTGTATCGGTCTGACCGCCAGTGAGCTTCAGGGACGTTCCCATGCCCACAGTAACTGTATTGTCAGCCCCATCGTCACCCTGGAAGACACGGCCGCCGGATACGGCTGCATTGGCCGCATCACTGGCAATACTCTTCACATCGCCGATGTTGGCGGCGTTGGTGTTGTCGCTGGCATCGTGGTTGATGATGCCGCTCTTCACGTTGGTGATGTTCTTGCTCCCTGCATCGATGCCGGAACTGTCTATAGTTACGCCGCCGGCCTTGATGGAGCCGTCATTTCCTAAGTCCACATCCTTGTTCAGGCCGACATTGACAGACTTGCCATCAGAGGAAACAGACGTAGTAATATTACTGTCCCCATGGATACCTACCGTACCACCTAAGTCTGCCTTTGCCGCCTTCCCATCATCAGCGGTAAGGCCAAAGCCGCCGCCTTTGGATGCATCGGTGACACCGGCCACTGCCGCCTGGAGCTGGTCTTCCGTAGCCGCCCGGCCAGATACTGCCGTTCCGTTCCAGGTGGTATTGGACAGACCCGTGATGTAGTTGGCCCCGGCGGTACTGCCGCTGATCGTCAGCCCGCCAGTCATAGTAATCGTGTCTATTCTGGTCAGGTCTTTGGCCAGTTTGATGTCGAAACCGTCACCGGATGTATTGGCCACTACGCCGAGATTGGCCCCGTCAGAAAGTTTGTCTTTGTCCGTTACACCTCCCGACAGCTTCAATGTACTGTTCAGGAGGCGGGTCACAGTGCCATTGTCTCCCGTAAGGAGCAGGCCATCATCCATAGTGGCTACCTGGTGGGTCTTGCTGCTCTGGTCGGTGTAAGTAAGACGGGTCATGCCCGGTTCCCGTGCCGTACCGCCTGCAGACCAGTAATCATTTTTGCTGTCGGTCAGGCTTTTATCTCCGTACTGAGCTACCACATCGGCTGCAGCACCCTTGCCATCGGCATTCCGTTCCGCATTGACAGGGTCCACATCATTCAGCAGCAGATGACCTTTACCGGCAGTGCCATAAAGGCCGGCAGCAGTTGCCGTTCCATTCATAATGGACAGCGTACCATCCACCTGAGAAGCTGCATTGGGACCAGTGATACGGACACTGGACGTGCCTGCCGTTCCATTGACCACCTGATTCAGGGTGATGCCATTATCCCCACTGATGTTCACTTCAGAAGCGCCAGATCCTTTGAACTGCATAGTGCCGTCCACGCCCTGGGTGGTCACATTGCCATCGGCATCGGTGACCTGATGGACCCCCACTTCCAGATGATTCTGGAGTTCCACGGATACATAGCTGTTGTTGGCACTGTCATATTTTACCTTGGTGAGGATGTTGGCCTTGTTCCGGTCCCAGCCGTCCCCGTCACCGCCGCTGGTCACCACCGGCGCATCACCGAAGATGCGGATAGTGCCGGTCCCCAGTTTGGCGGTCACCGTATCCGTGCCTGTATTGCCTTTGTCTCCGGCGGTGATGCTGTAGGTACTGTTGGCCAGACTGTCCTTCAGCTGGGTACTCAGCACATTCAGCTGGTCTTCCGTAGCCGCCCGGCCGGATACATAATCTGTGCCATTCCAGGTCAGGTTAGTGAGGCCGGTGACATAATTCCCGGTTTCCGCAGACTGGTTCACCTTTGTGACAGCCGTCTGATAGCCTACTTTGGTACTATCCGCCGTCAGACTGCCCTGGCTGCCCAGATTGATGTCCCTGGCCAGCTGGAGGGCCAGGCTGCCGCTGGTGCCATCGCTGTTTTCCGCAGCTACCACGCCGATGTTTCCGGTAATCAGGTTCCCGTTGGCATCTTTAGCCAGCTTATCCTGGGTGGCACCTCCCGTGACTGCCAAAGTATTGCCCAGAGTCACGGCTGCCGTACCTATATCACCGCTGAACTTCAGCCCATCGCTCATGGTGGCTACCGTATGGGGCGCATCGTTTTCCCCATCTTTGTATACCAGCCGTTTATCCCCGGTGGACGTGGTATTGGTCAAGTAGGGCTTGCCGTCCATGTACTGACTTTCCACAATCAGGTTGGAATAGGAGTTGTCGCTGTTTGGTCCGTACAGAAGCAACTGGCCCTGTATGTTGTTGCCATTTTCCCCATAACCCACCTGCATGGACCGGGCTTCCAAATCTTTGTCCAGTTCCACATAGAGGGCATTGTTCTTATTGATGACCTTCACATTCCGGCCGGAATAGTTGTCATCCTCATCGGTTCCCGTCCCCAGGATGGAGATGGTTCCCCCCAAATTGGCATGGAGGGCTATTGTGCCGCCAGTGGTGCTGTCCACAGGGTTGCTGTTCCCCACAAAGTTCAGTCCCTTGGCATCGGAAGTATCCGTCACTCCTTTGGCTGCCGCCTGAAGGTCGCCGATGGTGGCAGCATGGTTCAGGGTATCCCCGGTGGCATCGGCCAGTTTCGTCGTGCCCAGGCCGCTGGCTACATCCACAATCTGGTTGCCCCCGTTGTCCAGACCGGCAGTAGTCAGGGACACCTTCCCTGCATCGGTGGAACCAGCCTTGGCAATAGTGATTCCCGTGCCAGTCACAGACGTGGTGTTCCCTGCTGTATCTGTATAAGTAGCCGAAGTCAGTTGCAGGTTCTTGCTGAGGGCCAATTTGATGGCCGTATTGGTGGCATCGGCTGTGGTGGTCAGGTTGTCATCATCTTCTGCCGTAATCTTGATGGTCTGCCCCAAACTCTGCTTCACATCTTTACTACCGGTAGTACTGTCCGCCACGTCCGCCGTGAGGCCAAAGCCCCCGGTGGATTTCGTCCCATCGCTGAGGCTGTCGCTGACCAGTTTCAGCTGGTCTTCTGTCGCCGCCCGGCCACTGACTACCGTACCACTCCAGGTGGTGTTGTCCAGCCCGGTTAGATAGTCCCCGGTAGCCGAGCCGCTGGTCTGGTTCCCCAGGACCATGTTGTTTCCTAAGGCGATGGAGGTGAGCCCGGTAAGCTGTTTGGCCAGCTGAATTTTCAGAGCTCCATCCTTTACATTGACCCCGATGTTGCTGTCAGTGAGATTCGTGCTATCTGCACCACCAGTAATGGAAAGAGGCGTTGTCGAATTCAACGTCTTGGCAATAACCGTATTACTGTCTGTACCCCGGTAATTATCTCCAGCATAAGTCAATCCGTCTTCCAACGTAGCCAATGTATGAAGAGTCTGGGAAGCGTCGCTTTCCGACTGGCCGGCACTGGCCGCCCAGTACTGGATCCGGGGAGAACCGGCCGCCGTACTGTTCAGGAATTTGGGTCCTCCGTAGTTCTGGACCATGGCAGCAAAGTTCCCACTGGCGTCGCCCATGCGCAGGGAACCATCGGCCCCGTTTAGTTTCAGATAGGCTCCACCCTGGCCGGTGGCCATGACGCTGCCATCCACTCCGGCGGCATCATCAGTGGTCTTGGAACCGGCGGTGAGACTGGTGGCCGTCAAGTTGTCGTCCAGGAGCACCCGGATATCCCCTTTATCGCTGATGGTGGTGGTGATGTTGTTGGTATTGTAGGTATGCCCGTCCTGTTTATTGCCACCGTAAATGCCGATGGTATCTCCCAGCTGGGCCGTGTGAGTCAGGGACGTAGCCCCATCCGCCATGGCGCTGGCAGTAAAGGTCAGCCCCTGTTCCAAAGCTGTCTTGCTGGCCAGGCCGGAGATGGTAATTTCCTTCCCCACCGTATCCGTAGGACTGGCCACGGTGAGCTTCACATCCCCGTTGGCATCCACGGAATAAGCTCCATTGGAACCGGACGCAGAATTTTCCACCAGATGGTAATCCATGTTGGACAGGCCGGTCAGATCTACATCCACGCTGGTACCGTTGTTTTTGTTCAAGGTCAGGGTGGCTGTAGTAGATGTAGTCCCATCATCTGTCGTAGTGGTTGCCGTAGAAACACTGCCCCCGTTTACATAATAGTCGTGGAGACCGGAAACATTCACCGTATTTTTGTTCCGTTCTGTCAGTGTCACTTTCATGGAACCGGGATTATCCGCATCATCGGTGGCTGATCCGTCCGTTACATAGTTGTCATTGGCAACCGTCCCTTCATTCACGTCATTGATGGCTTTCTGGAGCTGATCTTCCGTAGCCGCCCGGCCGCTGACGATAGAATTTGCGTCCCAGTTGGTGTTCTGGAGCCCTGTAATGTAGAATCCCGTGCCGCTGTTGGCTCCGCCGCCGGCCTGGCTTCCCATGTAGATGCCGCCAGTATAAGCGCCGTCGGTTCCTTTGGTGCCGCCAATACGGGCAGTATTGAAATTCACATCCTGTGTTGTAGAAATCTCGATACCACTATCACTGGAAAGGGAAATATTATCTCCTGCCACAAAATTTAAGGTGTTGTCAGACGGAGTAATAGTCTTGACATCGGTCCCGCCAATTTGGGCTTTCCATCCCGAGTTCACTGTGGTGGAAACCGCCGCCAGTTCATCTTCCGTGGCCGCCCGGCCGCTTACATAGGTGGGGTCTGTAGTAGTCCAGGAAGTGTTGGTGAGGCCGGTGAGATAGGTACCTGCCGCCACTATTCCATTCTTGTTATCCGTCAGGGTCCAGGAACTGTTCGTTCCAGTATAATTCCCCAGATGGAGGCTCCCGATGGTGCCATATCCATTGAGTCCGTCCATGAACAGCAGGTTCCCCAGAGACAAGGTCCCGGCCGTCCCGTTCAGTACGGCATAGCTATTGTCCCCTAATGTCAGGGTATCATTCAGGGCCACTTCGTAATCTACGGTACCATCATCCTTGGTGGTCCTGGTGACTTTCGTATTATTCTTAGTACTGTCCTTGCTGACCGTCACCATCTGGGAAGCGATGGTCTTCACATCGCCGATATTGGCGGCATTATCCGTCGTACCATAGACGGCTTTCCCGGCCGTATCCACGCCGCTGGCTCCGCTGGCCACTTTAGTGATTTGTTTGCTGCCACCGCTGATGCCGCTGGTGGTGAGGCTGGGGCCATCAGTGATGGTAAGCCCGGTGCCATTCAGGGTAGAAGAGCCGGTGGTCAGTGTGCCGTTGGACCCATCCAGAGTCAGGGCATTGCTCCCCGTCCCCACGGTCACTTTGTCCGCCGTCAGCTGGGTATCCATGGCAATGGTGATGTTCCCGCTGTCATCGATGGAAGTAGTCAGGTTGTCCGTCTTGTAGGTATGACCGCTCTGAACATCATGGGCCTTGATGGATACCGTATCCCCCAAAGCCTTGTTCACCACTTTGTAGCCTGTGGTGCTGCTGGCATCAGTGGTATTCGTGGAAAAGTTCAGCCCTTTGGCAATATCGGTTTTATTGGTGGCAATATCACTCCGGTTGGTATCCACCACCGCAGCCACACTTTGCAGCTGGTCTTCCGTAGTTGCCCGGCCGCTGACGGCTTTGGTGGTCCCTACGGTCCAGGTCTTATTGTCCAGGCCGGTAACGTAATTTCCGGTTTTCGTGGCGTCACTGCCGTCAGTCTGGCTGCCCATGACCACGGTCCCGGCGGTGACGGAATTGAGCCCCGTCAAATCTTTGGCCAGGAACAGATCCAGCGTGCTCCCAGAAACGGAAACTCCAATATTATTTCCCGTAGCAAAATTTGCCGCGGCCCTTTCTCCGCCGGTAACGGTCAGGGTATCATTCAGTTTAACCGTTCCAGTCCCTCTGTCTCCGGCCAGTTTCAGCCCATCCTCCAGGGTAGCTACGGTATGTTTGGTGGCGCCATCCCCATCGGTATACTGGATCCGGTTGACGGTGGTGCCATCCACAGCTTTGGCAGTCGTATCATAGGCCGTAGTCAGAGAGGTGGCTTCATATTTGGTGCTGTCGGAAGAAGCTCCCACGATTTTCACAGACCCGGCATACCCCTGGACGGAATCCGTGGTAGCCTGACCAGCCGTAACACTGTCCACCCGGATGTTCTTGTCCAAGCCGATATTCAGTTTGGTGGTAACAGTCTTCCCGTCATCGGCCGTTTCGCTGACCCCGGTGACCAGGATGTTTTCCCCGGAATATTCCGTAGCTGCCTTGGTGCCAGAGCCCTGGACCTGGAGGGTGCCCCCCTGGTTCATATGGACGGTGGTATCCGTATTGTTCCCCTGGAAATTCAGTCCTTTGCTTTCCACCGCTTTCAGCTGAGCCACATTGACCGCGTCTGTATCCTTGGTCCCAGCAGCCAGGTTAGTGATCTGCCGGGAAACAGTAATGGCGTTGCCGCTTTCATCTTTCGTGCTGCCACCCAAGGAAACAGCACCGGCAGTGGAAATCCAGGTGGTAGAGGTGTCGTTGTCGCCAGCCAGGTAGCCTTTAACCCCTTTGGCCGTATCGGCCACAGA
>ERZ791626.1276-NODE-1276-length-19445-cov-18.304074_pt1 | contig 19445 bp, 17 predicted proteins | sample MGYA00510266_ERZ791626 | MGnify/ENA primary metagenome ERZ791626 (study PRJEB30046, sample SAMN00715208) | human gut metagenome | study: EMG produced TPA metagenomics assembly of the A metagenome-wide association study of gut microbiota in type 2...
CCTACGGCAAGATCAGCCAGCTGCGCATCTTCATCGACAAGAGCAGCATCGAGGCTCTGGATGCTGACGGCAAGATGTCCATGACCAATCTCGTGTTCCCAAGCAAGTCTTACAACAAGGTTACTGTAAAGGGAAAGGGTAAGTATCAGATTTACGACATCAAGTAACTTCATCTGTTAAGAACTGAATCTATAACACTATTGTTTCTAAGAGTGTTACTGATGTAACAATGCAACAAAAATGGTAGCCGATGAACGATATTTTATGATATATTGTATCGTTTATCGCTACCTTTGCACCAGCAAAATAGAAACAATAACGCTAACAATTATGAATAAATCATCAAAGTTATCAATCATCCCGGTGATGCTCTGTTTCTTCGCCATGGGATTTGTAGATTTGGTAGGCATCGCCTCCAACTACGTGAAGGAAGATCTCAGCCTCAATGATGCAACAGCCAACCTGTTCCCATCTCTGGTATTCTTCTGGTTTCTCATCTTTTCGGTTCCTACGGGAATCCTGATGAATAAAATAGGTAGAAAGAAAACGGTGCTCCTGTCTTTGCTCGTTACCGTCATCTCACTCCTTTTGCCCATTTTCGGCGAAAACTTTGAGCTGATGCTCGTGTCATTCTCATTGCTCGGCATCGGAAATGCCTTGATGCAGACATCCCTGAACCCGCTTGTTTCCGTGGTGACATCAGGCAGGAACCTTGCTTCTACTTTGACCTTTGGTCAGTTCGTTAAGGCGATAGCTTCCTTCCTGGCACCATACATCGCTATGTGGGGCGCCATGGCAAGCATTCCAACCTTCGGTCTGGGCTGGAGAGTTCTCTTCCCAATCTATATGATTATCGGTATTGCTGCCACCTTCTTCCTGGCTGGCACACCTATCACCGAAGAGAAGCAGGATGGAGGAGCTTCGGGCTTCATGGATTGCCTGAAATTGCTTGGTAAGCCAATCGTGTTACTTTCTTTCATAGGTATTATGTGTCATGTGGGCATCGATGTTGGTACCAATACCACAGCTCCAAAGATTCTGATGGAGCGCTTGGGCTGGAGCTTGAATGATGCAGCCTTCGCTACATCTCTCTATTTCATCTTCCGTACCATCGGATGCTTCACGGGAACAGCCTTCCTTCGTATGATGAAGACTCGTACTTTCTTTATCATCAGTGTGGTGATGATGGCATTGAGTATGATGGGGCTGTGGATAGGAGAGAGCAAGACTATGATTTATGTGGCTATCGCTCTGGTAGGATATGGCAATTCTAACGTCTTCTCCATGATTTTCTCTCAGGCACTTCTTGCCATGCCTGATAAGAAGAACGAGGTGAGCGGATTGATGATTATGGGTCTTTTCGGTGGCACCATCTTCCCATTGTTCATGGGCTTTGCCAGCGATGCCTTCGGTCAGGTAGGTGCTGTGGCTGTTATGGCTGTAGGTGTTGCTTATCTCTTCACTTATATCCGCAAGTTATAATAATCTTCATTCTCAATCGTTTATACTATATATAATAAGGTGTAATTATGGAAACAAAGAATTTGAATATAAAATATTGTGTAGGTTTAGGTGAGATTCTTTTTGACGTTCTCCCTACTGGTTCTCAACTCGGTGGTGCTCCTGCCAACTTCGCTTACCACGCTGGTCAGCATGGTCTGCATTCTGTAGCAGTCAGTGCTGTGGGCAAGGATGTCCTGGGCGAGACAGCTCTCCGCCTGCTCGATGAGAAGAAGCTCAAGTATGTGATGCCTGAGGTAGAATTCCCTACAGGTACCGTTCAGGTGCAGCTCGACAAGGAGGGTGTTCCTACATACGATATCAAGCAGGGTGTGGCTTGGGATAATATCCCATTCACTGATGATATCAAGGAGATTGCTGCCAATGCTGGTGCTGTTTGCTGGGGCTCTCTGGCTCAGCGCAGTGAGGTTAGCCGCAAGACCATCTATCAGTTCCTCGATCATACTCCAGAGGATTGTCTGAAGATTTTCGACATCAATCTCCGTCAGAACTTCTATACTCCGGAGGTGATTACCGAGAGTTTGAAGCGCTGCAATGTGTTGAAGATTAACGATGAGGAGTTGATTACCATCGGTCGTCTCTTCGGTTATCCAGGTTTGGATATCGAGAACAAGTGCTGGTTGATTCTCGGCAAGTACAATCTCGATATGCTCGTATTGACCTGCGGTGTGAATGGCAGCTATGTCTTCGCTCCGGGTGTGAAGTCATTCCAGGAGACTCCAAAGGTTGAGGTGGCTGATACCGTAGGTGCAGGTGATAGCTTCACCGGTACTTTCTGTGCCAGCATTCTGAAGGGTAAGAGCATCCAGGAGGCACACGAGCTTGCCGTTAAGGTGAGTGCATACGTTTGTACCCAGAATGGAGCAATGCCTCAGATTCCTGAGGAATATACATTGTAAGGCTCCCCATTTGGGCAGTAAGTATTAGTTTGAATTGTTGGTTTTTAGTGAATAGTTGATATATAGGTTTAATGTTGATTGATTAGCTGCTATCTGCTTGTGAAGAGTAGATAGCAGCTCTATTTTTTTTAGGAAAACATGGGATTATGAAAAAGCAGTTTATCAGTGAAGAATAGTTTAAAGGTAAAAAAGTAAAAGGACCTTTAAAAGAAATACAGATAAAGAAAAAAGCTCAAGGCCAATGGCCCTGAGCTTTTTTATATTATAGATGTCTGTATCATTACTTCTGGCATTCCTTGCAAGGAGTCCAAGGCTTCAACTGCTTGAAGAAGTCGTTGCCCTTGTCATCTACGAGGATGAATGCAGGGAAGTCCTCTACGGTAATCTTCCAGATTGCCTCCATACCGAGCTCAGGGTACTCTACGCACTCGATGCTCTTGATAGAACTCTGAGAGAGAACGGCAGCTACACCACCGATAGTACCGAGGTAGAAACCACCGTGCTTCTTGCAGGCCTCTGTAACAACATCACCACGGTTACCCTTGGCAATCATTACCAGGCTGGCGCCGTGATCCTGGAACTCATCTACGTATGGGTCCATACGGTTAGCTGTGGTAGGTCCCATAGAGCCACATGGATAACCCTCTGGAGTCTTGGCTGGACCAGCATAGAGGATAGGGTGGTTCTTGAAGTACTCTGGCATCTCCTCGCCAGCATCCAGACGAGCCTTGAGCTTGGCATGAGCGATGTCACGAGCCACGATGATAGTACCCTTCAGGTTGATACGGGTGCTTACAGGATACTTGCTCAATTCAGCACGAACTGCGTCGATACCCTTGTCGAGGTCAATCTCGATACCCTTGGTACCCTCACCTGGGTTGCGGAGCTCCTCAGGAATCAGCTCTGTTGGGTTCTCATCCATCTTCTCCAACCAAATACCGTCCTTGTTGATCTTAGCCTTGATGTTACGGTCGGCAGAGCAGCTTACACCCATACCGATAGGGCAGCTTGCGCCGTGGCGAGGCAGACGGATGACACGGATATCGTGAGCCAGATACTTACCGCCGAACTGTGCACCCAAGCCAATCTTGTGAGCCTCTTCGAGGAGCTTGTTCTCCAAGTCGATATCACGGAAGGCACGACCTGTCTCATCACCTGTTGTAGGCAACTCATCGTAGTACTTGATAGAAGCCAGCTTCACGGTAAGGAGGTTCTTCTCTGCAGAAGTACCACCGATAACGAAGGCGATATGGTAAGGAGGACATGCAGCTGTACCCAGGCTCTTCATCTTCTCTACGAGGAATGGGAGGAGTGTGCCCTCGTTCTGGATTGTAGCCTTGGTCATAGGGTAGAAGTAAGTCTTGTTGGCAGAGCCACCACCCTTGGCTACCATTACGAAGCGGTACTCGTCGCCCTCTGTAGCCTCGATGTCAATCTGAGCAGGAAGGTTGCAACGGGTGTTCACCTCATCATACATGTTGAGAGGAGCGTTCTGGGAATAGCGGAGGTTGTCCTGTGTAAAGGTGTTGTAAACACCCAGGCTCAAAGCCTCTTCGTCCTCGAAGTCGGTCCATACGCGCTGACCCTTCTCGCCGTGGATGATAGCTGTACCTGTATCCTGGCAGAATGGGAGGATGCCCTTAACGGCAGTCTCTGCATTGCGAAGGAACTGGAGAGCTACGTACTTGTCGTTCTCAGAAGCCTCTGGGTCGCTGAGAATCTTAGCCACCTGGAGGTTGTGCTCACGACGGAGCTTGAACTCTACGTCGTGGAAACCCTGCTGTGCCAGCAAAGTCAAAGCTTCCTTTGAAACCTTGAGGATAGTCTTACCTTCGAACTCTGCTGTGCTTACGCCTTCCTTAGAGATAAGGCGATACTCAGTCTTGTCCTCTCCAAGCTGAAACATTGGAGCGTACTTGAAATCAGGAATGTTTGCCATAACTACTTTATTTGTATATTTATAAGTTATTTATAATGTTTATGTATATTTCTTGATGTATATTCTATCTTTGATGTATATTCTTTCATTGAAGAAGGGGGCTGACGAACCTTAGTTCTCGTATTCCACTTCCTTGTCGAGGTTGTCCACGAAGTTTCTGAATACTTCTTCCTCCACATCTCCCATCGCATACTCCTTCTCCGCATCCTTCTTGATTTCTGCAATCCAGGAGCGGCGGGCACGGATATAGTCTTCGTGAATGCGGTTGGCATCTTCCAGCGTAATCTCAGAGATTCCGTAGTAATCGCAGATCACGCTGTAGGTCCATGCCCACTGATATTCACGATAGTTGTTGTTGATCTCCTCGAAGCGATCCAGTAGCTGCTGGATCGTCTCGATGTTGCCTTCTCTCATATCCTTCACGATGCGGTCTTCCTCGCTTACCGGAAGCAGGAGTCCTGAGAGGTCATCCCAGTCGCCCACGCCTATCTGGGTAGAAGGAGGGGTGATGGCTGGATCCCGTTTCAGCACTCGCTTCAGCACGGCACCCATATAGATTCTCAGAGCGATGTCGTAGTATTTGATGCCCTTGTGGAGCGATGTGGCTGGGATGATGTATTCGTGATAGAGATACTGCGAAACGTTGTCGCCCGTTACCTCGCGGAGACTTTCCAGGATCTTCTTTCCCTTCAGAATTTCGCCCACAGAGAAAGGAGAGAGCCAGTCGAAGTTCACGATGCTCTTGCGGTTTTCAAGAGCACGGAGATCTCGCTTCGGCCACTTCTTGATGTCACGGTACAAGCCCACGGTGGTGATGTTTCTGCCTGGGATGAGGAACATCTTGTCGCCATCGGCTATCAGATAGGCGAATGGCAGGTTGCGGGTGTTAGGGTGGTGCATCAGCTTGCCGAAGCATACTGAGAACGAACCCAGGGTGGCTGGCATCAGCAGGTAGGCACCGCTGGCTGTCTTCGAACCACGCTCCAGGATGCCCCAGTGCATAGGACCCATCTTGTAGGCATGGTTGCTGAAGTTGGTGGCTGAACCGGCATTATAGAATGAGAACATTCCGCCGATAAGCAGACTGCTCTTATGATGCGATGCAGTGAATGGACCACAGAAGGCGGCGCACGCCTCACCGTTGCTCATATAGCTGTTGGCAAAGAATACGGAGGCTGAGGCTGTGAAACCGTTGCTCAGCTGGCAGGCTTCGCCCACGAAGCAGTCCTGTATCTTCACGCTGTTGATGACGCTGGAACCCTCGGCGATGATGGAGTTCTCGATGATGACTCCCGTGCCGATATATACGTTGCCGTGAACCGAACCGAGCAGCGTACAGTCGCTGAGTCGTGAAGCACCGTTTACCTCGCAGAGGTCGTTGATTACGCAGTTGGTAATCTCCTTGGTGTTCACAATCTTCACGTTGCTGCCTATCTGTCCTCTTTCCGGCGCCTTGTTCTCGATGTCGGTCTTGATGAGCTGTCGGATGTTCTCCTTCAGTTCCTTGTCGGAGAAATGCTTCACCATGAAGGCAGCCAGCTGACTGTTGAGGTCGGAGAAGAGAATCACGTTTCCTTCGCCCACCTCGTTGAGCACGCTCACCAGGTTACCCTCGCCGAAGGTAGCTCCCTCGGTGGTTTCCATCGTAGAGATGTTGGAGATGTAGCAGTCATCACCAATGGTGTAGTTATTGATGAAGTTGCCCACGTTCTCGATGAGACAGTCGTCTCCGATGGTTACGTTTCTCAGGGTGGCATTGTTGATGCCGGAATGCTTTACGAAGCCTTGGCTCACCTCCACATTCTTGTTGAAGGCGCCGATGTTTACCTCGCCATAGAGCATCACGCGATGCATGTAGTTGGGCTTGAAGTCTTCTGAAACATTGATTGAAGTCCAGTCTTCAGCCCAGCAGTCGTTGCTCTTGAGTACCTCGATTTCCTCGGAGGTCAGAGATCTGTAGTCATTCATTGTTGATATGTTTTTAGGGAATTATTCGTAATCCTGGTACAGGAAGTCGTTGTATGGATACTTCTGTACGTGCAGTTCTCTTACCTTTTTATATAGCACCTCTCGGAACTCGTCGATGTTCTCCTTGTTCTTTGCAGAGATGAAGAGACAGTCGTCGTTGAGCTTTGCCATCCAGGTTTTCTTGAGATCTTCCAGCGGAATGTTCTCCTTCTCCATCGGAGTGAGGTCGTCTTCCTCCTTCTCCACCCAGGAGTAGTTGTCTATCTTGTTGAAGATGATCATCGAAGGCTTGTCGGAGCAACCTATCTCCTCCAGGGTCTTTTCCACTACCTGGATCTGCTCCTCGAAGTCTGGGTGGGAGATATCTACCACGTGCAGCAGGAGGTCTGCCTCACGGGTCTCATCCAGGGTACTCTTGAAGGAGTCCACCAGGTCGGTAGGCAGCTTGCGGATGAATCCTACGGTGTCGGCAAGGAGGAATGGCAGGTTATCTACCACCACCTTTCTCACGGTGGTATCGAGGGTAGCAAAGAGCTTGTTCTCTGCAAACACTTCGCTCTTGCTGAGCAGGTTCATGATGGTGGATTTTCCCACGTTGGTATAGCCCACGAGAGCCACTCGGATCATTCTTCCGCGGTTCTTGCGCTGGGTAGTCTTCTGCTTGTCTATTTCTGCGAGTCGCTCCTTGAGCAGGCTCATTCTGCCGAGGATGATACGGCGGTCCATCTCGAGCTGGGTCTCACCCGGTCCACGCAGACCTACCGATCCCTTTCCGCCACCGGAACCTGAACCACCACCCTGTCGTTCCAGGTGAGTCCAGAGTCGCTGCAGTCTTGGCAGCATGTATCGGTATTGTGCCAGCTCTACCTGCGTCTTGGCAGCAGCAGTCTGGGCACGCATGGCGAAGATGTCGAGGATGAGCGAAGTACGGTCGAGAATCTTCACCTGCAATTCCTGCTCGATATTTCGGATTTGCTTGGCAGAGAGTTCATCATCGAAGATCACCATACCTACTTCTCTGTCTTCTTCTTCCTCGTCCTTGATGTATTGCTTGATTTCCTCCAACTTACCCTTTCCCACATAGGTGGTCTGGTTTGGCGACACCACCTTCTGCGTGAATCGCTTCACGGTGACGGCGCCTGCGGTATCTGCAAGAAATTCCAACTCGTCGAGATATTCCTTGGTCTTGGCTTCGTCCTGTGTCTTGGTAATAAGACCCACCAGCACAGCGGTTTCCGCCTTGACTTCTGATATTACAAATTCTTTCATTCTTTACGTACGTATTATTATAGGTGCAAAGATAATAAAAAAAATGCTCTTATTATATATATAAGGTGAAAATTATGTTTTTTTTATGAAAGCGGCTGCAAGGCTACGGGGCGGAAATCGGTATTTGCGAACGCAGGAATCGGCATGTCTGAATGCTGAAACCTGAAAACTCAGGCGCTGAAATCTGAAAACGTTTACGTCTTTTTTTAACAAAAAGAACGCCTAAAAAGGCAAAAAACAGTAAAATAGAGCATTTGTTTTGAGTTTCAAGTGGTTGTGGCAGTCGTTGGCTTTAGTTGGCAGTGACAAGGAAATGAGGAAAAAGCAGATTAGAGAAGTAGAAACGCTTTCAAATCATTACCCAATGGAAACGCCCTAATAAGCATTTTTAACGGTGGCGGTTCATATTTCCCCATTCTGCGTAGGTTTTGGCTTTGCCATGCAGCTCTCATAGTTTAATTTTGCACCGAACAAAAAAGTAAGAATTATGAGATGCACTTTCAAGACAGTCTTCTATGTAAATGGAAGCAAGGAGAGAAACGGAATTGTCCCTATCATGGGACGTGTGACAATCAACGGAACTATCGCACAGTTCAGTTGCAAGCAGAGCGTTACCAAGGCTATCCTCCATTTGGATTTACTCCATACCTCTGAAACATATCGTCACGGCGGCACAACACTACAACGGCAAGATACCGAGAAATCCGTTTGCCATGTACCACGTTGATCCAGACCACAAGGAACGTGAGTTCTTGACCTTGGACGAGCTTACCGCCATGACTGAGATAAAGTTGGAAGACCCCAACATGGCATTTGCGAGAGACCTTTTTATCTTTGGCAGTTGGACAGGTATAGCTTTCATCGACATCAAGAACTTGACGGAAGATAACATCAGCATGGTAAACGGTGCTCCTTGGATAGTGTTCAAGCGTCAGAAGACAGGCGCAGTTTTAGCCTTGGAGTATGGTATGCCGATAGAGAGCGTGAGCAAGATTCTTGGTCACACGAACATCACCACAACACAGATATACGCCAAGGTGACAAGTACCAAACTTGACTATGACATAGCAGTCTTTGAAAGTCGAATCAAGGGGCATTTGCCTGTTATGGGAGGGATGGCATGAAAAGGACTGTAATCACCATGGACGGAAATGGAAGGCTATCCATTCCGTCCAACTTTGAGAAATTGAGGATGAGTGAAGGGGAGTTTATTGACAGCCATTGTCCTGCAACTCTACGGAGGAACAAATACTTTTAGCTAAGAATGGTCGCATCTTTGACGCTTCGGTTATTTGTGGTCGTATTGACTTATTGACGTACAGATTCACTGTCGTATGGAAGTACAGTTGCAATTTGATCAAGAAGTATCCATACTAAGAAATGTGTAAACATATATGCATTGATGTCATACGTTTTACATTTTTATCGTATGACATATAAAACGTATGATATGCAGGAATACTTTTAGTTCATCCTTTAGTGGCGAGAAAATGAGCCTGTCCTTGGAGGCTTTGCGCCTCCAGCCACTTGAGCGAACCACCGCAGTGTTTTCAATGGTATTAGGTTTTATTCTTGCCAAAACATTGTGTCCATAAAGACACTGCAAGGTATGTTTTGAGTAACTCAAAATCTTTTGGGTTACTCTCCAAGATTCTTGTCCTAATTTGGAAAATCTGCTTCGAAATCACTCATTTATTAAACATGTCACATAAATTGGGACATCTTAGCCGTATTTTTGCAGCCGAAATAAAAAATAATTGTATTATGACATTAAAAGAATTACTAGACTCGCTTTCGTTTGACGAAATTGCACCTTTCCTCATAAGGCATTATCATACGATTATGCGCCAGGAGATTTGGTTGCTGAAATCGCAGCTTGCTGCTTGTGGCATACATCATTTTGGGGCTACTTACCCTACCAGCGTGAAGAATCTTTCAGAAAAATCAACACAGATAATCTGAAGTTAATATGCACTGCAAAATTCTATAAGAATAAGTTTTCTGAGATTATTCCATCAAAACGGGAAATGATGCAGATTCCTTCTTTCCGCAACGAGATAAGGAACGATTACGAAAAAAAATATGACTTCAAACAATATTGAAGAGTATAGAACGTTTTCCATATAAAAAGATTCAAAATATGACTGCATTGGAGAAATATATTTGGATAGTAAGAACACTCTATAACAAAGGAGATAGAGGATTGTCGCTGAAAGAACTCAACGACAAGTGGATACATGACGAGAACATCAGCAATGGAGAGCCTTTGCCACGGCAAACCTTCGACCGGTGGAAAGGAAACATTCTGATGATACTCGGCGTGAACATTGAATGCCGGTTAAAAGGTGGTTATCGCTATTACATCTCCAACCCTGAATGTTTGAGTGAAGGTGGGCTGGTCCGTTGGCTACTGGATACGTATTCTACAGCAAATACCTTGTCGCAAAGCATTCAGTTGAAAGACAGAATTCTTGTTGAAGAAATACCATCTAACCGTAACTACTTGACAGACATCATAGAGGCGATGAAGAGTAATAAAGTGGTAACGTTGACGTACAAGAGTTTTATACATGGCTCCTCTCATACGTTTTCTGTAGAACCTTACTGCCTAAAGATGTTCCAAAAAAGATGGTATTTATTGGCGAAGAATCTCGGTGATAACAATCTGCGTATCTATGGGCTTGACCGTTTGGAAAATTTTGAGGAAACCAAAGAGCATTTCACGATGCCCAAGAATTTTGATGCAAACACCTATTTTTCCTCATTCTATGGAATAGTAACAGACGAGACCATCCCATTGCAACGCATTGTGGTTCGGGCAAATAGGCAACATCAGCATTATCTTCGTTCTCTGCCATTGCATCCTACGCAGAAAGAGATATTCACCTGCAAGGACTACGCAGACTTCGAACTGACATTGCGACCTACCTATGATTTCATCATGGAACTGTTACATTTTGGAAATATGATAGAGGTATTGGAACCACAATCCCTACGACAGACCATGAAAGGTTGGGTAAGTGACTTGTGGGAGTTATATGAAAACGACTAACGAAATATAGATTATGGAAAGATTTGATATTAACAAAGAACTCAAAAACTTAGAAGGACTGTCTGTCAGAGCTAAATGCTCTGCATTGGATGACCTATGCTGTACACTAAGAGAAGCCATATCAGATATCAGTAATGCAAAAAATGAGATTTTGGAAGAATACGAGCGTTCTTGCCGAAAGAAATTCATCGATGAGATCAATTCGTTTATTAAAGCAAACTTGGATGGCAGAATACCCTACGTGGACAATTACGGATATCAAGTTAGCTACGATGGGATTCCCACGTATATCAACTTCTCATGTATAGAAGGAGAATGGTATATCTATTTTACTATATTGGAAGGTAGCCTGAAGCCTGTAAAAGAACTTGTCAAAAGAATGGGAGGTGATTCCGAATCCTTGGAGCTACGTGTTTCAGAAGAAGAACTTGTGTATAAATTCTGGTTCGCTTTTCTCGAATCAGATGTCTTCTTCAATTTAGTTCAAGAAAATATGGCAATAGACCAAGAAGTTATTTTTAAGTTTGGTAAATTAGCTAACAATGTCTGTTCAAAAGAATGGAAGACTATGCCGTTGGAATCCATGGATTCAAGAACAGATTGGGTTGTAATTCTGACTGATGACGCAGAAGCTTATCTCAATGAAATAAATGCGATAGTCACAAAAATGAAACGCCCTATAACTTGTTTTGTGATAGATTTGCATCTTTGTGCTAATTATAAGCATTTGCAGAAACTGTGGGACAATTATATCATGACAGACGTGGAATCTGTAGGAATACTTCTTAATTTTATACATCATCACTTGGTGAATCCAAGTAGGATATGTTTCTCCATACAAGAATTCAGAGAATACAGCGTTACATATCCACTTGTGAGAGCTGTCTCTACTGAAATCGGGAAGAATGTCACAATTGATTCTAACGCAAAAGCTATATATTATGGTCTATGCTTCGAACTGAATTGTGAATTTGCAGATTCTTACATGAATACGTTTAATGAAAATTTAGACGAAATGGGTGAAGATATTGGTTTGCAGTGGTCTATCCAAAACTCTACAGACAATGTTGTAGAGGTTCTATACTTGTACGAACCAAAAGTTTAATTATAAAACATATTAATTATGAACAATTTAACAAAACAACTGGCTAACTTATACGAGCCAAAATGGAATGAACTGAAACAACAGTTGGAAGCCCAAGACATCAAGGTGCAAGCACCTTTTATGCTGGGTGTAGCATTGGAACATAACAACCAAGGAGGTTATGTTGACGAGAGTTGGTGGACTGATGCCGACTTGAAAGTCATGGTGTTCGGGAAAGAACCTAATATATGGCCAATACCACAACTTGAGGATGGCTCACAGGTTCAATCTGACGATTTCATTGAGTTATACCAACGTTTCTATTCTGACAACTATAAGGGGCAGTATTTTCTTACAGACTCAGACAACAAGTTGGCTCAGAATAATTTCTTTAACATAGGGTTTAATGGCATTATGTCGGGTATTCATGAATTTATCAATAATAGTTATCCAAACAAACGTGTCGCTTACCTTTGGAATAATGTATCAAAATTGTCAGCTATTGGTAAAAAGCACAGTGTGTCTAAAACTGTTCATAAGTTGGAGGAAAAGTATTTCCATGTAATCCCAAAGGAAATTGAGATTCTGAAGCCAGACATTCTCATTTTCCTTACAGGACCAGGCTTGGATGTTTACTATGGTTACATCCGTGAGAATTTCACAGTAATGGGAACCCCTAAGCCTTTAGCACAACATAATGTTAATGCAGTATCCAAACTCAACATAGCAGAAGTAAAACTTGCCTACAAGACATATCACCCAGCCGCACGTATCACAAAAGAAGAAAAGTGGGATTATTACCATGCCATCTTGGATGACATCAAGGAGCATATCCCTGATATTTTTCTAAAAGACAAATAAGTAAACTTATGGGAATCGCAACATTTAATAGCATATTGCACCATATGCAGAATAATTCTGCGGATAGGAATGATGATGACATCTTTGAAGATGAACTCCATAATACTATACGTAGGCTGAATTTTGCTGAAGAACAGGATGAAGCCAAGACTCTCCTGTCCGACCTTCGGTCTATGGCAGAAAAACAAAAAATCTGCCTTGTTGAGTATGTGCTTTTGGATTTTGTCATGGGAAAGGGATGTACGGAATGTTCAAAAGCCATTTGTGAAGATGCTTTTGGCAAGCATCCTACGTTTGCCGACATGATGCGCCATCCTTGGTTCAAGCACCTGATGAGTCATCCTGTAGCAACAGAGCCTTACAGTCCGCTTCCTCCTATAGTACGTAATGATGCCTACTATTGGCATAGCTTCCATTTTCCTCTATTCTACTATCTTCAGGAAGGTAACAGTTTGGCTTTGGAAGTATTGGATTATCTTGCGACAAAAGGCGACATTCCTTCCATGGAACGTGTGTCACTTTACTACTTCGATAAATGCCAATTTTCCAAGGCGTTTCTTTTATTTAAAGCATTGCATGAGAAAATGCAGACAACCGAATGGTATGATTGGGCGATTAAGCAAGAAATCACCTACAAACTCGCTCATCTATATACCTATGGAGAAGGTGTAGAGCAAAATCTCGACAAAGGGGCTCAATACTACAAAGAGCTTGAAAATGGCTACAACTGGGGAAACAGAGCCCAATACCAGTTGGGAAGGATGGCTGAGCAAAGGCATAACTACCTGGAGGCGATGTATTACTATCGTAAAAATATAGATTGTAGCAAGTATGGCAAGTACAGCTTCTACAGGGGAGATAAGCCGAAAGACTTGTTTCCTCTTAGATTGGAGATTGCTTTTAGACAGATGAAGAAGAAGCTCAACCCTATAGTTGACTGTCTGACACTTGCGACTTGCCAAAAATGTAACGACATGGTTCTTCAGTTGAAGGTCATGATGAATGCAATAGTCACAATTGATTGGGGTGATGGTGAAACTGAATCAGTAAAATGGAAAGTAGACGACTGGGGAGAGGTAAAGCATTCCTATCAATCGCCAGGCTATTACTGTATTACAATAAAAACAGACGAGGAGAACGTATTGACGGGATTCCATATTGTTTCTCACAAGGCAATATGCTCAATAGACGTTTCCGGCTGTAAGGGATTGACGCATCTATTGTGTCCAAATCAAATGTTGAAACAAATGTCTTTAAGCAAGACTGAATATCTCTCTGTGCTTGATGTACATGGAAATAGGCTGCAAAGAATCAACCTCAGAAAGAATCCGTTGCTTACAATCGTTGATTGTTCTAACAATCCGTTGCAAAAGATAGAAGCAGTGAAGCATCCTCCATTCAGTTTAATGTGCATAAGAAAAACAAGGCTGGGAACTAAAGCAAAAAGGAGATTTCATGAAATCGTTCGTTTGAATGCAGGTCGATTATTGAGTGAGGGCTTTGTTAACCAATTGACAGAGCCGCTTTTGCCTACGTTGCTGTTTTATATAAAGAACAGCACTTGGGAAGATGTCTTGGCATGCTTGCAACAGGAAAACGAAGATTCAAAGGTAAATAATAACTTCACGGTATTGCATAGAGTCTATGCCTTGCTTAAAGCATATCGTCACGTCACTCCGTGCCCATACAAAAATGGTTTTATGGGGGCGTCAGGAACATGTGTCGTTATTGCGCATAAGTTTAAATCCAAAAGAACGGGGCAAATAGTAGAATGTGAGACTTCCGAAGAAGAGTTCTATTTGTATGAACGCCCTTGGAGTATGATTCTTGGAACACCAGTAAAAGCATGGGACAATCGTTTGCCATTCATGATGCTTCCACAACATCCCAATGCCTACTATGCAGCCATGTGTTTATATAATATGGTGGACAATAACACTGAAATGAAGAAACATAAAATTCCTAAGATTGCTTATGGAAAAGAAAGTTGCTAAAATAATTTTTCTTGACTTTGATGGTGTTCTGAATACAGAATACCATCAAAGACAATTACAGTTTGAAGGAAAAATATGGCAAGACAAGCACGGTGCCAGCTTTGATCCCGAAGCCGTAAAACAGCTGCAAGCCATAGTCGATAAGACTCATGCAGACATAGTAATAGAATCCTCATGGAAATATCTTGGCTTGGAGGCTATGCAGGAAATGTGGCAAGACAGACAACTGCCAGGAAGAGTAATTGACATTACTCCTTCTGTTGTCAGTGATAGCCTGTTGCTTTCTGCAGATTTGGAGCAAACCTCCCCATCTGCACTTCATTGTAAAGGTGCAGAAATAGCCTCATGGCTTTATGATAACAATATACAAGATACCCCGTATGCCATTATTGATGATGAGTATGTTATCTTGGAATCTCAACTTCCACATCTCGTATTGACAAATCCTTACGATGGGCTTACCGAAGAATTGGCAATGAGAGCCATCAACATATTGAATCAACAATAAAACTTTCAAGGAATTTTAATTTAGTTCTAACCTGTCATAAATAATGGGGCACCATAGCCATACCTTTGCACCCAATAGCGTAATTAAATTTTTAAAGATATGGCAAATGATAAGTTAAACAAAGAGTTGGTTTCTCGTATGATGGACGATGCTGCATGGAAAGAACTCTCCAAAGACTTTCCATGGACAGAACAGTTGCTTGAGAAGTATATGAACTATGTGGACTGGAAAGAAATTTCAAGGAACTACGATGTAGTGTGGACCAAAAGCCTACTTGAAAAATTCAAGCACAGACTTGACTGGCACGAATTGACATCAAACAGTAGTACACTATTGTTTACAGAAGACAACATAGAGACATTTAAGGATTGTTGGGATTGGGAAGTGCTATCAGACAAGTCTTGTATCGACATGACCCACGAACTTTTAATCAAGTATGCTGACAGATGGAATTGGGCATACATAATAGATCGATATGGTGACGATTCTATTACCTACAATGAGGAATTTCTCGAAAAGTATGGAGATTATATTTCTGCATCAGAACTGGGCGGTTCTAAGCTGTGGGACAATATTATCGAACACCGCATAAAAGTGATCAAAAAGAAAATTCTGTCTTAAATTACTATTTTAGGTACCGATACACGACTATTGTCAAAGGAAAGCAATGCATATGGCTTTAGTTTCAAATACTCTAAAGCCACATGCATAGCTTTTTATCTACCATAATGCTACTTTTCCTGCAATCCCCAAATCAATGGTTGCAGTTACCACACCAAGAGCTTTATGTTTCATAAATAAGAAACAATTGGTGCTTAAATGTATCTTATAGCTCATTTTTTAACATTTTGGAACCGAATAATTAGGCATAAAGAACTTACAATGGTTGGATTGGGGTAAAGCGAACATCAACTGAAAATAAAATCTAAAAAATAGATATGATTTTCGTTAATCCACTTAATTGTTGTACCTTTGCGAAAAGAGTTGTTCGACAAGCAAACTTATGTATAACACAGAAGTTAGAACTGTTGCCAAATCATTACCTCTATTGAGGTGAAAAACTCATAAATAGCTCATTTTAAGCTATTCGGCAGATTTTAGCGTGATTTTCGGCAAAAAGATGCGTTAAATTTTGATTCATTTCAGTTTTTAGCGTACTTTTGCAACCAGAAAAGAAAACTGATTTTCAAAGATACAAATCATAACTACATAAAAACACAAACTGCTGAAACATTCAAAAACTCAAAAGCCTGGACGTGATGTCGGGGGGGGTGGCATTAAATCCCTTTAAATTAGCGAAAAATATCTATTTTTAAATGATTATTTCTTCTCTTTCTTCAAGATTTTGCTTATCTTTGCAGGCATTAAAATAAATCAAACCTAAGAAGAAAATAATATGAAGCAAAAAATGAGTATCGCTGGTATTTTGTTGCTTGCTGCTTTGGGTATGCAGGCTAACAACTATACAGTGAAGTCGCCAGACGGTAAATTGGTGGTGAATGTTGCTTGTGAGGGAGGCAAGGCTTCCTACACGGTAGATTACAATGGCAAGCAGATGCTGGGAACTTCGGCGCTCGGTCTGGTTGCCAATTATGGTGATTTCTCAAAGGATCTCACCATGGGCATCCTGAAGGGTGGGGAAGTGAAGCCGCTTGCCTACAAGATGACCCGCATCAAGAAGAGTGACATCAAGAAGGATGTGGTGGATGCTACCATCGGTTTCCTCAACAGTAAGAAGGATTCCATGACCCTTCATCTTCATGTAAGCAACAACGACCTCGCCTACAAGTATGAGATGAGCCGCCCTAAGAAGGATAATCCTAAGTCGGTGATTATCTATAATGAGGTGAGTGGATTCAATTTCCCGGAGAAGACCACTACCTTCCTCTGTCCTCAGATTACTCCGATGACCGGTTGGGAGCGCACCAAGCCATCTTATGAGGAGGAATATACTCCGGATGCTCCGATGAACGTGAAGTCACAGTTCGGTGTAGGCTATACTTTTCCTTGTCTCTTCAAGGTAGGAAACGATGGATGGGTACTGGTCAGCGAAACCGGTGTGTCGAGCGCTTATCCAGGCAGTCGTCTTTCTGATTACGAGCCAGGCAAGGGCTATACCGTAGCCTTCCCTCAGAAGGGTGAGAACAATGGCATCGGTTCTGAATTTGCCGGCATCCCATTGCCGGGCGAGACTCCTTGGCGGACCATTACCGTAGGTTCTTCGCTGGCTCCTGTCGTAGAAACTACCATCCCTTACGATGTGGTGGAGCCTTTGTATGAGGCATCCCAGACCTACAAGCCTTCCCGCTATACCTGGAGCTGGCTCATCTGGCAGGATAACTCTGTCAACTATGATGATCAGGTGAAAATGATAGATGTTGCTGCTGCTCAGGAGTATGAAGCCGTATTGGTGGATGCCTTGTGGGACAAGCAGATAGGCAGAAAGCGCATCGAAGAGTTGAGCAAGTATGCCAAGAGCAAGAAGGTAAGCCTGATGCTCTGGTACAATTCCAACGGTTTCGAGAATGATGCTCCTCAGACTCCTCGTCAGATCATGAATAATTCCATCGCCCGCAAGAAGGAGATGGCGTGGATGAAGAAAATTGGTGTGGTAGGAATCAAGGTGGATTTCTTCGGTGGCGACAAGCAGGAGACGATGAAGCTTTACGAGGATATCCTCAGCGATGCCAACGATTATGGCTTGGAGGTCATCTTCCATGGCTGCACCTTGCCTCGTGGCTGGGAGCGTATGTATCCTAACTATGTTTCGAGTGAGGCTGCCCTGGCTTCAGAGAATGTATATTTCACGGATTATCATGCCAAGAAGGAGGCTTTCGAGATGACGATGCATCCGTTCTCAAGAAATGCCGTAGCCAGCTTCGACTGGGGTGGTGTGATGATGAACAAGTATTTCTCTAAGGACAACAAGAGCCGCCACCAGCGTTATACCAGCGATGTATTTGAGATGGCTACAGCCATCACCAATCAGAGCAGCGTAAACTGCATCTGTCTCTATCCTAACAATTTGCAGGATGTACCACAGTGGGAGTTGGATTGGCTCAAGAATGTTCCTACAGCCTGGGAGGATACCAGGTTTATTGCCGGCTATCCAACCAAGTATGCGGTGGTGGCTCGCAAGTCGAGTGTAGAGAATGGTTCCGGTGCAGCGCTTACTGCCGGCAGATGGTTTGTGGGCGGTCTGAATGCAACCGACAAGCCTCTGGCTTTAACCTTGGATTTGCCGATGTTTGCGGGTAAGACCGTTACTTATATCACCGACCTGCCAAAGAAGAAGGGCGAGAAGTTCTTCACTTCTGTCAAGAAGACCTTGAAGGTTGGAAAGAATGGTAAGGCAAAGGTTGTGATTCAGCCTAATGGCGGTATCATCATCGAATAATCTTCAAGTTTTATAGGCATCGATTGCCTACGTGAAAATTTTACGGGCATCGATTGCCTACGTGAAAAAGTTTTTTTCTCGAAAAAAGTGTCAAAGTCTCATTTTTGCTTGAAAAATAGGGCTTAAATGCTTGATATGTAATAAGATATTAGAAATGAGACTTCTCGGTTTTTGAGCCAAGAAGTCTCATTGAAGTCTCATTGGCTTTTTTAACCCTATTTCTTCTCTATAATGATGGAAAATTGGGAAAAGTGCAGATAGTGGTGCCAATATAATCAGGATAAGTCACGGTAATGTGTCTACTTTTTCAGTTCATCAGTTGGTCTCTTTATGCCCTCCGGTTGGTCTGTTTGTGCCCGTTACACGGGCATCCGCAGCCCACCACGTGGGCATCGGCAGACCGTGTGCTGGGCAACTATTGCCCATAGCGTGGGCAACGAGTGCCCAAATATCGGACTCGTTTTTGGGCAATATTCTTTAGGGTCTTTGCGCTGTTTAAACTGCTTTTTCGCGTGCATCGTGCAGTCTTTAATGATACTTCTATAGCATTTCATGATACTTCCATGATACTTCTTTCTACTTTTTGCGGGAAGTCTCATTGAATGTAAATATCAATATATCAGTAATATAATATGGATTTTCCAGCGAAAAATGAGACTATGATACTTTTTTTTGTAGAAAAAACTTTTATGTGCGCGTAATCGGATAGATGCTATTTCTTTGTTTGTATCCTAACCAGGAGGTGAAGATTAGTATGGAGAAGCTTCTTGCTGTGATTTATGATAGCACTCAGCGTACTGTCAGCGAGTGGATAATTAAGGAGGGATGATAAACTTATCTGTGTCTATGCTTTGTTTCTGTTTTTAGAATCTGGCAGCAGCTTTATGCAATATATTTAACTTCTGATAAGCCGCATTATCCGTTTGAACTGCCGAAGGGGTGGAAGTGGACGA
>ERZ791626.1279-NODE-1279-length-19409-cov-6.257828_pt1 | contig 19409 bp, 16 predicted proteins | sample MGYA00510266_ERZ791626 | MGnify/ENA primary metagenome ERZ791626 (study PRJEB30046, sample SAMN00715208) | human gut metagenome | study: EMG produced TPA metagenomics assembly of the A metagenome-wide association study of gut microbiota in type 2...
GCGCCCCCCGCCAATATTCTGGCCGGCTCCCCATTCAAGGCAATGGTGATCGCCAGCGTGCTGTGCTTGGTGTCGATTTGGGCCGGACTCGTGCTGTCGGCGATGTTCCCCGCTCCCCCGAGCTTCATCATCGTGACGCTTTCCACCCTGTTCTGGGCTATCGCCAAAGCCGTGGAGACGATGCGGAAGTAATCTCATCCATTTTTTCTTGCCCCCGCTGGCGAATTCATAGCGGGGGCTTTGTTATATCTTCTCCACCAAGGCATTGGCGATGGCGGCGATGCCTTCGCCGCGGCCAGTGAATCCCATATGGTCGGTGGTGGTGGCAGTAACCGATACCGGGCAACCAACCGCCGCAGACAGGGCGGCTTCGGCTTCAGCACGGCGTGTGCCGATTTTCGGGCGGTTGCCGATGATCGCCACCGAGGCCGATGCCGGCGTATACCCGTTGGATGCCAGATGCGCCACAACTTCTTGCAACATATCGATGCCATGCATTCCGGCACCATGCGCGTCCGCACCGACACCGAACAGTGAACCAATGTCTCCCAATCGGGCGGCGGCAAGCAACGCGTCAATCAGAGCGTGCGCGGCCACATCGCCATCGGAATCGCCTTCGATCCCCTCGTATTTGGCGGCATCGGCCTCGCTGCATGAATCAGGCACCGGCCAGTAGAGCCCGGCAATCCACAGTTCACGGCCTGAGCCAGCAGGCGCAAAACGGTGAGCGTCAAAACCTTGCCCTATCAGCACTCCTACAGACCCCATGCAGTCCCCTTCGATGGCGTTGCCCAGACGAACGGCAGCAAACGATTATGAATCACGAAGCCCCGGCGCATCGCATAAGGACACGACCGGGGCCTCAAAACAATCAAATCACTTCTTCTTGGACTTCTTCTCGGCTTCAACACGAGCCAAAGTATCGGCCGCGGCCTCTTCGGGCTCGGCGGTGTGATGCTTGTCGTCACCGGGCTGAGCGGGCTCGTAGCCCAGATTCACGTCGAGCAGACGCTGGGCTTCCGCCTCGTCGATCTTCTCGGACAAGGCGATCTCAGAAGTCAGAATGGCACGGGCCTTGGTGAGCATGCGCTTCTCGCCCGCGGACAGGCCGTGCTCGTCGACATCGCGCTGGGCGAGATCGCGAACCACTTCGGCGATCTTGTTGACATCGCCGGTGGCGATCTTTTCGACGTTCAGCTTGTAACGGCGAGACCAGTTCATCTCTTTCTCGATGATCGGGGTCCGCAGGATGCCGAACACCTTGGCCACTTCGGATGCAGAGACGATGTCACGCACACCGACCTTCTTGGCATTGTCCACGGGAACGTTGATGACCAAACCATCGGAAGAGAGTACGGACAACTGCAGATATTCGCGCGTCACTCCCTTGACCGTCCGCTCGGTAATGGCCTCCACCTTCGCTGCACCATGACGCGGATAGACGACCATATCGCCGACTTTGTAAGACATGTACCCTCCGAGAACTGACGGCTTACACACGAAAACTCGAATAATTATGCCATGCGGTCTGGACCACCCCTATAAGAGCGCTCACAACCACGGAAACACAACGAAAAGGGCAAGAATTCGCCATTTTCGACGCGCCAATGTAGCGTTTTCGACTCCAACGCACGTAGACTTTGGGACATGGCTAAAGAAACGAAGATCAAGGAAGATACCGTCACCGTGCCTGTCGCCCAAGGCGACCTCGATGCGACGAGCAATGCTGAATTCTACAACCCCCACGGAGTTCTCGGCGGGCATCTCGGCATCGGCAAGCATGCCGACACCGCCACAATCCGCGTGCTGCGTCCGCTTGCCAAGTCCGTGACCATCCTCACCCAGGATGGCGAATACCCGATGACCCACGAATACAACGGCGTGTTCGTGGTTACCGTGCCGGCTTCCGGCACTAAGAAGCAGCCCACGATTCCCGACTACCGTGTCAGGACCGAGTGGGAAAGCGGCGCAGTGCTCATTGAGGACGACCCATATCGCTATATGCCCACAGTCGGCGACATGGACACCTATCTGTTCGGCGAGGGCCGTCACGAGAAGCTCTGGGAGACGCTTGGCGCGCATGTGCTGCGCTATGACGATCCGATGGGCGGCGCAGACGGCACGCCCGGCGAACAGGTGGTAGGCACCGCATTCTCCGTGTGGGCCCCGAACGCCCATGCCGTGCGCGTAGTCGGTAACTTCAACGCTTGGGATGGCCGCCGTCATGCCATGCGCGAGCTCGGCTCCTCCGGCGTGTGGGAGATCTTCATCCCCGGAATCGGCGCGGGCGAGACCTACAAGTTCCAGATCCTGAACGCCAATTACACGTGGGAGATGAAGGCTGACCCGATGGAGCGTCAGCACGAAGTTCCGCCGAACACCGCCTCCATCGTCACCGAATCCACCTACAAGTGGAACGATGACGCCTGGATGCAGCACCGCCGCACCACCAACCCGCATGATGGCCCGGTCTCCATCTATGAGGTGCACGCCGGCAGCTGGAGGCAGGGACTGACCTACCGCGACCTGGCCAAGCAGCTCGTGGACTACGTCAAGCAGGAAGGCTTCACCCACGTGGAGTTCATGCCACTGGCCCAGCACCCGTTCTCCGGCTCCTGGGGCTATCAGGTCACCGGCTACTATGCGGTCGACTCCCGTCTCGGTTCCCCCGACGACTTCCGTTACCTGGTCGACCAGCTCCATCAGGCCGGCATCGGCGTGATCATGGACTGGGTGCCCGCCCACTTCCCGAAGGATGCCTTCGCGCTCGGCCGCTTCGACGGCACCCCGCTGTACGAGGACCCGGACCCGCTGCGCGGCGAACACCCTGAATGGGGCACCTATGTGTTCAACTTCGGACGCCGCGAAGTACGCAACTTCCTGGTGGCCAACGCCCTGTTCTGGCTTGAGGACCTGCACGTCGATGCACTGCGCGTGGATGCCGTCAGCTCCATGCTCTACCTCGACTACAGCCGCGAACCCGGCCATTGGCGCCCGAACATCTACGGCGGACGCGAGAACCTGGAGGCCATCGACTTCCTCAAGGAGGCCACCGCCACCGCGTACAAGAACAACCCCGGCGTCATGGTGATCGCCGAGGAGTCCACCGCATGGCCGGGCATCACCGCCCCCACTTCCGCCGGCGGCATCGGCTTCGGCATGAAGTGGAACATGGGCTGGATGCACGACACCCTCGAGTATCTGCACGAGGAGCCCATCAACCGCAAGTGGCACCACAACGAGATCACCTTCTCCATGGTGTACGCCTACTCCGAACACTACGTATTGCCCATCAGCCACGACGAAGTCGTGTACGGCAAGGGTTCCCTGTACGGCAAGATGCCGGGCGATGACTGGCAGAAGCTGGCCGGCGTGCGTTCGATGTTCGCCTATCAGTGGGCTCACCCAGGCAAGAAGCTCTCCTTCATGGGCAACGAGCTGGCCCAGTGGGGCGAGTGGGATCACGACGCCTCCATCGATTGGGATTGCCTGAACTGGCAGGAGCACCGTCAGGTCCAGACCATGGTCGCCGACCTTAACGCCTTCTACAAGGCGCATCCGGCACTATGGAGCCAGGACTTCGACCCGGCCGGCTTCCAGTGGCTGACCAGCGACGATGCCGACCACAACACGCTGAGCTTCCTGCGCATCGGTACCAAGGGCGAGACCTTGGCTGTGGTGGTCAACTTCTCCGGTGAGGCCTGGTCCGATTACCAGGTGGCGCTGCCCACCGGCGGCAAGTGGACCGAAGTGTTCACCACCGATGACGCCAAGTACGGCGGCTCCGACATCCACAACGGCACCTTCGAAGCGGTCGAGGGCGAATATCATTCACGTCCGTTCTCGGCGAAGATCACCGTTCCGGCTCTGGGAGTTGTATTCTTGAAGCCGGAAGACTGAACTGGTCAACAGGCTGAAAGGTAACCGGTTTATTTATGCTCAATACCACAGCGCGTCAGAATACGACACCGCGCACGGTGCTGGTGGTCGAGGACGAGCCCACGCTCGCCACGGCCATCGCCCAGCGCATCACCGCTGAAGGATGGACCGCTCGCGTGGCCGGGGACGGCGCTTCCGCCGTCCAGGCCGCGTCCCAGCTACGCCCCGATCTGGTGATCATGGACATCATGCTGCCGGTTATGGATGGTCTAGAGGCCACCAAACGCATCGTCGCCGAACGTCCGGTGCCGGTGCTGATCCTCACCGCACGTGATGACGAGGCCGACAAGGTCATCGGTCTGGGAGCGGGTGCCGATGATTACATGACCAAGCCGTTCTCCATGCGCGAGCTTATCGCCCGCTGCAAGGCGCTGCTGCGCCGCGTGGAGCGTGCGAAGGTCATCGCCAAGAACTCGGAGAACGAGAAGCTGCTCGACTTCGGTTCGATGGTCATAGACCCGGCCCAGCGCATCGTCACCGTGAACGGCGAACAGGTGCATCTGACCCCCACCGAGTTCGATCTGCTGGCCACGCTGGCCCGCCGCCCGAAGTCGGTGCTCACCCGCGAAAAGCTGCTCGAAGAGGTCTGGGACTGGGTCGACGCATCCGGCACCCGCACCGTCGACAGCCACGTCAAGGCGCTGCGCCATAAGCTCGGTGCCGATACCATCCGCACCGTGCATGGCGTGGGCTACGCTTTCGAGCCGCCGACCGCGTGATGGCATCCAAAAAACAACAGCAATCCCGGCTTGATGCGATGAAACCTCGCGTCAAGCCGGTTGATTTGTTCTCATCTCTGAAGCTGGAACTCAGCGCACTGATCGTTATCGCCACTGCCATCGCGTTTGCCATGTGCTGGTTCCTCCTGAAATTCGGCTGGTCCGGTTGGATCGCCATGCCGCTGACTTTGGTGGTGGCCTTGGGCATCACCTATTTCTTCTCTCGCGGCATCACCGCTCCCCTACGCCAGATGCGCGATGTGGCCGAAGCCATGGCGGATGGCGATTACACGGTCCGCGTGGATATCGATCAGGATCGTCATGACGAGGTCGGCAAGCTGGCTCGCTCGTTCAACGAGATGGCCGGCGAACTCGAGCATGCCGATAAAATGCGCCGCGACATGATCGCCAATGTGAGCCATGAGCTGCGCACGCCCGTTTCCGCTTTGCAGGCGATGGTCGAGAACATGGCCGACGGCGTCACCGAGCCCACTCCCACCAATCTGGAGAGCATCCTCACCCAAACGCAGCGTCTCTCCGATCTCATCGCCTTCCTACTGGACCTGAGCCGTATGGAGGCCGGTGCGGCGAGTCTGAATATCGAAAAGTTCAACTTCGCCGACTTTCTTGACGAGACCATCGAGCCGTTGGAAATCGCCGATGGTGGCCACGCCCACGACATCCGCGTCACCGTGCCGGCCGACATCACGATGGAAGGCGATCAGGACCGCCTGCGCCAGCTATTCACCAACATCATCGCCAACGCGCTGAAACATTCGGCCGACGGCACCACCGTGCTGGTCGACGCCCACGAGGACGAAAACCAAGGCACCATCGTGACCAATGTGGTGAATTTCGGCTCCCAGATTGCGCCTTCCGACCGTTTGGACATCTTCCGGCGCTTTGTCAAAGGCAAGACGGGTCCCGGCACCGAGTCGGGCGGCACCGGTCTTGGCCTGTCCATCGCGCGCTGGGCGGCCCAATTGCACGGTGGCACCGTCAAAGTGGTCGACGACACGCGAGGTGCCGATTTCGAAATCATCCTGCCTAAATATCACATCGCCGAACGCTGATATTGTCCGACGTCCTACCGTATACTGTATTCGAACAGATGTTCGAATACAGGGTGGGAGGCGCAGCATGACACAGCAATCCGAGTCACAGGCCATGGCGCACGAGGCCACGCTGTTTGTTATGCAGATGGCCGGCGATTCCATGATCAATGCGGGTATTCACAACGGCGATCTGCTGATTGTCGATCGTTCGTTGGCACCAGTCCCCGGAGATGTGGTTGCGGCTGTCATGGACGACGAAATCGCCATCAAGCGGCTGGTTTCACGGGCCGGCATCACCATATTGCACGCCGAGAATCCGCGATACCCCGATTACATGCCGAGCAACGGCGCTTCGCCTGCTATCTGGGGCATCGTCACCGATGTCATTCACCCGTTGATATCGTCATCGGACCGTCGCACCACGGCATCCGCCAATACCAGCACGCCCACCACCTTGGTGCCGGCCTGCTGAAACGCCTGAACGCATTGCCGCACAGTGGCACCTGTGGTGACGATATCATCAACGAGAAGCACCGCGTCGCCATTGCCGATGAGATCACGCTTCACCCTGACATGACCGGTGATACGACGGGCACGCTGTGCCGAAGAGACCTGCTGCACGGAGCGTGCCTTGGTGGAGGAGCTCAGGGCATTGCATGGTCGCGCATCGACGCCGTACCCACGCAATGCCCCTGCCACCGATTTGGCCAACGGTGCCGTATGGGCACGTCCTCTTCGGCGCATTGACGCCCGCGATGATGGCACCGGAACCACCAATACGCGATGACCCAAGCATGATGATGGTATTGGCGTCTTGTTCAGCAGCGACACCATGATGCGGCCGAACGGGCCGTCAAGCTCGGTATCGTCGTGGTCCTTCCAGTCGAGAATGGCACGACGTACCGCTCCCTGATAAATCGATGCGGACCATATACGGGCTCCGCCACCACTGTCTGCATCCCGTTCCCGGCATTGCGCGAACAGGGCCCAGCATGCCGCACACAATACCTCATCCGGCGCGTCACACCCAGCGCAGCCGCGTGGAAACAGCAGATTGCAGACCTGTGCCCACATCGCATGCCACCACTTGTATACGCTCGGCCCGTCCATAACGCGTCACTATCGAGCTGGAGTATCGAATCGCGCAAGCAGTGCATCCAGCAGTTGTACCGTATCTTGCGGATTCTCAACACGAACACCGATCGCACCGGCCTCAACCGCGGGATAGTCATTACCCGTAGGCGTCATGCGATCACCCACGAACACCATTTCATCGGCCCGTATGCCAAGTGTCTGCGTCAGCTTGCGCACGGCATAGGCCTTATCGATGCCGCATTCGCTGACATCCACACTGGTGTATCCGCCGGCCCTGACCCGCATATGCGGCAGATCGGCCTTGACCGCTTCGACCAGCGCCTGTTTCTTCGTGTTATCGCGATCCCATGCCTGCTTGGCCGCTACGGGCGCGAACTGCCCAAGAGCGGAGAAGGTGATCTGGCTGCCCCTGTTCTCGATTCGAGGCCCCCATACCTGCTGTTCCCACAATCCCAGTTCCCGGGCATGTCGCTCAAGACTTTCCGAGACAGCGGCCACGGTGGCTTCGGACAGATCATGCGCATACACCAAGGCCCATTGCGTGCCATCCCACCGGTAATACCGGGAGCCGGAGGTAGGCATGACATGCAGATTGCCGCGCCTGGCATTCGGGGTGAGCACATCCAGCACCTGCGAGGTGACCACCGCCATGCCGCCCCCTGAGATCAGGGCCACCACCGTATGGTCGAGCAACGCACAGAACCGTTCGATCATCGCGGGCTTCATCGGCTGTTTTGAGCTGGCCAGTGTGTTGTCCAAATCGAAACCGAACACCTTGGCGTTGGAGCAGACATTATCGAAATCAAGTTCGGACCACGAACGTACCACCATTTGTCGTGCCTCCCTCGTTGACGAATGTTCACAGCCAATGAACCAATCCTAACGCATGTTGCCTCCGCCATGCCCTATGGTGGGAACCATGCTTCAGCCACCTTGGAACGCACGAATCTACCGCAACCGCCACGGTCGCGGCACACGAACCCCGATGTTCGGCACCCGTCTGCCCCGTTACCGCACTCGCACCGGCATGTTCGACGATATGGTGGCGGCCCAGGTTCGCAGGCTCGGCCAAGCGTGGCCGGAACTGATACGTCCGCTCCAGTTCGCGGTGGAGGATGTGCCGCCTTCGGATCCGACGCCTTGGCAGACCGAGCCGAATATGACGTCCCAGTGCTTCCCCGCCAGCCACGGCATTCCCGCACGAGTCGTGCTCTACCGCATGCCGTTGCAGACCGAGGCACCTACCAAGCTCGAACTGCAATTGGCCGTCAGGGATGAGCTGGTGGCCCGCATAGCGGAATTGTATGGGCGCAGGCCCGAGGAAATCGACCCCGACTGGGGCCTGTGACAACACTGCGGGCCGTGTCACTTGTAATAAGGTAGTGGCACGGCCCGCAGCTATATCGCCGCCGAAACATCATCAAACTGACGCTTCGGCGAGCATACCCTTCTACTTGACGATGGAGGAATCGTTCCGAGCCCAGACATGAACCGTGGCGGGCATCAGCGTTGAAGCGTCGATGACGGACAATCCGGCGATGTCCTTGTCTTGCAACGAATCGTGACTGAACCGCGCTCCCCAGCTCACTTTCTTGGATGAGTCCTCCAACATCAGCACGACCGCGGTGCCATGATCGCCGGAAAGATTGCCGGCTTCAATCGTTTGTGCTGCGTTCGCATCCAGTGTGATTTCCTTGGAGGTTACCGAAGCACCGGCATCATCGTAGGCGCGCAAGGTGACCGTCCTGCGCGCATTGGACGTATTGGCCAGCGTGATGGAGGCCTTTACTCCGTCGGGAAGGGCCAACCCCGAGAATTCGGATGGCTCGCCGGCATTGACCAATGCGAAATCGGCTTGGCCGGAGTCACCGGAGCGTGTGGCCTTGACGGAGAACGACACGGCGTCCTCTGCGGTGGACATCACGCCCAACGCCCCATCAGGAGCTTCTCCCAAGTCGATCGCCGTCACTTTATCAGCAGTGACGGTGGCATCTTTGGCGGGAACCAAGCCTTTGGCGGTAATCCATGACAGCCCGGTGCTGGTGTCTGCCTTGGCGAACAGATAAGCGGTGACCGCATCGCCGGCAGTGATGGACGGCGCCACCGATGCATTGGATGCGGTCGGCAGCGGCAGCGCGAAATCAGAACCCTTCGGTGTCAGACCATCCATGGTCACCGTGCGCACCACGGACGCGATAGGAGTCTCCTTGCTGGAAACGGTCACGAACAGGCCATGCTGCCCATCGACCGCGGCGGACAGTTCCATCGAGGACTCCCCCTCGGCTGGCACAGACAGCGTGGATTGGGTGGACAATGCCATTTTCCCGGCTGTCTCGGAACCCCAGACGGCAATGTCGACGGTGGTCGGCTTGGTGGAGGGATTCGAGACGATGAGCTGCTGTGTGGTACCGGTCGTGCTGTCGGAGAGCAGGAACGACTGGCTGAGCGAGGTCGATACGCAGGATGCCGCCGATATGCCTCTCACATCGCCATCATCGGCCCATGATGCGATGGTGCCGACGGTGCCGGTGCCGGCTGCGGCCTGCAGCATACGGGTATTGATCAGACGAGCTCCCTGATTGATCTTCTGAGCACCGGTTTTCACCGAGGAATCGTCGGTCGAATCGGCGTCTTTCAAAGTCACGTCATCTGAACTGGACTTTTGCCCGATCGCCGAGACAGTGGCGCTGTAGACGGAGCCGAACGCCGCATAGCGCGCCTGTGTGCTCAGATTGCCGACAGTGGCCTGGAAGGCGCTGTCGCCGTACGTGCCGGTATCGGCCAATCCTATAGGTGCCGGGCAGTAGGTTTCGGACTGGGTCGGACTAACGGTCTGTTCGATGGCATTATCGGAAGCGGCCACCTTATCCACCCAGATATTGGGGATGGGGGCCATGACGAGAACGACGAACAGCGCAATCAACACCAGCATGGTGATCACACCGAGCACGATGCCGATCGCACGTTTGAAACCAGAAGTTTTGTTGCTCATGCCTGCTCCTCCAATCCGTAGGACGGTCGTCTGCGAGGCATGGCGACCAAGCAGTACAACGCCGTGATCACACCTAGGCATATCAGCCAGGCGTGCCTCCAGACACTATGCTGTGCACGTTGCTGCCATGAGGTATCCACCTGCTGTGAGGCGCTGCTACGCAGCGTCAGACGATAGTAGCTGCCGCTATCCGTGGAGACCAGGGACTGGGTGCCGTTCGATGCGGCGATATTCGCGCTCAACTGTTCATACGGCATGTCGTTCAAGAAATCGCCGGTCTCGGGAACCACGTAGATGCCGCCGAATCCAAGCGCGCTGATGGCCGCGATGGCCTCTTCGTCGGGATTGGACAGCAGCGAGGCACAGGCCTGGGCCAGTTGTTCGTCAACCGCATCATGCTTGCCGGACAGCAGGCGCGCCCGCTGGACCGGAGAGCTGTCGATCAAATCGCCGCGCGAGGTGCGCATCACCGCATAGTTGACGATGTTGCGGGTCTCCGCGCTCACGGCAAGCACACGATGATCGGCACCGGCCTCCAGATAATCGGTGGTGACCATGGGCAGGCCGTTTTCAGACACGCCCAGTCCCGCATCCTTATGACGTTCGATGCCATACATGCATTGGATGCCAATGCAGCACACCAGTATCAGAGCAAGCACCACACGGCCAGATACGATGAGCACATGCAGACGGTCCTTTTTCGATGCGGGATCACTGCCAGACGCATGCAACGGTTGGAATCGCTTCACCGCCCCACCAGCGACGAGACACACGCAGGCGAGGAAGCCCAATATCATCATCGCGATGCCAGGCTGTGCGGAACCGGCCACGACACCATCGGCATCCACGGTTATGGCCACACGGCTGGAGACCAGGGCGAGCGCGCCTCCGCAGACGATTACCACCCACATCAGTCGCGAGGTCCGCAACGCGAACGGCAGCACCAGCGAAGCAAGAGCAAGCAGCGTGATGACGCCAAACAGCACAGTGACCGCCAAATCGGCATAATCAGTCGACCCCATTCGCCATCCCAGCGCACGCTGTGCGGCCTCAAGCAGACTCAGCGACGCCGGCGACCCGTTGGCGGATGACGTTGGCACCGTGATGTCGCCGAACAGTTGACGCCACATGCCCAAATCGGCGTAACGCACCGCATTGACGAGCGTAGGAGCCACCGCAAAGGCGGCAGGAACCGGAATTAGCAACAGCATGGCGCGCTTGCGACGCACGAATAGCAGGAACATCAGGAACACGACGATCAGCGCGAACAGCAGCTGCGGTTCGGCGGCCACCACAGGGATGAAGCACAGTGCGGCGATGGCCGCGGCCTGAACGGATGTGCGCGGCTTGAGCGGGTCTTCGGTATGGTACATGCCCACGGCACGGAACACGAATGCGAACGCGGCCGGCAGGAACACCATTACGGTAAGCATCGGCATATCGGCCTGCGCATACCAGCCGAACATAATGCCGGTGGATGCCCACAACAGTCCTCCCAGCACACGAACCACGTCCGAGCGGGTGAATACGCCCGCCAGCGCCCAGAACGACAATGCGCTCAGCGGCGCGGCCACAAACAGTATCATCGCCAAAGCGGCGGTCACATGGCCGAGCGTGACCAACGAGGCCAGCATCAGCACCAGCAGCCACGGCGTGGGCGGCGCAGGAATGCCGGTGCCGCTGCCAAACACCCACGGCGTGGTGGCGGACTGCACCAGTTGCGTGAAGCTGGCACCGGTGGGAAGCAACACATCGGAATACAACGATCCGCCGGAGAATATCGAACGGAACACCGGCCAATACATCACCGCGATGGCCGCAAAGCACACCAGCGCCATCACCACGGCCGCACTCCAGCGATATATGGTGCGTGTCCGCAGATGGGCACGTTCCAGCGGACTGAGCAGCACTCTGCCCTGCTGGGATTGGAATGCATCCCGACGATCATGGAACTGCTTGATCTGCTGACTGTCTGCGAACAAGACATGCAGGGACGATGCGGCGACCTTCGATTGTCTGGCCACCAGACTGCGTGATTTCATGTTTCCCGCGATATCGGCCAAGGCCAGCCATGGCAGGCACAATTGCACCCATGCTTCATACGGCTTCTTGCCGAACATCATGGATATGGCCATGCCAAAACTGCGGAGCAGCCTCCACAGCCAGACGATAAACCAGGACGACATGGCCAGGTCCGTGTACAGATACCGCTGTTGGGAGCGATGCACCGTCATCGCATGATTGACCGTGTGATCGTCCTTAAGCGGTTCCCCGCCTCGCGTACGAATGCCCTCATACCGTGCGCGACGATGTGATATCTCCACTTGCGGGACAACCACCACGCGTCCGCCGCTCAGGCAGACACGGCGGCAGAAATCAACCGATTCGCTGTAGGTGGTCAGCCAGGCATTGATGCCCCGCAGTCGCGTGAATTGCGACATGGACACCAGCGCGCCTGCCAGCGACACCGCAAACACATCCTGCCGCCCGTCATACTGCTCCTGATCGGGTTCTCCATCGACCACCAGGGAATGCACGGCGTGTCGGCCTGCATACATACCGACATCATGCAGATGGGAGCCTTCCCAATCGCACTGTTTGCACCCGAGCACACTGGCGCCCGGCGTATTGCGCCACGCCTCAAGCAATCGTTCAAGGCATGAGGCATCCGAAGGGCGGGAATCATCATGGAGCAGCCACAATGCGCGGGGAGCACCATCCAGATCGGCACGATCCAATGCCCGGCTGACCGCATCGCCGAAGGAGCGTGCGCCCTTGGCCGAGACGATGTGAATGGTCACATGCTTGGACTGCGGCACCTCCATCACCGGCCCCGATGGCGAGGGGATGACCTCGAACGAGGTGGTTATCCTCGAACTGGTGCGCCCGGTCGCGTCGGCGATGATGACGACCCCCGGAAGAACATTCTGCGTCAATACCGAACGCAATGTAGACCGGAGGAAACGCATATCCTCCTCAACGGTGATCACAGCCGTAATGCCGGTATCCACATCCTGCCTATGCGTATATGGTCGAGAAGACATGGCGTCGGCCAACGCCTCATGAATATCGCTATTACCTGTCGGACTCATAAACTCCCAGTGTACGCACCAGACTTGAAGGGGGTGTGTGGAGCTACGCCCGCTCCCGGTGCTCTCGCTTATATCGACGGCGTTCGCGCTCGCTCATGCCACCCCAAATACCGAATCGCTCATCATGGTCGATGGCCCATTTCAGGCATTGCTCACGCACTTCGCATTTTGCGCACACACGTTTGGCATCACGGGTCGAGCCCCCCTTTTCCGGGAAGAACGCCTCCGGATCGGTTTGCGCGCACAACGCCTTGTGCTGCCAAGATACATCGCCATCAGGTCGGAATAGTCCCCACAATTCGTGCCATGGCTCTTCGGCTGAATCGTCGACCACACCCCACATGCGATTCTCCTTGCCTATTGAGCTTTTCATACGGACTAAATTACACACATGCAATTTCGGTTTTGTCAAATTCTTTCTCGTGTCATTACATCATTTTTATGGAACTGTGTGCTATGGCGTGAACGCGACGCCCTGACGCCGTTGCACATGATATTGTGCCGTTCCTGCGCAGGAACACCATAGCGCAGGAACACCCGGCGGATGCTGTGTCAAAGTGTCATTCAGACAATCGACAGTTTCAGGAGGGGTTATGACGCAGGAATCAGGTGGGGCGGATCCGCATATCAACCCGCCAAGCTTCATTCCTGCGGGAAATCGACGCACCCGGCCTTCCGGGCAGGTGCCACGCTCCTTCGCCCCCGCCCGAACCTCGCGCCAGTCAGGTCAAGCTCCATCGGCCCGTCCGTCCGTCACGGGAAATGACATCAAAGAGCCTCAACTGAACGCCAACGCCACGGCAAGCGCCAACGTCGCGGACAACGGCAGGCGGACTCCGCCCAGTTTTTCTCCGAAAACCGGACGCGCCACTCGCAGCACGGCTCCGGATGCCGCCGCACCGCGCAGCATTCCGCCGTCGCGAGCGCGGATGTCTTCCGGCTCATCCCGCAACGCCGTGCGCAATCCGTCGGATATGCCGGTTTCCCGGCCCTCATCGCCAGCAGCAAACGTGTCCACGAAGTTCAGCCATCTTGGCCGGCCGGCGGCGGCAACGGCGAAAACGGTAACGGCACGCCGTCCGCGAGCCTTACGCATCACCCTATGCGCAATCGCGGTACTGGTGGCGGCGTTGATTCTTTCCGTTTTCGGTGCCTGGCAATGGGTGGACAGCAAACTGAACCGGAACGACTGGCTGACCGACACCCCCAACACGCCGGCCTCGACTTGGCTGATTCTTGGCTCCGACGAGCGAGACGGTTCCACCGATTACGGCGGCGTAGACAATATCTCTGGCTTCAGGACCGATACGATTCTGGTGCTGATCAAGCCCAAAAGCGGGCCGAGTTCGTTGGTTTCCATTCCCCGCGATTCGCTCATGAACGTCGATAACCAGTACATGAAAATCAATGCGGTGGCGCTGATTGCGGGCAAGAAAGCCTTGGTAAGCAACGTCGAGCAGATCACCGGCCAGAAAATCGACCATGTGGCGCAGATCAAGTTCGGCGGTCTGCAGAACGTGGTGAACGCCTTGGGCGGTATCGAACTGTGCTATGACGAGGATGTTCAGGATTCCTATTCCGGACTGAACTGGAAGGCGGGATGCCATACGGCGGATGGTTCCACCGCATTGTCCTTCTCTCGTATGCGATATGCCGACGCGCGAGGAGACTTCGGACGCAACGAACGCCAGCGACAGGTCATCTCGGCCATCGTCAAGAAGGCTTCCAGCAGTGAGACCCTGACCAATCCGTCCAAAATCGTGGCAGTGTCCAATGCCGCGATGAGCGCACTCACCGTGGACGAGAAGACCAACCCTTACACGTTGCTCACCATGGCGTTGGCGTTCAAAAGCGCCACCGGCTCGAATGGCATCTCCGGCAGCGTGTACTGGTCCGACCCCGATTATTACGTTGATGGCGTTGGTTCCTCGGTGCTGCTTGACGACGCCAAGAACACCGAACTGTTCAATCAACTTGCCGACGGCACGCATAAGGCCGGCACCGTGGGCAATCTGGCGGAAGGCTGACCGACGCTTTCCCGGAGCCCATCGGCTTCATCATCGGCGCATGATCGCCACCGTTGCCTACACCGCCAATCATGCACGGGCAAAATGTCATGTGGATAACTCGGCAAGCTAGAACCACATACCTTGATTCGGCTTGCGCTTTCGGCATGCGTTCCCCCACGCTGGAAGCATGACATCACAGCAGAACGATTCGAAGCGACATTCCGTCCATACGGCATCCGCCGTATCCCGGGCGAAGCACCGTTTGGGCGCGCCGCCATTGCGCGCCCGCCTGACCATGTTTGCCGCGGCGTGCCCGATGATCGCGCAGGCATTGATGATGGTCATACTGCTGTTGCACGGGCAATGGCTGTTCGCCGCCATGATCGCACCGGGCATATTCGCCTGTCTCGTGTCCCTGCTGCTGACGCTCCCCTCGCCTCCAGGCCCGGAGAAAGCTCCCGCTCCGCAACAGGCAACGATCGATGTCGGTATCACGGACGACGCCGATGACCGCGCCGCAGACCTCCGTCATGCGCCGTCGCAGCCGATAGAATCGCTGCTGCACTTCGCACGCCTGCCATGGCGCGCCATTGTGGGCCGCTGGCTTGAACCCCTTGACCTTGCGGTGCCGATCGGCATGACCGGAAGCGAGCCGCTGATGCTCGATCTGAACCGTCAGGGGCCGCATGCTCTGGTGGCCGGCACCACTGGTTCCGGAAAATCCGTGTTGCTGCAAAGCTGGTGTCTGGCGCTCGCCTCGATGAACGGGCCTGAGCATCTGAATTTCGTGTTCTTGGATTTCAAAGGCGGTTCCGCGTTCCGCAAACTCGAACGGTTGCCGCATACCGTGGGCAGCGTATGCGATCTGGATCTGGCGCATGCCGTACGCGCGTTGCGTGCGCTGGAAGCCGAACTGACACGCCGTGAACAGCTGTCCGCCGCTGTCCATGCTTCCGATATCCGCGATATGGTCAATCCACCACCGCGCCTGATCGTGGTCATTGACGAATTCCATGCCCTGAAGGACCAGCTCCCGGATTATGTGAATCGTCTGGTGCGTATTGCCTCGCTCGGCAGGTCACTGGGCATGTATCTGATCGCCTGTACGCAGAATCCCATGGGTCAGGTCAGTGCCGATATGAAGGCGAATATGTCCGTCAGCATTTGTTTACGGGTTCGGGACCGTCTGCAATCATGCGAGCTGCTTGGCGATGGTCGTGCCGCCGACCTCAGTCCGGCAATGCCCGGTGCGGCGTTCTGCAACGATTCCGAACAGGTGACGGCATTCCGCTGTGCAACGGCACGCGATATCGATGCGGTGTGCCGCCAGATCGCGTTCGCATCGCGGTTCGTCGGAAGCCCGCCGCAACCGTCCCTGTTTACCGCGCCACTCCCCCGGCACGTAAAAGACCGGACTGTGGCCGACCACGCACCGCAACGCATTCGATTTGGACTTGCCGACGATGGCATCAACCTGCGAGAGGCGACGGTATCCCTCACCGGTGGCAATATCGGTGTCATCGGCCCGCAGGGGCGCGGCAAAACCACGTTGCTGAAAACATTGGCTCGACACGCCAGCATGGCTGATGGCTTGGCGGTACGTGTCAGTTCCCCGCATCGTCGGGTATGGAGCTCGCAATGGCTTCATGGCGGCCGCTGCACGCCGTATGCCAGCTCGGATGCACCACCGCCTCCGCATATCGTGTGGTTCGTCGACGACGCCGATGAGTTGTTCGACCCATTCCGCACCGACGAGCAGGCGCTGTCTTTCACACATGCGTTGGCCGATGAGTCCGTCAGCGTGGTATTCGCCGTCAGCACGATTCGCCCGATACGTATACCGGAGCATTGCAATACCAGAATCGTGTTCCCGTGCGGGGAGAGAACGTCCGATCTTATGGCCGGAGTCCCCGCTCGCCTATTGGATATGATGAGTCATATCGATGCCGACAACGCGGGCCGGGCCGTGCTCATCGAGGGCACATCGGCATGTCTGGTGCAGTGCGCTTCGTGAAAACTTCGGTTTTTTCTCGGCAAAACCTCTTGAAAATCACCACGGTTCGTGGTTACCTTGGTACTGGACTTAAGGAACAACACCAGCCACGGGGCTTTTAAGGGAGGCAAGCAATGAGCAGCGCTTTTGATTGGCGAGCCAAGGCCGCATGTCGTGACAAGGATCCGGAACTCTTCTTCCCGGTGGGCAACACCGGTGCAGCCTATCAGCAGATTGAGGAGGCCAAGGCCGTGTGCCGCACCTGCAAAGTGATTGACGCATGCCTGAAGTGCGCACTGGACACCAATCAGGATTACGGCGTGTGGGGCGGCTTGAGCGAAGATGAGCGTCGTGCGCTGAAGCGCCGCGCCATGCGCGCCCGCCGTTCTCAGGCCATGCAGATGCAAATCTGATGTTTTGATTATCGCTTCGTCATACTAGGAAACCCTCCCGCTTGGGAGGGTTTCCTCATTTCGGGCTTCGCATCACTCGTCCTGAGCAGCCCTGAGCTTCATATCAAGCACCACGCGGGTGCCGCCTTCGCGGCGCGGCTCCCAATGCACGGAACCACCGAAATCATTGGTCACAAAGGTGTTGATGATCTGCGTGCCCAAACCGGAACCGGAAGAACGAGCCAATCCACCCTGTTCTTCGGAGCCGAGACCGGAACCGTCATCCTCGACCACCACATTGAGGTTCGGGCCGGAGCGGCCCACGGAAATCGTGATATGGCCATCCTTGCGGCCTTCGAACCCATGCTCCACCGAATTGGTGATGAGCTCGGTCAGCACGAGGGACAGCGGCGTGGCATCCTGAGCGGGCATCATGCCGAACTTGCCCATGTAGTTGATATCGATGTGCTGGTCTTTCATCGTGGCTAGGTCCACGGCCATGCGCAGCAGGTTGGCGATCACCTTGTCGAAGTCGACGACCTCGTCGGCGGTCTGGCTCAATCCCTCATGCACCATGGCAATGGTCTGCACGCGGCGTTGCGCCTCCTGCAATTCCTTCTTGACCTCATCCGACTTGGTCTTACGAGCCTGAAGCCTCAGCAATGCGGAGACGGCCTGCAGGTTGTTCTTGACACGATGGTGAATCTCGGAAATCGTAGCGTCCTTGGTCTGCAGCTCCTGCTCACGACGGCGCAGCTCGGTGACGTCACGGCATAGCAGAATCGCTCCGATACGGCCGTTGTTGTCATACAAGGGCAACGAGCGCATCGAGACGGCGGAACGGTTGGCGTTGAGTTCGGAGTCGACCGCGGCTTTGCCTGTCAACACCAACGGCAGGGTTTCCGGAACAGGGTCGTTCTCCTTCAATAGCTGTGTGCCGAGTTCGCTGAGGTAATGGCCAGGCATGGTGGTCAGCAGACCGAGACGCCTAAAGCAGCTGATGGCGTTCGGGGCTGCGTATCGAACCACGCCGTCCATGGTCAGGATGATGAAGCCGTCCGCCACGCGAGCGATATGGCGTTGGCTCATCACCGAATCCTTGTAGGGGAATTGGCCTCGCGGAATCATCTCGTACAGATGCTTGCCGGCGTTGATGCTTTCCGACTCATATCGGCCGTTGGATTCTCGTGTGGCCATATTGGTCTCACGCACGACCAAGCCCAAGGTCTTGCCATTGTGCCGAACCGGCGCGTACACGTTGCAGACGGTCGCCTTGCCCACGGTTCTCAATACCGTGGAGCGGAACACCACGCTGGAGAGCATGGCGGCGTCCAATTCGCCGACCATGTCGTCCGGCATGACGTTTCCCACCACGTCTTCCGCCCGCAGCGTCATAACGGTGGATGGACGGCATTGCTCGGCCACCACGTATTTGCCATCGCCATCCTGTACCAGCAGCAGCAGATCGGCAAAGCTCAAATCGGCGATCACCTGCCAATCGGCGACAAGATGATGCAGCCACTCGCGGTCCTCGTCGTCGAAGTCGGGGCGCGTTGCAAGGATATGTGAAAAATCAGCCATATCCCTATCATACGCAGACGCACCGCCGCCGTCGCGGCAAGCCACACGGGCAAGTACGACGACTATGACGACATCGCATCTTCAATACCGCGCCAATCGCGTTGCACGGCTTCCCGCCCGTGGCCAAGGTGCCGGCATGTTGCTTATCGTACACGGCAAGCATCACGTACAGTTTGATATCCGAAGCCGCCACCATATTGCCGGCATTGCTGTGTCCATGGAACCCATCATCGCGTTTGCCTGCGCTTTGGCGTTGTCATCGCCATTGTCCTGGGCCGCAAGATAGACCGGCAGATAGAAATCGGCAGCCACGAATTGCTTGCCGGACTGCGACGTGGTCGCGATGGTGGCGTCCTCTGAGGAGTCGGCGGATGTTCCATCGATGACCATGGCGGAGACGGCCACATCGGAGGACGAGTATGAATCCGCGATGTCAGACAACTGGCTGGATGTGATCACCGGAGTGGAAGGCTTCGACTTCTCCGTCGAGCTTTTCTTGGACGAATCGTCGCTGTTCTTGTCTTTGGCGCTATCAGACGTGT
>ERZ791626.1294-NODE-1294-length-19229-cov-17.137374_pt1 | contig 19229 bp, 23 predicted proteins | sample MGYA00510266_ERZ791626 | MGnify/ENA primary metagenome ERZ791626 (study PRJEB30046, sample SAMN00715208) | human gut metagenome | study: EMG produced TPA metagenomics assembly of the A metagenome-wide association study of gut microbiota in type 2...
ATCCTGGGCCAATGCTTCAATCTTCATCTCGTAACGATGATGCAGAACGGACAGACTCCCCAAATGGCTTCCATACTCACCTGGACAGAAAGCACGATGGGCCTGATTTCCGTCATCGCCTCCCTGGTTGCCGGCTGCCATCTGTGCAGCAAGCACAGGGGCAACATGCGCAAACTGGGCATAGCCCTTGTCCTGGTTTTCATGGTATGGCTGATATGCTCAAATCTCCTCCCTGCGGCAGTGTTTTATCTGGCAGGTAACACCCAGCAGACAGCCTTCACCTGCATGAATCTCATCAGTATGATAACCACAACATCGGCTTATATATACGCATACTATAGAATGTATCGGGCGATAAAAACTATAGGATGTATCGGGTAATAAAACTAAATAAATACAAATTCTCGGATATACAGTTTTACAGAAAGTGTTATCAGTTCTACAGAAAGAAATTTGCAATGCACTGCAAATTTTACCAAGGAACACAAGAAATTTGCAATGCACTGCAAATTTACCGAAAAACTTTCGTATATTTGCAGCGCATTTCATTTTTAGCAATCAAGATAGAATGCAAAATGAATAGCAAAGTGAATAAATAGAACATAAAGAGAATATGTGCTCGACTGGCTTATGGAATGCTATGATTCGACTAAAAAATAAGACTCACATAGAAAAGCAATGATGGAAAAGAATCAGATTTTTGAAAATATCATGAGCCGTACATCGGTGAGAAGCTATACAGACATGCCACCGCTCGCCATTGTGGTTTGCGGATGTCTGGACAAGACACTGGAAGGCATCGAGCAGGAGTTCTGGATTCAAGACTGTTCGGCAGCCACGGAGAACATCCTGCTGATGGCTCACGGCTTGGGACTTGGCGGAGTATGGACAGCCCTCTATCCCCTGAAAGAACGATACGAGGGAATGCAGCAACTGCTGCATCTGCCCAAGACGATGATTCCGCTCAACACCCTCATCATCGGGTATCCGAAGAATCAGATGGCAGCAAAGGATAAGTGGAAAGAGGAGAATATTTCCTATAATAAATTTGATGGAGAAAAATTCATAATACAAGAGAAAGAAGAAGAAATAGGAAAAGAAGAAAAATAATAATAAGGAGTATGAATATCAAGGAGAATTATCAACAATATGTAAGCCGATATGCTTCTGAGGTGGCTGCCCTGAAGCGTAAGAATACGGGATTTATAACAGAAGAGCTGCTGGCTTTCGGCGGCATCCTCGCCTTCCTGATCTGCTATTTCGCAATGGATGGGGATACACAGAACTATCTGTTGGGGGCGGTGTTGTGCCTGATTGCCTATCTGGGAATCAGACGGCTAGACGACAAAAATAAGGAGAAGATAGAGCATCTTTCGGCTTTGCTCAAGGTTTATCAGGACGAAATCAAGGCTTGGGAGGGCGATTTCTCGCCTTTCGAAACGGGCGATTCCTATCAGAATCCGCAGCATCCTTATTCCTTCGACCTCGATGTCTTCGGCAAGAGTTCGCTGTTCAACCGCATCTGCCGAACCATCACATCGGGCGGTTCGGAGGCACTCGCCAGGAATCTTACCCGGGAAACGCCTTTGGGCATAGAGGATATCAAAAGAAGAAGAGATTTGCAGAAGGAACTGGCTGGAGAAGGCGAAAACTGGCGAATGGAATTTCTGGCACTTGGCGAAAAGAACAGAAGCCAAACTGCGGATGGCAAAATGGTGAATGGCAAGATGAAGAAGATAGATTCTGCTGCGGTGGTGGATGCGATGCAGAAGGTTTCGAAGATGGAGGTGCCGGCATGGTTTGGATCTCCGGTTTCTCTCGTTATCGGATGGCTGCAGATTATCGGAGTCATCGGTTCCGTGATTTTATCGATATGCGATATGGTTTCGGTGAATTTCGCCCTGTGGTGGGTGTTGGTTCAATACATGGTGGTATTCTTCGTCTGCAAGCAGACACTTGACAAGATAGATAGCAACGGCGGCAAGCTTCGCCATCAGCTCATCGCCTATGCTCAGATACTTCAGCTTATCAACAGGCGCAATTTCCATAGCGAATTAGGCAAGGAGATGCAGGATTCCCTAGCAGATGCCTTGCCTTCCTTTGCCCAACTGGAAAAGATATTGAAGGGGTATGACAGAAGAGGCAACTTCCTGGGTCTTTTCTTCACCGATGCCTTCATGCTGAGCGATTTCTTCCTGGTTCGCAGTTTTCTGAAATGGAAGAATACCTATATGGTGAAGATGGAGGAATGGATGCACATCATCAGCGAGATGGATGCGATGGTTTCGATGGCGGATTTCAGATATAATCATCCGGAGGCGGAAGAGGCGGAATTTGTTTCGGGAAGTCCGGAAGCAGATACCGAAAGCGATGTTTCAGAAAATGCAGGAATCGGAAGTCCGGAAATCGTGTTCGAGGGTAAGAATCTCTATCATCCTTTCCTGGGTGCCAAGGCGGTGAAGAACGATTTCACCATCAAGGACGACAACTATTATATCATCACCGGAGCCAACATGGCGGGCAAGAGTACCTTCCTCCGTTCGCTGGGCGTGAACTATATCCTGGCGATGGCGGGTATGCCGGTATTTGCGGATCAACTGAAGATTTCACGTTTCAGATTGTTCTCGAGCATGAGAACCACCGATGATCTTACGCATGGCATCTCTTATTTCAATGCAGAATTGATCAGATTGAAGGAGCTTCTGAAGTTCTGCAAAGAAAGTGCAGAGGGAAAAAACTGCAAGGAAAGTATAGCGGGCAATAAGGAATCACTCCGAACGCTGATTATTCTGGATGAGATTCTGAAGGGAACGAATTCATTGGATAAGCTGAATGGTTCGAGAAAGTTCCTCGAAGCCATCGCCAAGCAGCCGGTGAGCGGCATTATTGCTACCCACGATTTGGAACTCTCCAAGATGGAGAATGATGCATCAGGAAAATTCCACAACTATTGTTTCGAGATAGATTTGGGCACGGATGTTACCTATACTTATAAGATACAGAAGGGCGTGGCAAGAAACCAGAATGCCACCTTCTTACTGAATAAGATTCTGGAGAAATATTAAAATAAAAAGAGAAACTCCCGATAATTTGATCAGTTTCAAATTATCGGGAGTTTTCCTTTTAAATAATACATTATAACTCTACACTATCCAGGCGGAATTTCAGCAAGCCGGCTGGTACCTTTACCATGACCTCATCACCAGCCTTCTTACCCAGAAGGGCCTTGGCGACAGGCGACTTGATAGAGATTTTTCCACTATGTAAATCAGCCTCATGCGGATTTACGATAACATAACTCATGCAGCACTTGTTGGCGAGATTGGTAATCTTAATCTTGCTCAGCAAGCCAACGGTATCGCTCTTCAATCGAGACTTGTCGATGACACGGGCATTCTCCAAAACCTTCTGCTTGAAGCTGATGCGGCTCAACAGTTTGCCCTGCTCACGCTTGGCAGCATGATACTCGAAATTCTCGCTGAGGTCACCCTTGTCGCGAGCCTCAGCAATCGCATCGCGAACGGCTGGCAACTCTACGTTTACCATGTGTTGAAGTTCGGCCACGAGCTCATCGTAGCCTTCTTGAGACATATATTCCATTTTTCCTTGTTTTCTAGTTTCTTATTGTTCTTAATGAATGATGATTTTTTATTCGGGGTGCAAAGTTACTAGTAAATCACGAAATCACCAAACTTTTTTAGTGAAAAAGTGAAGAAACTAAAGATTAGAAAAAAACAGAGGCATCCTAAATCATTATTTTTGGGTATTGCAGAAGTAGATAGATATTCTTACCTTTGCAACCCATTTAGTAGAAAACAACAATGTTTAGTAGAAAACAACAATGAGAGAAAAAAAGAAGAAATGTTTTACATGGAAGAAATACCATCGTTGGTTCGGACTTGTACTGTCTGTCTTTATGTTGGTATTCTGCGTATCAGGTATCATTTTAAATCATCGCCAGCTATTCGCCGGTTGTGAAGTAAGCAGAAGTCTGATGCCATCGGCTTATCATATCAAGGATTTCAACAATGGCATCATCAAAGGTTCTATCAAGATCAATCACCGCATCGGCAAAACTCCAAGTGATTCCATCCTGGCGTATGGCTATGGTGGCGTATGGCTTACTGATGCAGAGATGAAAAGCTGGAAAGACTTTAACAAGGGATTACCCAAGAACGTGGATGGCAGGAATATCCGCAACATCGTGCAGACAAAAAACGGAGAAATCTGGTGTGCTGCCATGATGGACGTATATCGCTTCGACGGAAAAGAATGGAAGATGTTTCCGCTCGCAGATAAAGAAGAGCGTATCGCTGACATTACATTGACCAAAGACAGCACAAGCATCATCGCCATGACCCGTTCTGCCGTTTATGAAATATCCGGAAAGAAGACGGATGCAGCCAACGAAAAGAGGGATGCGATCAGCGAAAAGACGAATGTTACCCGCAAAATCATCGGTCAACCGGAAGGTTTTGTTCCGGAAGTTACCCTTTTCAAGACCGTTTGGAACCTGCATAGCGGTGCTTTCTTCGGATTAGCCGGAAGATTGGTGGTGGATGCCATCGCCATCGTACTTATCATCCTTTCGATAACGGGCATCATCCTTTTCATTCTTCCTTACCGTATCCGCCGACAGAAGAGATTACAGGCAAGAGAAAGTATGCTGAAGCTTGGCAAGCAGATGGTTTTCAATGCCAAATGGCATAACAAGCTGGGATATGCCACCATCATTCTGACGCTCTGGCTAGCAATAACAGGTATGTGTCTCCGACCACCATTAATGATACCTCTAGCCATGAACAAAACCACAGAAAAGGTGAAGGATGGAAATGTCTGGCACGATAAACTTCGCGCCATCCGATGGGATGCAGCAGAGGGCAACTGGCTTGTTTCTACCTCAGAAGGGTTTCTTCGAGTAGATGAGCATTTCTGCCAGAAGCCGGTTTTATTGGATAAGAAGCAATCGCCAAAGATAAGTCCGATGGGCGTAAATGTTTTCGAAAGCGACGGCAAAGGTGGCTGGCTGATAGGATCATTCAGCGGTATGTTCCGTTGGAATCCGGAAAAGAATCTGATAGTAGATTATTTCACGGGGAAAGCCAACCAAGGAAAATCGATGATTCCGATTTCCAGTTCTTTGGTCAGCGGTTATTCCAAGGACTTCTTTGGAGGAAAAGAAGTGGTTTTCGATTATAGCAAAGGGGCGAGTTTCGGGAAAACAACCTCTACCCCCGAGTTGCTTTCAGCCACCCCAATGTCACTTTGGAATGTGGCTTTAGAGCTTCACGTGGGTAGATGCTATTCTCCATTCTTAGGTCCTCTATCCGACCTTTTCGTCTTCATCTCCGGCTTGCTGATTACGCTGGTTTTGCTTTCCGGCTATATCATTCTGCATCGGAGAAAGAAGAAGAGCCCCAAACTTCCTCGGAAATTTCTCTAACCCAATCTATCTTTGCCCATTGCTCAGCATCGGTCAGTTTATTACCGATCTCGCAAGAGGCGAAGCCGCATTGAGGACTGAGACTTAAGCGATTGAGAGAAATATACTTGGCAGCTTCGTGGATTCTGGCGATGACCGTAGCCTTATCCTCCAACACAGGAGATTTAGAGGTTACCAAACCCAGAACCACCTTCTTGCCATCTGCCACATATTTCAATGGTTCGAAACCGCCCGAACGCTCATCGTCATACTCCAGATAGAAGCTATCTACATCTTCATGAGCGAAAAGATAAGGAGCTACGGCATCATAGGCACCCTTGGTGGCATAGCAGGAATGATAATTGCCACGGCATACGTGGGTGTTGATAGTCAATCCTTCTGGCTTGCCTTCGATGGCAAGGTTGTTCACCTTCAGATATTGCAGAGCTTCCTGCTCAAGGGTGAACCCGTTGCCCACCTTGGCCTTCCAGTAATCGCTATCCACAATCATTCCCCAGGTGCAATCATCGAGCTGGATGGTGCGGCAACCGGCTGCATAAATCTCCTGGAAGAAGGTGCGATAAGCCTGGGCAATATCCTCTATCAACTGGGTGGTGTTAGGATAGAACTTGCGGGTGTTCTCGGCATTCTTGCCACGGAACAGTTCGGCAAGAAACTGTGCAGGAGCAGGAACCGTCTGCTTTGCCTCGAAGATATATTTACCCTCGGCATCCAACTCCTCAAACTTCTTCACAAACAGGAAATCCTTGATAAAAGGATGATTCTCGCCGGTAATCTTGCCGGTCAGTTGGATAGAACCCTTGGTTGTCTCCTCGCCATGAAACTGATAGCCATGCTCCAGTTCGATATGCTCCACGCCATTGAAACCCCACATAAAGTCGAGATGCCAATAGCTGCGGCGGAACTCGCCATCGGTGATATAAGGCAGGCGATGCGCCTTCTGCTGCTTGATGACCTCAGTAATCAGACGGTCTTCGATACAGCGAAGGTCGGTGGCAGAAATCTTGCCATCAGCAAACTTGGCTCTTGCTTCTTTCAACTCTGCAGGACGCAAATAGCTGCCCACTGCCTCAAAATGTATATTTCTTACGTTGCTCATTATTTTATCTCCTATATTTTTTAATGATGAATGACTCTTACTTTGCCATTATCTTATGATGAACGGCTCTTTGCATCCGGAATTGCGAGTGCAAAGGTAAGAAGAAGAATTTTATCTGCCAAATATTCTTCGTAATTCAGAAAAATATGCTATCTTTGCAGCGAATTTGGCAAATTCGCAGAATATTATTCTGCAAGAAACGCTAAAAGGAGAAACAAAGAAACTATAAAACAGAAAGAAAAGGAACAATGGCTACAGAAGAAAATCTCGATGAAATCGATATCAAGATACTCAAGTTGTTGCAGCAGAACTCACGACTCACCGTGAAGGAACTTGCCGCAAGAGTACACCTCTCCCCTTCTCCTACCTTCGAGCGACAGAAGCGATTGGAGCGTGAGGGATACATCCAGCGATATGGAGCGATAGTAGATCACCACAAGATGGGACACAACGTGATTGTGCTCTGCAATATCCGATTGAAGCAGCACACCCACGATTTGATTCAGCAATTCATGGACACCGTGCAAACCATCGACCAGATTACGGAGTGCTACAACACCACCGGTGATTACGATTTCCAGATCAAGGTGTATGCCCGGGACATGAAGGATTATCAGGACTTCATGCTCAATACCCTGGGAAATATCGACTGCATCGGAAGCCTTCACAGCATCATCGTGATTGGCGAAATCAAGGATTCCCATTATATCCCTGTGAATCAAAACAAGGAGAAGAGAAATGAAATCAAGAAAGAATGAAAGAGAATAAATATTAAGGAGAAAGAATTATGTTTTGGAAAAAGACCATCATCCTATACCTTGCTCTTCCCATGCTTTGCTGCCTTCCATCCAAGGCACAGAAGCCGGGAAGCATCATCAGCGAACAAACCATCAGGAAGATGGGAGAGAAGCATTTCTTCTCCATCTCACCTATCCCTAACCCCATCTTCCATCTGATGCTAGGAAAGACGTATAAAAAGAATTGCACCGTAGCAAGAAGCGAACTGCGATACCTGAGATGCCTGCATGTGGATAAGGACGGCTGAAACATCGTAGGTGAAATGGTGGTAAACAAGGCGATAGCGGCAGATGTGCTCGATATTCTCAAAAAGCTCTACGAGGCGAAATATCCGATAGAGCGAATGAGACTCATCGACTACTGGGATGCCGACGACGAGAGGGCGATGAGGGACAACAACTCCTCCAGCTTCAACTTCCGCTTCATCTCCCATACCAAGACCGTTTCGAAGCATGGCAAGGGACTTGCCGTTGACATCAATACCCTCTACAATCCCTATCATAAGCATTTGAAGAATGGCAAGGAAGTGGTAGAGCCAGCTACGGCACGACCTTATCTCGACCGTAGCAAGCACCATACTTACATGATCAGAAAGGGCGATTTATGCTACCGGCTCTTCAAGGAGAAAGGGTTCCGATGGGGTGGCGACTGGAAACATAGCAAGGATTACCAGCACTTCGAGAAATAAGAACACAAGAAGGCTATGCTGTCGTTGCTTGAAATTCTGCAACAAATAGCATAGCCCTTTATTGTCTAACTGCACTCAATTACCTAACTGTACCAAACAGAATTATAATCTCTGCGGTCATCTTCCTCATTATAGAGGTTCTCATACTCTAGGTTCATTGCCTCGAATTTTTCCTGTGTTTGTTTCATGATAGCCCCTCCTATTACTTTAAGTTAATAAATTCGTTTCTATCTTTTGTATATGCAAAAATAGCAAAAAAATGAATCGATACTGTCAACTATTCAGAAAACTTTTGTATTTTTGCATCAGAAAGCCATATTTGGCGACATTAAGAACAATTAGAATGAAGAAATAATGAATATGAAGATACAGCATACATTTCGACTCAATCGGGTAAAGTGGCGCCACTGGTTATTGCTGGTACTGCTCCTCCTCGTTACTCTTGCCAAAATGATTCCTCTATGGGGATTCATCTACACCACCCGTATCTATCCGATTATCGGCACACTCCTCTCACCCATCTCTGGATTTTTTCCTTTTGCCGTAGGCGATATCTTCATCGCTCTCAGCATTGCCTGGGTTATCTTCTATCCCATCTATGAGATAGGATTGAGAAAGAAGCTTTCCAGGCGATACTTCTTCCTGGCAGCGAAGAGAGGCTGTTATCCCAAGAAGAAGGTTGTATTCGGAAGAGTGACAGAATACCTGCTTTGGGTATATGCCTGGTTCTACATCGCCTGGGGATTGAACTACTCCCAGCCGAATATCTATGATAGAATAGGAATGAAGCCGGTGGAAGTAAGCGAAGCTAAATTCAAGGCATTCGCCTATCAATATGCCGACAGCCTTAACGCTTTAAGCATTTCTGAAAAGAGTTTTTTCTCTGATAGCATCGTAGATGATGGTTTGAAAAATCGGGTGCGGGATGCGGTTCTGAATGAATATAATAAAATAGGTTATAAGGAGGGTATCAATGCACCTTTCAACCAGCATCCTCATGTCAAGACGATGGTATTCACACCCCTCAGTTCGATGTCGGGCGTTACCGGAAGCATGGGGCCTTTCTTCTGTGAGTTCACGCTTAATGGAGATATTCTCCCCCACGATTATCCTGCCACCTATGCCCACGAGTTTGCTCACTTTCTGGGTGTAGCCAACGAGGGTGAGGCGAATTTCTACAGTTACATCGTGTGCACAGTATCGGCAGATAAGCAGGTGAGGTTCAGCGGATATTACCACATCTTCTTCCATGTATTGAACAATGTATTCGATATTCTCGGCGAAAAGGAGGGAGAAAAATTCCTGAAACATATCAGTCCCGAGATTATCCAACTGGCAAAGAGCGACCGCCGCTACTGGCTCGGCAAGCGCTGCAAGGCATTGGATGCCGCCCAGGATTTCATCTTCGAACTCTACCTCAGGGGCAACCATGTGGCAGAAGGCAGGAAGAGCTATTCGGGCGTCATCGGATTGATTCTGGCTTGGGAAGAGAAAAAAGAATACTCAAGGAAAAGATGAGCAAGGCAGGAAATAAAAAAAGAGCGGTTGATGCAATCTCTGCACCAACCGCCATTCGCATATATCTGATATTATAGAAAGTAATTTTCTAAACTAACATCGTATTTCGCAAGAAATTTTCTATAGGAGAACTACTTATTCTGCATTGGCTGTCCCTGAAATCTTCCAGGTTTTGGTTTACCTGCGTGATTGCCCCCCTTGCGAGGACCTTTCTGAGCAAATCGTTTTCTCATCTGTCGCTCTATCTCATAAACCCGCTGAATCTGCTGCTGTGTCAGGAACTGAGAATACTTCTTGTAGTATTTCTGGCGGATGTTGAGAATCTTCTCGCTCATCTCAAAACGCTGCTTAATCTCCTGCTCTGTCTGAGCATCGGATTTCATTTCCCCCTTCTTGTGATGAGGACGAGGTCCTAATGCCCAAACCTCTTTCTGGAACTGGGTATAGGTGTCGATAAATTTAGAACTGGTCTTGTCATCAAGACCCAAATCGTGAGCAATATATTGTGCCTGCTTTTCAGCCAACTGTTCACGAGAGAGGCGCTGCTTCTGATTAGGCGCCTGTGCACATACATTTGTAGAAACCGCCATCATAGAGACGACCATCATCAAAATACCTAAAATCTTTTTCATAATTCACCTTAATTTATATATTATAGAATCTATTAATTATATTCTTGAATCCGTTTATTCATCAAGAAAGACATCCTCCTGATAAACATTGAGCAAATAAGCCTGATCAGCAGGAGATAACTGAGCGAAAGCCTGATCTACCGCTTGCATCTCATTATCTGCCTGAGATGGCAGAGAAGAATGAGGCGCAGCGAAATCGATGTGGAGTATCAGGAGTACTGCCACCGATGCTGCCACTGCCATTGCAACCGCCCATATCACCTTCATCAGAGGTCGTTTCTTCGGCTGTATCCCGACAGGTTTCGGTTTGTCATCCTTCACCTGTTCCAGGATATTGGCTTCCATCTCCTTGAAGAATCCTTCTGGCGTTGAGTAAGGCATCCGCTTACCCACCTGGTCGAAGTTGAATTTCCCGGTTTTATTGAAATCAAAATTTGTATCCATATTCTTTTCCATTTTGAATAACCATTAAAAACTCACAGAACTCTCACTTAATCGTTCGAATTCATGTACTTGATAATTTTCTCTTTGGCAACATGATAGCTTGCCTTGATACTGGTTGGCGTGGAATCCGCAACCTTCGCTATTTCGTCGAACCCGAGTTCATCGTAATACCGAAGGTTGAATGCCAGCTGCTGCTTGGGCGGAAGCGAGAGAATCGCCTTCTGCAGTTTCACCGCCACCTTATCATCGAAGTCGATATAATCATCACCTTGAATCAGGTTGACACCTGTGGTTTCCGATTCTATGGAGACAACTTCCTGTCTCCGTTTGCTGATAATCCTAAGAGCCTCATTCGTGGCTATGCGATAAATCCAGCTTCTCAGAGAGCAATCGCCCCGATAGTTGCCGAACGAGCGATAAATTCTCACGAAGGTTTCCTGCGAGGCATCCTGTGCATCATCGTGCGAAACCACCAGTCGGCGAATATGCCAATATACGTTTTCCTGATATTTCGCCATCAGCATCCGAAATCCGTTCTGTGGATTTTCCTTCAGCGCTTCCATAATGCCATTGTCGTTTATACTCATATTCGTTTTATTTCTTGAACGTTACGATTATATGACCATTCAAAATGGGAAAAGTAAAAAGGCGGGATACATTTTTTTTCGATACCAGCTTAATTTTTCCTTCTCTTTTCTCTTTTAATATCATAGAGAATAGAAAAAAAAGAGCTATTTCTCCGGTTTCTCAAAGAAAAAGTATATATTTGCAATCGAATTGCGGATATCAAAAGATATATTGATATGAAGAAAGAAAAGAATTTAGAAAGTTTATCGGATGATGAGATTCTGCAGGGCTTCAAGGATGCCAATGCCAGAATAGTGAGGGAGTATTACTACGGATACTGCCGGGTGGCTTATTGCATCTACGACAAGCGATATGACCTGCAGCACAAGCCAGGCATGGATTTCTTCTCGCTGGCTCACGAATACTATCTCTATCTCTGCGAACACGACTTCAAGCCGCTGGAAGACAGAAAGCCGAGCATGTCGCTCAAAACCTGGATGGTGAATGGTTTCCGGTTCCTGCTCCTGGATAAGTTGAAGGAGGTGGTGAAGGAGCATCGCTTCGAGAGTTTCGAGGCGCGACAGGAAAGCCGCAAGATGCAGTTTGACGTGACCGACAACCAGTTTGAGCACGATCTTTACCAGACGATAGAAGATATCGGCAATTTCTATTATGGCAGAGACAGCAAGAACAGCATCATCCTGAAGATGCTCTATATAGAGGGATTCAGGGGCAAGGACGTAGCCGCCCAGTTGGGCATATCCCATTCAGCCGTCACCCAGCGTTGTCAGAAGATGATGCACGATGTGGTGATTCCTTATTTCAAGAGATACTTTGATGCATCGGAATACGGAAGCTATCTGTCGTTCGCAGAGGAAGACACATCTGTTTCAAGTGCTCCTAAGATGTCGATGCCGAGAATGAGTTCTATGCCGAGAATGATGGCAGAATGCATGTGCTGCGAGGAAGCGGCAGATAATGGCAATAACATATTTAATAATAAGAATAATATGGAAGATATGAAGAAGGGAAGAATCACTCCTAGCTGGATTGATTCATTAAAAGAGAACGAGATTTTTGTGTTTGGCAGCAATCTGGCTGGCATGCATGGTGGTGGAGCTGCCCGCATTGCCCGATTACACTTCGGTGCCGTCATGGGCAAGGGTGTAGGCTTGCAGGGCCAGAGTTACGCCATCCCTACGATGCAGGGCGGCGTGGAAACCATTCGTCCATACGTGGATGAATTCATTATCTTTGCCCATCAGCATCCCGAGCTTCATTTCCTGGTAACCCCAATCGGTTGCGGCATCGCCGGTTTCGAAGCCGAAGACATCGCCCCATTGTTCAAGAAGGCAAAGGAGATCAAGAACATCAGCCTGCCGGAGAGTTTCTGGGAGGTGATAGAGTAATTTTCTGAAGAAAGAGTGAAATATAGGTTTTGAAAGAAAAAGGAAAAGATCATGCAGAACTTGAAAGAAACTTTAGAATCATTTTCCTTGAGTGAGGATACACGGAGAAAAATTCTGAACGAAGACCACCCATTCGGGAATCAGGGCATCCCATTCATCCCTTCGGAATTCAAGGAAATCGCTCAGATTGCTTTAGCCGGTCACTTACAGGTAAGTGCTGGAACCCAACAAGTAACAGTACAACCCACGTGTGTGGAATTCTACTATCACGAAGAGGCCGAGGGTGGCATCAAAGACCCCATCGTATATCATCGCAACCCCCAGAATGGTTCTCCCAAGAGCATCTTCAAGTTGGGCATCCTGCACAACCATGTTTCAGGAATCGACATCACGTTCGAGAAGGGCATCCATCCCAAAGATGCCATCAGGGCATCCCTGCTGATACGTGAGTTTTCGGTAGATGGAAATCCACCCGACAGTCGTTCCACCTTATTATATGATATGCTTTATTCGCAAGCCTCCATCTTCGATGGCTTCTCCATCAAATGGGTTGATGGAGAAGAAAAGGCAGAGGTAGAAGCTGATGTGCGCAAGAACGTGGCGAAATATGATGAAAACGGACAGAAGATGCAAGCAAAAGAGCATCAGGAACTTCTCGACAAAGGGTTCACCCTGACAAAAGACAAGAAGCATATCCAAGACCCACGGCCATGGCAATTTAAAAAGATACAGATATGATAGTAGATAAAGATACGAATCAGGTATTCGTTTCAGAATGGCTTCCAAAGGTTCATCCCGCATTCTTCAGCCGTTTTTCGGAGTTACTGAAGAATGTCCACATCAATATGACTCTGTTATCAAACACAGCCGATATCTGGTGTCGTGACTACATGCCGATTCAACTAGCCGAAGAGGATTTCCTGCAATATCGGTATTATCCCGATTATCTCACAAAGAAAGAATCAGACAAGCAATATATTACGGATTCAAAGAGCGTGTGCAAAGCTTTGAAGCTACCCAATATCCAAGCCACCGATTTGATAATAGATGGCGGGAATGTGGTAAAAGCCCATGATTGCATTATCATGACAGAGAAAGTTTTTCATGAAAACGCTCAATATCCGCAAGCAGAAGTATTGAATGAGTTGGAGCATCTATTTCATTGTGAGGTCATCATGCTTCCATGGGATAAATATGAGAAATATGGGCATGCTGATGGAATAGTGAAACCAATAGACGAGTCACATCTTCTAATGACCAACTATGCTGATTACGACCAGGAACTTGCAGAAGAATTCGAGCGACGGCTTGGCACCCGTTTTCGGATAGAGAAGCTACATTATCATGTGCAGCGAGCAGATAAGCGAAATTGGGCATACATCAACTTCCTGCAAGTTGGCAACAACATCGTTCTGCCAGCTATCAATACAGAAGAGGATGAGCAAGCTATGGAGCAAATAAAAACATACTATCCATCATGTAATATCTACCAGTTGGATAGTGAAGAGATCATTAAACAAGGCGGAGCCTTGAATTGTATAACTTGGAATATTAAAAAATAATTATTATGGAGCACCAGCATAATCCTGTGTCAAGCATAGATATTATTCTAAACTGGATTTACTGGTGCGTCCAAAAATCCTATTCTTCATTATCTATCGCCAGAAAACAAAAAGCTATGTTTCCACTGCTTCAAGAACCAGTTCTACATCTTCTAGTCCATTATCAATGAAATCCACCCTTATATTCCCGATTAGATATTTGGCATATTTATTATCCTTATACTGTTCAAGGAAAAGAACCATATCTTTGGCTGTTCGTTTCAATCCCCAACTGCCCCAATCAAGTTGCTTACACAACGGATTGTCCACCAAGTCCCAGTAGATTACATTGCCTCCCTCCGAATATTCATACGGAACGTTCTTTCCATAAAGCAACGTAGGCATATAGCCATTCCAATTGCCTTCTTTGTCAAAATCAAATGCCTTGTCATGTGCAAGACCAATATAAACATCCTTATGCATACAAATAATATTAATTCGTAACTATACACATATAACAAATGTATTGCCTAGTGATAAACTGCATGTCACTTAACATTTTGTTTGGCGCAATTCGCACAGTAATTATTGCCATCATTTATAAAACCAGGACATTTAATGGTACGTTCTTTATTTCTCCTCAAAGTAACTGCCCGCTTCCATCTTGCAATCCATCGCACGGCATCTGTTGTAGCGCTCTCGGGCTCTGTTTTCTCTTGCAAACATCGCCTTGGTGCCAGCCTCATCTTCCGAGAACTGCAGGTGGTTGTCGATACCCATATCCTGAGCAATGTTCTCTACATCAAGATCATCGGTGCCGATGAAGGTAAAGGTCCAGTTCTGCTTCTACCCTTCTTCATTATTGCCTTTTCCCCGCTACTTGATTGCTTCTTCCCCGCTTTCTGATTGCTTCTTTATCCCTTAAAAGAAAAAATAGAGGGAAAAATTAAGCTGAGGATTATCTTTTTTCAAAGATATTTTTGCTAGTAGAAATAAAACTCGTACTTTTGCACCCAATTATTATATCATACAAGTTATTAAATTACATCAAGTTACTATATTATATAAGGAGATGAAAGAAATATTGATAGTAAGCATCGGCAGCTTCTTCGGGGGCGGCATGAGATATTGGATTTCAAAGATGGTGCAATCCTGCACGGTGATTGCCTTTCCGTTCGGAACCATGGCGGTGAATGTGGCGGGATGCCTCATCATCGGATTCCTCTCGGGATTGAACTGGAGGGAAGGGGGATGGATGTCGCCATCAGCCAAACTGCTGCTCACCACGGGGTTCTGCGGAGGATTCACCACCTTCTCTACCTTCATGAACGAGGGGGCGGGATTGATGAAGGAGGAAAATTACCTCTATATGATGCTCTACCTATTCGGAAGCCTGGCACTGGGACTCGTCGCCGTACTCGCCGGACATTATCTGGCGAAGATTATCGCATAAAACACTTCAGAAAACAGAAAGAAGAAGAACCCGGATTGCCGAGAAAGAAGACCGGAGAATAGAAAGAAGAAGAACCCGGATTATCGCATAAAATACAGAAGATAGGATTCCATCAGATGAAGAAATGATGAAAATTCTATCTTTTTTATTATTTTATATTTTCAAAATGCCTTAATTACGAAATTTATTCGTAAATTTGCAGAAAATAATCTGCACTCGACAATTTGAAAGCAAGCTTTCATTGTACTCGTTTGCTTAATTTTTGCACCAATGAATACATTAGATACAAACAATATAAAATGGAGCGAGAATGTGATCATCGCTGATGCCGATTATATCGACAAAGTGGCTTTCGACCTGACTGTCAACTTCGAGCGAATGATCAACCGCCGCATCCAGCCAGCAGATATGGCACAATGGGCAGTGTGCATTGCCCTCGACGGAGGTCTCAGAGAGGGTGAGCACGAAACGCAAGTGGTGCTTATCCACGATAAGAAATCTCTGGCGATGAAGAATTTCCACCCTTCCAACTATGAGAAGGATCTCAACGCCCAGGCTTTCAAGGATGATAAGCTGGGAGAATTCATATTTGCCTCTTATCCTACCGAGGAGAAGATGGTGGGAAAGGATGAATTCCTCGTAGAAGTGGCACGCACCGTATGCAACACCAAGGAGGTGAAAAGGGTGATGGTGATTCCGAACTCGGAAGATGGAGATGCCTACGACCAGCTGAGAGATATGCTTCGCAAGGTAGATGACGACGACAAGCGCATCACCCTCTTCGCCATGCAACCCATGCCGGGAGGAAACTTCCGACAGGAGATTCTGGGGTACTCGCTGATGAACGCCCTCGGAATCTCGGCAAAGGAGATAAAATAAACATTAAAATAATAAACATAATAATAAAAAACAAGATTATAAATGAGTAGAGTACTTATGATTGGCGCTGGTGGCGTGGCTACCGTGGCTGCCTTCAAGATCGTCCAGAACCAGGACGTTTTCACCGAGTTTATGATTGCTAGCCGTCGCAAGGAAAAGTGCGATAAGCTGGTTAAGGATATCCACGCCAAGGGCTACAAGATGGATATTCAGACGGCTGAGGTGGATGCCGACGACGTTGAGCAGTTGAAGGCTCTCTTTAATAGCTATAAGCCTGAGCTTGTCATCAACCTTGCTTTGCCTTACCAGGACCTCACCATCATGGATGCCTGTCTGGCTTGCGGTTGCAACTATATGGATACCGCTAACTATGAGCCAAAGGACGAGGCTCACTTCGAGTACTCATGGCAGTGGGCATATAAGGATAAGTTCGAGCAGGCAGGTCTCTGCGCTATCCTCGGCTGCGGTTTCGACCCAGGTGTTTCCGGCATCTTCACCGCATACGCTGCCAAGCATCACTTCGATGAGATTGAGGTGCTCGATATCGTGGATTGCAACGCCGGAAACCATCACAAGGCTTTCGCAACCAACTTCAACCCTGAAATCAATATCCGCGAGATTACCCAGAAGGGACTCTGGTACAAGGATGGCGAATGGATTGAAACCGACCCTCTGTCTATCCACAAGCCTCTCACCTACCCTAACATCGGCCCTCGCGAGAGCTATCTGATGCACCACGAGGAGCTGGAGAGCCTGGTGAAGAACTACCCTACCATCAAGGAGGCACGCTTCTGGATGACCTTCGGTCAGCAGTATCTCACCTACCTCGACTGCATTCAGAACCTCGGCATGAGCCGCATCGACGAAATCGAATACGAGGCTCCATTGGCAGACGGTTCAGGCAAGACAGCCAAGGTGAAAATCGTTCCATTGCAGTTCCTCAAGGCAGTATTGCCTAACCCACAGGATCTCGGCGAGAACTATGATGGCGAGACATCCATCGGTTGCCGCATCCGTGGTAAGAAGGATGGCAAGGAGCGCACCTACTACGTATATAACAACTGCAAGCACCAGGAGGCTTACAACGAGACAGGCATGCAGGGCGTAAGCTACACCACTGGTGTGCCAGCCATGATTGGTGCGATGATGTTCCTGAAGGGCATCTGGAAGAAACCAGGCGTCTGGAACGTAGAGGAGTTCGACCCAGATCCATTCATGGAGCAGCTGAACAAGCAGGGATTGCCATGGCACGAGGTGTTTGATGGCGATTTGGAGATTGATTAAACTTTAAACATGAAAAGAATATGGCAAAAGAGATAGAAGAGGGCAAATTGACCCCCAACGAGGGAAAACTGAAAGCCCTCCAGGCAGCCATGGCGAAGATTGAGAAAGACTTCGGCAAGGGCTCTATCATGAAACTCGGCGATGAGCACGTCGAGAATATCGAGGTGATTCCTACGGGCAGTATCGCTCTCGACAATGCATTGGGCGTAGGCGGTTATCCAAGGGGACGTATCATCGAAATCTATGGTCCTGAATCTTCTGGTAAAACAACATTGGCCATCCATGCCATCGCAGAGGCTCAGAAGGCTGGCGGTATTGCTGCCTTCATCGATGCCGAGCATGCTTTCGACCGCTTCTATGCTGCCAAGCTGGGCGTGGATGTGGATAACCTGTGGATTTCACAGCCAGACAATGGTGAGCAGGCATTGCAGATTGCCGATCAGCTAATCAGCTCTGCTGCCGTAGATATCGTGGTAGTTGACTCTGTTGCTGCCCTGACACCTAAGAAGGAAATCGAGGGCGACATGGGTGATAACGTGGTAGGTCTTCAGGCACGATTGATGAGCCAGGCACTCCGCAAGCTCACTTCTACCATCAGCAAGACCAATACTACCTGCATCTTCATCAACCAGTTGCGCGAGAAGATCGGTGTGATGTTCGGCAACCCTGAGACAACTACCGGTGGTAACGCCTTGAAGTTCTATGCATCAGTTCGCCTGGACATCCGCAAGGCAACAGCCATCAAGGACGGCGAGGATGTGGTAGGTAATCTGGTTCGCGTGAAGGTAGTGAAGAACAAGGTGGCTCCTCCTTTCCGCAAGGCAGAGTTCGACATTATGTTCGGCGAAGGTATCAGCCGTGCCGGCGAGGTATTCGGTTTGGCTGTAGCCAACGGCATCATCGACAAGAGCGGCAGCTGGTACAGCTACGGCGGTTCAAAGCTCGGACAGGGTGCAGATGCCTGCAAGGCATTGCTCAAGGATAATCCAGAGCTTCTCGACGAGCTGGAGGCAAAGGTTCGTGAAGCACTCGCTGCCAAGGATCAGAAGTAAAACTCAGATGAAGTAAAACTCAGATAAGGTAGGTTACACCTTATTATATATAGGGACATTATCTGGAAGAAAGAGTTCCCTAAAAACGAAATAGGAATCAAGATATGAGGAATGCGACATTTTATCGCTTCTTTTATCTTGATTCCTTTTATTTTGTCAGCACCTGACTGACAGCTTGTCAGCCGAAATCAGGAAAACACAGAAAACAAACAGCCAAATCCAGAAAAAAAATCCATTGGCACACGCTTTGTTAGTTAGAAAGCGTGAACACTGAGTTCAGGAGGTTCCCGATAGATGCATATCTTCGGCAGACTTCCCCGAAGGCAGCGATTCATGAGATAAATAACATATTAATAACGAAAAAATAAAAAAAAGATATAATCATGGGAAAAGTAATTGGAATTGACTTGGGTACCACAAAC
>ERZ791626.1296-NODE-1296-length-19210-cov-3.626520_pt1 | contig 19210 bp, 19 predicted proteins | sample MGYA00510266_ERZ791626 | MGnify/ENA primary metagenome ERZ791626 (study PRJEB30046, sample SAMN00715208) | human gut metagenome | study: EMG produced TPA metagenomics assembly of the A metagenome-wide association study of gut microbiota in type 2...
TTCCCCTCCTCTATAATTTATTTTTTAATTTTTTTATAATAGGTTCCTAATTTTGCAGCTTCTTTTTCTATATTATATCCGTGATTAGTCAAAGCCTCTTGAGCTTCCTTATACTTTCTTTCTGGTCGAATTGTTAATAATTTACTAATCCATTCATCTGTCGATGTTATAGGGATTCTTTCGGCCATGGGTGTCATGCAGATTTCTGAAGTGATAGTATCTGAAAAAAGGCAAGGTACCCCCGCAGCCTGCGCCTCAATTCCGGAAACGGGTAACCCTTCCATTAAAGAAGGCATGACGAATACATCAGCTGCTTGTAAAAGGCTTGGAATATCGTTGCATAACCCTAGAAAAACCACATCAGATTGAAGATTCATCTGCATAGACATTTTTTTAATATCATTCATCAAAGGTCCTACACCTGCTAAAAGAAGTTTAGAATCGGGATGTACTTTTTTCCATTCTTTAAAAATATGCAGTAACCCTTTATGATTCTTCGGATAAGTAAAGCTTCCAATATGGCATAATACCAGCGTATGTTCGCCAATATGAAGTTTATTTCGAAGATATTGACGAACTTGGGAATCATAACAGTATTTTTCAAAATCAATAGCATTATTAATAATCGAATATTGATCAGAGCCAAATAACCAATCCCCAGCTTTTCGAGAGCAAGCTAACCGATGGGTAGCTACCCGATGTATCTGTTTTTGAGACAAGTAGCCAAAAAATTTTTTTATTGGATTCTGAGCCAAAATTCTAGTTGTATGGGAATGAGCTATACGAATTTTAATGCCACAGTCTTTAGCGATTTTTAAAAAATATCCAGACGCATTATCCATATTGCAATGAATAATATCAACAGGATGCTCCCGTAACAAGTTTGCTACTTCTCTTGAATAGGTAAACGGATGTTGTCCCCTGACAGGTGCATGATAGATGGGAACTCCCATAGCTTGCAGCTCATCATCATAATCGCCCTTGCTCTCTCCATGGACAAGTATAGAAAATTCGAATGCCGAATCATAAACAAGCCGGCGTAGATATTGCATAATCACCGTTTCTGCCCCGGCTCGTTTCATACATCCGCCCATAGCATACATAATTCGTATTTTTTTACTCATTTTATAATACCCAGTCTCTCTTTTCTAATTTGTGTCTGGCCCACGTCCGAGTATCCCCCACAACACGTGCCGGGTTACCGATGACAATACTATTATCCGGAATTCTGCCTTTTACGCAAGCGTTGGCACCAATAATACAATTCTCTCCTATATGAGTACCACCCAGTAATGTTGCTCTAGCTCCAATAAAAGAGTCTCTCCCCACTGTAATTGGCTTAATAAAATGGGCCACTTTTCCTTGAGATGGCTTCCATCCAATACGTGTCATCGGAATATGAACAGAATAATCATGAACCAAAAACAAAACTTCCCGGGAAATCGTCACCCCTGAATGGATTGTAATAGCTGAATAATCTGCAGAATCAAAATAAATATCTGGAGAAATATATGTTATGGCATTATCAATATGAATCCCTAATTTTCGATAATACCAAGTCGAATAGTGCATAAATCTATCAAAATTAACAATATTAAAAAGTTTTCCTACCCTTCCCATAAGAGGAATCTTAAAAATGACTTTTGTTAATATATTCATTTTGCATTTCCTTCTTACTTTGTTATGTCAATTTTCTATATAAAGATACATATATATGATACTTTTTATCTTTATCTATAAAATCATTATCATCATTTATTCTTTCAACATCTTTAGTCAGCAACCTAATAGTTACGTAAGCTGATTCCAAATTACCTTTCCCTACCACCCCCCTTTTTTTATTGCTAATGCTTTCCGGACTCCCTCCTGTATCATATGTGACAACCGGGGTTCCGCAGGCAATGGCTTCCAGGTTAGTCGTGGGGTAATTATCTTCATAAGTTGGATTAAAGAATACATTAGCTGCAGTATAGATTTGTGCCAGTTCTTTGGTATTGTTGGTTCTTTCTATGCCAAGGATGGATGCCGGAAGAGACGCTAGTTGCTTTTTGGATAAACCTACTAAAACTATTTTCCATTCATCTGAAATCATAGCTGATAATTTTATAAAATCTTGAAAGCCCTTTCTGGCCGTCCAAGGACTGGCAACGCCTAGTATAATTTTTTTATGTTCCAGACCATTCCGTTTACGGAAATCTGATGCTGTCGGTTTAAATACCGTCGTGTCAATCCCATTATGAATGACGGTGACGGGATATTCCTTTAAAAAGGATTTTTTTACCAAATCAGCCAACCATTGGGATGGCGTAACGATATGCAGTTGTTCCAAGCCGGTAAACAACTCTTTTTTCATGGAAAAATTTTCACGGCTGTGATCGATACCATAGGACTGCGGATACGATTTCAACTGAGGACAGTTGTGACAGCCACTCTGCCAGCGCTGGCATCCCACATAGTCAAAATACGCACAATGACCAGTAAAAGCCCAACAATCATGCAATGTCCACACGACGGGGCGTCCATAGTTCTTTAAAAAGCGAAACAGCATGGGGTAATTTAAATAATGACCGTGAATATTATGAAGATGGATAATATCCGGGGCGTAGTCCTGTATTTTTTTCAAAAGACGTTTGGTAGCGCCTTTTGAAAAAAGGCCTTCTCTATCAGTGAATCGGGAAAGGAAGGTATGGATATAGACATCTGCAGTAGAATCGATTTTAAAACTATCAACTTCTTTCGGTGCCGTCCCACGTCCATAAGCAATACAGCAGGAATGGCCTTCACTTTTTAACACATGGTAGAGATCTGTCGCAATCCTGCCAGTGCTCCCTACTCCACATACTGTATTAATTTGGAATACCTTCATGTTCATTTCCCTTCTATTTTCTCCACACCATCCGGTTCACGATACCTGTATAGCTCTGAATAATCTTTACGACTTTCGTCGAAACATTTTCATCCAAATAGTCCGGTACTGGTAAGCCATGATCTCCGTTCCGGTTCATTGTTACGGCTGTATCCACAGCCTGGAGCAAAGATTTTTCGTCAATGCCCGCCAAGATAAAACAGCCTTTTTCCATGGCTTCCGGTCTTTCCGTAGAAGTCCGGATGCAGATGGCCGGGAACGGATGTCCAACAGAGGTAAAGAAACTGCTTTCTTCAGGAAGCGTACCGGAATCAGATACTACAGCAAAAGCGTTCATCTGCAGGCAATTATAATCATGAAATCCCATGGGTTCATGCTGGATGACCCGTGAATCCAGCTGGAAATGGGACTGCTCCAGTCTTTTCCGGCTTCTGGGATGACAGGAATATAATACTGGCATATCATAGGTCTGCGCCATTTTATTAATAGCCGTGAACAAGGAGACAAAATTTTTTTCTGTATCAATATTTTCTTCCCGATGTGCCGATAAAAGGATATATTTTCCTTTAGTTAAATGCAGGCGCTGATGAATATCGCTGGCTTCAATCTGCTTCAGGTTGGCATGAAGGACTTCTGCCATGGGGGAACCCGTAACATAGGTCCGTTCTTTTGGCAGGCCACATTCGGCAAGGTATCTTCGAGCATGTTCAGAATAAGCCATATTGACATCGGAGATAATATCCACAATGCGGCGGTTCGTTTCTTCTGGCAAACATTCATCCTTGCAACGGTTGCCCGCTTCCATATGGAAAATAGGAATATGCAGTCGTTTCGCACCAATGACGGACAAACAACTGTTTGTATCTCCTAATACCAATACGGCATCGGGTCTGATGGTTGCCATAAGTTCGTACGATCTGGCTATGATATTCCCCATGGTAGCACCCAGATTATCCCCCACTGCATCTAAATACACTTCCGGATCAGCCAGCCCTAAATCATGAAAGAACACGCCATTCAAATTATAGTCATAATTCTGACCTGTATGAGCCAGCAAGGTATCAAAATAAGTCCGGCATTTCTTGATTACAGCGGAAAGGCGGATAATCTCCGGTCGTGTGCCTACGATAATAAGTAACTTCAGTTTTCCATTTTCCTGCCAATGGACATCTTCAAACATAGCGCCTTTTGCCCCCTATTTTTCAACTTTTTCCGAAAATGTATCCGGATGTTCTGGGTCAAATATTTCATTAGCCCACATTACGGTAACCAGATTTTCTGTTTGGGACAGGTTAATGATATTGTGAGTATACCCAGGTAACATATAAACAGCCTGAAGCTTGGATCCATCTACTTCATATTCTATGATTTCGTCAGTTCCTATCTTTCGTTCCTGAATCAGCCCATGACCGGAAACGACGATAAAAATTTCCCATTTAGAATTATGCCAATGTTCTCCCTTCGTAATTCCCGGCTTGCTGATGTTGACAGAAATCTGTCCATGATCCATGGTCTTAATCAATTCCGTAAAACTTCCACGGGAATCGCCATGCATGGAAAGAGGCACTGCTACCTTTTCTTTCGGCAAATAAGAGAGATACATGGAAAACAGTTTCTTTTCTAAAGAACCTTCAGGAATCGCCGGCATAATTGACGTTTCAGGCTGGTCGTGAAAAGATTGAAGTAAATCAACAATATGTCCCAGAGTCGCCCGATGCGTTACAGTAGCTCCGCAATACTTCCCATGGGACGTAAAATAAGGAGTCAGTCCATCATACTCCTTGCCATCTATAACGGTCCCTTTTTCAGGATAATCACAGTGATGCGCATTTCCTTCTAACGCTGCTGCCATTTCTTCCAACAGGTCATCAATAAATAGCAGTTCCAGTTCTATCTGGGGATCATCTACCCTGATTGGCAAATCATGGGCTATATTGTAACAAAAAGTCCCAACAGCACTATTGTAATTCGGCTGAATCCATTTGCCAGCCAAATTGGGGAAACGATATACATATACAATGGCGCCTGTTTCCTGAGCATAGGTAAAGAAAAGCTCTTCTCCGGCTTTTTTGCTCAGTCCATATTCACTGTTTCCAAACCGTCCTTGCAGTGTTGCCTGGATGGAACTAGAAAGCATGACGGGACAAGTATTGTGATTCTTTTTCAACGTATTCAGAAGAATAGAGGCGAAACCAAAATTTCCTTTTTGAAATTCGTCATTATTTTTCGGCCGGTTCACTCCTGCCAGATTAAAAACGAAATCGCACCGCCTGCAGTAATCATCTAATTCATCCAACGTATTGGAACGATCAAACTCAAAGATTTCGTCAATATGTATTTTAGAATGAGTCCGATTCTTCCCATTCTTTATATTTTTCAGATTTTCTACCAGATTTTTTCCAACAAATCCGGCAGCCCCAGTGACCAGAATCTTCATAATCTTTCTATCCCTTCATCTCACTTAATGTCACAAAAGAGTATGCCCATTTTCTACAACAGCATCATCAGGAACTTTTACTTCATTACTGATTGTGAGTGTACTTCCAACATGAGCCCGTTTTCCTACAACTGCCAGCGATCGTACCACTGTATTAGTATAAATCAAAGCATAATCTTCAACAACGCTATCATGATGGATTTCAACACCGGGATTTAAGATGACTCCATTTCCCACTTTTGTTCCATTTTGGATGACGGCATTATTCAGGAAAATACACCCTCGTCCAATCTGGGCATATGGGCTTACATATACTGAAGAAAGAATGATATTGGGAAAGGTATAGCCAATCTGAGCCGCTTCCTGATAAATCCGTTCCCGCAATAGATTATTGCCAATGGTTACAACGAGTTGATTGTATTCCGGATACAGTTTTTCCAATGCGTTGACGGCTCCAATAACAGGAATCCCACAGACATCCAATCCGCAGGATTTACCATCATCCAGGAAGGCACAATCATATATATTTCTGGCCCGCTCCGATACGACCCGTCCCAGGCCGCCAGCTCCCACCAATAACAACTTTTCTTTCATAACGTTTCCTTCTCCCTTACAGGCTTACTTTATGTTTCCGGTTCTCTAATTCTTCCTGTACATAATCCGTAGTCAGAAGCTTCTTAACCGTACCTTCTACATCCAATCGCTGGGTATTATGGCTGGTATAGGCTTCATCGGCCATAGTATGTACTTCACCTTTCACGACAAACTTATCATAATTCAAATCTCGGTTATCTGCAGCTACCCGGAAATAATTTCCCATATCTTCGGCCCGCAAGCGTTCCTCCCGGGTCATAAGGGTTTCATACAGTTTTTCACCATGACGGGTTCCAATGATATGAATGCCTGTATCACCGAAAAGCTGCTGAACGGCTTTTCCTAAATCACCAATCGTACTGGCATCAGCCTTTTGAATGAATAAGTCTCCCGGATTTGCATGTTGAAAAGCGAATTGAACTAAATCAACAGCTTCATCCAGATTCATCAGGAATCTCGTCATGTCCGGATTAGTAATCGTAATAGGATGTCCATTTTTTATCTGTTCAATGAAAAGAGGGATGACAGAGCCTCTGGAACACATGACATTTCCATACCGGGTACAGCAAATCGTAGTGCCGCCTCTTTCAGCCGCTACTCTGGCATTAGCATAAATGACATGCTCCATCATGGCTTTCGATATCCCCATAGCATTAATCGGATAAGCAGCCTTGTCTGTAGAAAGGCAGACAACCCGTTTAACACCGGCATCAATCGCCGCGTGAAGGACATTATCTGTACCTATAATATTGGTCCGCACCGCTTCCATAGGAAAGAATTCACAGGAAGGAACTTGTTTTAATGCGGCAGCATGAAAGATATAATCTACACCGGGCATAGCATCCCGGATAGATTGGATGTTCCGTACATCACCGATATAAAACTTTACTTTTTTTGCGTATTCCGGATATTGAGCCTGAAGCTCATGACGCATATCGTCTTGTTTCTTTTCATCCCGGGAAAAGATGCGGATTTGTTTTAAATCTGAATTGAGAAAATGTTTTAAAACAGTCGTACCAAAAGAACCGGTTCCTCCAGTAATCATAAGAGTTGCCCCATTAAAATCGAACATCTATTGGACCTTCCTTCATTTTCATAACAATTGTTTAATCATTTTATAATAGCGAGATAAACCTACTTCTAATCGATATTTCTCGTTATATATTTTTTCGGCATTCTGTCCCATCTCATCAACCTGTGCCGGATTCTGCTGCAAGGAAATTAGTACATCGGCTAACCGTTTACTATCACCAATTTCTACATAAATGCCAACATTTTCTTTTGAAACTTCATCAGCCAAGTATGAATCGTTTTCAACGATGGCAATAACTGCTTTTCCGCCTTGTAAATAACTATAGTATTTACTGGGAGCACAGGTCCCTTTTAATCCTTTTTCCAAACTGACTACACTGACCGAACTAATCGAAACGGCTTGTTCAAAATCTTTTCCAACGAGGAAATCTAAGACTTGTACATGAGGCAGATTGTGAACGGCATCTCTTACAAGTCCCATTTTACTGCCATGTCCCACAATCAGATATTGAATAGCGGGATTGTCTTTTGTCAATTGGATGGCTCCTAATAACGTATTCATATCCTGGCAAATACCCATATTGCCAAAATACGAAACAATAAATTGTCCATTTTGATAACCAAACCGTTTATAGGCTTCAGACGTTACTGAAATCTTTGTTTCATGTGCCCAGTTAGCGATAGTACAAATGCGGTTCTCACTTAACTGAAGCCGATTTTTTAATAAAAAGTCTTTCATTTCATCAGTCAAAGCCACTACCATAGAAGCTCTTTCATATAAGAAGCCATTAATCTTCTTCATGATAAAATCAATCAAGCTTCCAGGTTTAAGGCTTTTCGATGCATAAGCCACTTCTGGGTATACATCGTATGAAACAAAGACTACTTTTGTCCTGAAAAAAAAATTTGCCAACAAAGCCACACAAGGTAAAATTGGTGGATTAGAATACACAATAATTATTTTATATTTTCTTATACGTGCTAAATTAAGCAAGGCACCAACCGTGAAAGAAAAATAATTAATTAATCGTCCCCAAAAAGAATGCCTTGATACTTCAATATATTTGATTCTTTTGATATCAATATTCTTTACTCTTTCGCATAATGGTATGTTTTTTTCATTTGTATATTCTTTAGGATATCCGCATAATGCGTCTACTTGTAATCCACGTTCAGCTAAATAGACAGCTGTATCAAAAGGAAGCGTCGCAGAAGAATTATGTTCAGGATAAAAAAACTGACATAAAAACAAGACATCTTTTTTCTTCATGGCTATTGTAGTTTACCTTTCATGATTATCTCCCAGATTTTACTTTTTCGATTTCATTGAAGTCTACGGTGAGTTTGTTTATATCTACTGCCCCTTCGGTTGCACTCTTGGTGAAGATGATTTTGACGGTATGGACCATGATGACCAGGTCCTGGATGAGGCTGAAGTTTTCTATGTACATGAGGTCGTAGACGAGTTTGTCATAGGGTGTGGTGTTGTATTTGGCAAAGACCTGGGCAAGACCTGTGATGCCCGGTTTGACGTTGTGGCGGTAGGAGTATTCTGGGTACTCTTCTACAAATTGTTCGACGAAGTAGGGGCGTTCCGGTCTGGGGCCGACGAGGCTCATGTCTCCGTTGAGGACGTTCCAGATCTGAGGAATTTCGTCGAGGCGTGTTTCCCGGATGAATTTCCCTACTTTGGTAATGCGGGGATCGTTTTCTGTTGCCAGCTGAGGACCAGAGTATTTTTCGGCATCGACACGCATGGAACGGAATTTGTAGACTTTATAATCTACACCAAACCGGCCTACCCGCACCTGGCTGTAAAGTACAGGGCCGTGGTCTTCCAGTTTGATTGCCAGGGCCACTATAGCTGCGATAGGCAGGGCACAGATTGCGGCTATACCGGCAAATAATAAGTCCATCACCCGTTTGCCGGCCCGTTGTTCGATGCTAAGCTGCAGGCTTCTGGGGCGGAATACGGGGATATCATCAATCTTTCGCAGCATTGCCCCATTGGCTATGATTTCATAGGAATCGGGGATGACATAAGGCTGGATATCATTATCCATGCAATAGTAGACAATATCGGCACGAGTCTGGATGGGAACATCGGAACAAATGATGATGCAGTCTACGTCATGCAGGTCAGCTACGTCGCGCCATTTCTCGGTTTCATTCATGATGACGTGTTTCAGATGAAGTTTCAGCTGCGGCTGGGCATTCATGCGGAAATAGACGTGGCGGCATTCCTTCTCTCCGCCGATAATCATGACATTCCGTTCCGGGTGAAGCGATTGTTCATATTTCTGCCAGATCCGCTTCCAGATGATGAGCAGGATAAATTGTACAACCGTGCTGGAAATGAGGAGTATGCGGGAGTAATAGCTGTAATTGAACAGGAAGGAAATGGCCATGATGATGAAAAATACGGCAATAAGGCTGACGAACAGGCTGATGATGATTTCACTGAAGCGTTTGTACTGCAGTGTATACAGGCCATATATGATGAACAGCCCGATAGACAGGACAACTGCCAGGGGCAGCATACCTGAATATAAAACAATGTGCGTTACCAAGGCCTGACGATTGACCAGCAGTAAAGCAAGGACAATATAGGTCAGGGATATGATAGCTACGTCGCCCAACAAATCTATTAGTTTTCGCGATGTTGGGTATGCTCGTGTGCTCATGGTCTCATTCCTTTCTGTGGGTTTGCGTGCAGCGGCGGCTGTCGCTGCACTGTGATTGCTAGTTTTAGTTGTGATAAATCCAGATGTATGACTAACCGGCGCCTTCATCAAACATCAAACATCAAACTTCAAACTCATCTCTCTACTTATGATGCCTGTGTTTTACGTGGTCCTGGTCGTAGTAGTAATAGTAGTAGTGGCTGTGTTTGTGGGTGTAGGGGATTTTGTTCAGGACGGCTCCCAGGATGTTGGCTTTGCCTTTTTCCAGGAGGGATTTGGCCTGCCGGGCTTCTTCGGGGCTGACTTCTCCACTGGCCAGGACGAGGACTACTCCGTCTACTTTGCTGCCTATAATGGCAGCGTCGGTGACGACCAGGACGGGCGGCATGTCGAGGAAGATGTAGTCATAGTCTTCATCGACTTCTTCCAGCAGGTTCATCATGCGGGAAGATCCCAGGAGTTCTGCTGGGTTTGGCGGCACGGGACCGCTGGTCACGATGTCGAGATTGGGGAAGATGTTTTTCTGGATGACCTGATGAAGAGGGATGTTTTCGGCAAAGCAGTTGGTCAGCCCTTTATTGGGCAGTTCAAACCGCCGGTGCAGTACGGGCTTTCTCAGGTCGCAGTCGATGAGGAGGACTTTTTTATTATCCTGTCCCATGACGATTCCCAGGTTGGCTACGGTCGTCGATTTGCCTTCTTCTGGAATAACCGATGTAAAGGCCACGACTTTCAAATCCTGACCGGCACCGGAAAACTGCAGATTCGTGCGGATAGATCGATAGGCTTCAGATATAGGGGACCGGCTGTCATACTGTGTAATAAAATCTATTTCCGCCATAATTTATCCCTCCATTTTTTCCAGAAGCTTTCTTTTACCTTATGTTCATAGCGTGCAGCATCCGCATCGGGCACCATTCCCAGTACGGGAAGTCCCAGTTCTTTTTCCACATCTTCTGCCGTGCGGATTTTGCGGTACAGCAGGGAATGTGCCACGACACCGCCCATACCCAGGAGCAGGCCCAGAATGGTGGCAATGGCCATAATCAGCATTTTGCGCGGCTTAATCGGTTTTTCCGGCAGTGTCGCCGCATCGACGACCTGTACTTCATTTGGTACCATGACTTCGGCTACTTTAGCTTCTTCCAGCCGTTTGGCCAGCATGACATAGATTTCATTTGCCACATTAGCATCCCGCTTGACACGGACGAATCCTTGTTCTTTCTTCGGAAGGCTGGCTATGATGGCATTATTCTGGGCATCCATCTGGTCGAGGGCTGTCTTTTTACTCTGTGCTACGGCGATGGCCGCTTCATTCTTGAATTTATCTGCCAGGAGCCCCTGCTGTACAGCGTTGCTGGACGGGGCCTGCTGGGAAACGATATTGCCTATTTCCGTTTCGAGACTGGCTTTGGTCGTGGCAATCTGGTTATTGATTTCCTGCATCTTCGGATGTTCATCCGTGTATTTGCCGACATATCCGGCTTTCGTCGCTTCCAGCTGTGCCAGCTGTGTCTTATACTGCTGGATGGCCGGGCTGTCGGCAATGGATACGCCGGCGGAACTCAGTTGTTCGTTGACGCTGGCCAGTCCTGCCTGGGCCGTTTCCAGATTGAGCTGGTTTTCAGCTTTGGCCTTATCGACGATATTCAGCTTTTCCGTCAGCTGTTTCATCTGATCGTCCGTCGAATACATTTTATTGGCCGACTGATACTGCTGCAGCTTGTTTTCGGCATCATTCAGTTCGCCTTTCGATGTACCCAGACGCTGTTCGAGAAATTCCCGGGTCCGCCGCTGTTCATCGTGGGACAGTTCCGTCAGGCGGTTCATGAAGCCCTGTACTAACAGTTCGTTTGCTTTTTGTGCCTGTTCCGGCGACTTGCCCGTCACATCGACTTCCAGTATTTCTGTATCCTTATAGGGCTTGGTAATAATATGGCTCTTGACATAGGCTTCATACGTCGGCAGTTCGCCGCTGCTGTTCCGTTCTTCCGTCTGTTCAATGACCGGCAGGACGACGTTGCGGCTCTTGAGGATTTCTGCGTCAGTCATCATGCGCTGTTTATCGTTGGCCGTATTGCCGCCCGTGACCTTGGACATGATTGAATCGGCAAGGCCCTGGTCCTGCTTGATGCGCAGCAGCGATGTAGACTGATACACCGGCGGCGCTACGACCAGATAGAGGCCGCCCAGAGCCATGCAGACTGCCGTCACGGCAGCGACTTTCTTTTTTTCCTGCCATATGGTTTCAAAAAGGTCTTTTAAATCAATCGTTATTTCTTCCACTCTGTTCAACTCCCGGGATAGAAATCAATCATCCATGTTATCTTTTGCTTCGGTAATCATATAAATACTGCTGAAGATAGGCGCAATATCGCGGGCAAAGTCGATGCGGTGGTTCTTGGTCAGATAGAGGATATCGCCTTCGCGCATGACATAGTTCTGCGACATATCGCCGGTCTTGAGCATATTGTTCAGATTAATGGGAATCAGCGATTTGGGCTGGTCCTGATGGATGAGGAAAATCTTTTTCTTGGCCGTATCGCGGGTGAACCCTTCAGCGGCACCGATAGCATCCATGACGGTATGGGATTTTTCCAGTTGTACCGCACCGGGCTTTTTCACTTCGCCAAAGACGTAGACCCGCATGCGGCCCAGTTTCGTCAGATTCACCGATACGTCAGGATCGACGATGTATCGGGACAGTCCCTGCTGCAGGGTCTGGGTAAACTGGGAAACGGTCATGCCTTCGGCATGGATTTCTCCCACAAGGGGAAACGATACGTTGCCGTCGGGACGGACGACGAACGGCGTCTGATTGGTCTGGGTATTGCCCAGGTCCTGCTGCTGGGTCACTACGATATTGAGTTCATCACCGGGACGCATGAGATAGTCCTGTGCACAGGCCGTTCCTGTCACAAGCATGGCCATCAGAGCGGCGGCGAGAAATGGTTTCTTCATCATATTCACATCCTATAAATCCTATATGTATACTAGTAGTCTTAAATCATCCGTCATCAGCCGAATAACCGGTGCCACAGTCCCTTTTTCTTTACCTGCCAGTGATCCGGCACATCGGGATAGAGTACGCGATGGTTCAATATACGGGAAGCATTTCGTGTTGTTTCCAGCCATAAATCCTGCTGGTTATGCTGCTTCTGCTGCAGGTTCCGCAGGGCATCCTGCCCTTCCCTCATATCGGTCGTGCGGAATTCTGTGCGGTGGCCGTCACTTCCGAGGAAATGTACCAGATGATTCTGATATAAATTCTCTACATGATGCTGTAAGTGCTGTCCAAAATATCCCGTAAAGCTTCCTATGTTGCATTGCAGAAGAATCCCTTTTTTTGCCCAGGAAATGAGGATATCGGGATAGCTCATGAGCTGTCCATATCGTTCTACATGGGCCAGAATAGGCCAGAAGCCGCGAAGCTGCAGTTCGTAGATCAGACGCTCTGCCATATCCGGCTGGGACTGGTCAGTCAGTTCCAGCAGAATATAGGGACTGCCAGCCAGGCAGTAGTCCCGGCTGTCTTCTTTGAGGAAGCGCAGGACATCGCCATTGAGTTCGATTTCGGCACCGCTATAGATATGGATAGGCAGATGCGCTTCTTTCGCAGCATCTGCCACCTGGGCCGTTTTCTTCTCTATTTCCTGCCACGACGGGACGTATCCGCCCCGGTTGACATGAGACGTGGCGATGATATCGGTCACGCCCGATTCGACAGACATATGGAGCATGGCCAGGGTCATATCCAGGTCCCTGGACCCATCGTCAATGGCAGGGAGAATATGAGAATGTATGTCAATCATTTTCTATACTCCTCACTGATACTGCCACTGCAGGCTCACTAAGGCAAAGGCGTCGTGATCGCTATGACCGCCAGGCTGGCTGACCGACGCATAGCCGGCCGTTCCCCGGAGGTACATATGGTCACGGAGCTTCTTCTGCCCCGTGAGGCCCCATTCATTGACCGACTGGGAACGCATCGTATCCCGGTCCCGTTCAGTGCGCATGGCATAGAGACCGATACGGCTTTCTTTGGGCAGATAATGGCGGACGGCCGCATAGTATTTACGGGCATTTTGTCCCATATCGTCACCCATGATGGCATCGTGGTAGGTCCAGCCATTCTGAAAATGCTGGTGACTGTACCAACTGTCTGTCGTATGGGCCATTTCCAACGTCATATCCCAGGAGCCATCCCGGGTCAGCGACGGCAGATAGAGGCCAGCACGCCACGCTATATCGGAAGGCAGATAATGAGACTGGTCTTCGCCATAGAGTTCTCCATAGAGTGTCATCTTTGGCAGACGGAGACGGAAATCACCACCGGCGATATCATCCCAGCGGTCGTCGCTGTTATCATCGTTGCGGCCATAGGTCCAATGCTTCCAGTCGGACCAGTCCAGTCCGTTATGGTCTCCGCCCAGTACGGAAATCCGGGCCAGGCCGAAGGTAAAGTACGAGGTCGGGGAAAAATCGGTACGGATTCCCAGGATGCCGGCATGGTCGTAATCGGTACGTCCTGCTGCCGCGGCTTCATCGGCCCGGTTTCCTTCGAGCCGGCCGTAAAAGATATGGAAATCCCGTTCTCCCAGAAAGCGGAAGAATCCTCCGGTCTTACGGGGTTCATTGTAGTGGATATGTACCATTGTCAGGGGACGCATGTTGCTTCCTAAGGCCAGATTTCCCGTTTCTCCCTGGCCCCAGCGCAGGGCTTCCCGGCCGATTTCCAGATTCCAGACGCCCATCTTCTGCTTGATATAGCCTTCTTCCAGGGTGACACTGCCCTTGTTGTCCCGGTCATAGCTGATACGGGGACGGAGGGACAGAGCAAGGTTCTGATCGATATTCCCGGAAATGTCTGCAGAAAGGATGCCATTGCCATCGCGGCCATAGGTATAACCATTCTGCTTGTGGGAAAAGGGCTGCCAGCCTGCGTGGATTCCCTGTCCATAGGGGTATGTTTGTTCGTCGCTGTGCAAAACGCCCGCTTGGACCGATACGTCACGAAGCCGTACCGGATCCTCCAATTTCGATCCATCGAGTACCGCCAGTTCTGGTGCAACGTATTGGGCCATAGCCTCTGTTTCATCAGCCAGATAGGCCGGCATGGGACGGCTCTGGGCCGTTTCCTGTGCTTCTTTCACCCAGCGGGCCAGCTGGAGTCGGCTATAAGGACGGGCCCCGTTAGGCATAGTCTTCAAGTAGCCCATAGAACTCAGCTTATCAATATAGGAATAATAGGCGCTGTCTACAGGTACATTGACTGTGACAGGAGGAGCCGCCTGTGCGCCCGATGCCACGGTCATAAGCAAACATGCCGTGCCCATCAGCCATGCAGGATGTTTTAGTTTCAATGCCATCGCCTCGATATCCATATACAAATTTACCCCCCCCGATGACATATGTCATTAACATATTCATCGGGAGGGCTCAATATATCAAAATATTATTTTTAACAATTTTTTAAAAATTTCTGAAGCTAACTCCTATCATACAAAAAAATATCACATAATACAAGGCATATGACATGAAAAAACATTATGCAGTGATAACACAGAATTTTCCAGCACATATTGCAATAAGCGGCCATAAAAAACAAGGGCCTGTCATACCCTTGTCTGCGGTATGACAGGCCCCTGTCTGGTCACTTAGTATTCCGGTTCAATCAGGCCATATTTGCCGTGTTTCCGTTTGTATACGACGTTGATGGCTTCCGTTTCCGAATTGAGGAACACGAAGAAATCGTGGCCCACGAGATTCATCTGCAGGATAGCTTCTTCTACGTCCATAGGACGGGCTGCAAATTTCTTGACTCTGGCAATTTCGAAGTTTTCTTCCGGTGCTGCCGGCCCTTCTACGAGGCCTGCATGGAAGGAACCGCCTTTCATGCGGCGTGCCAGTTTTGTTTTGTATTTATGGATCTGGCGTACCATTTTATCGTAAACCAGATCGATAGCCGCGTACATATCATCGTTGGCTTCGACGCCACGAAGGACGACACCATCTACTTTCAAGGTAATTTCAGCAATTTTACGATCTTTTTCGACGGAAAGAAGAGCCTGGACATTGACTTCATTTTCGAAGTACTTCGTTACTTTCTTTTCATGTTTCAGTACATAGTCTTTTAATGCCGGTGTAATTTCTAAATTCTTGCCTCTTACGATTGTTGCCATAAAAATCCCTTCCTTTCGTGAGGAACCCCGTTCCGGACCATCCATGCTCAAAATCCGGATATCCTGTTCCTCATATATTAAGTATTCGATATAAAAAATTAAATTCCTGCCTCATGAGAAAATATTTTTTCCGAACGACATTCAACTTTTTACGCAAATAACATTGACAAGGATTCCTATTAGTGTTACTATACAACTCAGCAACTACATAAAGAGTTCATCCAGAGCAGCCGAGGGAATGGCCCTATGACACTGCGGCAACCCCCCATAGCGGGAAGGTGCCAAGTCCAACGGATTTCGATCCGGCAGATGAAATGATTGTACACGTACCGTCAGCATCTGTTGACGGCTTTTTTTATGCTATCAGCACCTACAGGTGTATCCATTAAGGAGTTGATTTTGTGATTACCTTTGAAAACATTACCAAGACCTACGGCGGCAAAACGCACGTCCAGGCTCTGAAAGGCATCTCACTGACTATCCATGACGGCGAAATTTTCGGCATCATCGGGAAAAGTGGTGCCGGCAAATCGACGCTCGTCCGCTGCATCAATATGCTGGAAAAACCGACGACGGGCAAAGTCATCATTGATGACAAGGAACTGACTGCCATGTCTGACAGCCAGCTGCGGGCCGAACGCAAAAACATCGGCATGATCTTCCAGCACTTCAACCTGTTGTCATCGCGCACGGTATTTGACAACATCGCCTTCCCGCTGGAACTGGCCGGCGCGTCCAAAGAAGTCATCCGCAGCAAGGTCGATTCCCTGCTCGAACTGGTCGGCCTGACAGACCGGCAGTTCAATTATCCGTCCCAGCTTTCAGGTGGCCAGAAACAGCGTGTCGGCATTGCCCGGGCCCTGGCCAGCGATCCGAAGATACTGTTGTGCGATGAAGCGACATCGGCACTGGACCCGCAGACGACCAAATCCATCCTGGAACTGTTAAAAGACATCAATAAACGGTTGGGCATCACCATCGTCATCATTACCCACGAAATGGCCGTCATCAAGGAAATCTGCGACCGCGTGGCCGTCATCGAAGGCGGAGTCATCAAAGAACAGGGCCGGGTCATCGACGTCTTTACCAATCCCCAGTCGGAAACGATGAAGGAATTTGTCAAATCGGTCATCAATATGGAACTGCCTGAAGGCATTAAAAAGCTGGGCGTTACCGATCAGCCGTCGCCGGACCGGGATATGCTCGTCCGCTTCCGCTTCAAGGGAGCTGCTACGAACGAACCGCTGGTAGTCAATATTGCCCGCAAGTTCAATCTCGATGTCAGCGTCCTCTACGGCAACATCGATTACATCCAGGATGTGCCCTTTGGCTATCTGATTGTCGTCATCATGGGCGATATGAAGGCCCAGACCGAAGCGTATTCGTATATTAAGACTCAACCTGTTGAAAGCGAGGTTTTAGGATATGTCCCCAGAACTCATTAAATTAATGATACAGGGTATTGAAGAAACACTGTTCATGGTGTCCATCTCTACTCTCATTGCTGCTATCATCGGTATTCCTCTCGGCATCACGCTGGTCACGACCAGCAAGGGCCACATTCTGGAAAACAGGGTGATCAATCAGATTCTCGGAACCATCGTCAACATCATCCGTTCCATTCCGTTCATCATCCTCATGGTCGCCATCATCCCCCTGACCCGTCTCATTGCCGGTACGTCCATCGGCACGACGGCAGCCTGTGTACCGCTAACCATCGTCGCCATTCCGTTCCTCAGCCGGCTCGTAGAAACGAGTATCCGCGACGTCGATTTCGGTCTCGTCGAAGCAGCCGAATCCATGGGTGCTTCTCCGCTGCAGATTATCCGCAAGGTCCTGCTTCCGGAAGCCCTGCCTACGATCATCAATAATATTACCGTCCTTATCGTCAATCTCATCGGGGCTTCGGCTATGGCCGGTGCCATCGGTGGCGGCGGCCTCGGGGATATCGCCATCCGCTACGGCTACCAGCGGTTCCAGGCCGATGTCATGCTGGCTACGATCATCATCCTCGTCATCGGCGTCAATCTGATTCAGGCTTGTGGCGACTTTGCCTCCCGCAAGAAGAATAAAAAATAAAAGGAGTGTCTGTATCATGAAATCATTCATCAAAAAGGCCGTAACACTGGCGGCTCTCGCTTCGCTGTGCGTATTCGCCGCTGGCTGTGGCAGCAGTGACAATAGTTCCAAATCAGCTTCTTCCGACAAAAAGGAAGTCACCGTCGGAGTTACACCGGGCATCCATGCGGAAATCATGGAACAGGTCAAAAAAGAAGCAGCCAAACAGGGAATTACCATTAAGATCATGGAATTTTCTGATTATGTAACACCGGACGTCGCTCTTTCCAATAAGGAAATCGACATGAACTCGTACCAGCACAAACCGTATATGGACAATCTGGTCAAAGACAAAGGATTGAAAATCGTCTCCATCGGCCAGACCGTCGTAGCTCCTATCGGCCTCTACTCCCACAAAATCAAGAGCCTCGATGAAGTAAAAGACGGCATGACCGTAGCCGTACCGAATGACCCGACCAATGGGGCCCGCGGTCTGCTGCTGCTCCAGAAAGCCGGTTTCATCAAGATCAAAGATGGCGTAAAATATCCGACACCGCAGGATATCACGGACAATCCGAAACATCTCCAGATCAAAGAACTGGAAGCCGCTCAGATTCCCCGTTCTCTCGACGACGTTGATTTCGCCGCCATCAACACCAACTATGCTATGGATGCCGGCCTGAACCCTGTATCGGATGCCCTCCTGCGTGAAGACAAGGATTCGCCCTATGCCAACATCCTCGCCGTCCATGAAGACGACAAAGATAACCCGACGCTGAAGAAAATCGTCGAAATCTACAATTCCGATGTCATCAAGAAGTATATCGAAGATCATTACAAAGGTGCCCTGATTCCGGCATTCTAACAGGTGAGAGAAAACAAACGAGCCCCACGAAACATACACGTTTCGTGGGGCTCATTGTTTGCCAAACCGGCTCCTTCATCAAACTTCAAACTTTCTCTTCCTTTACACTTTTTTTCCTTCTTCTATCAGCTTCCGGCATTTGAGTTGTCTGCCGATGATTTCTTCTATGTAGCTGTATAACAGGTGTTCCAGGAATGCCAGGTGATTTTTGGAGAGCTGCAGTGTTTCTGTCTGCTGCCAGGTGTAGGTCAGAAGGGTCTGCCAGAACTGGCGGACGGCTTGTGGCATGGGGACAGGCTGCATGTCTTCCCGTTCGTCGGACAGGTAATAGGTCTTTCTGCCATCAGCCCCAGGCCCTGTATATACCTGAGCCTGTGCCGTATCGGGCATATAGCCGGCATAGGCCGTCAGCTGCCAGCCGGCGATGATAGTCGCCACCCGGACGTTGCGGCTGGCGATGGCCCGGCTGTAGCAGCCTATGAGCTCATATAT
>ERZ791626.1308-NODE-1308-length-19017-cov-5.978167_pt1 | contig 19017 bp, 20 predicted proteins | sample MGYA00510266_ERZ791626 | MGnify/ENA primary metagenome ERZ791626 (study PRJEB30046, sample SAMN00715208) | human gut metagenome | study: EMG produced TPA metagenomics assembly of the A metagenome-wide association study of gut microbiota in type 2...
GGCCACCGGCCGGATGCCACGCACCGGCAGCGTGTGCTGCGGCCCCATGGTGACTAAAATCTTCTGCGCCGTGCGCGGGCCGAGAGCATCCGCCGTGACCCGCCGGTTTCCGATGCCCAGCACCAGCACCGGCCCTTCCGGCGGCAAAAGGGCCCGCAGCTCCCGGGCGCACACCTCGATGACGGCGGCGTCCCGCTCGTCCAGCACGCTGACGCTGGGCATTTCCAGCGTGACATACCTGCCCCGGGGGCGGCTGAGCCCCTCGCGGGCGATCTCCACCCTTGTCACCGTAACCCCGCCGTGGCGGGCGGTGGCCAGCCGCACCCCGGCTGGCAGCGGTTGCGCCGCTGCTGAAAACAGCTCGTCGGCCATATCCGTAGTACGCATTTTCCACACTCTCCGTTCCTTTTTGGGGCAAAAGCCCGCTTTCTTGCCGGAAAGTATGGGAAAAATAAAACTTTTCCAAACAAAAATCAAAAAAACGCTTGCGCTGGTACGCGAAATATGGTATCATAGGGTGCGCTGTTATAGGTAGCCAAGGAGGTGGAACGAATGCCTAACATCAAATCTCAGAAGGACCGCGTCGTGCAGGCTGCTGCAGAGCAGGCTCACAACAAGGCCATTAAGACCAACCTGAAAACAGTCGTCAAGAAGGCAGACGCTGCCATCGATGCGAATGCCGCTGACAAGGACGCAACCGTCCTGGCTGCTGTTTCCGCGATCGACAAGGCTCGCGCTAAGGGTGTCATCAAGAAGAACACCGCCAGCCGCAAGATCAGCCGTATGGCAAAGCGTGCTAACAAGAACGCTTGATCGCGCAGTTTGATTGACGAACAAAACCTCTGTGCCGGGTAACCGGCACAGGGGTTTTTGTTTTTTCCGCTGTTATGTCCCGCACAGTGCGGCAAGGCTCTGCCGCTGTACCGGTTCCAGCAGCTGCTCCGGCGGCAACGACTGCGGCGGCAACGCCATCCACCACACCACCCACGCGGCGGGCACGACTGCCGCCAGCATAAGTCCCGGGTACAAAAGCGCCGGCTCGTGCAGCCACGGACTGCCCGGCGGCAGCACCAGCGCCGTGCACAGGCACAGCGCCGCCCACAGCTCCCACAATACGGTCTGTCCGCTGTGTTTCATGCGCCTCACCTCCGTTTTGCCCCCAGTTTACCAGCCGCCGGGCGCAAAATGTGGCGAAACAGCGCGGGCAAAACATCAGTTCTGGTCGTGGCTTTTGCCCACAAGACTGCATACCACGCCGCAGACAAGGCTTGCGGTGATGCCCGCAGAGGCAGCGGTCAGCCCGCCGGTCAGGATGCCGATGGCACCCTTTTCCGCCACGGCGGTGCGCACCCCCTTTGCCAGCAGATGCCCGAAGCCCAGCAGGGGCACGCTCGCCCCCGCACCGGCAAACTCTGCCAGCGGCGCATACAGCCCCGCCGCCGAGAGTACCACTCCCGCCACCACATAGCCGGTCAGGATGCGTGCCGGGGTCAGCTTTGTCAGGTCGATGAACAGCTGCCCCACCGCACAGATGGCGCCGCCTATTAAAAATGCCCACAGATAGTTCATTTCAGCTCTCCTTTTCCGGTGCGGTCAGTTCTACCAAATGCGCCACCGCCGGGATGCTCTCCTTCTGCAAAAAGGTGGTCTGACTCATCAGCGCCCCAGTGGCGAGGAACAGCACCCGGCGGCTGCCGCGGCGCAGCAGCTTTGGCAGGATATGCGCGCAGAGCACGGCGGCGCAGCAGCCCGCGCCCGAACCACCGCTCTTTACCCGCTGCTCCCCGGCATCGTAAAGCAGACAGCCGCAGTCCGCGTGGTTTTTCAGCAGCAGACCCTCTGCCGCCAGCAGCTCCCGCAGCATCTGACTGCCCACCAGCCCAAGGTCGCCGGTGTAGATGCAGTCAAAATCCCGCAGTTCTGCATGGGTATCGGCAAGATAGTGCAGCAGGGTGGCAGCTGCTGCCGGTGCCATGGCTGCGCCCATATTGTTGATATCCTTGATGTTATAATCCTGCACCCGCCCAAGGGTGGCGGCGGCAACGCCCACCCCCTGCCCTGCCGGACGCAGCAGGCAGCACCCGGCGGCGGTGGCTGTCCACTGCGCTGTGGGGGTGCGCACCGCGCCGTAGCTCAGCGGGGTGCGGAACTGACGCTCTGCCGCACAGAAATGGCTGGAGGTCATGGCCAGCAGGTTCTGCGCCGCCCCGCTGCTGCACAGCGCCGCGCCCAGCGCCAGCGCCTCGGCCATGGTGCTGCACGCCCCGAACAGCCCCGCAAAGGGCACGCCCAGCTCCCGCAGTGCATAGCCGGAAGCGGTGCACTGCGCCTGCAAGTCCCCTGCCAGCGCAAGGTCTACCCGCTCTGCGGGCAGAGACGCCTTTTGCAGGCAGAGCCGTGCCGCCCGCAGCTGCAGCTGCTTTTCGGCGGCCTCCCAGCTGCACTGTCCCAGCCGGTTGTCGGTGGTCAGTTCGTCAAATCCCGCCGCCAGCGGACCATCGCTCTCTTTTTTGCCGCCCACCGCCGCCTGTGCGGCGATGACCGGCGGGGTGTGGAACAACAGGGTATCGCCCCGGCGCTCTGTCATAAAATTTTCTCCTTTTTTCTACAAAAAATGCCCCGGCACGTGCTATACTGGTGCTGCGGCGCTGCAATATCCGGCGGGGCTGTTCCGTATTATAAAGCAGAGGCCCCCAGCAGCCAGAGCACCGCGCCGTACACCACCGCTGCCAGCGTGCCGTACACGATGACCGGCCCGGCGATGAGGAACATCTTGGCTCCCGTGCCCGTCACCCGTCCCTCGGCCTTGAACTCGATGGCTGCACTGACCACCGCGTTGGCAAAGCCGGTGATGGGCACCAGCGACCCCGCCCCGGCCTTTGCCGCCAGCTTCTGGTACCAGCCCAGCGTGGTCAGCACCGCCGAGAGCAAGATCAAAGTGCAGCTGGTCAGGGTGCCCGCCGCTTCGGCGTCCGCGCCCTGCCGTAGAAACAGCTGCCGCAGCCCCTCACCCAGCAGGCAGATGCCGCCGCCCACGCAGAACGCCCAAAGGCAGTCTGCCAGAAGCGGCGAGTGCGGCCCGGCCTTCTGCACCCGGCGTGCGTATTCCTGCGCTGTCATCTTCATCTTCCCGCGCCCCCTTTTGCGGATAGTCTGCCCGGGGCGGCGGGTGCTTATCCTTTTTTGTGAAAGAAGGTAGGTTCCATGCGTTCTTCCCATCACCGTAACCATCACGCCCGGCGTCTGCTCTGCCTGACGGCGCTGGCCTGCTTTGTGGCGGGCACCGCCTACGCCTGCACCCGCAAAGCTGCTGTGCCGCAGCTGCCGGAGCTGCCCGCCGAGAGCCTTGCGCAGCCCGCCGAGAACGGCACGCAGCAGAGCCTCCTTACCGCCGCACAGGCGCAGGCGCTGCTGGACGACCCCCGCATGATCCTTGTCAACCGCACCCACCGGATAACGGAGGACTACCCTGTCGAGACCAAGGAGTGCGGCTCGGCCACCGCCATCAACAAAACCTTGCAGACCGAAGCCGCCGAGGCTTTTCTCTCCATGCAGGCCGCTGCCGCCAAGGACGGCGTGGACGTGCGGATGCAGAGCGGCTACCGCAGCGTCAGCTACCAGAAAAAGCTGTACGATGACAAGACCCAGTACTACCTCAACAAGGGTCTGAGCGAAGCCGCCGCCCGGGAAAAGGCGGCTGCCATCGTCAACCCGCCGGGCTGCTCGGAGCACAACTGCGGCCTTGCCGCCGACCTGAACAGCCCGGAGCACACCACCCTTGACACCGGCTTTGCCGACACTGCCGCCTTCCGCTGGCTGTGCGAGAACGCAGAGCAGTACGGCTTTATCCTGCGCTACCCCAAGGAGGCGGAAAGCGTGACCGGCATCACCTACGAGCCGTGGCATTGGCGCTATGTGGGCCCGGAAAACGCCGCTCTGCTCAACCAGAGCGGCCTGTGTCTGGAGGACGCAGTAGCCGTTTTGCAGCGCATTGCCGCCGGGGAGACCGTGACCGGTTAAAATCCGATGAAAACTGCCGGAAAACCCTGTGGGGTGCGTTGCAATTTACCTGCTGTTATGGTAAGATAAATACAGTCTGCCCGTGTGCGCGGCGCAGCCCCGCACCCCGACAAACGAATTCAACAAAAGAAGGAATATTTTATGATAAACCGCACAAAACTCTCTGTGATCGCCGTCAGCGCCGTGCTGGCTGTTGCCCTGACCGGCTGCGGCGGCAGCGCTTCTTCCGCGCCGTCCTCCGTGTCCAGCGCCTCCGCCTCTGCACCGGCTTCGAGCACTGCCGCCCCGGCGGCGGATACCGCTGAAAACGGCACCGCCGATCTGGACAGCGCTGTGGAGACCCTGCTGGCTGCAAACCCCATCTCCAACCAGTTCGAGATCGCTGCCATGAACATCGAGTACGACTTCGGCCTGAAGGCGGAGGACGTAGCCGCCTACAAGGGCGTGAAGAGCAACGACAACGGCGATGCCGGCCTTGTGCTGGTGGTGGATACCGTTTCCGGCAAGGCACAGGACGTGGTGACCGCGCTGGAAAGCTACAAGCAGGATCAGGTGGCTTTCTACGGCAACTACGCCGAGTTTGCACAGGCACAGAACAACGTGGAAAACGCCATCATCTCCTCCAAGGGCGACCGTGTGGTCATGGTGATCGCCTCCAACGAGTGCACTGCAGACCTGAACAGTGCTGTGGACAGCGCCCTGAACAGCTGAATCTGACCTTCTGAGCCGGTGCCATCTGCGGCATCGGCTTTTTTCAGTAGAAAGCCCCTGATGAGGGGTATTTCTGCTGAAGCTGCGCCCGCATCCGTCATGCCACCTTCCCCCGGCCGGGGGAAGGCTGAGTCTGTAATTCCGTGTAAAAAAGGAGGCTGACCCCTTGGTTTTCAGCACCATCATCTTCCTGTTTCGTTTTCTGCCCATCACGCTGGCGCTGTACTATCTTGCCCCCGCAAAACTGAAAAACACCGTGCTGTTTTTGTGCAGTCTGGTGTTCTACTGCTGGGGCGAGGTGCGCTTTTTCCCGGTCATGGTGGCGCTTATCCTCATCAACTATCTCAGCGGCCTTGCCATCGAACATTTTGATGCAAAGCCCGCGCTGCGCCGCTTTTTTCTGCTGGTGGCGCTCATTGGCAGCTTAGGGATGCTGTTCTACTTCAAGTACGCAAACTTTGTGCTGCGCAGCGTGAATGCCCTGCTGGGCACCGCCTTTGCCGAAATTCAGGGCATTGGCACCCTGCCGCTGGGCATCAGCTTCTACACCTTCCAGACCCTTTCCTACTCCATCGATGTCTACCGCCGGGATGTAAAAGCCGAGCGCAATATCATCGACTTCGGCGCTTATGTGGTCATGTTCCCGCAGCTCATCGCGGGACCCATCGTCAAATACCGGGACGTCTCCGACCAGCTACACGTCTACAAGCACCGCTATAACCTCAAACAAATTGAAGAGGGCATGACCCTGTTCACCTTCGGTCTTGCCAAAAAGGTGCTGCTGGCGGACGCCGTGGGCGCATTGTGGACAGACATTATCGGGGTAGCCGACAGCCCCTCCACCACCTTTGTGGGTCTGGCAAACGCTTCCACCCCGCTGGTATGGCTGGGCATCATCGCATACAGTTTGCAGCTGTACTTCGATTTCTCCGGCTACTCCCTCATGGGCATCGGCATGGGCAAGATGCTGGGCTTCGATTTCCCTGCAAACTTCAACTACCCCTATATCTCCGCTTCCATCACTGAGTTCTGGCGGCGCTGGCACATGACCCTGTCCGGCTGGTTCCGCGAGTATGTGTATATCCCGCTGGGCGGCAACCGCAAGGGGCTTAAGCGGCAGATCTTGAACCTGTTCATCGTGGAGCTGCTCACCGGCATCTGGCACGGCGCGAACTGGAACTTTATCTGCTGGGGTCTTTACTACTTTGTGCTGCTGGCGGCTGAAAAGCTGTTCCTGCTGCCCTACCTGAAAAAGGGCAAGGTGTGGCCGCATTTCTACACCCTGTTCCTTGTGGTGGTAGGCTGGGCAATGTTCGTGGGCAACGACACCGGCGTGTCCTTTGGGCTGCTGTTCCAGAAGCTCTTTATCCCCTCCGGCGGGGTGTCGCCGCTGTATTTCCTGCGGAATTATGGCGTGCTGCTGGCGGTAAGCGTGGTGTGCTGCACCCCGCTGATCGAAAAGCTGTGGGACGTGCTGCGCAAGAACGTGGTCACCCGCTGCGCCGCCATCCTGACGCTGCTGGTGGTCTCCACCGCCTATGTGGTGGGCAGCACCAACAGCCCGTTCCTGTATTTTAACTTTTAAGGAGGCGGGAAGATGTCCAAACACGAGAAAAAGACCTCCTCCCTTTTGCACTACCCGGTGCTGGTGGTGTTCAGCCTGTTCTTTATCGGGCTGTTCGCGCTGGATATGGTCACCCCGGATCGCAGCTACAGTGAGCTGGAGAATACCACCCTGAGCCAGCGCCCGGCGCTGACCCAGTTCACCGCCAAGGGGCTGAACAGCTACTTTACCGCCTACACCAAATACGTCAAGGATCAGGTGGCGGGGCGTGACCAGTGGATCAGCCTGCAGAGCGTGGTGGAGACCACCCTTCTGCAAAAGCAGCAGAACGGCGGCATCCTGCTGGGCAAGGAGCACATGATGTTCCCCCGCACCTACGGGCTGCTTTCCAGCGAGGAGCGCACCCTGCCCAAAAACACCGCAGCGCTCACCAGCCTGTGCCAGCGCTACCCGGGCAAGGTGAATGTGCTGCTGGCACCCGCCGCCAGCGATATCTATAAAGAAAACGTGCCCGCAAACGCTCCTTTGCTGGACGAGGACGGCTACCTTGACCAGCTTTCCGCTGCGGTGCAGGCGGCCGGCGGCAGCTTTGTGGACGTGCGTCCCACCCTTACCGCCCACAAGAGCGAGTATATTTATTACCGCACCGACCACCACTGGACGAGCCTTGGCGCCTACTACGCTTACAGCCAGCTGTGCCAGACCCTTGGCCTTACCCCCTTTGATACCGCCGCCCACACTGCCCTGACTGCCGACGGCTTTTACGGCACCCACTACGCCAAGGCGCGCACATGGAACGCCGTGCCGGACGTGATCACCTACTACGACCTTGCCAACACCCTGACGGTATGGAACGTGACGGCGGCAGGCCAGCCCACCGAGGGGCAGACCACCGGCCTGTACGACACGGAGAAGCTCTCCGTTTATGATAAATACGCCATGTTCCTGCACGGCAACAACGGTTTAAGCCGGGTGCAGGGCAACGGCAGCGGGCGCATCCTTGTCATCAAGGACAGCTACGCCAACTGCTTTGTACCCTACCTGACCGCCAACTACGCCGACATTGACGTGGTGGACTTCCGCAACTACAACTACGGCTTGGACAAGCTGATCGCCGATAACGGCTACGACCAGATCCTTGTGCTGTACAACTTTGACAGCTTCAAGAGCGACCCCTACCTCTACCGCGCCGGAGTACAGGGGTAAACAGCCAAAAGCCTAAATTATTGCAGTCTATTTTCACAAATTTATAGCCGCAATTTCATGCGTCCCGCCAGTTTTTGCACAGATGTGCCAAAACCCCTTGATAAAATCCGACCACTGTTGTAGAATGACCATATAGAGAACAATGCTCTATCAGCCTTTGGGTATAGACGCCGGGGGATCGGGATGCAATGCGGCATTTCCCTTTGACAAAGGAGTATTGATGATGAAAAAGATGAATTATCCCGCAGATTATGCGGTACTTTCCAACGAAGAAATGACCTATACCACTGGCGGCGGCGCAGTGGATGATGCTGCCGGTATCGCCACTACTGCCGCAACGGTCGTAGGTGCTGTGGTGCTGGCCTCCAGCTATATCTGGGGCATCAAGCAGGCACGCACCTGGCTGCAGCAGGACGGCAACAAGGACGGCAACTTCTTTACCGTGATGGGCCGCGCCACCGATGCCATTGCCGCCGATATGGGCAAATCCGCCGGCAACTTTGTGCGGGATGCCGTTTCCACCACCATGGTGGTGGCGCTGGCTCCCCTGAGCGCCGTTCTGCTGATCGTGCGCTGACCTTTTTAATCAGATAAAACGGTGCGTTTTTGGATGCACCGTTTTGGATAGCTTTGTTTCAAAAGGAGTGTTATTATGGAAAAAATGATGATGCCCGCGTACTACAATGTACTGTCCACTGAAGAGATGACCTACACCGAAGGCGGCGCCAATGCTACCATGTCTGAGGCTCTGCTGTGCTGGCTGATTCCCCCGTACGGCTGGTTCAAGGGTCTGACCGCTGTCCGCAATTACCGCCGTAAGAACCCCAACACTTGGACTGAGACCGGTCTGGATGCTCTGACTGCCGATATGGAGAAGAGCACTGCCAACGCCATCCGTGACATCGCCTGCACCGCTTACATGATCAGCTCCACCGCTTCCGGTGTCGGCCTGATCATCAATGCAGCAGTCATCCTGCTCTGATCCATCTTATCTCATAAGACCGGCTCGGAGTACACCAAAGAACAAAGCAGGCGGAGGCGCTGCCCGAAAGGGCAGCGCCTCCGCTGTTTTTGTAGGGTTCACACGCAAAAAAACGGCGGCACACTCCGATGGAACGTACCGCCGTTTGGTTTTTTATAATACAATCAACACGGGTATCGTGCCTGTTTTTCAGCAAGCGGTATCTCCAAAAAATGGTTTTACTGTATTGGGCGAAAGCCCGCTGCGCTGTGCTTTCTCCTGTTCGTAGGTCACACGGGTCGCTTCCTCCACAAAGGCTCTGACCTCCGGCGTTGCCGTAGACCATGTAACATTGAAACGGCGACAAATCTGATAAAACGTGCGATAAAACGCCTCTCGTTCCGGGTCACGCTGGAAATACTCTTTTGCATCCATCGAAAACACCTCACTTCAAATACGTCACAAAGATATTCATAGCCGCCTCGCCAGACAGTTCATAACGCGGCGCTCCGCCAAAACTCGGCAGTGGGCACGCGCCATAATCCCGGATATAGTGTTCTGCCAATTCCGGAACCTTTGCTTCAAATGTGACCGTCCCGCCACATCCATGATCGATCGACAGCTTGATACCGTAGGCAATCAAAACCCGTCCGATTCCCTGATATCTTTTGGAATGACCAACAATTGTCGGGTTGCTTTCCGGCTGGCTTTCAATATAGGTGATGTGCACCATCACATCATTTTCCAGTATTTCATACGCTGCCAGTGCAACCAATTCGCCATCCGTTGTTTTTAACGCATACTTTTCAAAAGCATCCTTCTGGATATAGGCAGACATCCAACTCGTCTGCCATACAGGCTCTTTTTCCGTCTGTGCCGCATCTGCTTTTTTCATGCGTGTGATCCTCACACCTATTTTCTGTTCATCATCCGTTTTCAGAATAAACGGTATAAACCTTGCCATATAAACCTCTTTCCCAAATGCGACGTCCCGAATCATCAGTTATATTATACTCGGTTCTGTGTAGCTTTTCAACAAAAACAAAAATCCCCTGAACTGCTGTTCCCGGCAGCTCAGGGGATTTCATACCTTATGCGTTGAACATATCCTTCAGCTTTTTGAAGAAGCCCTTACGCTTTTCGTAGTTTTCTTCTTTCAAAGTGCCCTCAAATTTCTTCAGGGCATCGCGCTGCGCCTTGTTCAGCTTTTTGGGGATCTCCACCTCGCACTTGACGTACATATCGCCGCGGCCGCGGCCGTTCAGGTACTGGATGCCCTTGCCGCGCAGGCGGAAGGTGGTGCCGCTCTGGGTGCCCTCGGGCACGGTGTACTCCACCTTGCCGTCAATGGAGGGCACGGTGACGCTGTCGCCCAGCACCGCCTGACTGTAAGTGATGGGCACGGTGACCCACACATCGTAGCCGTCACGCTGGAACACCTCGCTGGGGCGCACGGTGACCATGACGATGACGTCACCGGCGGGGCCGCCGTTGGTACCGGCATCGCCCATGCCGCGCAGTGCAAAGCTCTGGTCGTCGTCGATGCCCATGGGGATGGACACCTCCAGCGTCTTTTTGGTAGCCACCTTGCCGCTGCCGTGGCAGACCTTGCAGGGGTTCTTTACCAGCTTGCCCTTGCCGCCGCAGCGGGAGCAGGGCTGCTGGGTCTGCATCACGCCAAAGGGGGTGCGCTGCTGGCGGATGACAAAGCCGCGTCCGCCGCAGTCCGGGCAGGTCTCGGGGCTGGTACCGGCGGCGCAGCCGGAGCCGTGGCACTCAGTACACTCCTGCTGACGGGTGATGGTAATGTTCTTCTTGCAGCCGTGCACGGCCTCGTCAAAACTCAGGGTGATGCGCACCCGGATGTCCTGACCCTTGCGGGGGGCGTTGGGGTTTGCCTGACGGGACGAGCCGCCGAAGCCGCCAAAGCCGCCGCCGAAGATATCGCCAAAGATGTCGCCCAGATCCACACCGTCGCCGCCAAAACCGCTGAAACCGCCGGGGCCGCCGCCGTTCTGTGCTGCGTAGGTGGGGTCAACACCGGCAAAGCCGTACTGGTCGTACAGCTGGCGCTTCTTCGGGTCCGAAAGCACCTCGTTTGCCTCGTTGATCTCCTTGAACTTTGCCTCGGCGTCCTTATCGCCGGGGTTATAGTCCGGGTGGTACTTCATGGCAAGCTTGCGGTATGCCTTTTTGATCTCGGCATCGCTTGCGCCCTTGGATACCCCCAGCACTTCGTAATAATCACGCTTTTCCTGTGCCATATCCACTCACCTCTCCGGGAACGCCCTCTCCGGGTAACGCCCCGGTCGGTTCCTCCTGTTCAAAAGCTCCCGCTTTGGTCTTTCGCAGCTGTTGTCTGCGCCCTCATCCGTCATGCCGCTTCGCGTCATGCCACCTTCCCCCGTCCGGGGGAAGGCTTTTGCGGCAGCGAGAACTCTTTTACTTATAAACCAGCAAGAGCCGCCCCGGCCTAAACCGGAGCGGCTTTTGCTCTATTGCGCGTGTGCCCGCCGGTTTGGCCGGACACAGCGCTTTGTGTCAGACTTAGACTTCCTTGAAGTCGGCATCCACAACGCCGTCATCGTTGGGCTTTTCGTTGGTTGCGCCTGCGTCAGCACCGGGCTGTGCACCGGCGGCCTGCTGTGCGGCAGCGGCTGCCTGATACATCTTCTCGAATACCTGGCTCAGAGCCTCCTGCTTTGCCTTGATGTCGTCCACGTTGCCGGACTGGACAGCGGTCTTGAGGTCAGCAAGCTTTGCCTCGGCATCGCTCTTCACGTCTGCGGGCAGCTTGTCGCCGTTCTCCTTCAGCATCTTCTCGGTCTGGAACACCATCTGGTCGGCACCATTGCGGATATCGACCTCTTCACGCTTCTTCTTATCGTCGGCAGCAAACTGCTCAGCTTCCTTCACAGCCTTGTCGATGTCCTCCTTGGACATATTGGTGGAAGCGGTGATGGTGATGTTCTGCTCCTTGCCGGTGCCCAGATCCTTAGCGCTGACCTTCACGATGCCGTTGGCATCGATATCGAAGGTAACTTCGATCTGAGGCACGCCACGGGGAGCCGGAGCAATGCCATCCAGATGGAACACACCCAGACTCTTGTTGTCGCGGGCAAACTCACGCTCGCCCTGCAGCACGTTGACCTCAACAGAGGGCTGGTTGTCGGCTGCGGTGGAGAACACCTGGCTCTTGTGGGTGGGGATGGTGGTGTTGCGGTCGATGATCTTGGTGCACACGCCGCCCAGGGTCTCAATGCCGAGGCTCAGCGGGGTGACATCCAGCAGCAGCAGACCCTTCTTCTCGCCGTTCAGAACGCCGCCCTGAATAGCAGCACCGACAGCCACGCACTCATCGGGGTTGATGCCCTTGAAGGGCTCGCAGTTCAGTTCCTTCTTCACGGCGTCGTAGACAGCGGGGATACGGGTGGAACCACCGACCATCAGGACCTTCTTCAGGTCGGAAGCGCGCAGACCTGCATCCTGCAGAGCCTTGCGCACAGGGGTCATGGTGCGGTCGACCAGATCAGCGGTCAGCTCGTTGAACTTTGCGCGGGTCAGGGTCATATCCAAGTGCTTGGGGCCGGTAGCATCGGCGGTGATGAAGGGCAGGTTGATCTGGCTGCTCATTGCGCTGGACAGCTCGATCTTAGCCTTCTCGGCAGCTTCCTTCAAGCGCTGTGCAGCCATCTTGTCCTTGCGCAGGTCGATGCCGTTCTCGGTCTGGAAGGCGTCTGCCATCCAATCAATGATGCGCTGGTCGAAGTCATCGCCGCCCAGATGGGTATCGCCGTTGGTGGCCAGAACCTCGGTAACGCCGTCGCCCATCTCGATGATGGACACATCGAAGGTGCCGCCGCCCAGATCGTAGACCATGATCTTCTGGTCGTCCTCTTTATCCACACCGTAAGCCAGAGCAGCTGCGGTGGGCTCGTTGATGATACGGCGGACGTTCAGGCCGGCAATGGTGCCTGCGTCCTTGGTTGCCTGACGCTGGCTGTCGTTGAAGTAGGCAGGCACAGTGATGACAGCCTCGGTGACGGTCTCGCCCAGATAAGCCTCGGCGTCAGCCTTCAGCTTCTGCAGGATCATAGCGCTGACCTGCTGGGGAGTGTACTCCTTGCCGTTCAGGGTCACCTTGTGGTCGGTGCCCATCTGACGCTTGATGGAAGAAACGGTGTTGTCGGGGTTGGTGATAGCCTGACGCTTTGCAACCTGACCTACCAGACGGTCACCGGTCTTGGTGAAGCCGACAACGGACGGGGTGGTGCGGGCGCCCTCAGAGTTGGCGATGACAACGGGCTCGCCGCCCTCCATAACAGCTACGCAGCTGTTGGTAGTACCAAGGTCGATACCAATAATCTTACTCATAATGAAAACTCCTCTCGAAAGAACAAATCTTGTTTATATGATGCTTATGATGATGTCAAGCGGATGTTATTGCAAACTCCCTTGCGGGAGGTTCGGCTTGTTTATTCGGCCACCACAACGGTTGCATGGCGGATGATCTTGTCACCCAGCTTGTAACCCTTCTGGAAAACGGTGACCACCGTGCCGCTCTCCTGCCCGTCCGGGGCGGGGATCTGCTGCACAGCATTCATAAAGTTGGGGTCAAAGGGCTTGCCCAGCACCTCGATCTCCTCCACATGGAGGGCTTCCAGTGCCTTTGCCGCCTTATCCAGCGTCATGACCACGCCCTTTTTGTAGTTCTCGTCAGTGGTGGGGGCGTTGGCAGCCATGTCCAGCGTATCCAGAATGGGGATGATCTTTTCCACTGCATGGGAAACACCGTCGCCAAACTTCTGGTCGGCCTCGCGGGTGGAGCGCTTGCGGTAGTTGTCGTACTCGGCAGCCATGCGCAGCAGCTGATCCTTGGCCTGTGCAGCGTTCTTTTCCGCTGCATCCAGCTTTGCCTTAACGGCTTCCATCTCCCGGGCCTTCTTGTTGAACCAGCCGCCGTCCTTCTTCTTGTCCTCTTCGGGGGCAGCTTCGGCAGCAGCCTGTTCGGGCGCTGCGGCAGCGGTCTTTTCCTCGGGGGCAGTCTCCGGCTGCTCGGTCTCGGGCACCGTGTTCTTTGCTTCTTCGCTCATTCCAGATCCTCCTTATAGATCACAGTCCGCCGCGGTACGGCAGCCTGCGGGGTGTCTTTTCGTTTGCCGCTCATGCCCTCGCCAAGCTGGTCTGCAAACTCGTGCAGCAGAGGCATCAACTTCTGGAAGGGCATCCGGGTGGGGCCGATCAGGGCAATGGAGCCCCACAGCCCGCCGCCTACCAGATACCGGTCGCTCACGATGCACAGCCCGGGGATCTGCGGTTCCAGATCCTCGCCCAGCAGCACGCTTTCGCTGCGGTTGTCCGGGGGTGCGATCAGGCTTGCGGCCTGTTCCTCGTCGTTCAGCAGGGTAAGGATATCACCCACCCGGCCGTCCAGCTGCGGCCAGTCCAGCAGGTACTGCTCGCCGCCCAGAAATACATGGGGCTTTACGCTGTCCTGCAAAATTGCGGCTGCGGCGCTGACCACCGGCACAAGTTCCGGTGCGATCTGGCCGCACAGCTCGCTGAGCATCCGGGTGGAAAGATCCACCGGCGCCACAAAGGTAAGGTTGCGGTTGAGCAGCGCCGCAAGGGCAGCTGCATTTTCCCGGGAAAGCCCGGTGCGTACCCGCGCCACCCGGGTGCGGACGTAACCGGCAGTGGTCACAGCCAGCACAGCGGCTGCGCTGCGGCCCACCTGCACCACCTCGTAATGGGCGATGCACAGATCCTCGGCACAGGGGGTGCTGACGGCGGCGGTGCAGCCGCTGATGGCGGCCAGCGCCTTGGCAGCGCCCTGTGCCAGCTTTTCCGGCTCGTGGTCAAGGCTGGCGAACACCGCATCCACCCGGGCGCGGGTAACGCGGTCCAGCGGCTGATCATCGGTCAGCAGATTATCCAGATAATACCGGTAGCCCTTGGCGCTGGGCACACGGCCTGCGCTGGTGTGGGGCTGCTCCAGCAAGCCCAGCTTTGTCAGCGCCGCCATCTCGTTGCGCAGCGTTGCGCTGGACACTGCCATATCAAAGTAGTTTGCCAGCACGCTGCTGCCCACCGGCTCGCCCTCAAGGCCATACAGCGCCACGATCGCCTGCAAGACCCGTTGCTTGCGTGCATCCATCGTCATAGCGCCTGCCTCCTTTTTGTATCGCTTTTGTTTGTTTAGCACTCCTTGTTCCTGAGTGCTAAGACCATTATAACCGTTTTTGCCCTGCTGTCAAGCCCTTTGCAAAAATGTTTATAAAGATTCATAATTCTGTCATAAAGGGGGTGTGAACTCCCTCAGTCAAAGCCTGCGGCTTTGCCAGCTCCCTCTGGGAGGGAGCCTTTGGCATGGCGGCAAGGTTTCCGACTAAAGTGCAAAGTTTGCGGGCGTGCCCGCTCCCCCGGGGGGAGCTGTCGAGCGTAGCGAGACTGAGGGGCTTCAAATCGGCGGAGCCGGAAAAAACGGTTAAAAGATCTTCACGCCGAACAGGCGTGAATCTTCAGTTTTTTCCGGTGTAGCCCTCCTCTTTGGGGTTAAAAGGGGCGAGCAGCCCCTTTTTCGTGGCTCCAGCGCGTCGAAATCGCTGGCACTTTTCTGGTTCTCTTTTGGTGTCAAAAGAGAACATCCCCGGGCAGCAGTGTTTTAATTTTCCCCATTTTTCAGCCATTCGCGCAGTTTTAACCCCCATTCGCGCAGAATTTCTTTTGTTTTTGCCTAGTTTATGGTATATTTATAGTAACGACACCCCGTATAAAACCCACACGAAAGGAGCGAAATTTTATGAAAGTCAAACGCATTGTAAGCATCCTGCTGACCGGCAGTATGCTGCTGTCCCTGCTGCCGGTGTCTGCACTGGCAGCTGCCCCGGTGTTCGATGCACCCGCCCAGACCACGGCCAAAAAGGCTGCACCCCTTGTACAGGAGGCCGACGCCTCCCGCAGCACCGAGGAGGAAGCCGCCACCCGCAGCAGCCGTGATCTGGACGCAGAAAACGGCACCGCCGAAAGCATTACCATCCAGCTGACCGCCGCTGGCACGCCCGAAAGCCGCGGCGACGATGGCAATTGGTACTACGATCCAAGTTCCGGCGGTCGGCTGTACCTGTACAATGGCGGCTTTACCCTGAAGCCCTCTTCGGAATCCGGGGCTGAAAGCGCCCTGCAAGGGGTAGAGCTGATCATCAACCAAGACGCCGACTTTGCCGACGGCACCGTTGGCTGTTGGACTAACAATGCCGGCATTATCTCCGGCGGCACCTTCCAAGTGCCTGTAAACAACAACAAAACCATCTCCGGCGGCACCTTCCAAGGGGAGGTGTACAACGACAGCACCATCTCCGGCGGCACCTTCCAAGGGGGGTCGTACAACTTCCGCGGCACCATCTCCAACGGTACCTTCCAGGGGATTCTGCGCAACGACAGCGGCACCATCTCCGGCGGCACCTTTGAGAATACTGTCGAAGTATCCGCCGCCGCCGGCACAGATGCCACGATCGAGGGCGGGACCTTTGAAAAGCGTGTGACGCTCATGCGTTCTGACACTCCCATCACCATCAGCAACGGCCTGTTTAACGGTGAGGTTGTAGCCAAAGAATGTTACGCCCCGCTTTCCATCAGCGGCGGTCTGTTTACCAAAGATGTGGATGTAAGCAACATCCCCGACCCGAACAAGCTTTCTATCACCGGCGGCTATTTTGTGAACAAGCCCACTGTGCCGAACGGCAGCGACATTGCCTTTACCTCTGTGAGCGATCAGAATGGCGGAGCCTTCCATGTGCCTGTAAATGGAGACTGGTCTAAAGACGGCTACAACAAACTTTATGTGCCCAGCGGATCGTCTGAGCAGCCCAACACCATTACCGTAAAGACCGATACCGCACTGATCGACTGCCGTGCAGCCGATGCCGATGCCGATGTATCCATTATGAGCTCCGTAGTCAGCAAAGGCGGCAACACTTACGAGATCCCTGTGCGGGGCTATGAAAAGATCGTGCTGGTGACCGAGAAGCCCGCACCGCCCACACCGCCCACACCGCCCACTCCGGACCAACCCGGCGACGAGACCGACCCGGGCTTCTCTTCCGGCGCAGCCGCACTTGGCATCGTGCTGGGCACTGCGGGTCTGGGTTATATCACCTATGCTCACATCTCTTCCCTGTACCTGTACTATACCCTGCCGGGCGGCTTTATCCCCTCTACCCGGCAGGAGCTGGCAAACGTCCTGTGGACGACTGCCGGCAAGCCCGACCCCGTAAGCACTACACTGTATACCGATATCCCCGCTGACGCTATCGAGCAGCAGAAAGCCGCCCGCTGGTGCGCAGAGCAGGGTCTGCTCTCCGACCACGGCGCAACCTTCGGCCCGGACACCAAGGTGACCAATGCCCGTATCATCCGCGCATGGAACAGCCTGAAAAAGGTGCCTGTGACCATCACCAAATAATCATCCTCACATTCATCCTTTCATGTACATCGCCGCCCGGCTTGTCTCCACAGGCCGGGCGGCGGTGTTTTTGCGGGTGAGACCCTCTCGTGAAAATGCGTTTGTCGCGCTCCGCCTTACTCCTCCATCTGCTTTGCCAGAAAGGCCGCTGCCACTGCCACCGCCTTGCACTGGGCGTCCTCCGGGCAGGCGGCGCGGTCCTCGGTCAACAGACCCACCGCGCCGGTCACGTCCCCGCCCGCCAGTACCGGCGCGGCGCATAGCAGCACCCGGGGTGCGCCCTCGCAGGGCAGCAGGGTCTTTTCCGGTGCGCCGGGGCTCTGGTAGAGCTTGCGGGCATCCATCAGCTTTTCCAGCGGCTGGCTGATGCTGCGGTCGGTCAGCTCCCGCCGCCCGCTGCCGCTGACCGCCAGAATGCGGTCCCTGTCGCACACAAAGGCGGTAAGCGCAAACTGGCGGCTGAGCACCTCTGCCAGCTGGGCGGCAAGGGTGTTCACCTCGCCCATGGGCGAGTACTTTTTAAAGATCACTTCCCCGTCGCCGGTGGTAAAGATCTCCAGCGGGTCGCCCCGCCGGATGCGCTGGGTGCGGCGGATCTCCTTGGGGATCACCACCCTGCCAAGCTCGTCGATGCGGCGCACGATACCGGTTGCTTTCATTATTTTGCCCTCCTTGCGGTTTCCTTTGTATGTAGTATCTGTCAGCGGCGGCAAATTATACCGGCAGCTCATTTTTTGCTTTGCCCGCCGCATTGCGTTCCGGGCGGGGTTCTGCTACAATAAATAGGAATAAACCCAAAGAAAGCAGGTGTCCGCATGGCACACATCCTTATTCTGGGCGGCGGTGCCGCTGGACTGGCCGCTGCGCTGGCGGCTGCACAAGCCGCGCCCGCTGCCCGCGTCACGGTGCTGGAGCGCAACCCCAAGGTGGGCAAAAAGCTGCTGGCTACCGGCAACGGCCGCTGCAATCTGGACAACACCGCCATTGCGCCGGAAAAGTACTTCACCGCCGACCCCGCCGCGCTGCGGCCTTTGCTGGCGGCGGTGGATGCCGCCGCGCCGCTGGCGTGGTTTGAGCAGCTGGGGCTGTACACCCGCACCGATGAGGCCGGGCGGGTGTACCCCTATTCCAATCAGGCGGCAGACGTGCTGGCGCTGCTGGAGCTGCATTTGCAGCGGCACAAGGTGCAGCTGCGCACCGGCTGCACGGTAAGCACCCTGCGGCAGAGCAAGGGCGGCTATGCGGTGCAGTTTACGAACGCCGAGGGCGGCACCGAAAGCCTGCGGGCAGATGCCGTTATCTGCGCCATGGGCGGTGCCGCCGGGCCGCAGTTCGGCACGGACGGCTTCGGCACCCGCTTTGCCGCCGACTGCGGCGGGCAGCTGCGCCCTCTTTACCCCTGCCTGACCGCCCTGCAATGCGCAAAGCCGAACAAGAGCCTTGCGGGCATCCGCGCCAAAGCCGCCGCCCGCCTGCTGGACGGTGACCGGGTATTGGCTGAAGAAATGGGCGAAGTGCAGTTTACCGACTACGGGCTTTCCGGCATCTGCATCATGCAGCTGTCCGGCCTGCTTGCCCCCGGGCGCAGGCCGAGAGACCCTGTCGTGGAACTTGACCTGTTCCCGGAACTGAGCGAGATGGACCTGACCCGTCTGCTTGCCCGGCACGCTATCCAAACCGCATCCGACACCCTTGCCGGGTTCTGGACAGGGCTGTTGAACGTCAAACTGGGCTACGCCCTCTGGGAAGCTGCCAATATGCCCAACAACCACTCGGTCAAGCAGATGCAGCCCCTTGCCCACACCGCCAAGCACTGGCGGTTCGAGGGGCTGACCCCCTGCGGTTGGCGGCAGGCGCAGACCACCGGCGGCGGGCTTGCCCTGACCGAGGTGGAACCGACCTTCCAGTTCAAGGGCTGTCCGGGGCTGTACTTTGTGGGGGAAACGTTGGACTGCGCCGGCAGCTGCGGCGGCTTCAACCTGCACTGGGCGTTCGGCAGCGGCCTTGCCGCCGGGCGGGACGCCGCAAAGCACCTTTGCGGCCGAAAACGGTAACAAAAAAGGGACGAGGGAAAGCCCGCGGGCTTTCCCT
>ERZ791626.1311-NODE-1311-length-18947-cov-3.329240_pt1 | contig 18947 bp, 21 predicted proteins | sample MGYA00510266_ERZ791626 | MGnify/ENA primary metagenome ERZ791626 (study PRJEB30046, sample SAMN00715208) | human gut metagenome | study: EMG produced TPA metagenomics assembly of the A metagenome-wide association study of gut microbiota in type 2...
AGAGTCAGGCACCGGCGGAAATATAAACAAATCTACCCTTGCAAAGAGAAGGGATATATGGTAAAATCACCATAGAGTGCAGGCCCGTTGCTGCCCGGTGTGAAAAACCGCAGGAGAAAGGGTAGGAGTCCGGCTGCAGCAAGTGGAACGTTCTATGGCTGAATTGGAGACCATGAAGGATGCGTTGGTCCCCTATATGAACGATTATGGTATCTTTTCTCTGGACGCTGATGAAATACCCAATAAGGTGCGGATCGAGGTCTATGAGCGCTCCCCGGCCTTGGAGCAGCTGCTGGAGAACGATGTGGACAGCTATGAGATCGTGAAAGTGGGCGATATACAGGTAGACGACCTGCTCCTGTCAGCCGAAGAGCATCAGGCTATGCTGGCACAGGGAGAGGCACCGTATAACTGGGAGAGTGAGAGCAGTCAGGTGTCCTGAATGGCTAAACAGAAAAACGGGCTGCGGCCCGTGATAAGGAAGCTCATATAGCCTTGCGGAAATGGTGCAAGGCGTTTCTACGGAGCCGCCGAAGGCTCTACTATGGGTGCTCTGCCGGAAAAGCGGCGGGGTGCCTATTTTTTGCGGAAAGGAAGGAAACGGATATGGTGCAGGTTTTGAAGGGAAACATCGTGCAGGCCCCGGCGCTGGGGGAGCTGCAGATCACGGAGCAGGGCTATCTGGTGATGGAGGACGGCGTGATCCGGGGCGTCTATGACCGGCTGCCGCTGGAATATGCTACGGCGCCGCTGGTGGATTACGGTCAGGCACTGGTGATGCAGTCCTTTGCGGATATGCACCTCCACGCCCCCCAATACCCCATGCTGGGCATGGGCATGGATCTGCCGCTGCTGGAGTGGCTGGATACCTACACCTTCCCCACGGAGGCACGGTTTGCCGACACGGACTACGCCCGCCGCATCTATCGCCGTCTGGCCACGGACCTCATCACCAACGGCACCACCCGTGTGTGTATGTTCTCCTCCCTCCACACCGACGCTACCCTCGTCCTCATGGACGAGCTGGAGCGCGCCGGCGTCACCGGCTATGTGGGCAAGGTCAACATGGACCGCAACGGCCTGCCCGGCAAGCTGCAGGAGACGACGGAGGAGTCCGTGCGGGAGACGCTCCGCTGGCTGGATGCCTGCCATTTTGATCACGTCAAGCCCATCCTCACGCCCCGCTTTACTCCCAGCTGCACCGACGGGCTCATGGCCGAGCTGGGCCGCATCGCGGCGGCAAGAGGGCTATATGTCCAGTCCCACCTGTCCGAGAGCACCAACGAGATCGCCTGGGTGAAGGAGCTGCACCCCGAGTGCAGCCAGTATTGGGAGACATACGACAAGTACGGTCTTTGGAAGGACCACACCCTCATGGCCCACTGCGTCTGGTCCGACGAGCGCGAGCGCGCCGCCATTCGTGACGCCGGCGTGGTGGTGGTCCACTGCGGCGACTCCAATGTGAATATCTGCTCCGGAATCTGCCCCGTCCGCCGTATGGTCAATGAGGGACTGTGGGTCACGCTGGGCAGCGATATCGCCGGCGGCGCCCAGCTGCCTATGTACAAGGTCATCACCATGTCCATCCGCGCGTCGAAGTTCCGCCACATGCAGAGCGACGGAAAGGACGAATTTCTGACCGTCGAGGAGGGCTACTACCTCGGCTCCAGCGCAGGACACGAGTATTTCGGCGGGCACGGCGGATTTGTCCCCGGCGACTATATCCACGCCATTGTCGTCGATGACTCCGACTTTACCGAGGCCGCGCATCCGCTCTCGGTGCGCGAGCGCTTCGAGCGCGCGATCTACATGATGCACCGGCACAACATCGTCTCCGTCTGGTCCGACGGCCGCGAGGTCGTCCGCAGATAAAGTGAAAAATGACCGGGTATCCCGGTCATTTTTCGTTTTCCATGCCAGAATTATTCAAAAAACCCTTGTCAAATAGGAAATCTTTGTTATAATGAAACCAACCGACAGGGTGGCAGAGGTACCTCTGCATTTGCGTTTTAACGAGCTTAAAACGATGGTCCCTGCGGAAATCTAAAGAAATCGGGGTAGAAACAATGAAAAAATTGTTGGCAACCATACTGGCACTGGTCATGGCGCTGTCCCTCTGCACTATCGGCTGGGCAGACGTGACGACGGTGAAAGATGAAACGGAATTGAAAAGCGCTGTTGCAAACGGCGGTGAGATCAAGCTGGCAAAATCTATTTCTTTGACAGAGACAATGGAAGTCAAAGGCGGAAAGAGTGTTGTCATTGACATGAATGGATATGACATCACTGCGACGAGTTCCGCAGCCTTCAAAATCGAGAACGGCTCGTTGAGGATTACTGGCAATGGTACAGTTTCTGGTGGTACGGGGTCGGATTATAAGCTAGTTTATCTGCTCGGTTCAAAGGAATCGAGTGCGGCAAATTATAGCACACTTACTGTCGATGAAAATGTGACCGTGAAATGCACGGATGGCTATGCGGTTATGATTAGCAGTAATGAAGGTTGCGCTTATGGTGTGGTTATCAATATTGCTGGTAAACTGGAAGCACACTATGGTGGATTGTACGTCAACGGTATGATAAAGTGCTTGGAAGGGAATGTGCCTGTGATAAGCACGACGGCAAGCAGTATCATAAAGTCCGAAGGCGTTGGAATTTATGCAGCCGGTTTTGCTAAATGGACGCTGAATGGAAATATTGACGCAACGGGAGGAGAGGCTGTTTCCGTAAAGAGCGGCATTTTTGAGATTGCAGGGGGAAAATACAAGGCAAGCGGTGAGTATGCTGACCCTGCGGTAGCAAACGGAAATGGTACAGAGGAGACCGGTGCGGCGATTTCTATTACCAGCAACGATGGGTACGCGAAGAAGATTCAGGTGACTATCTCTGGCGGAACATTTGAGAGCGTAAATGGAAATGCGCTTTACGAGGGCATTGCGAAGAATGGCGATGTGTCTGCGGCAGCAAAGAGCTTTGCGACTGTCTCTGTCACAGATGGTACATTTAACGGAAACGAACAGAAGGAAGCGATAGCGATAACGACGGCGGACAACAAGGCGGTCGTCTCCGGCGGTACCTTCTCCACCAGTGTCAAGGGCTACGTTGTCTCTGGGTTGAATTATGAAGCGGTCAACGGTGGTGAATACACCTACCACGGAGATATCAACTCTGCGGTTGCTGCGGCTGGTGCAAATGGTGAGATCAAAAATCTGAAGGAGACACCCGCACAGGGGGGCAATCATGCTGTCATCCTGAAGGACGGAGATACGGTTGTCACTACACTGCATACAAGTGCGGCCAGCGTGGATTTGCCTACCCTGACCAAAACCGGCTATACCTTCAAGGGCTGGAAAGACGACGAAGGTAAAGTCCATACGGGTACTTTCACACTTCCGAGTCAGGCGGTAACAGACAATTTCTATCTCACCGCGGTCTGGTCCTCCAACTCCTATTACTACTACGCCCCCACTACGACCGACACCAAGACCGACACCACCAAGGGTTCTCCCAAGACCTTTGACGCGGGCGTGGGTATCTACGCCGTGACGGCTCTGCTGTCCGTGACCGGCATGGCGTGGGCCGGCAAAAAGCGGCACTAAGTCAACAAAAAAGAAAGCCCGTAAGGGCTTTCTTTTTTTGCTTCACCGGCAGACAGAAAAGCGGCCGCCCTCAGGCGGTCGCTTTCTTGATAATGATCTCGTTCTCCATCAGGTCGATCTTCTCGATCTGCCCATTTACTACCGTGGGGATGCCCATGATATCGGTGAACACCAGCTGTCCGTCCTTCTGTGTCACGGACGCCACGTTTTTGCACACCGGCTGCCGTTCCGCCGTCCATACTGTGGAAAGACACATCGTTTATTCCTCTCCTTTCAGGATCCGCAGGGCCTCCGCCAGCTTCTCGTTGCCCACGGTCAGGTCCACCACGGCTTCGTGCAGCAGCTGCGCGGCCTCGCCCTCTACGCTGTGGGCCAGCTCGTGCAGTTCCTCGGCGTGGTGCTGGTTATGCGTCACCATGTACGCCAGCAGCGCCACTGTTTCCTCCAGCGAGTGGTGCTCATGCGTATGCCCGTGATCGTGCCCGTGCCCGTGGGTGTGCGATGCGTCTGCGCCTGCATGATCGACCGAATGTACGGCCGCTTTCTCGTCAATCGTACACATATCCGCACCTCCGTTTTTTTCTGTGCTCATTCTACCACGGCGGCGCTGAAAAGTCAATTTTCCTCCCCAAATCGTCAAAAAACCGACGATAACAGACATATCTCCTGAAAGTGTCCGAAATCTGTGCAAACAACACAATTTCATTGACAAATTTTCTGCAATTATGTATAATTTTACTGGATAATACTGCGCGTTCCGTGCGGCAGAGAGCGCCGAGATCCGCTGAAGCAGAAGTACGATATGGACAAGCCCCGATACGAGTATAACAAGTGAGGCGATACCCTTGAGCGAACACAGTCATACCCACACCCATGTGGACGAGAACGGCCATGTCTATGAGCACAGCCACGGCCACCACCATTCCCATGCCCAGACCAAAGCCGTGCTGAACCGGCTCAGCCGGGCCCAGGGCCATCTGGATGCCGTGCGGAAGATGGTGGAGCGCGGCGAGGACTGCGCCGAGGTGCTGGTGCAGCTCAGCGCGGTGATCTCCGCGCTGAACGGCACGGGCCGCGCCATTCTCAAGGATCACATCAGCCACTGTATCGTGGATGCGGTGGAGGCCGGTGACCAGGAGGCCATCCAGGCGCTGAACGATGCCATCGACCGCTTTATGCGGTAGCGCTCCGGGCACCGGCGGCAGAATGTCTGAATACCGCCCTGCGGCATTGACAGCGGCAGGCGGGGGACTATACTAAACGTGAGTGACAGAGAGGGAGGAAGACTATGATTTCCGGCATCGTCTACACATCCAATTCCGGCTACACGGCGCAGTACGCCCGTCTGCTGGGCGCCGCGCTGGATCTGCCCGTGACCGACGCCAAGTGGGGCGCCGATCCCCATCCGGGCAGGGCGGTCATTTACCTGGGCTGGCTCATGGCCGGCAAGGTCCAGGGATATGCGAAAGCGGCCAAAGAATTTGATATCCGCGCCGTCTGCGCCGTGGGCATGGGTCCCGCCAGTCAGGCCGGAGCCGAGAAGGTCCGGGCCAAGATGGGCATTCCGGCGGAGGTGCCGGTATTCACCCTGCAGGGCGGCTTCGATATCAACAAGCTGCACGGACCCTATAAGTGGATCATGCAGCTGAAGTGCAAAGAGATCCGTAAAACGCTGGCGGGGAAGGCCAGTCTCAGCCCCGCCCAGCAGCTGACCTACGACATGGCGACCAAGGGTGCCAGCGCCGTCAGCGCGGAGAACCTGACACCGATCATCAACTGGTATAAAACGAAGGAGGGCTGACCATGAGGAAGTTTTTACACATGGCGGGCGGTATCGCCAAAAAGACGCTGGCCACTGCTGCAAAGCTGGCGAAGAAGCTGGCGCACATCGTATTGCAGGCTGCCGGCGCGGCGGTGTCCGCCGTGGGCAGGGCTGTGAAGGGCCTGCTGGGCAAGGCGGCCTGCGGCGTGGGCAAAAAGGTACAGAAGTTCATTCCGCCGGTGTGCAAGGTCGTGATGATCGTGTCCGGCGCGGTGGCGCTGCTGTCCTGCGTGGGCTGGCTCATCAGCCGCAAAAAATTCGCGTAAGCGAAACGCGTATACCACAGGGAGATGCGCCAGGGCGCATCTCCCTTAAACAAAGCCCCGCGTTTCCACGCACCGCGCAGGGAAGAGCGGGGGAGAGCAAAGGAGATCTGAGCAAGTATGAAGAAAAAGGCATTCAAAGCGGAGAGCAAACGCCTGCTGGACCTGATGATCAATTCCATCTACACCCACAAGGAGATATTCCTGCGGGAGATCATCTCTAACGCCTCCGACGCTATCGACAAGCTGTGCTACCTGAGCCTGACGGACGACAAGGTGGGCTTGACTCGGGACCAGTTTGAGATCAAACTGTCCATTGATAAGGAGCGCCGTCTGCTGACCGTCAGCGATAACGGCATCGGCATGAGCCAGGAGGAGCTGGAGAACAACCTGGGCGTCATCGCCTCCTCCGGCAGCCTGAAGTTCCGTCAGGAGGTGGCGGGTGACGAGAGGGACGATACCGACATCATCGGCCAGTTCGGCGTGGGCTTCTACTCCGCTTTCATGGTGGCCGACGAGATCACCGTCATCACGAAGAAATACGGCGAGGACCAGGCCTGGAAGTGGCAGTCCACCGGCGTGGATGGCTATACCATTGAGCCCTGCGAGAAGGATACGGTGGGCACCGATATCATCATGCACATCAAGCCCGATACCGAGGAGGAAAAGGACGAATACAGCCAGTACCTGCGTGAGTACCCCCTGTACAAGCTGGTGAAAAAGTATTCCGACTATATCCGTTTCCCCATCCGGATGCTCATGCCGCACCCGGAGCTGAAGGAGGGCAGCACCCAGGAGAACCCCGAGTACGAGGAGAAGTTCGAGTGGGAGACGCTGAACAGCATGGTGCCCCTGTGGCAGCGGAAGAAGGCCGACGTCAAGAAGGAGGAGTACGACGAGTTCTATCAGCAGCGCTTTGCGGATAGCCAGCCGCCGTTGAGTGTCATCACCGTCTCTGCCGAGGGCGCCGTGACCTATAAGGCTCTGCTGTTTATACCAGAGAAGGCGCCCCTGCGCTACTACTCCGAGGAGTTCGAGGGCGGGCTGCAGCTGTACTCCGCCGGCGTGATGATCATGGACAAGTGCAAGGAGCTGCTGCCCGAGTGCTTCAACTTTGTCCGCGGTGTGGTGGAGTCCCCGGATCTGAACCTGAATATCTCCCGTGAGCTTTTGCAGCACGACCGTCAGCTGAAGCTCATCGGCGCCAACCTGGAAAAAAAGGTCAAGGCCGAGCTGGAGCGTCTGCTGCGGGACGAACGCGAGAAGTATGAGTCCTTCTGGCAGTCCTTCGGCCGCCAGATCAAGCTCAGTGCCATGGACAACTACGGCGAGAAGAAGGATATGCTTCAGGATCTGATGCTGTTCTATTCCTCCACCGAGAAAAAGCTGGTGACGCTGGACGAGTACGTCTCCCGTATGCAGGAGGGCCAGAAGTACATCTACTTTGCCTCCGGTGACACGGTGGACGCCGTGGACCACATTCCTCAGACGGAGCTGCTGAAGGACCGCGGCATGGAGATACTCTACTTTACCGACAAAGCCGACGAGTTTCTGCCCGATATCCTGAGGTCCTATAAGGATAAGCCCTTCCGTTCCGCCACCGACGGCGATCTGGACCTGCCCGGCGAGGCCGAGAAGCAGGAACAGGACGAGCAGCAGTACAAGGAGGCCTTTGCCTTTATCAAGGAGGCCCTGGGCGGTCAGGTGAGTGAGGTCAAGGCCTCCGCTCGTCTGAAGACCCACCCGGTCTGCCTTTCCAGTGGTGAGGGCGTTACCTTCGAGATGGAAAAGTACTTCACGGCTGCCCAGCCGGAGCTGGGGCTCAAGGCCAAGCGCATTCTGGAGATCAACGTGGATCATCCCGCCTTTCTGACCTTCGAGAAGAACCGGCTCACCGACCCGGAGAAAGCCAAAAAGTTCGCCCAGGTCTTCTACAATCAGGCGCAACTGATCGCCGGTCTGCCCATCGACGATCCCACCGCCTACACCGACCTGCTCTGCTCCCTGTGGCAGTAAATCAGAAAAAGAATGACCGCCGTGAGGCGGTCATTCTTTTTCCAAAACGACAAAAAATACGGCGCGAACAGTTGCAAAAATAGTTGAAAAATGCTAAAATGTAAATAGTGTGTGAACCAGCAAGACCCACGACCCAAATCCGGGGAGAAGTCCCCATTGAGAAGGAGTTTTGCCCATGAAAGACTTGAAGCACCTGATCTGGTTTGAGGACCTTTTGCAGCAGGCCAACAACGAGTTGGTCCAGCGTGCCGCGGCGGAGGGCCAGCTGGCTCTGGGATATAACTGCTACTATATACCCGAAGTGCTGCTGAATTTGCCAGGCTGCTTTTCCAGCCGCCTTCGGGCCCCCAACAGCGGCACCGCAGAGATCGCGTCCTACTACATGACAAACCGCAACTGTCCCTATGTCCGCTGCATCCTGGAGCGGGCCATCGAGGGCGGCTTCAACTATCTGAACGCTCTGTTCGGTGCGGAGGGCTGCGCCGCCATGGAGCGCATGGAGGAGCATTTCGCCCTGCTGAAGCCGGTGAAGAACGACCGCTTCATCACCACCATCATCGACCCACCCATGAAAGGTGACAGGACCAGCCTGGATTACTACAAGGCACAGCTGAAAGCAAAGGTGCTGGATGCTCTGCGCGACAGCTTCGGCGTGGATACCTCCGACGATGCGATTCGTGCAGCCATCGAAAAGCACAACCGTCTCTGCCGGGTCATCACGGAGATCGGCGACCTCCGTAAGGCGGAAAACCCGGTCATCACCGGCTATGAATACCACGTCATCGTCCTGGTGAGTCAGGTCTGTCCCCATGACCTGATCCTGCCGTATCTGGAGGAGACGCTGGCGGAGCTGAAAACACGCCGGCCGGAGGCGGAATTCCCCTTCCGCGCCCGCGTCGTGCTGGCCGGCAGCGAGATCGACGACCCGGAATTTACCAAGCTGCTGGAGAGCTGCGGTGCCATGGTGGTGGCAGATCGCTATTGCTTCGGCACCTTCCCAGGTCGAGAGGAGATCGAGATCCACGGCGGCGAGACGGCTTTCGACGCGGTATGCCGGCACTATCTGCACCACAACCAGTGCGTCCGGTTTATGGACGGCGCCAAGATCGACCAGCGGCACAGTGAGCTGCGCCGTCTGGCGGAGGACTACGGCGCCGACGGGATTATCTACGAGAGCATGAAGTTCTGCGAGTTCTGGAGCTATGAAAAGGTGCTGGCCAGCCACGTGCTTCAGCAGGAGATGGGCATCCCCTGCTGCACCATCGAGAAGGAGTACACCCTGGGCAGCGTCGGTCAGCTGCGTACCCGCTTCCAGGCCTTTGTCGAGAGTCTGGAGATCAAAAAGCTGGGCCATAAGGAGGTGTGACCATGGTACTGAAGCAGTGGACAAATGCCGTCATCGGCGTGATCGATAAAAAGCTGGAACGCTTTGACCCCAAGTGGCAGGCAGCCAACGGCAAGGGCGGTCTTCGCAGCCGCTATGAGGATAAGACCGGTATCGCCCGCCACCGGGAGTGGCGCGGTGTGAAGGATACCTTTGTGGACTACACCGCCTGGCTGAACAACCTGCTGGCCATGGGCAAAATGGTGGCCTCCGCCCCGGTGCCGATCCTCAAGGGCTTCTGGGAGTACCGTTGGATGGGCTCCTATCTGGGCACCTTCGCCTTTATTGACCGGCTGTTTGAGGGCTACCGGGAGGACGAGCTGAAGATCGCCCACATGAATATGCACTGTATCGTCAGCAGCCTCACGAAAAAGATCGCCCTGGTCCTGGCCAACGACAAGCGTCTGGGCGGCGGAAGGGACAGCGACAACATCGTTCCCATGGACGAGGTCATGCCGCCCCTGTTTATGACCGGCTTCCCCGGCCTGATCCCCATCCCCATCCAAACACTGCCGGAGTTCATCATCTGTGACATCGACCAACACCTGGAGCCCTACTACATCGATGTGGCCGAGTCCTTCGGCTTGGCCGCTGACGTCTGCTCCCGCTGCTCGGCGGAGACCGGTGTCGCCATCGACGACGATTTCCCCATTGTGGGCCGCGCCGTTCTGACCACCAATATGCCCTGCAACGCCAGCGAGGCCACCTCCATGTTCCAGCGCCGCCGCTTTGGCCTGCCGGATTTCCCCGTTACCATGGCCATGATCCACAACGAGCCCGGCGCGCACCCCTATTCCACCCAGGTCCTGCGGGATGCCATCGCCTTTATTCAGGAGAACTACGGCGTCAAGTACGACTGGGAGGCCCTGTTCGCCCGCGCTGAGCACATGAACGAGCAGAACCGCATCGAGCTGGAGAAATGGGAGCTGTTCAAGACGCCTTACTCCGCCCTCTGCGGCATTGCCGAGAGTCTGTATCGGTTATATTCCTGGGCTTCCGTCAACGGCCAGGAGGACCAGTTCACTAAAAACGACCGCAAGGTGCTGAAGCTCATGCTGGAGGCCTACGAACGGAAGCATGAGCCTTTCGGCGGAACTACCCGCCACCGGGCGTTCCTGTGGGGGCCCTCCGCGGTGTATTACACAGATTTCCCCACCTGGGTCCAGAACTGCTGGGGCATCAATATCGTGCTGAATATGGACTCCACCATGGGTCACAATATGATCTCCACCACCGACCCGGAACAGGCCATTCAGGACCTGGCCATCTTCTCCGAAAAGGGCGTCATGCGCCACCATGCCGTGGGCGGCTGGGACAACGTCAACGCTGTGTGGGAGTGGGCCAGCAAGTTCAACTGCGACATGGTCATCTTCAATGACAATGTGGCCTGTAAGGGCATGAACGGTGTCCACGCTCTCATGGAGGAGCAGGCCCGTGACCTGGGCTTCCACTTCATATTCCTGGAGCACGACCTGGAGGACTGCCGTACCATCTCCCGGCGGGATATGCGGAACACCGTCAACAAATACATGACCGTCGTACTGAACGAGACACCGCTGGACCCCACGCTGGTGGACTTCGATGACAGTCTGGCCTGGTAAGGAGGGAACCATATGAAATTCGCAGCTAAATTGCTGAAAAGCCTGCTCATCACGGCAGCGCTGCTGTTTGCGGGCACGTTCACCATCTATTATCTCAATCTGGAGAACAAGCTGATCTACAAGGTCATTTATCCTTTCCTGCAAAAGCACTACAACAGCCAGCAGCGTGACCGCCGCATTTGAAAAGAAGAAAAGGATACCCGCCCTCCGGCGGGTATCCTTTTGTGCAAAAGGCCGTCCTTCGATGGACGGCCTTTCGGCACACGAACAAAAAAGAACGGCCCTGGGGGCCGTTCTTTTGCCTGTGGATAGGGGAGAGGGCTCACTCCGTGGTGTGATGCTCCTTGCCGAAGTGCAGCTCGCGCATGCCCTCTACCTCGTCGCAGATGGCCTTCAGGTTGCAGGAACCGCAGTCGGTGGGCATTCCCTCCAGGATCTTCGTCAGGCTCATGGTGATGTCCTTGACCGTCTTGGCGTCCCTGGTCAGCGCCGCGTAGTCCGCCTCCGGCGCGGTGATAAACAGCAGCTTCACCGCCAGAATGTTGCGGTTCTGCTTATACTGCCGGATAAAGTCCGCGCCGATGCGGCGGAACGTCATGCCCTTCTGCACCGCCTCCCGGCTGATACGCACCTGTTCCCGGCTGGATTCCGAGCTTGTGCGGATCATATAGCCCTTGGGGAACACATGGTACTTCACAAAGTCCATGTCCTGGATGGCCCGGAAGGCCTGCTCCGTGTCGTCCTCGTCATCGGACTCGATATCGCCCACCCGCAGCAGAGCGATGCGGGCATAGTGGCTGTCGCCGTTCAGCTCGTCCAGGTCCGGACCACAGACCACGATCTCGTCCCCGGGCACCAGCTCCGCAGAGGAGGTCACACAGGTGAAATTCACCGCGCTTTTGCCGCTGCCGCCCAGCTCATAGGCGGCGTCACGCAGCATGACCAGCTCGAAGGCCCCGGTGTCCTCCCAGGCCTCCGCCGGGTCATAGGCGTACCGCTGGGGCGTGGAGGCGCCGGCAAGCGCCTCCACCTCCCGTATGATCGGATTATACAGCTCCATCAGAACTTGATATCCACTTTCTTGCGGTCAAAGATCTTGTTGACCTGCACATAGGCCCAGCCCAGCAGCTTCTGGTCCAGGTTCCAGAAGTACACGACGAACAGTGCGCCCACGGCCACCGCCAGAATACGGATGAGCTTAAAGAGAAATTTGAAAACCTTACACATATCGTAGCCTCCTTAAATGGCAAGAGGTATTCAGGCGCGGGCCATGCCCTTCTGCCGCGCGTACTCGGCGGCGCCCAGCGCGCCCATCAGCTGGGGATCGGTCTTCAGGTCGATGACCTTCAGCTTCAGCACGTGCTCGATGGCCTGCTTCAAACCGGCATTTTTGGCGCAGCCGCCGGTCAGTGTGATGGCGTCGGTGGCGCCGGCCTTCTTGCTCATGACGAAGCAGCGCTTGGCCACGGCCATCTGGATGCCGGCGGCGATCTCGTCCATGGGCTTGCCTTCGCCCACCAGGGTGATGACCTCGCTCTCGGCGAACACGGTGCACTGCGCGGTGATGGGGATGACGTTCTTGGCCGTCAGGGACAGGTTGGAGAACTCGGGCAGCGTCATCTCGAAGCTGCGGGCCATAGCCTCATAGAACCGGCCGGTGCCGGCGGCGCACTTGTCGTTCATGGCAAAGTTCTTCACGGTGCCGTCCGTGTCGATGGAGATGCCCTTTACGTCCTGGCCGCCGATATCGATGATGGCCTTGACACTGGGGTCGGTGACGTGCACGCCCATGGCGTGACAGGAGATCTCGGAGATATTCTCGTCGGCGAAGGGGACCTTGTTGCGCCCGTAGCCGGTGCCGATCAGATAGCCCAGCTCCTCGGAGGAGTTCAAGCCCACCTTGTTCAGCACTTCTTCCATCGCCAGCTTGGCGGAGACCTCGGAGTTGACCTTGCTTCGGATGGTGGTATCCGCGCAGATCTTGCCGTTCTCGTCCAGAATGACCGCTTTCGTGTAGGTGGAGCCTACGTCACAACCGCCGTAATATTTCATAGCACATACTCCTTTTATAGATGTTGATAAAGGGGGTCACATACAGTTCTCATCGTCGAAATCGCAGAGGGAGGGATCGATCGGCTCGGCGCGTATGACGGTACGCATATACTCGTTGACCTTTTCACGCATGGTCTTGCGGGAGACGGTGCGGGGATCCATCAGGTCATGCTCGATCCAGATCATGTGGTAGCCGCGCTCACGTCCCTGTTCGTCCAGAATGCCCTGTACGGTGGCCATGTTCTTGCACGCCACGTTCTGGTACATGATGATGAAGTTGGCGTTCCACGCCTCGCACTGCCGCCAAAGCTCGTCCACCACGTGCTGGTAGCCGCCGTTGGTGTGGCGGCGCATGACCATACGCTCGTACAGCCGCGCCAGATCGCGCAGGGCTTCCTCCTTGTCCTCTGTCTCCAGAGGCTTGGTGAAGTTCAGGGACTCCATCTCCACCAGGACGTTGATGCCCCAGCAGTTGGCCAGCCAGTTGGAGAAGTTGGCGTAGTAGTGGGCGGGGCAGGACCAGACGATGCCGCGGTAGCGCATCTTGCCGACCCACGCCTCTTCACGGCGCTCGTAGGACTCCATCAGCAGCTTGTTTACCTTCCGGCAGCTCTTCATGACGCGGGGATCGATGCCGCCGTCCATCTCGTAGTTCCACTTGCGGAACAGCTCGTAGGTGGGGCCGATGATCTGGGGATAGGCGGTCTTGTTGACCTCCCATTTCTCCAGCTCATACCGCGTCTCCTCGTTAAAGCGCTTCATGGCGGAGAAATAGGCGTCCCAGCTCCACTTGGCGCCGGTCTGCTCCTCAATGAACTTGATGCACGCCCGGATATCCTCGGCACCCATCTGCACCGTCTCCTCGTCCTCATACCGGACCGGGAAGCACAGGTGGAACACGGGCAGGTCGGGGAAGCGGCGGGACATATAGCTGGAGGCCATAGTGGAGCCGTCGCAGGGCATGGAGGAGGAGATAAAGCACTTGCCCATGTGGGGCAGCGCGTCGATGACCAGCGCGCCGCACTCGGAGGACGGCACCGGGCAGCAGTCCGCCGGCAGGCCGAAGGACTCCACGGCGTCGATGTAGGGCACGCAGGTGAGTTGGTCGATCTCGGACACCAGGAACACCGGCATCAGCTGATAGGGGATACCCAGCAGGTCGGGGAAGCCGGCCATGATCTGGCCCATGGTCATCTCATCGAACAGAACGACCTTCTTGTTCAGCTCGGAGCTGTTGCCGTTCTTCTTATCGCACTTGGCCAGGAACACCAGATTTTCCGCCACATAGCGGAAAATGTCGTAGGTCATCAGGTGGCTCATTTTCAGGGCGTTGCCCCGTTGACCCATGGTGTTCTTATCCATGAAACTCACGCAGCACATATAGGAGATCATCCAGCGATACCAGAACGTGGTGTTCAGGGCGGGTATCAGATCCTTGGAGAAGGTGGCCAGCAGCATGCCCCAGACCTTCAGCCAGCCGGAGAAGTCGACGAGGGTGCTCTCCACGCCGCGCCACTCCCGGCGGACAGTGGCCATGTCACCCTTACGGTACAGGGTACCCAGATGCTTTTCGCCGTTGAGCAGCAGGTCCTTGCGCTCCGCGCAGGTCATGGCGGCAACGGTCTTGGCCTCCCGTGCTACACGGTTCATATTGTCAAGGAAATGCTCCTTCTGTTTCCTGCCAAAGGCTTTCCAGTCCGTCTCCTTGATGAGATCGAGAGCGATGGAGCCAAACTCCTTCAGGTTGGCGGCCTGTGCCTTCCAGTCCATCTCAGTCTTGGCGCGGAAGAATTCGGGATTGGGAAATTTCTTCTTGTCAGCCATCAGTTGGCACCTCCGTTCTGCTTGTGGAGCTTCTTGATCTCCAGCGACTCCACAAAGGCCTGCACGCGGGTCCGCAGCTGGCCGGAGTTGCCGTTGTTGTACAGACGGTCGATGCTCAGCACCGGCCAGTCATACTCCTCATGCATGATGTGGCTCACCAGCGCGCGCTCAAAGCCCCAGTAGTCGCAGTATTTCATCTGCTCATAGATGATTCCGTCAGCGTGATACTCCCGTGCCAGGCGGTCCGCCGTCTCGCGGCGCTGCTGCACCTTCTCATCGGCGATGTAGCGGGCGCACTCGGAGTGCTGCATGATGTGCATGCAGATCTGAGGCAGGGCGTCCTCATCGTCCCTCAGCTCGATGATCTCCCGTCCGGGAGTGGAGCCGAAGCAGTATCGGTCGGACACTACCAGTGCGCCGCAGCCCTCGATAAGCTTCGTCAGCTGAGGGTCGTCGATCTCGCTGCCCACGATGGCCACGCGGGCACGGAAGGCGGGCTTGGGATCCGGCTTGCGCTTTTTCAGCTCCGTCAGCGTCTCCCGCAGGTAAGGCAGGATCAGGTACTTGGGGCAGGTAAAGCTCACCAGGTTCAGCACGTGGAACTCATAGCCGGTGATGACCGGGTTTTCCTCCTTGCGCAGCTCGCCGATCTCGCTGATGATGGAACAGACCTCGTTGTGCTCCTTCACCGCCTGACGGATAGCGGCATCTGAGGTATCCACGCCGTACTTTTCCGTCAGGGGATCCAGCACCCGGCGGCGCATCTGCTTGACGTAAGAGTCCAGCGTGTAGTCGGTGATCTTGTAGGGGATGTCGCAGTGGGTGACAAAGAAGTTGGGCTTGTCATTCATCTGCAGAATTTCAAAGTGCTCCATGGCGCGGTTCATCATGGAACAGGCGTCCACGCCGGCCAGCGCGTCCAGGAACTGGTAGCCGCCCTCCATGCCGCGCTCCACCAGGGCGCGCGCATATTCACAGGTGTAGTTGGACATATAGTAGGTAGCGATGTCCAGTGAACCGGTGCGGGGGGCGCGGAGCCGGACGGAGAAGCAGCCGGGCAGGTTCAGCAGCGGCTCAGGCATATGGTAGCAGGTATAGCCGATGGCCAGCTTCCCCTCCGCCTGTGCCTGTTTTACCAGATCATTGTCGGCATTCTCCAGCAGGCTCTCGAAGTAGATCAGATGCTTCAGGTCTCTCAAGAATTACACCTCTCTCCTAATGTATTTCAATTATAAGATCTCCAGCTTGGTCAGGGCTTCGCGTGCGCCGCGGATGACAGGGGCATCCTCCGGCAGATCAAAAACACTAAGACCCTGGATATCATTGGCGGCGTGCTGTGGGTCGCTGCCGATGGTGGCCAGTATCTCCGTGCCGTTGATATGGATGTAGGGAATCAGCGCCGGGTCCGTGACCCGATTGACGATAGCGCCGCAGCGGTCGTACATCACCAGCTCGTCGGCCACCCGCTTGATGGTGTCGATGACCTGTGTACCCTTGCGGCTGGGATCGGTGATGAGCACCAGATGCGTCACCTTCTCCATCACCCGGCGGTTGATCTGCTCGATGCCGGCCTCACCGTCGATGACCACATAGTCAAAGTCGTTGGCCAGCAGGTTGATGACCTCCTTCAGATAGGCGTTCACCTTGCAGTAGCAGCCCGCCGTCTCCGGCCGGCCGATGGCGAGAAACGAGAACCGCTGCTGCTCCACCATGGTGTCGAAAATGCGGTATCGTGCCTCACTCAGCAGTTCGATGGCCTCCCGGGGCGCACCGTCCTCCACCGAGGCCACGATGCTCTTGCGGATGTCGTCCAGCGTCTCTTTCACCTCAACGCCCAGCGCGGTGGACAGTCCCACCGCCGGGTCGGCGTCGATGGCCAGAATACGCTTGTCGGGGTACGCCTCGGTCAGCAGCCGCACAAAGGCGGCGGAGATGGAGGTCTTGCCTACGCCGCCCTTACCGGCGACGGCGATGATCTTGGGGGAGTGCTCCAACAAGTCTCACGTCCTTTCGTGTTACCCGCCGCCGTCATTTCTGACCGAAATGGCGGCTATGCCACAGAAGTACGCGGGTTTGTGCAGTATTGTTAAATTCCTAACATCATACTACCATAAATACCGGCAAATTGCAATGAAAGTTTCGGCGTTTTGTTGCATTTTTTGGTAGTATTGCGCCACTGGCCGGGGGAAAGGGGCGTGTATATTTTGCGGCGTTTTTACGCCTTTGCCCCTTTGACGCGGCGGCCATACCGTGCTATAATACGGGATAAAGTATTACCCCCCTCTTGAAAGGAGAGGCTTTATGCGTATCATCGATCTGGAGACCATTAACCAGGCCATGAACAACGAGACGCAGTTCGTCCTGCGCTGCGAGGAGGTGTTCCACGACAAGGTGTCCTCCGCCGCGGCGGCTGTCCTGTCCGCCGGGCGTGAGCGCCGCATCGTGGCGCTGACCGGCCCCTCCGGCAGCGGCAAGACCACCACCGCCATGCGCCTGCGCGACTACCTGGAAAATCTGGGCGTCAAGGTCTGCCTGCTGAGCATGGACAACTTTTTCCTGCCCCTGGACCAGCGCCCGCCGGAGGCTACCGACTGGGAGTCCCCTTACTGCGTCAACGTGGACCTGCTGGTCAGCTGCATCGGCCGCCTGCTGGACGGCGAGCAGGTGGATATTCCCTGGTACGATTTCAAGACCGGCACTACCGGCGGCTATAAGCCCATGCAGGGCGACAAGGAGTGCATTGTCATTGCCGAGGGGATCCATATGCTCAACCCCCTGATCTTCGATAAGATCCGCGGCGCGGCCACCGGCATCTATGTGGCGCCCCGCACCCGTATCCTCACCAATAAGGACCGCGTGGTTCGTCCCGAGCAGCTGCGCGTGGCCCGCCGGCTCATCCGGGACTACAACACCCGGGGCCACTCCCTGCGGGAGACGGTCGAGCGTGCCGAGAGCGTCAACGCCGGCGAGGTCAACTATATCCGGCCCTTTAAGAGCAACGCCGCCATTCACATTGACTCCTTCCACGACTATGAGCCCTGTATCCTGGCCAAGTGCCTGGCCAACATCCCCAATTTCCGGCAGGAACTGACGCCGGAGTATATGCAGGAGCACGACCTCACCGACCTGGTAGAGGTGGTGGAGAGCGTCCCGCCTTTGCACACGCCTTATGTGCCGCTGAATTCCATCGTCCGCGAGTTCGTGGGCGGCAGCAGCTATGAATATTGAGCAATAAGGGAGGTATCCTAACTATGAGCAGAATCATTACCATCAGCCGTGAGTTCGGTTCCGGCGGCCGTGAGCTGGGCAAGCGTCTGGCCAAGGCCCTGGGCATTCCGTGCTACGACCACGAGATCATCGAGATGATCGCCAAGGAAAACGGCTTCAACGAGGACTATGTGGCCAACGTGGGCGAAAAGAGCATCGAAGCCGCCTATCCGCTGACCATCGGGCACCGCTTTGGTATGCAGCCCTTCCAGATCATGGAGCAGCCCATCCGCGTGGCAGTGGCCCAGCGCCAGATCATCGAGAACTTCGCCAAGCAAGGCGACTGCGTCATCGTGGGCCGGGCCGCCGATGTTATCCTCAAGGACTACGACCCGCTGAACATCTTTGTCTATGCGGATAAGGACTCCAAGATCGAGCGCTGCCAGCGCCGTGCCCCGCAGGGTGAGCATCTGACGCCCCGGGAGATCGAGTCCCATATGAAGCAGATCGACCGCAACCGTGCCCAGCACCACCAGATGTACAGCGACAGCAAGTGGGGCGATAAGGGCTCCTACGACCTGTGTATCAACACCACCAAGCGCTTTGTCAAGGATATCGTTCCGTCCATCGCCAAGTTCTGTGAGGACTGGTTCAATTCCCACGGTTAATACATAAAAGGCCCGCGCCGCGGGCCTTTTACCACAGAGAGGAAGGAGGCTGTTCTGTGAAAGTCCGTCTCAATGACGATCCCGAGATCGTGAAAACCATCCGCGAGGGCCTGAAACGCACCGGCGGCTACTGTCCCTGCCGTCTGGCCCGCACCGAGGAGAACAGGTGTATGTGCAAGGAGTTCAAGGACCAGATCGCCGACCCGAACTTCGAGGGCTACTGCCACTGCCGTTTGTACTACAAGGAGAAATAAAAAACCGGGCCGATGGCCCGGTTTTTTATTTCTTGATAAGCCCCTTCACCAGTCCGGCCACGGTCAGCACCACGCCGCCGATAAGCATGAAGTCCGCCAGGTTCCACACCAGCGCCCGTTTTTTGGCCTTTCGGTGGGGGAATTGCAGATAGTCCGTCACGCTGCCCCGCCGCAGCCGGTCCCATTGGTTGCTGATGCCGCCCAGCAGCACCGACAGAATGCCCAGCTGTGCCGCGAAGGCCCGCTTGCCCAGCTCC
>ERZ791626.1317-NODE-1317-length-18848-cov-3.181184_pt1 | contig 18848 bp, 7 predicted proteins | sample MGYA00510266_ERZ791626 | MGnify/ENA primary metagenome ERZ791626 (study PRJEB30046, sample SAMN00715208) | human gut metagenome | study: EMG produced TPA metagenomics assembly of the A metagenome-wide association study of gut microbiota in type 2...
CAGTATGAAAGCAGTATTTACGTGGAGATCGAGTCCAAGAAAGTAAATGCAAAGAGCATTATGGGTATGATGACACTTGGTCTGGACAATGGCGAGGAAGTTACCGTGACCGCAAACGGAAAAGACGAGAGCGAAGCCATGGACGGCGTTGAAAAATATTTAAGCAGTCCTTCTGCTGAATAATCTTACTGCACTTATAGCATGAACATAGAGCAAAACGGCGTGTCAGAAAATTTTGACATGCCGTTTTGCTATGCTTTTTTATGTGAAATCAGACGAAAATCAGACCACGTTCTTCGCGCGGAACCAGTAGGTATAGAAATAGGAAAAACCGAGCGATTCATACAGTGTGATCGCAGGCGTGTTTCCCTCGACAACCTGAAGATATGCTTTCGTTGCACCGAGCCGGATTCCCTCGGAGAGGATTGTGCGGCAGATCGAGGAAGCGTAGTGGCGGTGGCGGTACGCAGGATGCACATGGATGGCATAGACACCGACGTAATCGCGGTCGCGGATGCCAAGGCCGGTGGCAACGATCGTTCCGGTTTCATCCTGGATGGAGGTACAGATGGTTTCTTTTGGAATAGCGCGGTACATCGAAGGAACGACCATGCGGTGCATCACGTTCGTCGTGCTCTTTAAAGCAAAGAGGCTGTCAATCCATTTCGGCGGGATAAAGCTGCTGACGGTCACGGCAACGGCAGGATCCTTTTTGGCAAAGTTCGCCAGATCCATTGTCATGACGTGCGTCGTGTGCTGGACTACATAGCCGCGGTCGGCGAGCATTGCATCAAAGCCGGGATTGACAAGCGGACTGATCTTGAAAATTGCCGGTGTACCCCAGCGACGGTAGATCTCCTCACAGTACTGCACTTTTTCCTCCACCGGAATCGTGGACGGCCCGATCTGCTCGACGCTGTTGGTCCGGTGTGTATAAAAATAAGAAAAACGAAGAATCCATCCGTCGTACAGCTCGATCTGGTGAGACGGCCATGCGTTCAGGGAAAGATCTTCGATGGTTTTGATCAGTGTATTCATATGAAAGTATTCCCCCTTTGGTTATGCATATAGTATAGAAGAAACAGGACAGATCTTCAAGAAAAAATCGAAAAATTCGGCACGCGGAACCGGGCGGCCGGGACACGATGCGTAACGTTTTCTTGCATAATCGAAGAAAAGGGGTTATAATAGGGGGCAAAGACTGAGAATACAAGGAGAATTGAATATGTCAAAATTACTGAAGGTAATTGTGAATACGCTGCTTCTGCTTGCAATCCTGTCAGCAGGCGCACTGGTGATTCCGCCGTTTGCCGGTATCACGACACTTGTCTCAGACGGGATGGGAAATACCAACATTTCCCGCGGCGCTGTCACGTACGCAAAGAAGACAGATACGTCATCGGTTGCGACGGGAGACAAAATCCTGGTTGATGACAATTCCGGAAAGTATATCTATACGATACAGTCCCTCGACACCGCTGCCGGAACCGCATCCGTAAAAAATGTGATCAGTGGAGACACAACGGAAATTACCGTGAGAGCAACCGTGAGCAAAGTGATCATCACGATTCCGGTGATCGGCTTTCTGTCGATGGCGGCGCAGAGCAGAGAGGGAATCATGATCATCGGACTTGCCATTCTGTTTCTGGTCATTCTGTTCATCCTTTCCGAGGTATGGAAACGTGATGAAGAAGAGGATGAGGAAGAAGAATAAACTTCCATCTCCAAAGAAGCAACCAAAATAAGGACAGGGGCAGCCAGAGCAGTTTGGCTGCCCTTTTTTCAGAAAGGACAAAAAAAGCGTATGTCAAAATTTTTAGTGATCGCAGAGAAACCAAGTGTGGCACAGAGTTATGCCAAAAATCTGTCAGCTTATAAAAAAGAGGACGGATATTTAGAAGGGGAGAGCTGTATTATCAGCTGGTGCCTTGGGCATCTGGCAGAGTATGCACAGCCGGAGGAATATGACCCGAAATATGAAAAATGGCAGTTTGATGACCTTCCGATTCTCCCGCAGGTCTGGAAGTTGAAAGTTTCCAGAGATAAGAAGAAACAGTTTGATGTGTTAAAAAGCCTGATGAACCGGGCAGATGTGGACTATCTGGTAAATGGCTGTGATGCAGGAAGGGAAGGGGAACTGATCTTCCAGAGAGTGTATGACCTTGCCGGATGCAGGAAACCGGTGAAGCGTTTATGGATCAGTTCCATGGAAGATACGGCAATCCGGACAGGTTTTCAGACAATGAAAGGAGCAGAGGAATACCGGAATATTTGCATGGCTGCGGTATGCAGGGCACAGGCAGACTGGCTGATCGGAATGAACGGAACCAGGGCATATACGACCTGTTATTTTAAACGTCTGGTTGTGGGCAGGGTGCAGACGCCAACGCTTGCCATGCTTGCGGAACGTCAGGATAAGATTGAGCATTTTCAGAAAGAAGCCTTTTATAAAGTAGCACTGACAGACGGAAGGCTTACGGTAGTTTCTGAAAATATTGCAAATGAGGAAGCAGCCGATCTCCTTGCTTCCTTATGTATGGATTCGGAAGCAGTGATTACACAGGTAAAGAGGGAACAAAAGAAAGCGTTTCCTCCCAAACTTTATGATTTGACCAGTCTGCAAAGGGAAGCAAACCGTTACTTTGGCTATACGGCAAAGAAAACACTGGATATGCTGCAGGAATTATATGAAGAAAAGCTGGTCACTTATCCAAGAACGGACAGCCAGTTCGTGACGGAGGATATGAGGGATACCGTAGAGGAACTGGTAGGGAAAATGCCAGTTTTACTTCCGTTCTTGGATTATGGACAGCTGGGACATAACATCACCAGAGTGATTAACAATGCAAAAGTATCCGACCATCATGCGATTCTTCCAACAAAAGAAGCCGTAGAAAAAGGAATCTCTGATCTGACAGCGGACAAAAAGAACCTGATGATGCTGGTCTGCCAGCAGCTGGTGCAGGCAACAGGGGAAGAGTATCAGTATGAGCAGACGGATATTACGGTCAAATGTCAGGGACATGATTTTACCGCCAGAGGAAAAGTGCCGGTGCAGATGGGATTTAAAGCGGCGGGGAATGCCTTTAAGAACCAGTGCGTGAAAGCCAAGCCGGAAGAAGAAACGGAAAAAGAAACTTCCATTCCATATGGATATGAGGAAGGAATGACGCTTTCTCCGGCAAAGGCAGAAAAGACAGTGCATTTTACTTCCCCGCCAAAACCATTCAATGAAGATACCCTCCTTGCCGCTATGGAAACCGCAGGGAATAAAGACTTTGATTCGGAGACAGAGAAGAAAGGACTGGGGACTCCGGCAACCAGGGCAGGTATCATTGAAAAACTGGTTTCTTCCGGCTATGCAGTCAGAAAAGGAAAGCAGATCTTGCCAAGCACAGAGGGCAGGGAACTGGTGAATGTCATGCCGGCTTATCTGAAATCTGCCGCAATGACTGCCGAATGGGAAAATCAGCTTTTAATGATGGAAAAAGGGCAGATCACCGATACACAGTTTATGGGTGAGATCACTTCTTTAGTCGGTAAGATTCTTTCTGTGTGCAGGGAAATACCGGAAACGGAAAGGAGAAGGTTCCAGAAAGCAAGGGAAGTGATTGGTAAGTGTCCGGTCTGCGGCTCTGATGTCTACGAAGGAAAGCAGAATTTTTACTGCTCCAACAGGCAGTGTGATTTTGCCCTTTGGAAAGAAAACCGTTTCTTAGGAAGCATGGAGAAAACACTGGATAAAAAGATGGCAGTGGAGCTTCTTGATAAAGCCTGCACCCATGTAAAAGGGCTGTATTCCAGAAAAAAAGATATAAAGTTTGACGCAGACCTTTTACTGACACTGGAGGACGGAAAGCCAAGGTTCCATCTGGAATTTCCAAAGAAGAAATAAGGCAAGGAGGTAGGCAGTATGTCGAAATTACAGGACATCCGGGAACTGGCACAGGAACATGCGACATCGGTGAGCAGTTCGCCAAGGGACTGGATGGGTTATATGGATACCGCAGCGAGACTATACCGGTATCCTTTTACAGACCAGTTACTGATCCACGCACAGCATCCACAGGCAACCGCCTGTGCGTCCCTGGAACTGTGGAATGAGAAGATGTTCCGCTGGGTAAACCGGGGAGCTAGGGGAATCGCCCTGCTTGACGAGAATGGTCATAATACCAGACTCCGGTATGTGTTTGATATTTCAGATACGCACATGGTGGCAGGCGGAAGAAGCCCTTACCTGTGGCAGATGCAGGAACATCAGCAGGAAGAGATCCTTACCCATCTGGCAGAAGCGTATGGTCTGGAAGAAAAAGATACAGGGACTTTATCGGATGCGTTGATGGCGGTTGCAAGGGAAATGGTCGCAGACAGTCTGGAAGAATATCTGGACGGCTTGGAATATGTAGCGGAAGGAACGTATCTGGAAGATCTGGATGAAGTTACGGTCCGCAGTGATTTCCGCCAGCTTGCAACGGACAGTGTATATTACATGCTTTGCAGACGGTGTGGTCTGGAACCGATGGAGCTTCTGGAAGAAGAGGATTTTATGCATATTACCGATTATAACCGGCTGTCTGTACTGACCTTTCTTGGAAATGCAGCAAGCCAGATCAGTGAGAGTGTTCTGATTGACATTGGAAGGACGGTACATAAAATTTCTCTGGAAGAAGCCAGAAAAGAGGTTGAAATTTCCAATGAAAGGAATTATAATAACTTTAACACGTTAATGCGCGAAAATAAGGGCGTAGAAAACAACAAAGAAGAAAATATCGAGAATGAAGGAGGAACCGACTATGGAACTGACATATCATCGCAAGGGGGATTACCTGTTTCCGAACCTGACCGTAGAGGAGGAAGAAGTGACAATAGGGAAATACGGGATGCTTCGGAGGACATTCCTGAAGGAACACAAGAACAGCCTGTATCAGAGCCTGTTCCTGACAGGAAAGCTGAACAGCCATCTGGCAGAGATCGAGAAGGCAGCACAGGAGAGGATGGACAGCCAGATGGAGAAACTGCTGAAGAACCATCCGGCACCGGACAAGGAAGCAGACCCGATGGCCTGGACAGCACATATGAACGCACTGATGGCAACAGCGGAAGAGAGCATCTTGACGGAATTGGTATACAGCTAGTTGAAGATACAAGAGAAGATGGACTGAGCAAAGCAGAGGAAGAAATTGCCTCTGCTTTATCTTTGCCCGAATATCCTACAGCAAATGAACAGAAAAGGCAGATTGGTGAAAGAGTAGCTGCTTTTTATGCCGGGGAGATTCCTATTCCGGAAAGTGTTGTGGATGATATTTTACGGACGGGAGGAAACCGGACAGGAAGCCAGCTGCGTATCATCTATAACTTTATGAGTGAACAGTCACCGGGAGAATACACGGAGTTTGTAAAGCGTGAGTATAGAAAAGGCGGCAAAGGTTTTCAGATGGATGGAAGGGAGTATTCCGTCTGGTTTGATGAAACTGGGATGCAGATCGCAGTCGGGCATACGGTGGCAGACCAGATTCTGGATAAAGCCTTTTTATCCTGGAAAGATGTCAGCAGACGTATCCATCAGCTTTTAAATCAGGGAGAATATGCCCCGCAGTCGGTATTGGATGTGGCAAGGGACAACGCATTGAAGGAACACGCACAGGCACTTGCTTATATGAAAGGGGATATGGCAGAAGGTGTGGCAGAGATTGTCTTTGATGAAGCAGATCTGCCGCATCTTCGTAGTATTTATCCGGAAATCACGGATTATCTTACTGAAAAACTGCAAGATCCAGGGTGGCTTTCGGATTTGAATGAAAGACTGGAAGCACTGGCAGAAGCCTATGAGACGGACAACTCTCTTATGCGTTTCCATCATTATAATCCGGTCAATATCTCCAGACAGTTCCAGAAGTTTGCAGATGAAGTGATCCCATACCAGGCAAGAGAGGGATTTGCATGGAAAGAACAGCAGATGTTCATTACACAAGACGAGATCGACGCATTTCTTGTCAGAGGTGGGGCGTATTCCGAAGGCAGACTCAGGACATATTCCTTTTATCTGCTGCATGAGGATGAAAGATCGAGGACAGGTTTTATCAAGGAACAGTATGGGATCGGTGGAAGCAGTCATGCACTGTCTGGTGCCGATGATTCACACGCAAATTATGATGGAAAAGGATTGTTTCTTGCAAGAGGTGCTTATGGAAATCCATATACATCAGTTTTATTATCTTGGAATAAAGTTGCAAATAGAGTAGCTTATCTGATAAAGAATGACCAGTTCCTGCAGGCAGAAGATTATGCTCGTATGCCGGAATATGAACGGGAACAGATGGCAAACAAGGTACTCCGCTTTTATGACCGTCTTCCGGAAGAGATAGACAGACCATTTACGGATGATTTCTTCTGGGAAAAACCAGGAAAAGAAATGGTGGCAGTTTTAGAGAATCCAGAGCAGGCAGAAGAACTGTTACAGAAGATGGATGCAGCATTGGCAGTTCTGCCATTAGATTTTGAGGCATATGGGACAAACTACCAGCAGAAAACAGAACTTCTTTCAGAACTTCACCAGTATGCAGAAGGAACCTATACGATTTTCCCGACACTGGAAGCAGAACCGTCTTTTGCGGAACCATCCGGGCACCAGATGACCATGTTTGATTTCTTGGATACGAAGGCGGTGACAGAACCGACCGTAGTAGATATGTCAGATGTGGAGGAAATAGAAGAGGAAGAGGTTACTGCCAAAGAATATATTCCGGAAAATCAGGAACAGGAAATAACAGAAACTTCTGAGGGACAGGAACAAAAGGAATCAGAAGAAGAGATAACGGAGTCCTGGGATGAAGGTGTTTTTGAGTATCAGGGGTATCATTTTGAAGCAGTAGGGGTATTGCCGGAAGGAATAGAAGGAAAAGATCTGGTTGCACAGACCCGTTCCAATACAGAACTGCATTTATCGACCTACCATACAGAAGATTTCCCAAAGTATTCTTATGATGATTTTTATGCAGTCAGCAATGCACCAACTGCCGATGTGTTCCGGTGTCTGGAAACCGGACACAATTATATTCCCGGAGAAAATGAACTGTTTGGATATGAGGGAGAATTTCAACCATATTTAAAACCGGAAGTAGAAGAGATTGTAACAGAACCGCATAACTTTCGGATTCAGGATAATGACCTTGGAGCAGGTGGTCCGAAAGCAAAGTATAAAGCAAATATGGAAGCCATCCATTTATTGCAGACTCTGGAGCAGGAAGAACGTCTGGCAACACCCGAAGAACAGGAAATTTTATCCCGTTATGTTGGCTGGGGTGGCATCCCGCAGGCATTTGAAGAGAATAACAGTAATTGGACAAATGAGTATCTGGAGTTAAAGAATACCTTATCACCGGAAGAATACAGTGCAGCAAGAGCATCGACCTTAAATGCTTTTTATACATCACCGACCGTGATCCGAAGCATGTATGAAGCACTGGAAAATATGGGACTGAAACAGGGAAATATTCTGGAACCGTCCTGTGGTGTTGGTAACTTTATGGGACTGATCCCGGAGAGTATGAGCAAAACTAATATGTACGGTGTGGAACTCGACCCGGTTTCGGGCAGGATTGCAAGGCAGCTTTACCAGAAAAATAAGATTGCCATACAGGGATTTGAGGAAACAGATTACCCGGACAGCTTTTTTGACTGCGTGATCGGGAATGTACCATTTGGAGCATATCAGGTCAGTGACCGCAGATATGACCGCCACCATTTTCTGATCCATGATTATTTTATCGCAAAATCCCTTGATTTGGTTCGTCCCGGTGGTGTGGTAGCCGTGGTGACTTCCAGTGGGACGATGGATAAGCAGAATCAGGCAGTCAGACAGTATTTTGCAAACCGGGCAGAGTTATTAGGGGTGATCCGCCTTCCAAATAATGCGTTCCAGAGAAATGCCAATACAGGTGTTGTTTCCGATATTTTATTTTTCCAGAAAAGAGACAGGACTTCCATTGAGGAACCGGACTGGATACATCTGAAGGAAACTGCCGAAGGATATTCGGTCAATGCGTATTTTGCAGATCATCCGGAAATGGTGCTTGGAGAGTTTACAACGGAGAGTACCCAGTATGGAAAGCAGGAAGTAACCGTAAGACCAAAAGAGGGAATAACCTTAGAGGAGCAGTTAAAGGAAGCTGTAAAGCATATACATGGTACCATTACGGAACTGGAACTTTCCGATACCGAACTGGAAGAAGATGTGGTGTCCATTCCAGCAGACCCGGAAGTAAAGAATTTCAGCTTTACGGTGGTCAATGAGGAAGTGTATTACCGGGAAAACTCTGTGATGAACCGGATGGAACTTCCGGCAATGACAGCGGAACGTGTCAAAGGGATGGTGAAGATCCGTGATGTTACGAATGAACTGATCCAGTGCCAGATGGAAGAGGGAAGCGATGAACAGATCACAAAGCTGCAGGGAAAACTCAATGAAGAATACGATACCTTTACAGCAAAATATGGTCTGCTTAGCAGTAATGCCAATAAGCGGGCATTTGGCCAGGACAGCAGCTATTGTCTTTTGACTTCTCTGGAATTTCTGGATGATAAGGGAGAACTGAAACGGAAAGCGGATATTTTTACCAAAAGGACAATCCGCAGGGCAGAAACGGTAACTTCTGTAGATACTGCCAGTGAAGCACTTGCGGTTTCTATCGGTGAGAGGGCAGGCGTTGACCTTTCCTATATGGCACAGCTTTCCGGAAAAACAGAAGAGGAGCTTACCGAAGAACTGGCAGGGGTAATCTTTAAGAACCCAATCAGTGAAAAATGGGAGCCATCGGACGAATATCTTTCTGGAAATGTGAGGGAGAAACTGCAGATTGCCAAACAGTTTGCAGAAAATCACCCGGAATATCAGGTGAACGTGCAGTATTTGGAGCAGGTACAGCCAAAAGATCTGGATGCATCAGAGATTGAGGCAAGACTTGGGGCAACCTGGATCTCCGAGGATTACATTACACGGTTTATGGCAGAGACATTCCATACACCAAGATATTATGTAGGGAGCAAGGTCAAAGTCCAGTATGCCGAAGTGACCGGACAGTGGAATGTTATGGGAAAGAATGTGGACAGCTACGGAAATGCTCTTGTTACTTCCACTTATGGAACACAGAGAGCCAATGCCTACCGCCTTTTGGAAGATGCCTTAAATCTTAGAGATACCAAGATTTATGACACGGTACAGGATGCCGAGGGAGAACACCGGGAATTAAACCGGAAGGAAACGATGCTGGCACAGCAGAAGCAGGAACTGATCAAAGAGGAATTTAAGGAGTGGATATTTAAAGACCTGCACCGACGGGAAGATCTCTGTAAGATCTATAATGAACGATTTAACAGCATCCGTCCACGGGAATATGATGGAAGCCATATTCAGTTTGTTGGCATGAATCCGGAGATTACTCTGATGCCGCATCAGAAAAACGCAGTGGCTCATGTGCTGTATGGAAATAATACGTTACTGGCTCATTGCGTAGGAGCTGGAAAGACATTCCAGATGATCGCAGCCGGTATGGAATCAAAACGGCTGGGACTCTCACAAAAGAATCTTTATGTTGTGCCAAACCATCTGACCGAGCAGTGGGGCAGTGACTTCTTACGCCTCTATCCGGGAGCAAATATTTTGGTGGCAACGAAGAAAGACTTTGAACCAGCAAACCGAAAACGGTTCTGTTCCCGTATTGCGACAGGGGATTATGATGCGGTGATCATCGGACATACACAGTTTGAGAAAATCCCTCTTTCAAGGGAACGTCAGATTGCCATGTTGGAAGATCAGATTGCAGATATTACGTTTTCCATTGAAGAAGCAGCACATCAGGCAGGGCAGAATTATACCATCAAGCAGTTGGAAAAAACAAAAAAGAGTCTGCAGGCGAGGATGAAGAAACTCAATGACCAGACCAGAAAGGATGATGTAGTAACCTTTGAGCAGTTGGGGGTAGATCGGCTGTTTGTGGATGAAAGCCATAGTTTTAAGAACCTTTTTTTGTATACAAAAATGCGGAACGTGGCGGGTATCTCACAGACGGATGCACAGAAAAGTTCGGATATGTTTATGAAATGTCGGTACATGGATGAACTGACCGGCGGCAGAGGGATCACCTTTGCTACAGGTACTCCCGTATCGAACAGTATGACAGAGCTTTACACTATCATGCGTTATCTCCAGTATGACACACTCATGCGTATGGGTATGGGACACTTTGATTCCTGGGCGGCAACGTTCGGGGAGACAGTGACCGCAATCGAATTATCACCGGAAGGAACGGGCTATCGTGCAAAAACACGGTTTGCCCGTTTTTTTAATCTTCCGGAGCTGATCTCCATTTTTAAGGAAGCTGCAGATATTCAGACTTCTGATATGCTGAATCTTCCAGTGCCGGAAGCAGAGTTTATCAATGAAGTCTTAAAACCAAGCGAGGAACAGCAGGAAATGGTCGGGGCATTTTCGGAACGTGCGGAAAGCGTAAGGGCAGGCTTAGTAAATCCGACCGAGGACAACATGCTGAAAATCACGAATGATGGAAGAAAATGTGCCCTTGACCAGAGACTGTTGAATGAACTTCTCCCGGATGCCGAAAAAAGCAAGGTCAATACCTGTGTGGAAAATGCTTTTCAGGTATGGGATGAGGGAAAGACAGACCGGACAACCCAGCTGATCTTCTGTGACCTGTCCACACCAAAAGGGGATGGCAGTTTCAATGTTTACGATGATGTGAGGGAGAAGCTGGTTGCCAGAGGAATCCCGAAAGAAGAGATTGCTTTTATCCATGAATATAACACGGAGGCAAAGAAAGCGGAACTGTTTACAAAGGTGCGGGCCGGACAGGTGAGAATCCTCATGGGTTCTACACCGAAACTCGGTGCTGGTACCAACGTGCAAGACAGGCTCATTGCTCTGCATCACCTTGACTGTCCGTGGAAGCCGTCTGATCTGGAACAGCAGGAAGGGCGTATTTTAAGACAGGGAAACCAGAATGACAAAGTAAAGATATTCCGGTATGTGACGGAGAACACTTTTGATGCGTATATGTGGCAGATTTTGGAGAATAAGCAGAAGTTCATCAGTCAGATCATGACCAGTAAATCCCCGGTCAGGGCTTGTGAAGATGTGGATGATACGGCACTGTCCTATGCAGAGATCAAGGCACTTGCTACAGGCAATCCGTACATTAAGGAAAAAATGGATCTGGATGTGCAGGTGAGTAAGCTGAAACTCTTAAAGGCAAACCATACCAGTCAGATTTACCGTCTGGAATCCGATATTGCAAAGAATTTCCCGGTACAGATCAGTGCATTGAAAGAGCGGATTGCCGGGATGCAGATAGATTCCCAGGTAGTAAAAAGCGTGGATTTACAGGATAATGACACGTTTGCCATGACAGTAGGAAATGTCCTTTATGAAGATAAGAAAGAAGCAGGCGAGGCATTGATCGCTGCCTGTGCAGGACTAAAAACCGTTAGCACCGGTGGAAAGGTCGGGGAATATCATGGGTTTACGTTATCTGCTTCCTACAATATGTTCTCCAATGCATTTGAACTGACGGTCAAAGGGAAATGTTCTTATAAGCTGGAAATCGGAAAAGACCCGGTAGGAAATATGCAGCGTATCCATAACACCCTTTCTTCCATTGACAGGAAGCTGACGGAAAGTGAGCAGAAATTGGAAACCGTACAACAGCAGCTTGCGACAGCACAGGAAGAGGTAAAGAAACCATTCCCGAAAGAAGCAGAGCTGAATGAAAAGATGGAACGGTTATCTGAGTTAAATGCGTTGCTGAACATGGATGAAAAGGGCAATGAGACGATTATGGCAGATGAGGATATTGGCAGAGAAGGAAGTAGCACAGATAGCAGGGATGCTGTAGAAGAAAAAGAACTTCCGGAAACAGCAGACAGAATCCATAAGCCATCTATTCTGGAACGCTTAAAGCAGGAAAAAGCACAGCAAAACGCACCACAGCAGCCGACTGTGCAGAAATCAGCAAAGAAGAAACACGAACAGGAGTTATAAAAAGTTTCCCGTCAGGATATTTTCTGGCGGGAGAAATCCAAAAGGAGGATTTGTTTTATGGCAAATAATATAGAGAAACAGTTAAAGGAAATATCGGAACGGCTGGAACAGGGCGTAAAGGAGATTTTTACTTCGGAACGGTATACGGAATATCTGAATACCATGTCCAAGTTCCATAATTACAGTTTTAATAACACCCTTCTGATCACCATGCAGAAACCGGAGGCTACTCTGGTGGCAGGGTATCAGGCGTGGCAGAAGAAGTTTAACCGCCATGTAAAGAGAGGGGAAAAAGGAATCCAGATCATCGCACCGGCACCCATCCGTGAGAAACAGGAGATTGAAAAGATTGACCCTGTAACAAAAGAGCCGGTGATCGGGGATGACGGTCAGCCGGAAACAGAGATCGTGGAGATGGTCATTCCAAGGTTCCGTGTGACAACGGTATTTGATGTCAGCCAGACAGAGGGAGAGCCGATTGCAGAGCTGGAAGTATCGGAACTTACCGGGAGTGTACAGTTTTATGACACGTTTATGGAAGCATTGCAGAACATTTCTCCTGGGCCAATCCACATGATGGAAATAGAAGGGGAAGCAAAAGGCTATTATCATCAGACAGAAAAGTATATTGCAATTCAGGAAGATATGAGTAATCTTCAGACCATGAAAACCGGAGTACACGAAGTAAGCCATGCATTGCTGCATGACCGGGAGGTAATGGATGCGGAAGGAATTTTAAAAGACCGGACAACAAAAGAAGTAGAAGCGGAAAGTATTGCCTATATTGTCTGCAATCACTTTGGTTTGGATACTTCAGAATACTCTTTTACCTATATTGCCAGCTGGTGTGAGAGCAAGGATATGAAAGCACTCCGGGCATCTATGGATACCATCCGGAAAACGTCTGCAGAAGTCATTGGGAATATCGAGACACAGATGCACGAACTGGAAATGGAAAGACCGGTGCGGGATACCTTCCATAAGGAAGATTTGATCCTGCATCTTTCAGGCAGCATGGGTTCCGAGTTTACTTATGACCTGATCGAAAACATGAGCAGGGAACAGTTAGAGCAGAATGTGGGGGAATACGTCCGCCTTCTGGAAAGTGGTGAGATAGAGGAGAATGAGAAACCACTGGAAAGTTTTCTGGAAGAAAAAGGTGCTGCCGTCACACCACTCTATGACAGCAGTGGACACGGAGAGAATTATCCGATTGATTTTTATGATGTGGAATATGATGCTGACACAGGCGTTACTTATTTTTCTGACCTTTCTCCGAAAGAGCAGGCAGAGATGTTGGTGCATAAAGCAGAGTTTCCAAGAAATATTTTTTCAGAAGAAGAAAAGGCATTTGTAAATGAATATGCAGAAACCTTCCCTGGACAGGTGGAAAGACTGAATGACCTGGTATGGGATATGAGGGAATCTTACGATGAAGCCGGTTCAAAGCTAGTGTATGAAGTAATCCAGGCAGCAAGGGCAAACTTCCCAGTGAAAGAACCGGAGATTGTAGAAGAAACAGCCATGCAGTATGCTCACCGTCTGATTGAAACGGCAGAAGCTGCAAATACAGGAAATTTCACAGATTCCCAGAGAAATCTTATTGTGAATTTTGCATATAAGATGGATGACAAAGACGAAGTGCTTGGACTGGTGAACCGTATGATGACCGCAATCCGCAGACCGGGAAGTGAATATACGAGAAGCCTTATGAATGAAACACAGGCACAGATTGACAATTTCCCGGATGGCATGATCGGTTTTACGGAAATGCACGAGGCAGGAATTCAGTTAGACCATATGCTCCCGCTTACGAAAGACCGGGCATATGAACTGTACCGTGGAGGGGCAGAAATTTATATCTTACACGGAAATCCAGAGAATCCACAACGGGTAGAACAGATGCTTGTGGAGACGGAAAGTGAGATCCTTGGATATGACGGTATCTTTGGAATCACAGAAACAGAATGGGAAGTGCAGAAAGAGAGAGAAATATCTGCTACAAAACAGGAAGCACTGGTACAGCAGAGTGCAGAAAAGATTGATGAGACACTTCTTCTGCATGGAGAAAGCAGAAGGTTTGCCATTTATCAGATGGATACCGGAGATGAGCATACTTATCAGTTTATGGGAATGGAATCCGCAAAGAGTCTGGGCTATACCATTGACGGAAAGGATTACAGGATGGTTTATGCAGCACCGTGGATGCCAACGATCACGTTAGACAATATATTTGAACGCTTTAACATTGACCGACCGGAAGATTTCCGTGGCCATTCCTTATCGGTAAGTGATGTGATCGTGATAAACAGGGGTGCAGAGATCACAGCCTATTATGTAGATTCTTTTGGATTTCAGGAACTTCCGGAGTTTGTCCAGCAGAGAATGAACATGCTGGAACATAATTCCGTCAGGGCATATCCGCCAGTTTATAAAGGAACATTGGAACAGGCAATGGGAGAACGGGATGTGGATGCTTATCTGGATTCCAGAAAGTTAAACCTGGACTGTAAGAAAGCAATCGAAGAAGCCATCCGGGAGAATTTTGACGGGCTGCACTTAAAGCAGGATGCGGCAAAAGAAGTCGTGGAACGCTTCGGGGAAGAACGTATGAATTTTGTTATGGCAAATACCATCCGTGAACTTTCCCATGATGGAAGATTTTCCAGACAGAACAAAGACTGGGCGGAGCATATCGAAGTCCCGGAAAATATCAGCCGGGGCAGAAATCTGAACCTGGATTATGTGATCGAAAGCCACCCGGCAGTTTTAGATGGGTTTATCGACATGGCAAGAGCTGAGATCCGGATGCAGAGGATAGAACAGGCGATAGGAGAAAACGAAGTGACGATCACGGCAGAGACAAGAGGGTATGAAGCAGAAGGACATAACGGGACATGGCATACGGTTGATGAAAAGGAATATGCCGGGGAGAAGTTTTTCTTAATGGAACATGATGAATTTGGCTCCGATGTGGCAGGCATTATCGTAGCGGAAAATGGACAGCTTGTAGCGGAGGACTTGTGGAATGGGTTTGATGCAGGAGCGTTAGAAGCTGTATCAGAATATTTGCAGGAAAATGGAACAACACTCTATGATTTGTCGGAATTCCCGAAAGATTCTGCTGTAACCCTGCGGAGTGGACAGACACTTACAATCGAAGAAATACAGGCAGTACAGAAAGATACCTGGGAAGAAACGATGGAAGGAAAAAATGAATCTGGAACGGATGTCCGGTTTAATTTCCATGCAGTCAGTGAGGTGCAGCTTCCGGAAAGAATAAAATTAAAGATGCCAGAGATCCATTACATTGATAATTTTTATGTGATGGAAGATGTAAATGCAGAAGGTGTAGTAAAAGTAAACCGGTATGAATCACTGGATGAAGCGATGCAGGAGTATTTACGTTTGCCCAATCATCAGGAAAAAGTGCTTGGTATCCAGAATACGGAAACAATGCAGGAAAGCATGGATTTCATCCGATGTGAAAACGGAATAGATCGGCTTACCCATGCGTATGAACAGATCGGAGGGTGGCTGAATCCAGAAATATATGAAGCGGTAAATAAAATGGAAAACATGCTGGACTGGAATGAGGTACAGATTGCATATCAGATTGGAAAACAATACTTTACAATCCAGACCGCAGAAGATGGCTATGACTATACATTTTATAATGAAGATTATCAGGAGGATGATGGAGGAATCTATGACAATCCGACAATCTATGTAGATGAAGCTGCCAGTGATATTTTAGAAGATAAAGGGTACTCACTGGAAGATGCAAAAGTAGTGGATTACGAAGATCTGATGGCAGATGTGGAAGAAGTTCAGGAAGAACAGATGCAGCGGATACAATTAGAAAAGAACTGCCCGGCAAGTATTTTTGAAGGATTTCGCAGGGAAGAAGCAATGCAAACCTATGAAGGAATCGCAATGCAGTTTACCAGGAGTAAAGGGTATCTGACCATACAGGCAACAGAAGAAGGATATTCGTTTATTTTTTATGACTCTGATCTGCATGAAATCCAGGGTGGTGATTATGATAATCCAGACGCATCTATTCAGGAAGCTGCTTATGAAATCCTTAAAAGTGAAAGAATGGATGATATGGAATGTGTCAAAGTGGATTATAAAGAATTTGAAGAAATGACGATCCAGCACTCTAAAGATTTATTGCAGGAGGGGGAACTTCGTGCGACTTCTGAGATTGGAAGAAATGAACTGGCATTAAACAGTCTGAGCAGGGCAGATGTTGAAAGAGGTGTCTTGTATCATGCACAGGCAGTATTAGAAGATATGGGAATGGAACAGGAGGTAGAGCTGCTTGCTGCAAGAGTGTATGGTTCCAGAAGCAGACAAGACCTTTACCGGGAAGATTCTGACCTTGATGTGGTTCTTTCCTATAAAGGTGATATTCGAGAAGATAGCTTTTTCAATGCCTTAAATGAATCTGGTATAGCGATGGCAGGAATTAAGGTGGATATTAACCCGATTGCAGAGGAGCGAATCACTCTGGCAGAGTATATAAAAGAATCCGAAAAATATCTTGACCAGCAGGAGATTAAAAAGCTCGCTGTGGACCTGGATAATTTTAGCTATGACGTTGATACCTATGAGTATAACGATACAGTTGAAAATAGAGAAGAACAGGTGGAAAAACTCACGGAGGATATTTTGAATAAGAAAACAGAAACTATCAAGGACTGGCTGCTTGAGGTATCCGAGGAATCCGATATAGACAGCGATGTTATAACTGCCCGTTCTTTACTTTCCCGTCTGGAAGATACAGAGCGATTTTCTATTTTTGACAAACAGCCGGAGCAGGAACAGCCAGAAGCCACGATCAGTTTTTATGTCGCAGAGTGCATGGAGTTTCCGGTCATGGGAGAGTACCATAACAACCTCACTTTAGAAGAAGCCATTAAAATATATGAGAGTATCCCAGCAGAGAGACTGCATGGGATTAAAGGAATCGGATTTGATCTGCAAGATGGTGATGAAAATTATTCCGGAGAATATGAGTTGATGAGTGCAGACCGGATACGGCGTGATCTGATAGATATGATTCCACACTATAAAGAAAGCCCTCTGGTGCAGAAAGCAATCGCAGACATGGAAAAGTATCTGGATGAAAAGCATGGAAGGGTAAAGGAAACGGAACATACGACAGAAACAGTAATAGGAAGTGGACAGAAACCTTCTGCGGTTGCGGCAGACAGAAGGGCAGAGCAGGAACCGGTATCTGTAAATCGGAGCCAGCCACAAAAGGCAGAACCTGCAAGCAGAGCAAAAGGTGAAGTGAAGAAATCTGTGCTGCAGTCTTTAAAAGATTTTCAGGCAAGGGCAAAAGCACAGGAGCAGAATAAGACAACGGAGAAATCCAAGACACATAAGAAGGGAGAAGTGGAATTATGATGGATTTGGCGATGAACTTTGATGCGGATGAATGTTTAGTAACAGCAATGTTTGATAAAGGAAACAGAAATGACACGATGGAGGCAATCGATCATATCATTCCTTTTCTGAAAGGCGATGCAGATATGATCGGGCTTGTCTGCAATACCATAAGAAAACTGTTCTGTATGAGCGATGAAGGATATGAAGTTTTTCTTATGGATCTGGAAGAATATAAAATGGAACTGGAAGAGGAGGACGAAGAATGAGTACAAGTCAGTGTGCAGTATATCAGGTAAAAGATACCCCAGAGTACCGGGATGTGCGTTTCTGTTCTTACGAGAAACTGAAAAGCGAAGGAAGAACAGTCCAGATAGAAAACTATCAGCAGGTGTACATTGGAAGAATCCAGCCGGGGGAAACTCCGGCTGATATTAAACTCCGTTTACAGAAGCAACGACCGAAGAACTTCAAAGGTCATTCCATCGGTTGCAGCGATGTGATCATCATTACCGATGATGGAAAAACCACAGCTTACTATGTCAACAAAGATGGTTTTATCATCATTCCGGAATTTCTCACAATCAAAAGTTCTTCCGATACCAGACTTTCCATTGATACGACCGGGTACGAAATCGAAGGAAAGAAAGGGACATGGCTTGCACAGGATTATATCCTGATGAACGAAAAGAAATGGTTTCTGATGGAACATGAGGAGTATGGGACAAGAGCAGCCTATGTGATTCTCAGTGAAGAAGGTACCGTAGTTATGAATGACTGTTACAACGGCTTTGATGAAGAAGCCAGACGGAACATCCAGAATTTCATGCAGCAACAGGCAGAGCAGGCACAGCAAAAACAACAGGAAATGCAGGCACAAGCCCAGACCGGACAGACACAATCTGGAGAAACACAAAAGAAGAAACCAGAGCTGGCAAACTGGCAGAAGGTTATGGATAATGGAGAATATCTTCGCAGTGCAGAGATGGCAGAAGAAGCCAACTATAATATGATTGACGGACTGATGAATAACACTCCAAAGAAAAAGGATAAGAACGCTCCACGGAGATCGGTACTTAAACGGCTCCGAAATCATCAGAAGAAGATAGCCAGTCAAGGGAAAGGACAGCCACAGCAACAGAAGGCGATGGAAGAAGAGATGGAAAGGAAGAAGAAGTAAAAAAGTCTTGCCGGAATTTTTGAGGGCAATATATAAAAAATGGTTGATTTTTTCTCTCAAATATCATATCATAACACTAACAGGACTCCCCGCACCTCTCACGCAAGTGATGTGTCCCATGGGGAGACATTTTTATTTTTGGAGAAATAATGGTGAATACAAGTGAAACTAAAAATGAAAAGTTGCAAAATAATGAAGCAACTGTACAGGTAATGAAAC
>ERZ791626.1320-NODE-1320-length-18820-cov-8.444391_pt1 | contig 18820 bp, 15 predicted proteins | sample MGYA00510266_ERZ791626 | MGnify/ENA primary metagenome ERZ791626 (study PRJEB30046, sample SAMN00715208) | human gut metagenome | study: EMG produced TPA metagenomics assembly of the A metagenome-wide association study of gut microbiota in type 2...
TCCTGCCATTCGGCAGAAAAGTGGTTGACGTAATCCAGCCAGCCGTATTCTCCGCTCTCCATCTTCTCGATGAGAACGTCTTCGGGATAAAATGCGTTTTGTGCCATAATCATAAGGATTGAAGATTATTTGTGAAGTCCTGCACCCATATTGCGCTGGGCACTCTTTTTCTGTTCGTTCCAGAGTTCTTCCGTGTACTGCTCTTCGGGTACATAGTCAAGACTTCCGTCATCGTCCATGACCCAACAGCCGTAACAGCCGAATGTGTATTTATCCCATTCTCTTTTGGTCTGCTCGCTCCATTTCTTGGTGTCTCCCTGACAGAAGCGGATGCCGTCCTTCTCGTGCAGGCTGATGCCGACTGTTACAGGCTCGTCTTGCATCACAAAAGTCAGCGGTTCGCCCTGCTGCATCACCTTGATTTCGGCATTGCTGAGTTTCAGTTCTTCCGCCATCACCTGGAGGTTCCGGGCGATGACCTGCGTGGGGACGGACATGACCTGATTGGTTTCGGTATCGATCTGTACGAAGGCTTTTGTCTTTCGCCCGTCAGCCGTTACCGTGTCGGCAAGAATGACTTTGCCGGAACGGAGCTGCTTCTGTTGTTCCTCGCTGTACTTCTCCAAGGAGGATTTCTTCAGCACCGGGTAGAACACGACATCGGCTTCTCCGTTCTCCTTGCGCACGAAAGCGAATCGGCTACGGTCGGTGACCGTGTTTCCGTTATCATCGTTTACCTTGATGGGAAGTACAGGCGAGTGCCTGCCGTGGCTGAGTTCTTCCAAGATGTGCATAGGAAGGTCTTCAATCATTTCCTGTGTGAGTCCGAACTGCGAGAGAGTTTCGTAAGGCAGTTCTTCAAATTCAAATCGTACTTGTTTCATACTTTAATATGATATTTTGATTATACTTTGGCAAAGGTATATACTATTGTTCATACTTCAATTCGCGTAGTTCTAAATAGCCTGATTATTTGTGTTTATTTATGCTTTAAGTATGATTATAATGTAGTATTCATACTCTAAACTTATTTAATGTTATATTTTGGAGGATAATCAAGACATCTTTTGGCATGGTCGGAGAACTGTTCCTACATTTGCATCTATGAGTAATACACGAATCGTTATAGCCCTTCTTTTGTTATTATCCGGAAACCATGCAAAAGCACAGTTCAACACGGTTTCCCGTCCGAACAATCGCTATAAAGTCACTGTTGAAAATCCCACCCGGACGACAAACAAAGCAGAGGCGACACCCGAAAGCATCACCTCTGAAAACGAGAAGTCCGTACCCGACAAGGTTTCATTGTCAAGTACGGACACAAAAAAGAAAGAGCAGGTAGCTCGCTATCTCAGCGTATGCTATCCGCTCTCACATATCAAGATAAATTCGCCTTACGGTTATCGGAAAGACCCATTCACGGGGAAGAGGAAGTTTCACAATGGTATTGACCTCCATGCCCGAAGTTCAAAGGTATTTGCCATGATGCAGGGGAGAGTCATTGCTGTTGGGCAGGATAAGGTGTCCGGGAAATATGTCACTCTCCGGCACGGTGGCTTCACCGTCAGTTATTGTCACCTCTCACGAGTTTCCGCATCAAAGGGACAGATTGTCAAGGCTGGGGATGTAGTAGGCATCACCGGCAATACAGGTCGCAGTACTGGTGAACATTTACATATTACCATACGTCAAAAAGGAGAATATATCAATCCACAAATTTTCTTTGACTACATCAACTCTGTAAAAAAGTCTTGTGTAATGGCGTTAAGCCAAATTCAATAAATCAGTTTTAAAAAAATGTTTCTTTGTTGGATTACTGACTATATACAGTTATTTACTGTGTATGACTATCTTTATAACTCCATCAAGGCGTTGCTCAAAAATGCGGTATGCCTCTTCGATTTGCGAAAGGGGGAAGCGGTGGGTAATGAGTGGGGTAGTATCGATTTTACCTTCACTTACAAGTTGCAACACTTCTTCGCAGTTACAGCCGTCCACACCACCGGTCTTGAATGTGAGATTTTTGCCATACATTTGTGGAAGAGGTAGCATTTGTGCTTCATCGTAAAGAGCTACAACGGTAACGATGGCATTTGGTCGTGCACACTGCCATGCCAATTGGAATGTATCTTTTCCACCTGCCACTTCTATCACCCGGTCTGCCCCGCAGTGGTCGCTGTTTTGAGTTACGAATTGTAGACATTCGTTGGGCGTGGTAATAAGCACATTGGGATAATGCTGTTTGATAAAGGCACGTCTTTCTTCCGATTGCTCGCACACAATGATGCGCTTAGGCTGTTTAAGCATCACGCACAATAATGTGCATATGCCTGTCGGACCGGCACCGATAATCAAAACGGTATCATCTGAGGATATTTCGCTGATACGTGCAGCCCAAAATCCGGTTGCCAATATATCGCCAACAAACAGAGCCTGTTCGTCTGTCACGCCATCTGGTATGCGATTAAGCCCCTGATTTGCCAACGGAACACGCACATATTCCGTCTGTCCGCCATCTATTCTGCACCCCAAAGCCCAGCCTCCGTGAGGCGAAGTGCAATTGTTTACATATCCGTTTTTGCAGAAGAAGCACTCGCCACAAAATGTTTCCACATTCACCGTTACACGGTCGCCGACTTTCACATTGCAAACTTCGCTGCCAAGCTCTTCCACAATGCCCACCATCTCATGACCCACGGTAATGCCTTTTACTGCACGAGGCACACTGCCATGCTTGATATGCAGATCGCTCGAACAGATACTACTCATTGTCACCCTTACAATGGCATCTGTCGCTTCCAGCAAATGAGGCTTCGGCTTATCGGTCAATTCAAATTTCCCTTTGTCAATATATGTGTATGCTTTCATTTTAAGTGTTTTTCTTATTTATCTCTATTTTGATACATCTACGACCTTTAAGTCCAACTGCGCCATCCCAAACCAAATCTCTTGCAAGGAATTCTGCATCAGTTTGATTTACGGCAGTGACGACTAAAGTCTCTTGTTCATCAAAATCTGTAGTTATATCCACAGAGTATTTCTGTATTGAGTCTATCTGGTTATTCTCCAATGCTCTATCAACCATTGATGAAGACCAATTGATAACGGATGCAGGTGCTTTACGAATGTCTTTCAGCATTTTTACTTTTACAGGGGCATCTGTTCCATCAGGATTTACTTTCCGAAACCGCTTACATCCACATGAGCAACACCATATTGGAGGACGACGAGGTATGTTATCTCCACCCATTATGGCTTCCTTTCGGTATTGAAGTGCAAACTCAATTTCAGTCATATCTCCGGTACCATACACTATATCAACGACCCTTTCTCCGCAATCCGGACATTTTGTTGGCTTGCGTGTTACGTCGATAATTCTTGGTCTTCTATCATCAGGCATACTCATATTGCTTATCTATTTTTACTTTTAAGTTACTTATTTTAGTCTTTCTTAGATTCCCAAAATTTGAGTATAGAGTCTAAAGGTAAATAATAATCGTCAGGTACAACTATTCCTGTTGATATTTCTGCTCGTGTAACTGCAACATATAATTTAGCTCGTGTAGTATCTGCTAATTCTCCCGATATATTTTTTATCCATTTTAACATACCACTTGTTGGATAGATAATTATGTGAGGAAAATCAAGTCCCTTTACAGCACCCATATTATATATTTGCTTGATACTTGTATGAACATTTTTCATTGCTTTGCTATCCCAAATAAGAGCTACTGGATTAAATTGATTAACATACCTTTCAACATCACAAGATCTTACTAACATACAGTGTTCCTCTATTGAATCTTCTGTTTTATGTGATTTCATCTTAGGATATTGTGGCATAACCAAACTTGCGAAATCACATATACACATTGGACATCTATAAGACTCAACAAGAGTAGCAATATCAATAGTCACATAAACCTTCCTTTTGTTTATGTTTTCCTGAATAAACGAAGCAATGTCTCCAGTGTATTTTGTGTATTTAGATGTTGCGTGGGTAGAATATGTATGTTGGCGTGGATCGCCAGCAAACACACACGTAATGTCAGTTTTTGTAAGCAATAATTTAATTATTTCATAATCAAAACCAACAAAATCCTGACATTCATCGAAATATAAATATCCAAAAATAGAGTTTAACCTATCGATTATTTCAAGTTTGTTCCTCAGATAAACTTCATTCGCAAGTTCAGAGAGTTTGTCACTATAAACTTTGTTACCATCGGGAGTTATATATTTTTTACGGAAATCATCTTTTTTGTAAGTTACGAATGTTTTTCCATTTGAAGTCCGCATCAAGCCTGATTTACCTTCAACAGGAGAAATACCTAAATGGGTATTGATTAGTTGAGGAAATACTGTCGTTTTAAAAGGCATTATCCAATGCTTTAATAAAAATTCAAACCAGCCCATAACAATAATTTTGTGTGCCATATTCTGATTCTCTAATTTTGTTCGAATATGAGCCTGATTGTTTTGAGTATAAGTTATGATGGCGATTTTCTTTAAAGAATTATTATTCGCTTTATTTATAGCATCAAAAACCACTTTGGTCGTTTTTCCAGCTCCTGCTGATGCAATATAACAAATGTTATTTGTCCTCATCAATCAACCAATTAATAGCATCTTTAATATACTGTGGTACATCAAAAAGGCAAGAATCATTTTCTAATAATTTTTGCGCCCACTCTGTTTTATGTTTTTCCATATATTCAGACAATGATTCAGTTGTTTCACCATTAACCTTTTTACCTCTAATAAATTGTGACAAACAATCGATATTATTGGCATTTGCATTGACAAATGCAGGTTCCAATGTATTTAACGCACTATTGCTTTCTGAAAATAACTTAACCGTGTCTTTTTGCGGTAGATTCCTTTTAGTTTTTACCTCTTCGATAGAATGACCATCATTATCTGTTATGACTGCAATACGCTTATTGAGTTTAGCTCCCAATAAAGCAAAGTGTTTAAAGACAACACCACCAACAGAAATAAGCTCTATTCCTTTGGCAAAAGGATGACAACCAAATTCTTTCATGAAGTAATACAGAACGACCATTTCGTCTGTTGGTCCTTCGACTAAAATTGCTTTTTCGCAAAGGGCAACACGTAATGTTGGATAATTGGGAACCTTTGCAAAAAAATCATAATCTTCTAAATCTGATATTTTCTGACTGCAAATTTTTCCAGATACTTTCCCTAATACGATTAAATTATTTAGGGATAATTTATTTGCGACATAACTACTATGCGTTGAGACAAACATTTGCCCTGTGAACTTCCCTAAATAATTAAGTAATTCATACATTTTTGTGTGTGACAAATGAGATTCAGGTTCTTCAATGACTAAGAGCCTTTCTTTCTTATCTGTTTCATTTGATGATGAATCAATTGATAGTAGGGTATTTATGACACACTGATCGCCTAAACCAATTTGTGAAAATGGAATTTCTTTTAATACAGGACACAAAATAGTGTTCCATGCCATTTTGGTCGTTAGGTCTACTGTTAATTTAAAATCGGGAGAAATATCTTTTATTTTATCATTTAACGAAGAATTAATATCGCCAACCTTATCATTTCCTTCAAAGTGTTCTCTTAATGTTCTGAGACAGCCTTTAACCTGAACTCTCTCTGGTTCGGATAATTTGTAAGATATTAGTCGTGTAGCTAGTTGGTTTGCTTTATTGTTAAATGAATTAGATGAAGAATCTATGATCCACGGAGTATATGGCACTAGAAACTGCTTTACAATATCACCAGAAAACCAACATCTTTCAATATTGTAAAATTCGCATGGAATATGTTTGTATTGTTCTTTTTGCTCATTGAATAATTGCAAATATGAACTGTCACATGCTATCCTAAGCCGTATTCCTGATGAATATTCTGATAGACTATTATTTTTACCAGAATATTCAGCAGGAAAATTTTTATTAAAATAGAGTTCTATGATTATTTCTGGCAATGTTTTACTTGACTCAAAATCCTGCCATGTTGATTCATGAAAAAGATATTGAGTAATTTCCAACTGTCCGATACCATATCCTAGGGCTAATGAAATGGATTCTATCAAAGTTGATTTACCTACACCATTGTTTCCAACGATAACATTGATTTTATCATGGAATGAAATGTTAGCTTCTTTTATTCCTTTGAAATTCTTGACAATAATTCGTTCTATCATAGCCAGAACACCTCCGTTTATATCAAATGTGTAACATTAATTTTCTTATACTTCTTACCCATACCGAGAGCGAAAGCCATTTGGTCTTTGATTATCAGCTCTCCCTTTTGAAGCCCGGCAATGGCAGTGCGAATTTCTTGAAGTTCATTGCCACTTACACCAAATAAATCCTTGATAACCTTGTCATCAATAGTTTGCTGCTTCATAATGAGCGGATATTGAGCATTGGCATAAAAGTCAAATCCTTTGCTCTTGAAACTACTCATATTTTGTGTGGCAAGAATGATGCTTAATCCCTTATTTCGACCTACGGCAATCAGATTACGCAGAGGACGATTGTCAAAGTCAAGCATATAGTGAGCTTCGTCTATAATGGAGAAATGGCGTATCTGAACCACATCGTCGTTTGTTGCTTGCTTTTCTAACTGTTCATAGATGTTATTCAGCTTAGAGATTAAGAAGTACACGATTGCTTTGGCAATAGGCCCGTCCTTCGGATAACCATCCATCTTGATGATATAGCAATCACCAATCAAATCAGCCTTGTCCTCTTCCTCAAATATATTGGCTCGTACCAACTGTTTAAGTACAGACGAAATACTGTCGTCTTTTGCAGGGTCGGTCATTTTAGCTTGATATTCCTTCAACATCATTGTGAATGTGATAGGCGATCCGCAGGTTTTCTTATATGCTTCAACAATAGCCTCACTCAGCCGGTTATTCATATTGGCACTTGCCGAAACTCTGTCAATGGAACAGAGAGCTGATGCCATTTCAGACGAATAGAGATTGATTTCGTTGATAGGTCGCCCTGTAAAGTCTTTGAACGGAGTGAATGGAAGCGGATGCTCGATGGGGTCAAGTATGCAACTGCGATCCACATCAAAGTGAGAGAGCCAATGATTGTTTTGGATATCGCTAAATTCTCCTTTATAATCGAATAACAGAAAATTTACAGGATATTGCGATTCGGAAGACAACGCTCTAAATTGCTGCATCAATACAGCTAACAAGTTTGTTTTTCCAGATCCGGTAGCTCCAGCTATGATAATTTGAGAGTTGGTAATGTTGCGGCTGTTGATGTCAAGGTTCGCTTCCATTTCCTCATCGCCATAATTACCCACAAGAAGATTCAGTACCGGGATGTCTTTTGTCATAGCCACTTTGTTACCCATCGAATATAAATATGCATCCAGATTATTTTCCCTTATCAGATAGTCACGGCCACGAAGCATTTCTGCTGCAATAATACGCGAAAGGGTGGCGTTCTGGGTCCAGTCAATATTCAAACTTGAATATCGTAATTTCAAAAGAGCTGAATATAGGGTTGACAAGTCGTGCATGGTAAAGAAACTGGGGACAATACGTGCAGAACTTGTTGAAAGCTGAATGTCCTTAAATTCTTCCTCTTTTCGCTCGGCAGGAATACTCAGTCCCACAATGAAACAGATTCTCATTACCTTATTGAGGGTAAGACTCACACGCTTTTCTCTGTCCACAATACGAGATAGATTGATTTTATTCTCCATCAGATCTTTGACAGGACTGATTTCGTCCAGCAGACCTTCCATTTGACGTGTATTTGAAAAATTGATGATACTCATGTCGTTACTACTGATTAAGCGTGATACCAAAATAGCCTTCATCTATGGTTGTCTGTTGCTCTTCCACATTCCTGTGCAGAGTGTAGGTCTTTGAGATGAATGGCTCCAATTTAACATAGTCGCTATCTGTCCTGATTTCTGAGGTCGTACATAAAAGTATAGTCTGTTCTGCTAACTGCGGGAAATACTCTTCCATAAGTGCATCACGGCTTTCATTATCAAGTACGCCCATCACCGTGTCTATCATCACCGGTGGATTATAGTCGCCTAAGTTACGAAGCACTTTCAAAAGAACTTGAATGAATATCTGCTTGGATGCAGCGTTGAGTTGATTCAATGAGATTTCATTTCCGGCTGTGTGATATAACTTGATGTTGAAATTTTCCATGCTTTCAGATAGCTCGACACGCCCTACATGTCCTTTATAGGAAACAAGTAACTTGTTAAGCTGTTCTTGCATCTCCGTTTCTATCTGTGCTTTTTTCTTTTTCAAAAGCATATCAGCTACTTTGTCGAAGAATGGGCGAAGTTTCATCAATGTATCATATTTCAAATCCGGTTCCTGTTGTATCTGTACATCATACTGATGAATGCGCTTTTCTAAACGTTGGATTTCACCTTTCAGGTTTCCTTCCAGCGTTTTCTGCTTTTCTATATTGTGTTTTGCTTCCTCGTAATTGACTATTAACATGTTGTTTCCGCCGGAACGAGCCTGCTCTAATGTGCGCTTTTCAGACTTTAAATTATCCATATTCGCCAATTGAACTTCCAACTCCTGCCGTTTTCTGTCTATAGATACAAACTGGTTATGACCGCCTTTTCCGGGTAATCCACGAAGAGCAGTAACTTCCGAGTCGTCTAAATAATCGTAAGGATCTTCTGTATTGGTGGTATTCTGCAATGCTACCATGTGCGCTACTACATTTTCTTCATCTACAGCATGACTGCAAAGTGACAGTTCTTTCAGATAGTCTATGATTTTGGATGTTACATCACGTAGGGTCTCTATCGGATAGGCACCGGTATTCTGTTTTTGCAATTGCTCTTTTACACGAAGAAGATTGTTGATTTCCTGCGACAGGTTTGATGCCAGTTTTGGCAGAAACACATTGATTTCAATGTTCTCTACAAACGACTTTAAGATCTCTGCATAATTTACGGCTTCGTCAGTGATGTTTTTTATTTTGCCGTCAAGGTCTTGTATGCGTTTGTTCAGATTGGCAGTTTGTTGCGCACCTTCTTTTGCACGTTGATACTCTTCTTCTACCGAAATCATATATTTGTACAGCCTGTCCTGTTCGGCAAGACATTCATTCAACTCACTTATCAGCTGTTCCTTTTGACTGCATAAGGCATTGTATTCCTTTGCTTCTTTCTCAGCTTCTAAACGTTGTTGTGCCCATTCCTGCTGGAGTTTTTCTGATGCGTGTTTCAGTTGCAGATATTTTTTGAAACCGAGCACGTTTTCAAAGTTATCTCGAATGGTTTGCTGAAAGACATTCTTTTTCAGCAGTTCACTCGATTGCATGGCATCAAACAAAAAATATTGGCTTAGTTCCTGTGGCAGATTGGCTTTGATGATTTTGTTTATCTCCTGCTCAGCACGTAGTCTGTCTTTGGCCGCAGTCATTGTGCCATACACATACATATTGCCGTTCATGTTGAGTGAAACACTTTCAAGAGGTCGCCCTTGCGGATTAAGCACATAGGTTCTTTTCAAGATGTATTTTTGCTGTTGCCCAAGTACTTTGCCTACAAAAGTTATTTGTAGACTTATCTCAGGCTTTGCTGTGTTAATAGCACCTTGATTGAGCAATTCCATAAAATGCTCCTTACTTTCTATTTTCAATCCGTACAAAGCGCCACTGATGGCTTCAAACAGAGTTGTTTTACCACCACCATTCGCTCCTCCGATAAGGATGATTGGTCGGTCGTCATCTACCGTCAAATCGAGGTCAAGAGACAGGTAGGTTTTATAGTTGCTGATTTTTATTTTCTGTATGAACATGGCATCTGTTTTTTATTGACGTATTTTTTGTATAGCATTACGGATAATTTCTTCCGTGTCGCTGTCGCTCATTTCTATCACATCTACTTTCTTGGCGTGATAGGCTTTCAGTATATCTTCACTAAGCCAATCAAAGTCAATCTCTTCTTTTTCGCAGATTGCCTCTATCATAGCCAGATCATCCTTACGGATGCCATAGTGTACAAATTTGGGATCTATTCCTTTTGCCATAATTTATGCGTTTTGAGGGTAGAAACAATTCCAGTTTAATGTGTCTGTCGTATTCTCAATGGGAAGAGGAGAATACAGCCAGTTCGCATCTTTTTGTATGATAACTCCTCCTGCAAGCGGAGTTTCTTCAGTAGAATTCTCTTTGATATACTCTAACAGAGCATTGTGCTTTTCGGGTGCAAGCAAATCACTGTCAACGCTTTTTGTGTCGAACAGATACACATGACCGTTTTTCATCCGCACTACAAAGTCCACGTAAAACAGGGATTTAGCATCGCCTTCACCTTGGCTGTACTCAATGGCATAATGCTGTTTTCCCTTGTCGCCATTCTTATACCACCAATCTATGTGCTCACTGTTTTCTTCCAAGTATGCCACAAAATTCTTTTCCGGATTCGAGGCATGATTGAGTTGGACAAAGGGTAGTAAAGCATGGTTTCCTGCTTCTTCTATGTGATTGGTTTCGCTGTCGTACAGCCTTTCTTCGGGTACTTCCCAGTTGTACTTTTTGAACTCGCGTGTGGCTTCCGATATTTTCTTTGCCGTATTACGCTTACGGAGGTATTTCTCCAAAGCGGAATCAATGATACGGTCGAATTTCGGGCGGTTCTGATGATATAACACCACTTTCTTGGCATCCGTGTCGAAAATGCCGAAGAAGTCAGCAATGATTTCCAACAGGTAAGATGCTATCTTGTCTGCCCTGCCTTTGCTTTCAAATTGATGCCCCTTTGTGGCGATATAAGCCATGAACACACGGTCTATCTCGGTTGCTTTTCGGGCATACTTAATGGTATCGACTCTGATGGTCTGTTCCTCGTTTTGGAAATGCACATCCTGTGGTATTTCCACATTGATGTTCTTCACGTCCAATCGCAACGAGTTAGCCACTTTCTTGCGGTTCTCGTTTATTTGCAGTTCCTCACTATCGGGTAAGTTGCTTTCCTTATAGTCGTTATCCAATTTGGCAAGTTCTTCCAAGGAGAACAACATTGCTCCTTGTTCAAAATTCCAAAAGTGTATGGCTTCATCGTAAAGCACTTTCTTGAAATCGGGTCCCAAATAGTTACGCTCCACATTCGGGCGTTCCGAATAACTTGCAGGCAAGCACACATTAGTCAGTTTCTCTCGGCGGTGTGCTGTAAGGGTGTTGTTCAGAATATAGCCCGCATCGGCTGTTACTATCTGAATCTTGTCCTTTGCAATATCTGTAAACACATATCCTATGTTCAACAGTTCTTTTGGATAGTGTTTCTGCTCCGGCATACGCATGATGCGCCCCACGGTCTGAATGGTAAACTGGTCGCTTTGCAGTTTTCGGAATATTAGCAGCACGGCTGCACGAGGACAGTCCCAGCCGAGAGCGATGGCTTCTTTAAACAGAAGTACCTCGGTCAGATTATCCGGTTTCTCCAAATCAGTAAGATTCTCCTTTTCATTGGAGAGCCATATTGCCAGTCGGTGATTGGCAGTAGTAATACCATTCATCACTTCAAGATACTGTTTTACCTGGTCGGCTATGGCGGTATCGTCCGCTGTCATGGTTTCTTTGGTATCGTTGGGCAACTGGATAAGTAGCAGCGGATTGATATTCGTGCCTAACAATTTGTAGGCTTCCGCTATCTGGTTGCGCTTCTCCAATGCCGCTTTGATAAGATTTGCATTAAGCTCTAATTCATCGCTGAAATTGAGTTCTATCTCCGGGTTGAGCACCACCTCCTTTTTAATCATCTCGGCGGCGATTACATCTTGGCGATACACCGTTACCTTTTCCTTTGGATTGCTTGTCTTTGGTGTGGCAGAGATGCGGATTTCCACCGCAGGGTTTATTTTGTCAAGCACGGTTGCCGATTTGTCGGCTGTCTTGCTCCAAAACATGTGCTCCTCGTCAATGATGGCCACAATGGGCAGTCCGAACTCCTCTTTTGTGCGGTCGGTAATTTCGTATAGCGAAAGCGAGCAATCTCCCTCACGCACCATCACATTGGTTTCCTTGTTTACACTCTCCCAGTTCACAAAGAGTATTTCACCGGGACGGATACCTTCGTTCTGGTCTAATTCGTCGAACATCACGGGGCGCAGAGTACGTGTTTCGTTGAAAGCGTATTTCAGCTTTTCGTAGCTTTACAGGTGCAGTTTTCTGGGAGCAAACCATATGAATGCCACCTCCTGATAGCGGCTGTCGCCACGCTCGCGCAGTTCGTCCATCAGTCCTGCCAGCATCTGACAAGCCATTACTGTCTTTCCGGCACCGGTCGTTGCCTCAAATACAAGCTTATTTCGTTGCCCTCCGAGATTGAGCAAACGGATGGTCTTGTCCACCAACTCGGTTACGGCTTTCTGTTGATATGCTAAGTTTTTCATTTTACTCTCTTTTCGGATTTCTTGATCCTGTTTCTTAATTCCAATTTTAGGAGTTTGATATGCTCTTGCAATTGCTCAATAGTAGGGAGCTGTTTTTTTAGCTCTTCCACTTGTATGTTTGAGTAAGTGGCAACACCTATCGGTGTGTTGATGTTTTCAAATGACCATTTCACCTCAGTCTCTTTCATGTCACTGCAAATAAGCAGACCAATAGTCGGATTATCCTCATTTGCTTTCAATAGATGATTGACGGCAGAAACATAAAAGTTAAGTTTACCGGCAAACTCCGGTTGAAAAGCAACCGCTTTCAGTTCAACTACAACATAGCAGTGCAGATGAATGTGGTAGAACAGCAAATCTATACGACGAGTCGTACCATCTACCACTAATTCTTTTTGTCTTCCTACAAAAGCAAATCCGCTTCCCAATTCCAACAGAAAACGTGTCATCTGTTTGCAAAGAGCGTCTTCCAATTGTTGTTCATTGAAACTTTCAGGAAGAGTAAGGAAACCGAAATCATAATTTTCCTTTGTCATTTCCTGTGCCAATTCTGCCTGGGGCACATCTAAGTGCAAAGCAAAATTGCTCAATGCTGCAGCATGGCTTTTATAAAGTTTTGCCTTGATATTGTTTCCCAATACCGCTCTACTCCAATTTCCATCAATGGTCTTCCCAATGTAGAACAATGCTTCTTCTAAAGTGCTACACTTGCTGATAATGTCAACATGATGCCTCCACGGAACAAAACCAAATATATCAGGAAAGGCTATTCCTTGCATACAATCATCTTTGTTGATTTCTGCACCAGCTTGGTGCAGTTTTATGGAACTGCTTGATACATACTGGAATAGATTAGACCCGATTTCTGCACCAGGCTGGTGCAGTTTCTCTGCATAGAAAAGATACCATCTTTTCATGTTCCAAAGATTGCGCGAACTAAATCCTTTTTCGTTCGGGTATCTGTTCTGCAAATCAAGGCTAAGCTGCTCTACAATGCCTATTCCCCAACGCTCCTCTGCTTTTCGCATTACCATATCGCACCCCATTTGCCAGTTCCATAACAATTTTTCACGATTGACTTTGACAATAGAACGAGTACGTGCCATCTCATACCGGTCAACTATTTCATTGACCCAATTCAAATAGTCACTATCAAGATTAACATCATGGCTTTTAGCCATATAAGTTATCTTATCATCATTTGATTGCTTATCCATCTTTATTCCTCCTCTTCGTCAAAGTTAAGCATTCCGTCGAATGTTTTGTCGATATTGTCGGTAGCATTGTTTTCTTGTTCAAGGGCGACATCCTTTTTATTGGGTAGGATGCGTTTGTAGGCGTTGTATATGGCCAGGGGCAGGGCGCAGAGTTCCACACGGTCTGCCACCTCTTCAAACTCACCCTCCCATGGGTCTTCGCTTGGCGAGAATACATACACTTTCATTCTGCCCTCATAGTCAGCTTTTTTGATTAGCTCTACCAACTGCATTACAGCTTCTTCACGGTAGATAACCATCATGTGCTTTGTGCCGTTGCTGAAATAGCGGAATACATTGGCAAAGGTCTTTTGCCCGACAAATTCCGGTAGCTCGGTATAGAGGTCCTCTTTGATGCAGAGCATATCGGTGGAGAGCGACATCAGCTTGCGCATATTGCGCATGGAGCGGCTTCGGCTTACAAAATCAGTGCGATAGTAGCGGAGAGTGTTGGCGGTTAGTCCTGTCACTTCTTCGCCTTTGGTATTGGTGTAGCCGTTTATTACTCGCTTATTCCGCTCGTAAGTTACTTCTTCGCAAATGTTGTTTTCGTTATTGGTAACGAGGATGCACTTGCGATGTCCGCCATCCTCGGCATTGAGTTGCATAGTGGCGTGGAGGGTGGTGCCACTTCCGGCGAAGAAGTCGAGGATAGTAGAACATTCAGATATTGTTTGTAACATATAATGCATAATAGAAGTTGGTTTGGGATAATCAAACGGAATCTCCTCAAATATGATCCCTAACTCTTTCTTAGCATTATCATTAGAAAAACAATTATCAATCAATTGGATTGACTGAACTGGCTTGATTCTTTCTTTTTCAACAATTTGATAATCATTCCCGATTTTTTCAATGGTTACTCGTTGATAAGTTTTTGTGTAAATTCTCTTACCGTTGCGTCCATCCTTCACGACAATAAAACCGTTGTCAAATCCAAATTGAAATAATTCTTCACTCCATCTCCATGCCCAATCAGCCCTTTTATGGTTCCCTTTTAAACGTTCCAAATGTTTTTCATAATCACCGCCAGGATAAAAAGTCTCGCCATTAATTGTGATAGGATAATCTAGACTTGCACTATAGGATAAACTATCATAATCTAAAGCTTGATTTAACTTATATTTTCCTCTCTTCGAATAAAACTCATCTATATTCTTAAATCCAGCGTCATCGTGAGGAATACCCGTAATTGTACATATTGATTCATCCTTTGCGAATATCAATACATAATCATGGTTTTGAGCTATTTTGTCTGTTGTCTTACCAGAGGCTTTGGTTATTCTAGGCATGGTAGAGATATAATTTTTTACACCAAAAATCTCATCGCATAACAATTTCAATTGTGCCTGTTCATTATCGTCAATCGAGATAAAGATAACTCCTCTGTCAGACAGTAATTGTTTTGCAATGCGCAAACGCTTGTTCATAAACGACAACCATTTGGAGTGTCGGTATGAATCCTCTTTGTCCACAAACTTGTCGTTGTAGACAAAGTCCTTGTTTCCTGTGTTGTAGGGCGGATCGATATAAATCACATCAATCTTACCCTCGTGAGTATAGGCAAGGGCGGTAAGGGCTTCAAGGTTATCGCCCTCAATGAGTATATGATTCGGCGCATCGGCATCATCGCTGATTATAGCTTTTGAAGCATCTTCTATCAGCACCGGCAGATCTTCACGCAGGCGTTCCTCCACATCCTCGGGCTTATCCTCCCACACCAATCCATACTTCTTTTGCTTGCGGAGCAGTCCCAACAGTTCCGACTTTTCTTCGTTTGTCAGTCCATCGAGCTGCAATATCTTATTATATAATTCCTTTTTGTTCATATCCGTGTATTATCATTTAACAAGTCTGACGGTCTGAATGCTTTCCTCCAAAGAGGAGTTCAATAACTCTTTCACATCAACATTCAGCACATTGGCAATCTGCAACAGTGTTTCCAATCCCGGTTGCGAAGTGTTCGTGCACCATTTAGACACTGTTGCCGGATCCTTGCCCAATTGTTTTGCCAGCCATTTGTTGGTTCGCTTCTTTTCAACAAGAACAACTTTGATTCGATTTATATCTTTCGTCTCTTCCATTTTGGTTTATTATTTCTCCATACATTGCAAAAGTAATGAATATAATTCAATCAATCACTATATAAGTAAGACTATTTGCCATAAAAATTGCGTATTGGTTCAATTGTCGGGAAATAAATTGCCGTATTTCGCATGAATTTGATAGAATGTCGCTATCTTTGTACTTATAATCAATATAGTCATGACAATTAAAGAATTAAAAAATAATATTTTGCTCGCTTTGTATAAGCGATATAAAGAAGGCGAAATGGCTTCTGTCGGATTTGATAAACTATGTTCCTCTTACTCTATAATCTATGATTCTAAGCAACAATTATCAAATGCGGTAAAAAGTCTTAAATCTGATAATTTTGTAAATGCAATTTTTTTCACAGGTGACGAAGGTTTAATACATAATATAACGCCTGATGGTGTTTTATTTGTTGAAGAAAATCTGTTGTCTGATGATGATTTAGTTGTTGATGGCTTAAAAGACACGGATAAACTTATGAAATCCGGAGCGACTATTGATGTGGATATAGAAACTGATTCTGAACCTGTTACCAATAATGTCCCAAAATCAGATAAATCCGTATCAACAGCATATAATACAAAAGAGAATTATCAAGAAATTGTAGATTCTTCTGTAGAACCTTGTTTTGGAGTCACGACATTAGCAGGATGTTATATAAAACAGTTGGATAAAATAGCCAAACATACGAATGATAATTTTTGTATGTTGGGTATTTTCGGCCCATGGGGAAGAGGAAAGACATATTTCTTTCAGAAAATCAAAGAATTAATTATTGAACGAACAAATAAGAAAACCGGAGGTAAAACTTCAAGCAATGTCGAAGATAACAAACAACAGATTAAGTATAAAATCATAGAGTTCAATGCGTGGAAGTACCAGGATACTCCGGCTATATGGGCATATCTTTATGAAACAATCTATGGAGAGGGGCTAAATCGGTTTGAGAAAGTATGTTTTTCCATAAAGTCGAAATGGCCTTTCATATTGTTCATTGTTTTTTATTTCCTTTTTATCTGGTTCTATCCACAATTAAACGACTTTTCAGAAAATGTAAAATCCATATTGCTGAATTTGAGATGGCCAATCAGTATTATGACTGCATTATTTGGAGTTATGTATACCGTAATAAAAAATCCGTTTTCTACTTATTCAAAAATTGAAAAGCATTTTAAAAGAAAGTCGTATAAAGGAACATTAGGTATTCAAAATGTTCTTGAGCAAGATCTTGAGTCGTTAATTAAGAGTATTGTTTGGAGACCGAAGAAAAAGCAAATTATTCTTTATGTTGATGATATTGACCGCTGTGCAACAGCAAAAATGTTGAATGTTGTCAATTCGCTACGACTAATCCTCGAAAATGCAGAAATACAAAAACGGATGATTGTAATCTGCAGCATTGATGCAAACAAACTGATTAAAGCTTATTGTAGTAGTAAATTTGTCGGTAATGATTACAATGAGGAGCAACTAAAAGAGGCCAAGGAACATCTGGATAAACTATTTATATTCGGTATTGGGTTGTCTCCTATTGACCAATCTCAGCAAATTGAATATTTGAGAAAATTATACGGCTCAGACGAAACACAGACAACTATTCAAACACCTTTTAGCGCAAGTAGAGAAAAACATTCTTTGATAGCAATTTCTGGCGATGAGGAGTTGGTGGAATTAACAGATAAAAAACTGGGGGAATATATCGGCAAGTATTTAGAAAATAATAAAATAGTAGAATTGACTCCACGCAAAATTAGAATCATCTATTACAGGCTGTTGTTCGCAAATAATATTATGGCCTCTGGCAAAGCTCTAATTAAAGAAGAGACTTTGGACAAGATTATTAAATTGTCTCTTAACGATGATTTTTCAAATTTTGATATAGACACAGCTGGTAGTGATGTGGTAGGTATGGTTGTTCCTTATTAACGTATTGCACAAGATGAAAATACTCGTATTTATAAACATAGGCGACACTTCTATGACAGAAGAAACAATGCTTGCTAAGATTTCTAAAGTTTCTTCTTTTCACGGAGGAACATTGGATCAATCGCAAGATAATAGAAGCGTATGGATTGTTCGAGCTACTTTTAGTGACGAATTTAAGAATCACTATACACAATCATTTTGGAAGTGGTTGGGAGATGGTGTTTGTAAGCTATTTGATGTTCCTGTATATGTTAGTATATATGCGAATAATCTACAACGATATCCAAAATTTCAAGAAAAACGAAATATTGGGTATGTCGGTAGATTGCAAGAATTTCAGTTTGATTTTTCAGGAGATGATATTAGTACAGATCCTCGATTTTGGTAATTGATAAATTGAATAGGGGGCAATGACTGATGATTTGGTACTGCCCCCATTAGAGAAACTATTTCACTTTATACTTCTGAATTTCTTGTATCATTTCCTTGACATCCTCGCCGACCTGTACGAAGTTCTTGTAAAGGATGCGTTCCCGTTCATCCCTTGATTTGAAGGTGTAGAACTTGGGAAGCGGTACATAGCCGGCTTCCTCCTTTTTTATCTCCTTCATGTCGAAATCCGTCTTGCAGTAGAACTTGGAGGTCTTGAACTCCTCGCTTTCCTGAATGTTCATGCTTCCACCGCTTCCTGTTTTTGTCTGCACAAAGTCACGGGCTGTCTGTCCGCATATCCATCCGGTAGGCATATCGGAGATTTTGGATGCAGGAACGAGGCTGTCCATATTCTCATTGAGGTTGATGGAGGTTTTGTCCCGATCAATGGTAACACCCTTTTTGAGCTGTACCACCTTGCCGAAGATGTCGGAAGACAGCCATTCCAAAGTCTCTTTAGAACGGGCAGAACCGCTGACCACATTGCCGACAGTGGTGATAATCTTCTGCATACCCACCTTGCCATAATCCGCTTCAAGCTGCGGTAACTCCTGGAATCCTAACGCTACTGACACCTTGTTACTTCGAGCCGTACCGATAAGGCGGTCTATCTTATGAAAATACAGGGTAGGCAACTCATCCACGATGATGCTTACTGGGATATTCTTGCCTTGTCCCGTGTTCACTCGTGTAACCAGACGATTGAGAATAA
>ERZ791626.1326-NODE-1326-length-18739-cov-5.957718_pt1 | contig 18739 bp, 10 predicted proteins | sample MGYA00510266_ERZ791626 | MGnify/ENA primary metagenome ERZ791626 (study PRJEB30046, sample SAMN00715208) | human gut metagenome | study: EMG produced TPA metagenomics assembly of the A metagenome-wide association study of gut microbiota in type 2...
CGATGACCGACGCCCGCATCCGCCTGCGCGAAGAGGTCGCCGAGCAGATCAAGGCGCTGAAGGAGATCCGCACGATGGGCGAATACTACGGGCTCGACCTGAGCCGCCCGGCGCATTCGGCACAGGAGGCCGTGCAGTGGGTTTACATGGCTTACCTCGCAGCCGTGAAGGAACAGGACGGCGCCGCGATGTCGCTGGGCAACGTGTCGTCGTTCCTCGACATCTTCATCGAATACGACCTGGCGCACGGCAACATCGACGAGGTGTTCGCACAGGAGCTCATCGACCAGTTCGTCATCAAGCTGCGCATGGTACGCCACCTGAGGATGCAGTCCTACAACGACATCTTCGCCGGCGACCCGACGTGGGTGACCGAAGCCATCGGCGGACGCTTCAACGACGGCCGCACGAAGGTGACCAAGACCTCGTTCCGTTTCCTGCAGACGCTCTACAACCTCGGCCCGTCGCCCGAGCCCAACCTCACGATCCTGTGGAGCCCCGACCTGCCGCAGGGATTCAAGGATTTCTGCGCCAAGGTTTCGGCCGACACCAGCTCGATCCAGTACGAGAACGACGAGCTGATGCGCGAAGTGCGCCATTCGGACGACTACGGCATCGCCTGCTGCGTATCGTACCAGGACATCGGCCGCCAGATCCAGTTCTTCGGCGCGCGCTGCAACCTGGCCAAGGCGCTGCTGCTGGCCATCAACGGCGGCCGCTGCGAGAACACCGGCACGCTGATGGTCAAGGGCATCCCGGCGCTCTCGGAGGGCCCGCTGCGCTTCGAGGAGGTGATGCGCAACTACAAGATGGTGCTGACCGAAATCGCCCGCGTCTACAACGAGGCGATGAACATCATCCATTACATGCACGACAAGTACTACTACGAGAAGGCACAGATGGCGTTCGTAGACACCGACCCGCGCATCAACCTCGCCTACGGCGTGGCCGGTCTTTCGATCGCCCTCGACTCGCTCTCGGCCATCAAATATGCCAAGGTGACCACCCGCCGCAACGCCGAGGGGCTCAGCGAAGGCTTCGACATCCAGGGCGAATTCCCCTGCTTCGGCAACAACGACGACCGCGTAGACCACCTGGGCGTAGACCTCGTGTACTTCTTCAGCGAGGAGCTCAAGAAACTGCCCGTCTACAAGAACGCCCGCCCGACGCTTTCGCTGCTGACCATCACCTCGAACGTGATGTACGGCAAGAAAACCGGCGCGACGCCCGACGGACGTGCCAAGGGCGTGGCCTTCGCACCGGGTGCCAACCCGATGCACGGACGCGACAAGAGCGGTGCCATCGCCTCGCTCGCCTCGGTGGCCAAACTCCGTTACCGCGACTCGCAGGACGGCATCTCGAATACCTTCTCGATCGTCCCCAAATCGCTGGGCCCGACCGAAGAGGAGCGGATCGAGAACCTGGTGACGATGCTCGACGGTTACTTTACGAAGGGCGCACACCACCTGAACGTCAACGTGCTGAACCGTGCGATGCTCGAAGACGCCATGGAGCATCCCGAGAACTATCCGCAGCTGACGATCCGCGTATCGGGCTATGCCGTGAACTTCACCAAGCTGAGCCGCGAACACCAGTTGGAGGTCATCAGCCGCAGCTTCCACGAGAGGATGTAAATTTTCAGCCGCCACTGCCGCGCCACACCACGCCGGATTTCCGCCGCAGGCGGACACAAGCCCCTCTCAAGGGAGGGGTGCGGAGTGGGGTCGGATTTATAAATTGCGGCCTGCAGGCCGCAGATTACGCCGACCAACCGCGAGCAGGGCGACAATATTCAGATTATGCTTCGAATACATTCCTACGAATCGATGGGAACTTTCGACGGGCCGGGACTCCGGCTCGTCGTTTTCCTGCAAGGCTGCAATTTCCGCTGCCTCTACTGTGCCAACCCCGATACGATCGACGCCTGCGGGGGAAAGCCCACGCCTGCGGAAGAGATCCTGCGCATGGCCACAGACCAGAAACCGTTCTTCGGACGGCGCGGCGGGGTGACCTTCTCGGGCGGCGAGCCGACGTTCCAGGCCACGGCGCTGGTGCCGCTCGTGCGGCAGCTGCACGGGGCGGGCATCCACGTCTGCCTCGACTCGAACGGCGGCGTCTGGAACCCGGCGGTCGAGGAGCTGCTGGGGCTGGTCGACCTGGTGCTGCTCGACGTCAAGCAGGCCGACCCGGAGCGCCACCGCACGCTCACGGGACGCGACAACGCGCAGACGCTGCGCACGGCGGCATGGCTCGAGGAACACGGCAAGCCGTTCTGGCTGCGCTACGTACTGGTGCCGGGTTACAGCGACGCCGAGGCCGACATCCGCGCGCTGGGCGAACGGCTGGGCGGCTACAAACAGGTAGAGCGGGTAGAGATACTGCCCTACCACACGCTCGGCGTTCACAAATACGAAGCAATGGGCAAAGAGTACAGGCTCGCAGGCGTACAGGAGAACACCCCGGAACAGTCGGAACGTGCCGCGGCGCTTTTCCGCGAATATTTCCCGACGGTCGTCGTGAACTGACCGGCAGGCGGCACCGGGCGCGGCGAACCGTGCGTCCCGGCGCAAGGACAGCCGGGAGACAAGGGCTCCGACGCAAGGGCGGGGTAAGAGCCGGGACGAAAGGGCCGGAAGGCAAGGGCCGGGACGTAATGGCTGAAGCGCAAGCGGCGGCAGGCAAGAGCTCTGACGAAAGAGCCGGGAGGCAAAAACCGAATGCCCGAACAAGGACGCAATGGCGGGCGAGACGGTGTATTCCGGCCCGAACAGGACGGCAGGGCATAAAAAACCGCACGTCCCGGCACAAAAAACGGCGCACCGCTGCGAAAAAAATCGTGGCGGCGCGCTTTTTTTCGTATCTTCGCAAAAATCCGATTAACCCCGACAAACAGATGGAGACCCGACTTCCCAACCCGAACGCCCCGGCCCGCGAACGCATCGGCTGGGTAGACCTGTTGCGCGTGACCGCCTGCTTCCTGGTGGTCTTTTCGCACTGCTGCGACCCCTTTGTCGGCCAGTTCGACAACGACCGCGCCGCATTCCTCACCGGAGCCTTTTCGGGCAGTTTCGTGCGCTGCTGCGTGCCGCTGTTCGTCATGATGACGGGCGTGTTGCTGCTCCCGGTGAAAACCGGCCTCGCCGGCTTCTACCGCAAGCGCATCGGACGTATTCTCGCGGCACTCGTTTTTTGGTCGGTCGTGCTGCCGCTGCTTTATTACGTCTACCTCAATTACGTCACCGCAAGCCAGAGCCCGGCGATCGACCCCGAAAATTTCACCTGGGGCGCCACGCTGCACAAACTCTGGACATTCGTATTCAATTTCACGTTCGACACTACGCCGTTGTGGTACCTCTACATGCTCGCAGGGCTGTATTTGATCATGCCCGTGATCAGCGCATGGCTCGAAAGGGCCTCGCGCAGCGAACTCAAAACGTTGCTCGGCGTATGGGGCGTGACCCTGCTGCTGCCCTACGCCAAGATGTTCGCGCCGATGCTGGGCTACACGGGGAATTTCGGGAACATGGGGCTCTACGGCGTCTGCGACTGGAACGAATTCGGGACGTTCTACTACGTCTCGGGCTTCGCGGGTTACCTCGTGCTGGCATACTACCTGGTGAAATTCCCGCCCGCATGGGACTGGCGCCGGACACTGGCCGTCTGTATCCCGATGTTCATTGCGGGCTACCTGATCACGGCCTTCGGATACGTCGCCCTGCAAAACCACTTCCCGGGCAACTACGCGTACCTTGAGATCGTATGGTATTTCGCGGGCATCAACGTCTTCATGATGACCTACCCGGTCTTCGTGATCGTGCGCAAGCTGGACTTCAAGCCCCGCGCATGGCTCTCGCGGCTGGCAGGCGCGACGTTCGGCATCTACCTCTGCCACTTCATCCTCGTGCAGGCCGGCTATGACCTCGTCGCCCGGATTCCGGCTCTGCCGACGCTCCTGCGCATCCTGCTGATCGCATGCCTCGCCTTCGCCGCCAGTTACCTCGTGGTGGCGGCCATGCAGCGATTCCGCGTGACACGGCGGTTCGTGCAATAGATCGTTTCCGCAGCAAGGTATACGGGGCGGGGTGCTACCAGCACTCCGCCTTGTCTTCAAGCGAGGGAATACGGTCGCGGGTATAGACCGGGTTTTTGATGCCGCGGCGCCGCTGGCCCACGTAGTCGGCCAGCAACAGGAACGCCTGGCGCCCGAGCAGGACGATCGCCACGAGGTTGATGAGGGTCATGAAGGCCATCGTGATGTCGGCCAGGCTCCAGGCCAGGTCGAGCGTGGCGAGCGCCCCGAACAGCACCATCACACCGACCAGCACCCGGTAAAGGGTCAGTACCCAGGGGCGGCGGGTGATGAACCGGATATTGGCCTCGCCGTAGTAGTAATTCCCGATAATGCTGCTGAAAGCGAAGAGGAAGATCGCCACAGCGACGAAGACACTGCCCGCAGGGCCGATTTCACCGACCAGCGCCGCTTGCGTAAGCCGTATGCCCGACAGCGAGGCGTCGGGGACTCCGCCGAAGAGGATGATGAAGGCCGTACAGGTGCAGATCACGAGCGTATCGGTAAAGACCCCGAGGGTTTGGATCAGCCCCTGCTTGACCGGATGCGACACATGGGCCGTTGCGGCTACGTTCGGCGCCGAGCCCATGCCTGCCTCGTTGCTGAACAGGCCGCGCCTGATGCCCTGCATGAGCGCTGCGCCGGCACCGCCGCCCATCGCCTGCTCCCAACCGAAGGCATTGGCGACGATCAGCTCCACGACCTCGGGCAACCGCCGGAAATTGAAGAGCACGACGCCCAGCGCAAGGACGATATACCCCAGTGCCATGACCGGGACGACCACCCCGCTCACCCGGGCGATACGGTGGATGCCTCCGAAGATGACCAGCAGCGTGAGCAGCGTCAGGCCGGCGCCGACCCAATGGTGGGCGAAGCCGAAAGCACCCTCCCAGGCCGCGCAGATCGTGTTGCTCTGCACCGAGTTGAAGGCGAAACCGAATGTCACGGAGATCAGCACGGCGAAGAGGACGCCCATCCAGCGTTTGCCCAGTCCGCGTTCCATGTAGTAGGCCGGGCCGCCGATATAGGAGTCCCGCCCCTTGCGTTTGTAGAGTTGGGCGAGGGTCGATTCGACGAAGGCACTCGACGCACCCAGCAGGGCGATGACCCACATCCAGAACACGGCGCCCGGCCCGCCGACGGCGATCGCCGTGGCGACACCCGCCAGATTCCCCGTGCCGACGCGGCTGGCCAGCGACACGGCGAATGCCTGGAACGACGAGACATGCTTCTCGCCCCGGGGGCCGCTTCCGGCCGACTCGCCCAGCACGCGCACCATCTCACCCAGCATACGAAACTGCACGCCGCGCGTACGCAACGTGAACCAGACGGCGCACCCCAGCAGGAGTGCGACCAGCAGGTATGACCACAGCACGTCGTTGATGCCGTCGATCCATCGATAGAGGATTTCCATGGGAGGCCGTTTCCGGCAAAGGTAGCAAAGACGGTGCTAAAAATGAAAAAAAGGCCGGATAATCCGGCCTTTTTCCGTAGTGCGTTATTTCGTCCCGTCCACGCGGATCGTCGTCCCCGTGCGTCTGCTGCGCTCGGCGTCGTAGCAGATACGGTGGCTTTCGATCGAATCCTCGATGGTCGTCAGGAACGGATAGCCCGGATCGCGAAGCGCCCGGATGAAATCCCCGATCAGGTGCAGGTCGGCACCGGCATGGAACGGCTGCCCCACGATATCCGAGAAATCGTAAGTCCGCTCGTCGCCGCCGCGGAACCTGCGCACGCGCAGCGTCCTCTCGTCGCCATCGATCTCGCCGCCCGTCAGGCGGACGTGCGTCTTGCGGAAATCGTCGGCCGTGAACATCTCCATCGAAAGGCTCACGGTCACCTCGCCCTCCATCTCCATCGCAAGCAGCTGGTGGTCGACCACATCGTTGTCGCAGTGGTAGACGCAACGGCCGTACATCCCGGTGCGAAGCTCCTCGAGGATGGTCTCATCGAGGGTCTTGCCTTCGGGGACATCGAAGTTCGCCACCCAGTCGCGGCGGACATAATAGAGGTCGCGTGCCGAAAAAGGACAGGCGGACTCTATCGCGCAGTCGAGGCAGCGGCGGCCCGCACCCGCGGGGGCATTCTCCGCACGGAACCAGCGCAGCGAGCCGAAGGACGACAGGCTGCGGCAATGCGCGCCGGTGAGCCACAGCAGGAAGTCGATGTCGTGGCAGCATTTGGCCAGCAGGATCGGATTCGACTCCCGCTCGCGGCGGAAAATTCCGCGCACGTAGCTGTGCGTGGCACGGTCGAGACCGACAGAGGCGGTATGGTTGACCGAGACGACCTGCCCCAGCTCGCCCGAGGCGACGATCTCGCGGATTTTGGCAAAATAGGGATGGTAGCGCAACACATGGCACACACCGACCATCACGCCCCGTTCGCGGGCACGGCGGGCGATTTCGCGGCACTCTTCGAGGTGCTGGGCGATCGGCTTTTCGAGCAGGATGTGGTATCCCGCGTCGATGGCCTTGACCGCCGGGTCGAAATGGACGTTCTCGGGGGTCGAGATCAGCACCATGTCGGCTTCGACGCCATCGGCGAAGAAGTCGTCGTAATGCGCATAGCTCCTGCAGGCAGGCAGTCCGAAATCCCGCGCGAAGGCATGGCGGCGCAGGTCGTTTACATCGACGACGGCGACGGGCTGCAGCCGGTCGGGATACCGGCGGGCATATTCGAGGTACTTATTGGCCCGGTTCCCGGCTCCTATCACCACAATCCGCACGGGGCGGGAAACGGTCGGTTCGTTTTTCATCGGAATCCTCCAAAAGGTTATATCGGGCGGCGCCGCAATTCGCACGGCCGGGGCTCAATCTCCGTCCGCGGCGGATCCGCTGCGGCGCGGCACGCCCGACAGGTTACAAGTTTCGGGATCGGGTGCGGAGCGTTCCCGCGCCGTCCCCCGGGGGTCGCCCGTCCGGAAAGAGATCCGGACGGGAGGCGGCCCCGGCGGTTGTTATTTGCGGCCCGCGCCCAGATCCAGCACACGCAGGTTGCGGAACTGGATGCCGGCACCATGGCCCAGCAGGCCGATATGGCCCGACTTATTGAAAAGCCCCGGGTGGTTGCGGTGGTCGACCGTATAGGGATTGACCTTCGAACCGTCCTCGGAAACATTATGCCCCCGGCAGGCTTCGCGGATATTGCCGTCGAGGATCACCCGACCGTTGACCGTGACCGTAATGCGGTCGCCCACGGCACGGATCTCCTCGGTATTCCACTCACCCAGCTCGCCGAACTTCACGCGGTCGGCCGCGATGACGCCGTAAACCGAACCGTGCTGCTGGTAATCGCTGATGTCCTTGTAGATCGGCGCATCGTGGTCGAGAATCTGTATCTCCATCCCGTGGAACGCGGCATCGACGCCCATCGGCGTACGAATACCGATGCCGTTGTTGACGCCCTCGGTGAGGAACCGGAACTCGAAGCGCAGGATGAAATCGCCGTATTCCCCGACGGTGTAGAGGTTCCCCGAACCGCCGTAGGTGGCCGTCACGTCGATCGTACCGTCCAGCGGCACATAATTGGTCGTATTGCCCGTCCACTTGTGGAGCGAACGCCCGTCGAAGAGCACCTCGTAGCCCGCGGCGGCCTCGTCGGCCGGGAGGGAGAAAACGGGTGTCGACGGCAATTCGTTGATCCAGAGGTTTCGGAAGGCGACGGGAGCACCCTGTCCGGCCAGTTCGATACGGCCTTGTGCATAAACCGGCTCGCCGGGCGCGCAGAGGTTCGTCATCACGGCATTTTCGGCAACTTTCACGCCATTCTCCACCAGCGTGATGCGATCGTCCACGATCTTAACATAGAGCGTATTCCACGTCCCCGGAGCGTTGTCGGCAACGGTTCGGGCGGCCTTGCCGTCCGCGAGCCCCGTCCCGGCGGCACCGCCCAGGCGGATCAGCGGCATCGAGCGCACGGCCATGCCGGCCTCGCCCTCGGAACGCCATTCGATCCAGAGTTCGAAATTCTCGTATTCCTTTTCAGTCCCGATCGTCGCGGGAGCCTTGGCGGCAAATTCGAGCAGGCCGTTCGCAGCGCCCCAATTGGCAGCCACCGCCTCGCCGGCGGCTTTGCGGAGCTTCGCCACCTGACGGGCGGGCAGCCTCTTCGCCTCGGCAGGATTCACGGCCACGGCCGTCCATCCCGCGAGCCCGTCGGTGGGCAGCACGGCGAATCCGTCCGCCGGGATCTTACCGAGCAGACCCGTGATCTCATCCACGGCATACCCGGCGTCGGCGTCGGATTTGGCGAGTTCTTTATAGACCTCGTGCGCCCGCTCCAAAGCCTTGCGGACAGCTTCGCCGCCGGGCATCGGGTTGCACTTGGCAACGATGGTCTTCACGGCCGCGGCGGCCGGGGCGGCGGTCTGCGCATCGTCGAGGTATTCGGCGGCCAGCATCAGTGCCGGGAGGGCGTATACGCCCGAAAGGTAGCCGAGCAATTTGGCCTGCACGGCGGCCGAAGGCCTGAGTGCGAGAGCCTGTCTGTAAAGCTGGTAGCGGCGGATCGGGGTCACGGCGGCCTGCGAAGCCAGGTCGGCATAGCGCATCAGGGCGCGGTCGGTGAGCATCGGATTTTCGGCAGCGATCCCGTAAAGGATATCGGTCATGGCAGGATTTTCGACCGTCAGCAGGGCGGCGAAAGCCGCGTCGCGGTTCCCGGAGCGGAACCCGTCGAGCAGGCTGGCGACAGCCTCCTGCGTGCCGCTCTGCGCCAGCACGGGATAGTAACGCGCAGGGGTTTCCGAGGCCTTCATATAACCTGCGACGGCGCCATACCGCCTGTCGGCGGGGAGTTGCCCCGAGGTGCGGATCAGCGCCGACTGGATCGCGGCCGTGTGGGCCTCATCGGAAGCGTCGAGCAATGCGGAGAGCCGATCCATGTGCTGCGGCTGGGCGACGAAGGGAAGCGCCCCGTAAGCGGCGGCACGAACCTCCGCGTCGGAGGAGCCGAGCAGTGCGAACACCCGGTCTGCGGCCGCGGACATGCGGCGCGCAGCGGCCAGCTTGAGCGCAGGAACGAGTGCCGCGGCATCATCCTGCGCAAGCAGCCGCCCCACTTCGGGGTTGATCTGTCCGTTGAATGCAAGGAGGGCTTTCATCGCGGCACCGGCATGGGGGCCTTCGAGCGCCCCGGCCAACGCCCGTAGCGCCTTTTCGCCGCCGATACGGCCCGAGGCGGCAATTGCGGCCTCGGCCACGCAGCCGTCGGGCGACGCTACGGCGGCCGTAATCACATCGGCGCCGCCCTCCCCGAGCCATCCGATAACGGCGGCCTGCGCGGCGGCATCGTAGCGCGGCATGCCGGCTGCAACCTGTGCGAAAAGTTTGTCGTCGCCTTTGCCGAGCGATTGCAGGGCGGCGAAGCGGTACTCCGCAGGGCCCTCCTCGAGGGCTTTGAGCACATAGGGCATCGCCTTCTGCACACCGAGGGCATCGGCCAGGATCGCGAGCGCACCGCCGCGGATGTACTGGAGGTCGCATTTGAGCAATCCCTTGGCGGCCTTTACGGCCCGGGCGTCGCCTGCGGCGGCGAGCCTTGCGAGCAGGCGCAGGTAAGCGCCGGCGTCATCCCATGCGTAGCCGGTCTTGGCTGCGGCAGCGGCCAGCGGCTTGAGCGAGGCCTGCGAACCGCAGGCGGCCAGTGCGTTATAGATCTGCTCCGCGGTCTGCGCATCGGCACCTTCGAGCCATGTCAGGAGAAACGGTTCGGCAGCGGCAAGCCGCTTTTCAGCGAAAGCATAGGCGAGCGCTTGTTTGCGGGCAGCGGTAAGGTCGTCCTTGCCGGCCTCGGCGAGCAGCAGTGCTTCCGTACCCGGGGTCGAGACCAGCGCCCGGAGGGCATAGCCGGCCAGGTAGGGGTCGTCCAGATAACGGGCCATGGCGGCGGCATCGGCGGCCGTCGAACAGAATTGCAGCTGCGAGAAAAGGAAAGCCCGGTTGGCGTCGTCGCCGCAACGGTCGATAGCTGCCAGCAGGCCCTTGCGGACATCGTCACGCAGCGCTTCGTGCGCCGGGTCGGTCACATAGGCCACCACGCCGTTAAGGGCGTATTCGAACGTGGCGTTCTTGCCCTTGTCGGCAGGGACGAGCATGGCGGCGATCATCTCGACACCCTTGCTTCCGGTGGCGGCCAGTTCGCCCATCACCTGGTTGAAAACCTTGGCATCGGCTGCGGGAAGCTGTGCGAGTCCGTCGGCGACGATGGTTTCCGTCGTGCGCTGGCGGGCATCCGATTGCTGGGCGGCGGCTCCTGCGGGCAGCAGGGCGGCCAATGCTCCCAGCATAAAAAGTCGTATGATTATCTTTTTCATGGTAACTGGTGCTTAAATATGCCACGGGCCGCGCATCGGCTGGTCGATCAGTCGGTTGGCGGCATCGTCGCCGATGAAGAGTTGTTTGTCGGGGTCGAAATGCAACGTTCGGTTCAAACGCAGGGCGCAGGCACCCAGATTCACGAGCGTCGAGCTGCGGTGACCGATCTGTTCGTCGAGCGCAAACCTGCTCCGCGTGCGGACGCATTCCAAAAAGTCGGTGTTCTGCGGCGCAGGGTCGGGCATCTCGGCCAGTTTCTCCATGATGTCGGGGATCGTGCAGCGGAACCCTTTATAGACCTTGCCCAGCGGGCCTTCGATATAAGGCGTGTCGCCGCCGCTTTCGAAGCCTTCGCCTTCGAGGACGATCTGGCAGCCGTCATCGTAGGTATAGACGATCTTACGCCAGATACCCACGGCGTCGGGGTGCTGCTCGGGGGCGTCGACCTCGACCTTCACGGGCGAAGTTTCGTCCTTGCCCAGCAGGTACTGCACGGGATCCATGTAGTGTTGCCCCATGTCCGTCAGGCCGCCGCCGTCGTAGTCCCAGTAACCGCGGAAAGTCTGGTGCACACGGTGTTCGTTGTAAGGCTTGTAGGGGGCCGGGCCGAGCCACATGTCGTAGTCGAGATTCGACGGAACCCTCTGCGGGACGAGGTTCTCCTTGCCCACCCAGAAGAATTTCCAGGTGAAGCCGGTGGTGCCCGAGATGGTCACCTTGAGCGGCCATCCCAGCAGGCCGCTGTCGATCAGCTTCTTGAGCGGCTCGACGGTGGTGCCCAGGCCATAGAAGGTATCCGTGAAACGGAACCACGTATTGAGGCGGAAGATGCGGTTGTTGCGCTTGACGGCCTCCACGACGCGCTTGCCCTCGCCGATGGTACGGGTCATCGGTTTCTCGCACCAGATGTCCTTGCCGGCCTTGGCGGCCTCAACGGCCATGATGCCGTGCCAGTGCGGGGGCGTGGCGATATGGACGATGTCGACATTGGGGTCGGCGATCAGGCGGCGGAAATCGCGATAGGACTGCAACGTCTCGTTGAAACGCTTTTTGCCCAGGTCGAGCGCGCTTTGGAGATGCTTGCTGTCGACGTCGCAGACCGCCACCAGACGGCACTCCTTGGTGCTGGTGAAATGGTAGCTGCTCTTGCCGATGCCGCCGACGCCGATGATGCCTTTGGTGAGCTGGTCGCTCGGCGCCACGTGTTTCGGGCCGCCGAGCACATGGCGCGGGACGACCGTCAGCAGTGCCATGCCGCTCAGTGTTTTCAGAAAATTCCTGCGGGTACTCATATCGTGTTCAGGTTAGTGGTAATTATAAGGTTGTCAGACGGAAATTGCGCCAGAGCACCTTGATCCCGCCGCCGTCGTGGATCTGCAGGGCGATGCGCCCCTGTGCGGCGCCGATCCTGGCATCGGTGATGTCGACCATCTCTTCGCCGTTGAGCCACGTCTGCACGCGGTCGCCCTGGACTTTCAGGCGCAGCGTATTCCACTCGCCCTCCCGCAGGATGTCCTCCTTCTCGTCGGGGATCTGAACCAGCCAGCCGCGGCCGTAGGACTCGTAGATACCGGCCGTATCGAAGCCCTTGGGGGCCACTTCGCACTGCCAGCCGTGGACTTTCACGGGAGGCTCGACGAACGAGCGGAAAAAGACGCCCGAGTTACCGTTGGCCAGCTGCTTGAATTCGAGCGTCAGGTCGAAATCGTTATAATATTCGCGCGTGGCGAGGTAGCCGTACTCCTTGTCGGGGCCGCTCTCGCAAACCATGTTGCCGTCCTTGTCGACATACCACTTCTCCGTGCCGTAGGCCTCCCAGCCCGTCAGGTCTTTGCCGTTGAACAGCTCGACCTCGCGGCCGGCCTTGCGGGGCAGCTCCTTGATCTTCAGGTTGCGGAACGAAGCGGGCGAACCGTGATCCTGCAGGCAGATCACACCGCGGCGCGCAAGGCCGTATTCGGGTGCGGTCTCCCATTTGCCGCTGTGCTTGCGGGCGAACCAGTCGTCCGTCCAGGCTTCGAATTCGAGGATCTTGTGGCCGTTGAGCCAGTGCTCGACATGGCCGTTGTCGAAGACGATGCGCGACGAGTTCCACTCGCCCTGCGGGTTGACGAACAGCGAATCGGGATCGGGCAGGTGCATGGCGTAGTCCACGCCCAGTTTCTGCCACTCTTCGAGTTTGTTGGGGGCATTGACTTCTTCCCAGCCCTCGTTGTCGATCAGCTGGTATTCGGGGCCGGTTACGTAGGGTACCTTGAAATAGGGGTCTTCGACCACGTGGTAGATCATACCGCTGTTCCCTCCGTGGGAGAGTTTCCAGTCCCAGTCGAGGATGAAGTTTTCGTACTGTTTCTTCGTAACGATGTAGCCTGCCAGGTCGCTGCCGTCACCCTTGGCCTGGATGCAGCCGTCGACGACATGCCACGGCATGGTCAGCTCTTCGCCGTTGTAGTCCTTCCACTGGTCGAGCGTCTTGCCGTCGAACAACAGCTGCCAGCCGTCGGCAATCTCCTCTTTGGTCAGCACATTCTGTTGTGGCGCACATGCAGCGGCAGCGCAGAGCACGAGTCCCAGCCCGCACGCTTGCGCGAGCTTTCTGCGAAAATAAGTTTTAGTCAGCATAATTTATGATTGGTTAAATGGTTCCGTGGCCGGGGTTAGGACAAAAATACCTATTATTTATGATTATTCCAGCGCACGTATAGAACTATATAGAGGTTTGACAATCTATATAGCATTACATATCAGGGTTTTAAAAACCGAATCCACACCCCGGATTATATAGACTATCCGAAAGATCAGAGACCGATCCGCGACACCTGCTGCTCGAAATTGTCCCGATCCAGCGCCGCATTGCGGAGTTTGGTGCGGTAGGTATAGACCGTCGCCGAGGCACAGTTGAGCAGCGAAGCGATGTGTCCGCTGTCGGTAATCCCGAGCCGGATGGCCGCCAGAATCCGCAGCTCGGTGGTCAGCGATGCGTCGGCGCGGGGCGCAAAATGCGACTCGGGCTGCAGGAGGGCATTGACCTGTTCGATGAATTGCGGGAAGATGTCGAGGAACGAGGAATCGAACGACTGGTAGAACTTCGCATATTCGCCGCTGACGGCCTGCGAGGTGTTCAGCCAGCGCACCAGTTCGTCGACGCCCTTGTTGCGGGCGACGCGGCAGACCTCGCGGCGGAAAGTGTCAATCTGCTTGATGTAATGGACGGAAAGGTCGATATAGTGGCAGACGTAACGGTCTTTGATCCGGTTGGAGTCGACCAGCGCGCCGTTGATCTCGCGGATATGGTCGTTCTTGGCCTGCATCTCGTCGTTCTTCGCCTGTAACTGGGCGCTCATGTCAATCAGCTGCCGGTGGTTGCCGCGCAGGCGGCGGTGCTGCCACAGCACGTACCAGAGGATACCGATGAGGACGACCAGGAAGACACCGGCCAACCAGATCGTCGTGGTCATCATGGCCTGCCTTTGGGCGATGTTCGAGGAGATGGCCTCGCTGATCTTGACGGCCGCGGAAGAGGAGACCGGTATGCGCACCATCGACCGGCAGTGCATGGCGTCATCGGACGCGCTGCCCATATAGGCTGCCGCACGGTCGTAATCCTTGCGGTCGAACAGCAGCAGCGCAAGGTCGTACAGCGAGGCATAGGAACGGGTGCCGGCACGCAGGTCGGCGACGGACGATTCGGCCAGGTAATAAAGCCGCAGGTCGTCGTCGCCCCACGCCCGCGCGATGCCTGCGAGGCCGTAATAGAGAAGCGCCAGCTCCTGGTAGTCGGGATTCCGGGCCGTATAGGGCTCGAGTAACTGTACGGCCTCAGCGAAGCGGCCGCTGTCGCGCAGAGCGGCAGCGGCGATCCGCGCCTGCGTCCACTCCGACTGCCCGGGCACGGATATGTGCCTGACTCGCACCACCGTATCGCGCCATGCCGACCGCACGGCTCCGTCCTCGGCTTCGGCCGCACGCCGGGCGGCGATCGAGGAGTAGCGCGAATGCCATGCGGCATACTCCGCAGAGGACATGCCGGCCGTATCTATCCTGCGGAAAAGTTCTTCGGCAAGCCCCAGCTGCCCGCGGCCCAGCCAGACGTCGATGTCGGCAAGCAGGGCGATGCGGCGGATATCCTCCGACCCGGCAGAGGCGGCCAGCCGGTAAAGGCGGTCGACGTAATAAGCCGCCGAATCCAGCTGGTAGGTCACGTAATTCTGCGACACGGCGAACAGGCGCCACGCCCGGTCGCCGGCGTTGCGGGCACGCGCCACCTCCCGGCGCAGGCTGTCGTTCTGCGCCTGCCGCCACTGCTGGTAACGATCCTTGCGGGAAAGTTCCGCATCCAGCCGTTCCAGCGCCGCTTCGGTCTGAAGCGAGTATTTTGGGTGCCGCGTACATCCTGCGAGGGAAATGCACGCCAGAAGCACCCACAGGAAGCCGGATCGGGCGGGAAGGGTTCGCAGCATCATGGTTTCGGGTTTTGTGTCAGACAAAAATAAGACAAAAGCCGTTCAATACAAACTTTCCGGGCATAATTCGTCCGCCCTGTCGTCGGAAACCGTCCCGGCAGGACAAACCGAATGCCGCGAAAATTACGGCCAAATGCCTCACGCCATGTTGAAAAACACCGCGCAAGCGGAAAAATATCGAGCAAAACCGTTAACTTCGCAGCAAACGCAAACGACAATGAATACCGAAGCAAACCGAAAGACAGAGTGGGTCGTCGGGATCGGCGAAGCACTCTGGGACATACTGCCCGAAGGGCGGAAGATCGGCGGCGCTCCCGCGAACTTCGCCTACCACATGTCGCAGTTCGGGCTGCGCAGCTGCGCGGTCAGCGCCGTCGGCGACGACGAGGCGGGACGCGAACTCCGCAACCAGCTCCGCGAAAAAGGGGTGGGACATATGCTGGAAACGGTGCCGTTCCCGACCGGGACGGTCGAAGTCACGCTCGACGGGGCGGGCATCCCCAGCTACGAGATCCGGCAGGGCGTAGCCTGGGACAACATACCGTTCACCCCGCAGATCGAGGAGCTCGCCCGGCACACCCGTGCAGCCTGCTTCGGGTCGCTGGCACAGCGCAGCCCCGTATCGCACCGCACGATCGGGCGTTTCCTGGAAACGATGCCCGACGGCGAGGGACAATACAAGGTCTTCGACATCAACCTGCGGCAGCACTTCTACACGCAGCAGGTGGTCGAAGAGTCGCTGCGGAAGTGCAACATCTTGAAGATAAACGACGAAGAACTGGCCGTGGTCGGCAGCATGTTCGGCTTGGAGGGGATGCAGCCCGGGGAGCAGTGCCGCACGCTGCTCGACAGGTACGGGTTGCGGATCGTGATCCTCACCTGCGGCGCCGCCGGGAGTTCGGTATTCGCCCCCGACACCCGGTCATATATCCCCACGCCGCGCGTCGAAGTAGCCGACACGGTCGGTGCAGGGGACTCGTTCACGGCATCGTTCCTGGCCGCCCTGCTCTCGGGGCTCGGCATCGGGGAAGCACACAGGCTGGCCGTGGATGTCGCGGCCCACGTCTGCTCGCAGCACGGCGCCATGCCCCGGCTGCCGGAACGGTTTACCGCTCGGCTGCGCAATGACGGCCCCGCCATACGATAGGGACGACCGGGACGCACGGAATGGGCATCCCGCCCCGGATCGCCGCTCCCCTATCCGGCATAGCTGTGCATGCCGCCCAACAGGAAATTGACCCCGAAATAGGTGACCAGCACCGAGAGGAACGCCGCGATGCAGAACCAATGGAAGAACAACGGCCGGCGGAACCACGGCAGGGATCCGGCATGCAGGGGCAGCGCATAAACCAGCAGCGTAACGAGCGCCCACACCTCCTTGGGATCCCAGCCCCAATAGCGTCCCCACGACACATTGGCCCAGACGGCGCCGACGAAGATACCGGCGGCGAGGCAGAAGACGGCCGGATAGAGCATCAGCCGGCTGACGGCCTGCAGCTGCGCGGCCGCCCCGCGGGCGCGGCGGTGCAGGACGACCCCTGCCACGCCGCCGAACATAACGAACGCCAGCAACGCATAGGCCACCATGACCAGCATCACATGGATGCAGAGCAGCGGCGAGTCGAGAACCGGCATCAGCTGCGTGATCTGAGGGTTCGACTCCCCCATCATCGAAACTATCAGCGACAGCCCGGCGATCAGGTAACCGAAAGGCAGCAGGAACAGGAAGCGGCGGGCGAAGAGCAGCGTGAGCAGCAGCGTACACCATGCCATGAAGCGCATCGTTTCATAGCCGTTCGAAACAGGCCAGTGGCCGCTGACATAGCCCCGCAGCGCCAGCATCAGCGTAAGATACAGTCCTCCGGCGGCAACGCCCGCAAGGAGCCAGCCCCGGGTTTTCGCCCCGAAAGCCCGCCCGCGCACCATCCGGCGGCAGGCATCGAGGAATCCTCCGATCCCGGTCAGGATGAATGCCGCGGCGAGCGGCAGCGACCAATCGAGCCGGTTATAAAGTTTTTCGGCACGGAAACGCAGCCCGGAAGGCATATGCGCCCCGCCCTCCTTCTGCTGGTAGCTGCGGATCTTGCGCAACACCCCTGCGACCCCCGCCCAATCCCGTTTTACGACCAGTTCGCTGACGTAGTTCATCGCCCGGCCGATAAAGAGCGCCTGCCCGTGAGGCAGCTCCCGCGGCAGGCCGTCGACCTGCGACGCCCAGCGCAGCAGGCTGTCCGAAGGGTCGGTATAGGGAAAAATCCGCAGCATACTGCCCGTGCAGACCATCCCGATGATGTTGAATTTCTCATCGGCCTCGCCCGCCGGACGCCCGGCAGCCCCTTCGAGCCGGTATTCGTTGACCCGGTTGCGGAAATCCGACAGCCGCGCATAACGCCCGCCGACCTCCAGCAGGCGGCGTGCCCCGGCACTCCTGATGCGGATCATCGGTTCGCGTTTCCAGTCGTCGTAATAGAACAGCCAGCCGGAAAGCACCTGCTCGGGCGTAAGTCCCCGGTAGCGGCTCTTCCCGCAGAGTTTCACCGTAAAATCCTTAGCCAGGGTCTGCAACGGACAGATACGGTCGTTGTAGTAGACATACAGGTCGCCCAATTCCGCGGCGACCTCGCGCGGAAGCGTCTGCGGCAAGGTGTCAGCCGCCCGGGCACCCTGTACGGCCGCCGTACAGAGGACAAGACACAGCGCCGCCTTGCGGAGCGCAGGGCTGCGCAGCAACCGCCTGAAACCCCCGCGCCTGTCGCACAGGAACGCCAGCATGGAAACGAGCAGCAGCCCGTACCCGGCATAGGTGATGCCGATGCCCCACGGATCATACGAAACGGAAAGGGTCGTACCCCGTCCGTCCTCGTCATAGGCGGACTGGTAGAACCGATAATTCCGGAAAACCAGGATGCGGTTCATGCCGACTTCACCGTGCAGCGACCCGTCGTCGGCCGTCAGGGTGAGAAGGCTGACGAAATCCATCGGCGCACGGGTGCCGGCATAATACTCGATGCGGAAATCGTCCAGCCGGGCCCGGAAGGGCAGTATTTGCTCCGAACCGTCACGGCCGGCGAATGCGGTCGCCCCGGGATCGCCCGTGCGCAGGTGCAACGTCCCCTGCCGGCCGAAGAGCCATGTCACGGAAGCCCCCGCGAGGATGACCGCGAAAGAGAGGTGCAGCAACAGGACGGCGGGCCTCCGCCACAATTTCCGGCGGAACAGGCAGGCCAGCGCCGCGAGGGTGAGGGCACCCCAAAGCGCGGCGAACCAGCCCGCGCCGTAGATATGCGCAGCGGCGAAATCCGTACCGTATATCTTTTCAAGTACCGTGGCCGTAACGAGCACCGCCATCACGGCTCCGAGCAGCCCGAAGGCAAGGCGTTTCAACAGTTTCAACAGTTTCATCCGTTCGTTCGTGTGTGAATGCATCGTCCGGACACGGCAAAGGCCGATGCACGGGGCACCGGCGCTTCGCACATATCCGGGAAGGGTTAGATGGATTCGATGAATTCGACCACCGCGTCGCGGTCGTCCTTGCTCAGCGTGCGGAACTTCTCGACCGACCAGCGGGCGTCGCTCTGCGCCGCGCCATGCCACATGATAGCCTCGATGACCGTCCGCGCACGGCAATCGTGCAGGCGGTCGCTGGCGCCCGTGCACTTCTCGCTCAGGCCACGGCCCCAGAGCGGCGTCGTACGGCACCAGCCCGTGCGGATGTCGTTCACCATGAAGAGCCGGTGCTGCACCATGTCGGAGTAGGGCCAGATCTTCTGGTTAGGATAACGCGGCAGGCGGCTGTCGCCGTCGGCAAAGAAACCGTTGGGGTCGGTAAAGACATCGTCGCCCGTCGTCCAGGTCGGACGGTGGCAGGTGGCACAGCCGATCTCGGTGAA
>ERZ791626.1340-NODE-1340-length-18572-cov-4.397257_pt1 | contig 18572 bp, 19 predicted proteins | sample MGYA00510266_ERZ791626 | MGnify/ENA primary metagenome ERZ791626 (study PRJEB30046, sample SAMN00715208) | human gut metagenome | study: EMG produced TPA metagenomics assembly of the A metagenome-wide association study of gut microbiota in type 2...
TGCGGGGGCGTGTAGAGGAAAAGCTGCGCGGGTCTCCGGCGGAACTGGATCCGCCTGGCCATTTATCCGATGACCAGAAAGATATATTCTGCTTTATTGTTAACGAACTGCGGGAGAGCGAGATACTCGGTAGCTTGGATGTGTATGTGCTGGAAAGCACGGCTGTGGCTATATCCCGCGTTCGGCAGATCAATGCCATGATCAACGGCAATGACAAACTGCTTATGGAGGCCTCCTTGCAGAGCACCAGGGCAAAATATCAGGCCGATATGTGGAGAGGCTGTAGCGAGCTGTGTCTTTCGCCGCAAGCCAGGGCAAAAATAGGGTCATTGGCGGCACAATCCATCAAGCAGAAGGAAGATCCGCTTATGAAAGCAGTGAACGCGGATGACGATTAAGGAAACCAGAGCTTATAAGTATGCCAAATGGTGCTGTAGGCAGTCTAACAAAAAGGTTGGAAAATATGTTAAGTTGCAGGCAAAGGCATGGCTGAAAATTGCGGATGGCAAACATAATACGGCTTATGTAAGCGAGAAATCAGTCAATAAAATCGGCAACCTGTTGAAACTGATTGTTCACCCGGATTTGATGTGCCCAATGTATGACGGCATTGAGGATTACGCCTGGTTTCTGATAGTCGCCGTGTTTTGTACCAGGAGGCGAGAGGATAACCGGCGGTTTTATACAACTGCGTTGCTGGAGATATGCCGGAAGAATTTCAAAACATTCAATTCAGCCGTGATATTTATCATCGGTATGCTTACAGAGCCGCGCTTTTCGCGATTCTTTTCGGTGGCGCCAGATTACAAACTTTCATCGGAGTTGAGGCTTGCCGTGCGGAAGATCATCAAGGTTAGCCCGCTTCTAGCTGATAGGTTCAAGATCAACCGTGACATGATTACATGCCTGCTGAACGATATTGAATATATGCCGCTGGCATACTCAAACGACGGTATGGACGGCAGGCTGGCCAATATCTTTTTGGCGGATGAGGCTGGTGCTTTGGATAGCTATCCGGTAGAGGCTATGCGATCATCGCAGATTACTATCCGTAACAAGCTCGGCATTATAATTTCCACACAGTATCCAAACGACAATAACGTGATGATCGATGAGGTGGATATTGCAAAAAAGATTTTGGATGGGCTTCTGCCGGAAAAGGAAGATGTTTTTGCCCTCCTCTACGAGCCGGATGATGAAATTACAAAAGAGTGGGAAACCAATGATTTTGTGATTTATCAATCGAATCCAGTCTCTGTAAATAATCCGGAGATTTTCAAATCGATAAAAGACCTCAGAACAATGGCAATCCTCTACGAAAACAAGCGAGAAAATTTCCTTTGTAAACATTGCAATATCATGTATAAGGGTTTGGGCGTTGAAGGGTTTGTTGATATTCAAAAGGTGCAGAAGTGCAAACGCCAGGAAGACGATGCATGGTGGGCTGGTCGAAGGGTGTGGCTGGGTCTGGACTTGTCGCAAACAGATGATAATACAGCCGTAGCTATGGTGACTGAGGAAGACGGCGTATTTTATGCAAAAGTGTGGGGATTTGTCCCAAGAGACCGGATAGGTTTTAAAACCAATAAAGAAAACGTCGATTATGCCAAACTGATAAAATCCGGCTGTTGTTTTTCTTGCGGCGATGAAGTGATCGACTATGGAGCTGTTGAAAACTTTATTTTTGCGCTTGAGATTGAATATGAAGTTGAAATCATGCAGTGCGGTTATGACCGATATAATGCAATTTCTACCGTGCAAAAGCTAGAGTCACAAGAAATTGAATGTGTAGAAATAAAGCAGCATTCATCCGTACTGCATATGCCGACAAAGCTACTGAAAGAAAGCATTTTAAGCGGACATTTCTGTTATGACGAAAATCGGCTGCTAGAGATCAATTTCCAGAACGCTCGTTGCACAGAGGACACTAACCTGAACAAATATGTCAATAAAAAGAAATCTGCTGGTAAGGTGGATATGGTTGTGGCGCTTATCAACGCCTTGTATCTTTGCCAGCAGGAGGTTTTGTACGGACATATGGATTTTGTTGTACAGACAACATAGGAGTTGATTGTATGGGATTGTTTAGACGCGGCGAAAACCGGGCCGGATCGGGGGAAGTGCAATATGAGGACGCGCTTTTAAAATCCATCCTTGGGGGTGGCGGGGTAACCAAGGATATGGCAATGCAAATACCGACGGTGAGCGGCGGGATTGATCTAATTGCCAACATCGTTGCCGGTACGCCGATCAAATTGTATCGGGAGTGGGATGGGCGTGCAGAAGAAGTGAAGAGTGACCCGAGGATCCGACTGCTGAACGATGAAACCGGCGATACTCTGAACGCAAACGAGTTTTGGAAAGCGATTGTCCGGGATTACTATGTTGGAAAAGGCGGTTATGCTTATATCCACAAATCAAAAGGCGAATTTAAGAGCTTACATTATGTGGATGAAGCGCAAATTTCCATACAGAAAAATATAGATCCAATTTTTAAGGATTTCGACATATTGGTTTTTGGACAAAGCTACCGACCGTTTGAATTTTTAAAAATCCTCCGCAACACCAAAGACGGCGCTACCGGAACACCAATTACCGAAGAAAGCGCAAGGTTGATTGATGTTGCATACCAGACGCTTTGCTTTGAGAGATCACTGGTTAAAAAAGGCGGGAACAGGAAAGGTTTTTTAAAATCCAAGAGTAGATTAACCAAAGAGGCGCTAGAAGAACTAAAAGTTGCGTTTTCGAATTTGTACGACAATAACAGCGACAACGTTCCGGTGCTTAACAACGGTCTTGAGTTTCAGGAAAGCGGGAGCACATCAACGGAAATGCAGCTTAACGAGAACAAGGCTGCCAACGCGGAGGAATTTGCAAAAATATTTCACATTTCAACCGGTGTAATGTCGGGGAAAGCGTCCGAAAACGATATTTCCAGTCTGGCGAAACTGGCCGCCATCCCATTGATGACGACAATTCAATGCGCTCTTAACAAGGACTTTCTCTTAGAAAAGGAGAAGGGCCTTTTTTATTGGGCGTTTGACACCAAAGAGTTGTTAAAAGGCGATATGAAGGAGCGATTTGAGGCCTATAAAACCGCCCTCGAATCAAATTTCATGCAAATCGATGAAGTGAGGTTTGCGGAAGACATGGAACCGCTTGGGTTATCCTGGATCCGGCTGGGGTTGCAGGATGTCCTTTATGACCCGAAAACCAAAACCATCTATACGCCAAACACCAACCAGACCAGCGTCATGGGTAAAGAATCGGCTAATAATTTATTGCAGCCAGACAAAAGCGATAGTATAATAGAGCCGCGAGCCAATCCGAACCACGATCCTAAAAATGGGAGATTCACTTCGAAAAGTGCAGGCGTTGGAGTAAGCAAGACCAAATACGCACCGTCACCGCAGCGAAACAAATCCGGTATTCAGTTAAAGCCGAAAACTTACGCAAAACTGTGCGGTACATTCAGAACAAAATATCCAGAAGCAACGCCGGAGGATGGGCCAAAGCCTTTTAGCGACGGACAATTCTATTACTCAGCAACAGCCGCTGATAATGGCGGATTGATTGTGCATAGTAAGGTCAAAATAAAGGGAGGCAGGAGAAGATGAAGCCGGACAGTAAAACACAAGAGCAAGAGTCGGAATTCATTCAACTTGTTCGCGAACGGTATGATCCAGGCGGTGAAATGAGTTATGAAGACGAACATACCCTTTTGTTTCTCCTAAATGCCCCCGAACAGTACGAAGTGGAACCGGAAATGCTGAAATATGCAAAGGAACATCCGAAAATATCCGCCAGGGAACTTATGCTTTATTTCCACTCCATTGTCCCGGACAGCCTTCCTCCGTGCGCTTCTGAGTGGGATGACGACGAATAATTCAACATAATGATTCAGGACGATGCAGAATGGCACCGTCCTTTTTCATACCATTTTTATATGAAAGGGGGTGAGGGTGATGAACATAGAAATACGGGCAGACGGGGCACATATTTCTGGTTACGTCAATGTTGTGGAAAGAAAAAGCCGACCGGTGATTACGCCTCACGGTAAGGTTGTAGAGGAGATAGAACCTAGGGCGTTTGAACAGGCGATAAACCGTGCGGGGAATATCACTGTGACGGTCGATCATGACAACAACCACGTGTATGCCAGTACAGACGAAGGAACGCTTAAATTGTACGAAGATAATATCGGGCTACACGCGGACGTGTTGATTACAGACGCAACCCTAATCGAACTTGCAAAGAAGGGGAAAATCAAGGGCTGGTCATTTGGTATGTACAACGTACAAGACGAAGTGGAGGCGAGAGCGGGAGATCTTCCACTCCGGCGTATCAAGTCCCTTGATTTGGATCATGTAACGTTGGTTGTCAATAAAAATCCGGTATACTCCGCCACATCCATTGAGATACGGGCGGATAACGAAGTGGATATAGAAACAAGGACAATTGCAGATATCCCGCAAATCACGGAGATCGAGTCTGAAAAGCTCGATACTCCGTTTTTTGATAATTCGGCGTTTCGCAACCGGGTAGAAGCTATTAAAAAATGAATTTGGAGGAAGAAAAATGAACAATCTGAAAGCGATTATGGAAAAGCGGGACGAGCTCCAGCAAAAAATGGACAGTCTTGTGAGCAAGGCGGATCAGGAAACCAGGGCCATGACCGATGAAGAGGTGGCGGAATTTGACGCTGCCGAAAAGGAAATCAGGGCGATTGATGAAACGATTGCCAGAGACGAACGCGCCCGCAGCGCGGAGAAAAAAACCGTTCCAACTGCGATGGAGGAAAGAGCAGCCGCAGAAGAAAGAGAGTTTGCGGATTACGTGATGGGGAAGATTACCGAAATGCGTGCCGGTGAGCAAAACATGACGATGAGCAACAACGGCGCGATCATTCCTACCACTATTGCCAATCGTATTATCAAGGCCGTAAAAGATCGTTGCCCGATCCTGGCCCGCGCCACCATCTACAATGTTAAAGGCACTTTGAAAGTACCGGTATGGGGAAAGGCGAACACTACTCACGATATCGCGGTAGGCTACCAGACGGAATTCACTGAGATTACCGCCGATTCCGGTAAATTCACGTCTGTTGATCTCGGCGGCTATCTGGCCGGCGCTCTTACCTTGATTGGAAAGAGTGTGGAGAATAACGGTTCTTTCTCCGTTGTCGACTTTATCGTCAATCAGATGGCGGAAGAAATTGCGTTCTGGATTGAGGGTCAGCTTCTGATCGGCACCGGTTCCAATGCGGCGCAGGGCGCTACTAACACCACCACCGTTTTGACCGCAGCTTCCTCAACAGCGATTACGGCCGACGAACTGATTGATCTCCAGGCCAAAATCAAGCAGGCGTATCAGGTTAACGCTTGCTGGATCATGAATCCGGGAACATTTACGGCCATCAAAAAGCTGAAGGATGGCAACAACCGGTATCTCCTTCAGGATGATGTAACTGGCGAGTTCCCTTTCCGGCTGCTTGGCAAGCCCGTTTTCCTCTCCGACAATATGCCTGCCATTGCCGCTGGGGCGAAAGCGGTGCTTTATGGAGATTGCTCTGGCCTGTCGGTCAATTTCCGTGAGAACATTTCCATCCAGGTTCTTAATGAAAAGTACGCAACCCAGCACGCCATCGGCGTGGTCTCCTGGTTTGAATTTGACGCTAAGGTCACGGACAACCAGAAACTGGCGGTTTTGGCGATGAAGGCCGGTTCCTAATTGCATAGGGGCGGCTGAAATATGCCGCCCCGCTCATTTTGAACTGGTCGGATTTGAAATCCGGACAGTGATACAATTATTTCGTGAAAGGGTGTGAGGCGTTGAAAATAAGCGAAGTTACGGTTGATATTATCAAGCAATATGGCGTGATCGATAACGAAGATGACGACAATTTGATCGAAACCGTATTCATGCCGTCCGCAAAAGCGCACATAGCCGATTATACGGGGCTTAACATCGAGGGAATCGATCAGAAAGAAAGCCTGACGATGGCTTATATCGCCTTATGCGTCTTTCTTTATGACAATCGGTCCATGAATATTATCAACGACAAACAGAACGCGGTTATTCAAAGTTTTTTGGATTCCCACTGCGTGAATCTGGTTTGAGGTGATGGCATGGATGTGCTGAACATAAACCCAGGCGACCTGAGAACAAAGATCAGAATACAAAAAAGAGAGGCTTCCAGGCGACCTGGGGAAATCTCCAGCCAAATCGAGTGGATTGACATCGGGAACACATCCGGCGCTGATCTGCCAAGATACAAGCGTTGCCAATGGATTGGGGCGCATGGAGACGAGACGTTTTCGGACGACGCTTTGCAGGGGACGCACTTTGCCACCATTCGGTTACGGTATGATCCTAGGATTAACGAAACTTGCCGGGTGCTGCTGGGCGGTGACGCATGGGAAATTACCAGTCTGGATGATGTGCGTCAACTACACCGCTGGATGGAAATCAAACTAAAGCGAAAGGCGGCGGGCTAATGCGGGATATACGGGAAATTGTACAGTCTGCTTTAGATTCAGCCTTTTACGGAAAAGTGGATGTAACGCCCGAAGAACTGATTTCAGACGAGCTGCCAGATGAATACATTACATACGCTGTAGTTTCGGGCGGGTATACCCATTATGTGAATAATCGGCCGATCCGAAAAATGGAATACGTGGATGTCAAGTGGAGAGGGCTGGACATTACCATAAAAAGTAATCGAATGGAAGAAATCGAACGCGTTATGAGGAAAGCGGGATTTATACCGCAGGATTTGTCATCCGATCTATACCGAGATGAAACCGCCCGGTATTTTGGGGCAACCCAGGAATTTGCGTTAAGCCGAGAGGTATCGTATGCAAATTGATATCTCAAAATTTTCGGAAACGGTTATGGGAGACATAGAGGAAATTGCACGGGCGGAAATAGCAAAAGTTGAAGATGTCCTTGAAGTCATGGCAAATGAAACATGCACTCAGATTAAAGCGGATAGCCCGGCTGGCGGAAAATACCGAGACGGATGGACGATCCGAAAAGAAAATCAATACGGAACCCGATATGTGATTGTTTATAACCAGAAAGAGCCAAGCCTGACGCACATATTTGAGGACGGTACAACTGATCGGTATACAAAATACGGGTATTATAGGGGACGAATTACGGCAAAGCCGCATATACGTCCGGCGTTTTATCGTGCTGTCGAACGACACAAAAAAGAATTAGGAGGATGAAACAATGGCAAACAAACAAGGGGCTGGTTTCCACGGCGTTGACTCGCTGAAATACGCCGTCCTTGGCGGCGACGCTGCTACTGTTAAGAACGCGGCTTATGTGGTGGGCATATCGCTCTCCAGACAAATCAGCAAAACGCAGAAACACGCCAACAATCGCATGGTATGTGAGATTGCGTCTGACAACGGCTACACCGGAACAATCAATACGACCGCTCCTGAGCTTGATTTAGAAACAGCACTGGGAATGGTGATGAATGTGGCCGGTGGTGCGCGGGCGGTAGTGTCTCGCGGTTCTACGCCGCGCGCAGACGTTTATTTTGAAACCATTGTCAACTATGAGGATGGCACCAACGAAGTTGTCAAAACGTGGCTTCTGAATGTTGCCATTAGCGAACCGGAATCCATTGAGCACAGCACAGATACCGACAGCGCCACGTTTGGAGATTATGCTTATCCAATTACGGTGTACGGAGAAAAGCTCAAGGCCTCTACCGGAGACGCTGACTACGTTGATGATAAGGGCTTCAAACGCCGTGTATATCGCTTGGATTCCTATCCAGGGGATGAAGGATATACCTCTTTTGGGAGTACTGTGCCTGCTCCTAAAATGGCGACCGCGTAAAGGAGAACATTATGGAAATCAAAATCAGGGGAAGAACATATAACGCCAATTCCTCCATGATAACCCTGTTAAGGTACTATGCGGCTTTTGGCGAATCGTATTTATCCTCTTATTTTGAAGGGAGATGCGATGTGCTGGAACTAACCCGCTTGGTGTGGGCGAGTTTGGACGATCCTAAACCTGATTTTGTAGCTTTTTTGGGGGCCGCCGCAGAATCCGATGATTTTGCGGCGGTTGCCTATTCTATCCAAGCTAAGGTGTTAGCCGCGCCGATGTCCGCTTGTGGCGGGGAGACAGGAAAACCCGCCGAGCGAATCGATGAATTTGATATTTTGGCATTGATGACTATATCCGGTATCGATATGAGCTTGATTCATATCCTGCCTGTTTTCTATATCGTTGAGATTGCTTCTCGGAAAAACGCTCTTGTGTCAGAACATCCAAATCCAGTCAAACGGCAATTTTATTTGATGTCTGATGAAGAAATACGAGAAGAGTATGGGAGGCGTTGATATGGCAACAAAAAAGAGCTATGAGGTTCGGTTTGGCATTAACGACACGGAAGTATCCAAACAGCTTGCCAATATCGACAAATCCCTGAAAGGCACGCAAGGCGAACTGAAGCTCCTGAAAACCAATTTGTCAGAGAACTGGGATACTTCCAAATGGGTGAGGGCGCAGGAGATCGCCAGCAAGGCGGTGGAGGACAGCGCCAAAAAAGTCGAGCTCCTCAAGAAACGGTTTTCCGAAATGGAATCCGAAGGGGTCACGGACAAAAACAAGGAAGCGTTTGAGTCTCTCCGAAGAGAAATTATTGCCGCCGAAAATGCGACGGAGAAAGCAAAAAAACAGTTGCAAAGTCTGAATAGTATCAGGCTAGACGCGATAAATAAACAGCTAAAACAGGTGTCTGATTCATTGACATCGTTTGGGGCGAGATTGTCCGTTGGTGTTACGGCTCCGATTGTTGCCGCCGGTGCTGCGTCTATTAAAATGGCTTCCGATATGGATGAGTCCGTTAATAAGGTCGATGTGGTATTCGGAGAAGCAGCGAAAACCGTACACGAATTCAGCAACACGACTCTAACGGCGTATGGAATCGCTAAATCTACGGCATTGGATATGGCGGCCCTGTTTGGGGATATGGCTACCTCCATGGGCTTTTCCCAAGAGGAAGCCGCCAAGATGTCCACGGATTTAGTCGCTTTGGCCGGGAACCTGGCCTCATTCAAAAATGTTTCTTTAGATCAGGTCGAAACTGCTTTAAAGAGTATATATACTGGAGAAACGGAATCCCTGAAAAACTTTGGTATCGTTATGACAGAGGCCAATTTACAAGCCTACGCTTTATCTCGGGGCATTGAAACTACCACGTCCGCCATGAGCCAAAGCGAAAAGGTTGCACTGCGGTTGCAATATGTGCTTGACAGCACCAAGAACGCCCAGGGAGACTTTGCTCGTACGTCTGATAGCACGGCTAATCAGTTGAGAATACTATCGGAATCGCTAAAAGAGCTGGCGGCTATAGCTGGGAAAGAACTGATTCCCATGGTGCTGCCGATCATCAAGCAGTTGAACCAGATCATTCAAAAAGTGGGCCAGTTGGATGACGGGACAAAGGACATGATTACAAAGCTGGCGGTATTCGCGGCGGCTTTTGGCCCCGTACTGACAGTATCCGGTAAATTGACCGGAGCGGTTGGTTCTCTGATCGGTGCATATAAATCGTTGAAAGCGGCACAGGCGGCGGCTACCGCCGGCCAGACGGCGCTTAATGCAGCTATGTCGGCCAATGCCGTAGGTGCAATTGCGTCGGCGATCGGAGTAGCCGCTGCTGCGTTGGGGAGTTACGCTATAGCGTCTGCATTGACATCGGAAAAGACCGCCGATCTGAGGGATAGCCTGAATCAAATCGAAGATTCATACAAGTCCTCCATTAAAAGCATAGAAAAAACCGCTACCGCCGAAAAAGCAGAATTAGATATTATCGAGAAACTGATACCAAGGTATGAAGAGCTGAATAAAAAATCAAATAAAACGGCCACTGAAAAGGTGGAATTAAAAAACATTGTCGATCAAATTAACGATGTTTTACCGGATACTATAAAGCTCGTTAATGAGGAAAAGACGGCATATGATGCGACCACCGAATCTATTAGAAACACGATTGAAGCCAGAAAAGAATCCATTGAGTCTATTGCAAAACAAAACGCTGCCATAAAAGCGCAGGAGTCCTTGCTGGAACTGAAATCTGCAAACGATAACATGACTTTGGAATATGCGCAAGGTAGGATAGAGAGCTTAAGAGAATGGCAGGATGAGTTAAAATTCAATTTATTTGATTTTGGCGCAACAATAGACTGGATTGACAACAAGGTATTTAAAACGGGCGATGTAGAGGATCAAATAAAAGATCTGGAAAACTATATCAAGCAATATAAACAGTATCAAAGCATAATTGATTCATATTCTTCACTTGGTTCTGTCGGATCTGACGGAGAATCAGGAAAAACGTCCTATCTACCACAGACATCCGGAAAATCATCAGCAGAGAAAGCCCTTGAAGATTACAAGTCTCGGCGCGCGACGCTGGATCATCAGCTTGCGATGGATCAAATATCCACAGAACGATATTATGCGACCCTTGAAAGGTACGACAGAGATTATCTGGCCGGATATGCGGATAACCTGACCGAGCACCGGCGCGTGCTGGAAGAGTTGCACAAGTACAAAAAATCGGTTCAGGAAGAAGAGCTCCAGCGCCTAGAAGAATTGGCAGAAGCGGAGAAAAAGGCACAGGAAGAATCTTTAAAAAACGCGCAAGAGTTCACGGACCAGGTCATTTCATTGGCCGAAAAAGAAGCTGACGCGAAAATAGCGGCTATCGACGCGGAATTGGCTGCCAGAAACAAGCTGAAGGCTGCTCAGGAAAAAGAGTTGCAGCTCCAGCAAGCTCAGGCGAAACTGGCATTCACGCGGGATGACGACAGCCGGGAGAGTTTGTCCAGGGAAATCGAACGCCTGAAATCAGAAATCCAGGAAAGCAAAATTCAAGCAGACGCAGAATCGCAAAAGGCAATGATCCAGTCTCAATTAGACGCTTTAAAACAATCGGCCTCGTCAATGATGGAGCAGGCTAAAACGCAGATATCTCCCAGTAGCGTGAACCCTTATGTGTCTCAACTTGCTCCACAGTTAACTATCAACGCCTCGGGTTTGTCCGTTGCTCAAGCTCAGATACTAATCCAAAGAGCGATTGAAAAATTATTGTACGGGATGTGATACGGTGGGGAAACTGAAATGGGAATGTAATGGAATAGAGATCGATATTTCCGATGACGAAACAGCAAGTATTTTTTGCGATGTCGATAATCTGCCGTGTTCCGTCACCGGATCCTTTGATCGTCGCTCTGCACCCGGTATGCAGGGCACCAATACATATGCGGCCTCACTATCCGGTATGCAGATTACGATCAGCGGGGTTATTATGGCGCGCAACATGGGAAGCCAATCGAAACCGGTAGATATGGTTTTGGAGGATTATCGGAAACTGCTCTGCAACGCTTTTAATCCGCTTTTTGTTGGGAAATTGACTCGTATTATAGGTGGCGGGTTGTATTTTGCAGAGGCGAGGGCGAATTCCACCCCTATATTTGATACAGCGTTTGGCGGGACGCTGCCGTTTTCTGTGGATTTGTACGCAGATGAACCGTATTGGAAGCTGGATGACAAGCGGGTAATCGATATCGGGCCGTCAGATACGGAGGCGGTATATTCCGGGGAAACCCAAGAAATGGGAGAGGTACTGAGTATATCGGCCGCCATATTGAATCAAAGCAAAACAGATCAATATCCCATCGTCCGGTTTTGGCCAGCGGCAAACAAGCCAATTTTGCGTAACAAGACTACCGGAAAAATCTTGACGCTGAATCAGCAGATTACCGGTGATTTTTATGTCGACGTAGATACCTACCCATCTAAAAATACCGTAGAGCTGTACAAGAAAAAGCCCGATGGGAGCTATGAGGCAATTGAAAATGTCTCCTACTGGTTGTCGGTGGATAGTTCTCAGGACTATTATCTGGTCCCGGGCCTTAATGAAATGGTGGTTGAAAATGCAGCAGCGGGCGTATATCCTGCCGTGTCTCTTATCTGGTATGAGCGGGAGTTGATTGTCTGATGGAAGTGCGGTTGTATGAGTTTGTGGATCAATCGTTTTTTCGCCGGGTCGGGTTGACGTATATGGCAACCGGTCATTATGTTATGTCTAGGTATACGGCGGGGCCGTTCGAGCTGATTATCCCGGCAAGCGCCGCATTTTCAATGGATTTTACCATGGATAGAATTGTTTTTATAGATCGCCTTTATTGGGGCATTATTACCGGGCGAAAAATTAACCATGGGACCGAAAATACAGTGACAGTAACCGGACAAGACCTAAAAGAGCTACTCAGCAGGAGGCAAATTGTTCCGGACAATATGACAAACCAAAATGCGCCGATGGGTTACGATAACGCCCGCGGAAGCACAGAAACGGTAATCAAGCATTATGTGAATAATCATGCTGTGAACCCCAAAAATCCGGCTAGAAAATTTGGCATGTTGAAAATAGCCGCAGACGAAGGAAGGGGCATTAAGGACGACGCGTATTATGCCCGATATGTAAACTTGTTAGATACTGTGTCAGCCGTCGGGAAAAGGGCAAATTTGGGAATAACTATATCCGGCAGTGAAAAGACAATGGATCTTACGTTTGACGTTGCCGCGCGTGTAGACAGGACATATTTGCAGGATAAAAACCGTCCACTGATTCTGGATGTGAGCAACCACAACGTAGACGCTATGTCTTTTACAGAGGATCAGAGCCAATCTGGAAACGTATTTTACTGCTCTCGGTCTGGCGATGAATACGAATGGGAAACGCTTACACAGACCTATTTTCAAACTGAACAAGAGCCGATTGGGATTGGCAGGCGTGAAAATTCGCTGTCTATATCTGTATATGAGGATGGAGATCAATACGCGCAATTGGAAAAGAATGCGCGCAAGGAAATGACGAAGTATCTTCCGGCAGAATCGCTTATATGTTCCATGTCTCGGAATCTTACATATGGAAAAGATTATGCAATCGGAGATTATGTGACATTACGGAATACGGATATCGGTGTTATATCCAACATGGAGATCGTGTCCGTTGATATTGTAGTCGATTCGGAGACCACGAATTATATTGCAGAGTTTGGAGAACCGCAGTTAAACAGATTCGAAAAAATTGAAAGGGGGAACTAATATGGATAAGGGGTATCCATGGGATAGCTATCAGGGTGATGTAAGAGAGTACGGTGCGCAGGATTTAGCAAACGCGTTTCAAAAAATAATGAAAAACGGCGTTGTAAATCAGCTAACTGATTTCCCGGTTACGCCGCAATCCGATAACAAAGTGAGAGTTGGAGCGGGTCGGGCCTGGATAGACGGGCACACAGTTTCTTCGCTTGGATTTGATGATGTTACTATACCGTTCGGAGGCACAGAAACCAGTAATAAAACATATGGCAGGGTGGTTTTAGCTTGCCGGGGTGAAACGGAAAACCGTGACTTTGCATTTACATACAAGCAGCCGGAAAACAATGTCACTCCATCCGTCGGAGAAGGTGAAATTTCAATTGCCTTAATTGCTTATACGAGAGCTGCCTCTACTCTCACGAACCAAGACATCATCCGTGACGTTACGGCGGCCGCGTGCGTCAATTCCCAAACAATTCAAGGGGATTATACCGATATTACCGGCTTGCTGAAAGGGAGTAACGGGAAAATTGATAAAGCGATTGCGGGAGTTGATTATATACCGGTTTCGGGAGGAACGTTTTCAGGGAATATATACCAAAACGACGCACAGTTTCAGACAATCAAGCGGGAAACCACCGGAGGGTGGATTATAGAAAAATACCAGGACGGCTATATGCGTGCGCATTACTCTAATCAGTTGATTGATATGTATTTCAATAGGTGCGGAAGCGCCCCGATATATCTTGGAGAAAGCACCGGAGGGGATATAAGCGTACCCGTGAAATTCCAAAACCCAATTATTAAAATATGGGGATCTGGAAGCTACTTGATGATGAACGAACAGAAAAATGACAGTTATATAACGGATAACAGCCAGGACAAAATACGTCTGGGAAAATGGTATATAATCAAGTATTTTGAGCCTGCGGGCGGAGTGGATATTGATTCCACCACGACAAGGCTGTTTACCAGTGTAAAAGTCTGTATAGACATAGAGGGGTATGGCGCATGAGGACGATTAACGCAAAAATATTTGAAAATGAAATGAAACCGGATTCAATTATAGCGGGAATGGCGGGCGATAATCTCAACACAAAATTAGTGATAGAAATACCAGACTCTTGGGCCGGATATACATATAGGTTGAAATTTAAAACCAGCACTCAATCGATCGATTACGCTTATATTTCAGAGTCAATACCTCTAGTTTCTGGAAAAATAGAGTTTCTTTTGCCTTCATCTGTCATGATCGCCGGTAAGCTTCAGGTGCAGGCTTCTGCGGAAAAATCATCTGATAACAATACTATCATAGTTAATTCAGCTACTATGACGCTTGATGTTATACGGTCTATAGGCGCAGAATGTAATGAATATGGGTTTCCTCCGAACTATTCCGGATTGATTGATCAAACGTTGGCGGAAATCGCAAACACGGCGGCAGATTCAGTGGTGGAAATAGAGGATATATTGGGCAATGAGCTGTACGGGGAGTTTCTCCGCTTTGGGTATGAAATCGGTGGGTTTGATATAGTCGATGGTGAGGTGAACACGAAAGTCCGCGCCCGGACGGTGGAGAAAGCGATTTTTGTCCGCAAAGGAATGCGGGTAACGGGCGGGGGCGCGTATCAGGTGTATGTGGTGGCGGTGGATTCCACCGGGGCGGCCCTGGAGGTGCTGTGCAGCTACGCCAACGAATACGTTGCCCAGGCGGATGGGTATATCCGCTACACCGTGCGGAGTACGGAGAACCCCGATACCGAACTGACGGAGGCGGACCTTCCGTTGATTGCGGAAAAGGTGGTGATCCGGAAGGACGACAACGTGAACAAACGGATCGGGACGCTGGCGGAGACGGTGAACAACGAATTGTATGGAGAGGCCCTTCATCTAGAGTATGAGATAGGGGGCTTTGAAGCAAACCGGGGGCAGGTAAACACGAAACGCCGCGCCCGCCCGGTGGACAAGGCGCTCTTTGTGCGCAAGGGAATGCGGATCACCGGCGGCGGGGCATATCAGGTGCAGGTTGTGGCGGTGGACTCCACCGGCGCGGCCGGAGAGTACTTATGTTTGTACGCGGATGAGTATGCGGTTCAGGAAGATGGGTATATCCGCTTCACAGTGAAAAACGTGGCGAATCCCACCGCCGCTGTGACGGAGGAGGACTTACCCCTGATTGCGGAAAAGGTGGTGATCCTGAATGACGCGGGCATGGAGAAACGGATCGGGACCTTGACCAACGATCTGCACGGAGAAGTCTTTCACTTTGCCTATGAGGTCGGAGGATTCGATATAGTTGACGGCGAGGTGAATACACAGAAACGCGCAAGAACGGTGAACAAGGCGCTCTTTGTGCGCAAAGGAATGCGGGTAACGGGCGGGGGCGTGTATCAGGTGTATGTGGTGGCGGTGGATTCCACTGGAGCGGCCCTGGAGGTGCTGTGCAGCTACGCGGATGAGTACGTCATCCGGAAGGATGGATATATCCGCTTCACCGTGAGAAGCGCGGAGAACCCCAATGCCGAATTGACAGCGGCAGACCTGCCCGCGATTGCGGAAGCAGTGGTAATTGTGGACGACGGCGGCAGCGTGGACAAGAGGCTGGAGGCGCTGGAGGAGAGCGACCGCTTCTGGGCCACGTCCGGCACATGGGATATCCAGCAGGGCTCTTCCGGGTCCGATTACACCAAAAACGCCAACGGGAATGTTGACGTGCCGGCCGATACCGTGCTGTACCGGGACGCGGTGACGGACCTGCTCTTTCAGAAGCTGACCTGGACCTTCAAGGTGAACACAGTGGGGGCGTTCGCTTTCGGGACCCGGGACGGATCGGGGAAGGCCAACGGGTATTATGTCTTGGTGAACCCCGCCGACAAAACCCTGAAAATCTACGACGCCGATTGGAACGGGACCCTCACCCTCAGGCGGAGCCTCACCATCGACTTCGACATCCTGGCGGGGGAAACCTACTATGCGGAGATCATCAAAACCGGCACCCTCTCCACCGAGTTTACCCTGAAATGTATCAGCGCGCCGGGGAAAACCTTTTCGTACACCAATGACCAGCTAAACAACAAGCTGCGCGGCTGGGGCGGCGTGGCGTTCGCCTCGGCGGGCGGGGTGTTCGAGCTGGTGAACATGACGCAGAAGGCCCAGTCGGAGGCGGAATGTGAGATACTGCTGATCGGGGACAGCTTTGTGGAGAATGCGTCGGGGGAGCTGGAGTCGGAATACGCCTATGCGTACAAGCTGCGGGAGAAGCTGGGAGAGAAGCTGATCGCCAGCGGGCGGGGCGGGGCCACCACGACGGCGCTGAAAAACAAATATACCACCGATTTCCTCGCGGCCAAGGCGAAATACACGGTGCTGCAAATCGGGTCCAACGACAGCCTTTCCCTCTCGGTGGCCACCTTCAAGATGAACCTGCTGGAGCTGATCGGCCGGGTGGAGGAAAACGGGTCCATCCCCGTGCTGGTGACCATCCCCCGGCGGTACGACACCGACAACACAACCTTCATCACCGAGGCCAACGCCTGGATCAAATCGCTGGGGTATTGGTACATAGACGAATACGCGCTGCTGCCGGCGGACCGGCTGCTGAGCGATACCATCCACCCCAACGCCGAGGGGCACGACCTCATACTTAGCAACCTTCTGGCGCTGATCCCGGTGTGATATGGATTGGAGGAGGAAACAAGATGGCGAAAATCTATTTATCCCCGGCGGCCCACGCCCACGACAATCCTTGCAGCTATGACCGGAAGAATTGCGGGGAAAACGTCCATTGCAACCGGTACATGGATGAGCTGGAGCCGTATCTGCGGGCCTGCGGGTTCGAGGTGAAGCGGGCGGACAAGGGCAACACGGGGGACGGAATCCGGGTCAGCGTCCGGGAGGCCAACGACTGGGGGGCGAACCTCTATTATGTGGCCCACACCAACGCGGGAGGCGGTTGCCGCAACGGGATCATGATCTACAGCGAGGCCAGCCGGGCATGGGCGGAGGCGCTGCGGAAAAGGCGGCTGGAGGTGTATCCCCGGCGGTCGAATATCAGCGTGAACCCGAACCTGTACGAGATCAACCAGACCAAAGCGCCCTGTCTGTATGAGGAGCTGGTGTTCCACGACAACTTGGAGGATATCACCTGGTTTCACGGACATATGCGGGAGATGGCGGAGGCGACCGCCAAGGCGTTTTGCGATATTTTTGGGGTCTCGTTTGTGGACCCCTACAAAAAAGGAGAAGTGACAATCATGGGAAAGGTAGTCAACAGGGACGAGCTGGTGGCGTGGATCGACGCCCATGCGGTGGAGGTGGAGGAGCAGCCGGAACCGGAGGTCAAGCCGGAGCCTGTTGCCATCAAGGCTGGCGACAAGGTGGTGTTCAAAAGCGGCGTGACCCAGTGGGGCACCGGCTCGGGCAACAAGGGAATCCCTTCCTGGGCGCAGGACGGCAAGACCACCTTCACGGTACTGGAGATCGTCAAAGACGGCACGGAGGCCCGGATCGGCAACGCTTCCGGCGCTTACACCGGCACCGCTTATCTCAAGGACCTGGAGAAGGTGGGGTAAGGGATGGGGATCACGTGGAGTCAGATCATCACGCCCCTGCTGGTGGCTGCGCTGACGGGTGTTGTGGGCGGATTCTGCCGGTATGTGTCCAAGAGGCTGAACGAGATGAAGGTATCCAACGCGGCCCTCAAGGACGGCCAGCGGGATTCCCTGCGGTATCAGATCGTACAGGCCCATGACTATTTCACCGGCAAAGGGTGTATCGGCAAGTATTCCCTGGACTGTATCGAGGCCATGTACGAGAGCTACCACAAGCTGGGCGGAAATGGCTTCATCAACGGCATTATGGCCGACATCCGGGAGCTGCCTATCAAATGAAGGGAGAACATAAATGGAAAACATGGCATTGATCCTCATGCTGGCGGTGACGGCGGAGGGACTGGTGGAGTATGGCAAGAGCGTGGGAAAGGCCATTGTGGAGAGACAGGCGAAAACGGCGGTGACGCAGATCGGGGCGGTGATCGTGTCGGTGCTGCTCTGCTTTGCGGCCGGGGCGGATTTGTACGCGGCCATCGGCGTGGAGCTGGTATATCCCTGGATTGGGGTACTGCTGACCGGAATTTTCGCCAGCCGCGGCGCCAACTATATCAGCGATTTCATTGGTAAGCTGACACAGGGGAAAAAGGAACAGGGTTGAAAAAATCAGACAAATCGGTTATACTAGGAATTGTAACCAGCTAGTAGGACGGTTTAACCGACTGCTGCTTTTTCAAGAATAGGGTCATCCGAACTGGTGCTTCGGATGACTCTGTTTTTCGCTTAACATCGCCTGTGTATTAGACCTCCCAGTATCCGGGATGTGCCAAAACACAGGGGATCAAATAGCCCCGGACACGGGGAAAATATAACGGGGGCCTGCCG
>ERZ791626.1345-NODE-1345-length-18465-cov-25.638620_pt1 | contig 18465 bp, 14 predicted proteins | sample MGYA00510266_ERZ791626 | MGnify/ENA primary metagenome ERZ791626 (study PRJEB30046, sample SAMN00715208) | human gut metagenome | study: EMG produced TPA metagenomics assembly of the A metagenome-wide association study of gut microbiota in type 2...
TTTTGTGTATATATTTAAAATTAAGTTCTACAAATCCATTAACAGATGTCTTCAACTACTGTAAATCAAAGAGTTAATTTTGCTTCGACTAAGAATCCGCTGGAATACCCGGATTTCCTGGAAGTACAATTGAAGTCATTCAAAGACTTTTTACAACTGGACACCCCACCCGAGAAACGTAAGAACGAGGGACTGTATAAAGTATTTGCTGAAAACTTCCCCATTGCCGATACAAGAAATAATTTTGTTCTTGAGTTTTTGGACTACTATATTGATCCGCCGCGTTATACCATAGACGAATGTATAGAGCGAGGGCTTACTTATAGTGTACCCTTAAAGGCAAAATTAAAATTATACTGTACCGATCCCGACCACGAAGATTTTGATACGGTTATTCAGGATGTGTTCCTGGGCCCTATCCCTTATATGACGGACAAAGCTACGTTCGTCATCAACGGTGCGGAGCGTGTTGTTGTGTCACAGCTTCACCGTTCGCCGGGTGTGTTCTTCGGTCAGAGCGTACATGCCAACGGTACTAAGTTGTACTCAGCCCGTATCATCCCTTTCAAGGGTTCTTGGATTGAGTTTGCTACCGACATCAACAATGTCATGTATGCCTACATCGACCGTAAGAAGAAGTTGCCGGTAACCACATTGCTGAGAGCCATCGGTTTTGAGAATGACAAGGACATTCTTGAAATCTTCAACTTGGCAGAGGATGTGAAGGTGAACAAGACGAATCTCAAGAAGATTGTAGGTCGTAAGTTGGCGGCGCGTGTATTGAAAACATGGATTGAGGATTTTGTAGACGAAGATACCGGTGAAGTTGTTTCCATCGAGCGTAACGAAGTTGTTATCGACCGCGAGACAATAATCGAGCCGGAGCATGTTGACATTATATTAGAGTCAGGTGTTCAGAATATCCTCGTACACAAGGAAGAGCCGAACCAGTCTGACTACTCTATCATATATAACACCCTTCAGAAAGACCCGAGTAACTCGGAGAAGGAAGCAGTGCTTTACATCTACCGCCAGTTGCGTAATGCAGATCCTGCCGATGATGCCAGTGCACGCGAGGTTATCAACAACCTGTTCTTCTCTGAAAAGAGATATGACTTGGGTGATGTAGGCCGTTATCGTATCAACAAGAAGTTGAACCTGACGACCGACATGGACGTTCGCGTCCTCACGAAGGAAGACATTATTGAGATTATCAAATATCTGATCGAGTTGATTAACTCGAAGGCGGATGTCGATGATATTGACCACTTGAGCAACCGTCGCGTACGTACGGTAGGCGAGCAGTTGTCCAACCAGTTCGCTATCGGTCTGGCACGTATGTCACGTACCATCCGCGAGCGCATGAACGTTCGTGACAATGAGGTATTCACTCCGATCGACCTGATCAACGCCAAGACAATATCTTCCGTTATCAACTCGTTCTTCGGAACGAACGCCCTGTCCCAGTTCATGGACCAGACCAACCCGCTTGCCGAGATTACCCACAAGCGCCGTATGTCTGCGCTGGGTCCCGGTGGTTTGTCGCGTGAGCGTGCCGGTTTCGAGGTGCGTGACGTGCACTACACCCACTACGGTCGTCTTTGTCCGATCGAGACTCCTGAAGGTCCTAACATCGGTTTGATTTCTTCACTTTGCGTGTTTGCCAAGATCAACCAGCTTGGTTTCATCGAGACGCCCTACCGCAAGGTGGCCAACGGAAAGGTAGACCTTTCGGACGAAGGTCTGGTTTACCTCACAGCCGAGGAAGAAGAAGAAAAGATTATCGCTCAGGGCAATGCACCGCTGAACGATGACGGAACTTTCGTTCGCGACAGGGTAAAATCCCGTCAGGATGCCGACTATCCGGTTGTTGCTCCTGATGAAGTCGAATTGATGGACGTATCTCCCCAGCAGATTGCTTCTATTGCGGCATCTTTGATTCCGTTCTTGGAGCATGACGATGCCAACCGCGCGTTGATGGGATCTAACATGATGCGTCAGGCAGTTCCTTTGTTGAAGAGTGAAGCTCCGATTGTAGGTACAGGTATCGAGCGTCAGCTCGCACGCGATTCACGCACGCAGATTACTGCCGAGGGTGAAGGTGTGGTTGACTTCGTGGATGCTACCACTATCCGTATTCTGTACGACCGTACGGAAGAGGAAGAGTTCGTAAGTTTCGAATCTGCACTGAAAGAATATACTATCCCCAAATGGCGTCGTACCAACCAGAACATGACAATCGACCTCCGTCCTATTTGCGAGAAAGGTCAGCGTGTGACGAAGGGGCAGATCCTTACCGAGGGTTACTCAACCGAGCAGGGCGAGCTTGCTTTGGGTAAGAACCTGTTGGTGGCATACATGCCTTGGAAGGGATACAACTATGAGGATGCCATCGTGTTGAACGAACGCGTGGTGCGCGAAGACCTTCTGACTTCCGTACACGTCGAAGAGTACTCTTTGGAAGTTCGTGAGACGAAGCGTGGTATGGAAGAGTTGACTTCCGACATTCCTAACGTAAGCGAAGAAGCCACCAAAGACCTCGACGAGAACGGTATTGTCCGCGTGGGTGCACGTATCGAGCCGGGTGACATCCTGATTGGTAAGATCACTCCGAAGGGAGAGTCCGATCCTTCTCCGGAAGAGAAGTTGCTTCGTGCTATCTTCGGTGACAAGGCAGGCGATGTGAAGGATGCTTCCTTGAAGGCTTCTCCTTCTTTGAAGGGTGTGATTATCGGCAAGCGTCTGTTCTCCCGCGTCATCAAGACCCGTAGTTCCAAATTGGCGGACAAAGCGTTGCTGCCGAAGATTGACGACGAGTTCGACGGCAAGGTGGCAGACCTGAAGAAGATATTGGTGAACAAGCTCCTGAAGCTCACCGAACGCTACACGTCGGAGGGCGTGAAGGACTACATGGGAGCCGAAGTGATCAGCAAGGGCGCCAAGTTCTCCGCTTCCGATTTCAGCGACATGGACTTTACTGCCATTCAGTTGAGCAACTGGACAAAAGACGAGCACACCAACGGACTGATACGTGCATTGGTGATGAACTTCATCAAGAAATATAAAGAGCTCGATGCAGAGTTGAAGCGTAAGAAATTCGCTATCACTATCGGTGACGAGCTGCCTGCGGGCATCATCCAGATGGCTAAGGTCTACATTGCCAAGAAGCGTAAGATCGGTGTCGGTGACAAGATGGCCGGACGTCATGGTAACAAGGGTATCGTTTCCCGCGTGGTGCGTCAGGAAGACATGCCGTTCTTGGCTGACGGTACTCCGGTGGATATCGTGTTGAACCCGTTGGGTGTGCCTTCACGTATGAACATCGGTCAGATATTCGAGGCTGTTTTGGGACGTGCCGGTAAGAATCTGGGAGTGAAGTTTGCTACTCCTATCTTCGACGGTGCCACGTTGGACGACCTGAACGAGTGGACCGACAAAGCAGGGCTTCCCCGTTACGGCAAGACCACTTTGTACGACGGTGGTACGGGTGAGGCATTCGAGCAGCAGGCTACGGTGGGTGTGACCTACATGTTGAAACTCGGCCACATGGTTGAGGACAAGATGCACGCACGTTCCATCGGTCCGTACTCACTTATTACGCAGCAGCCGTTGGGTGGTAAGGCACAGTTCGGTGGCCAGCGTTTCGGAGAAATGGAGGTTTGGGCGCTCGAGGCATTCGGTGCGGCGCACATCCTGCAGGAAATCCTGACTATCAAGTCTGATGATGTCGTAGGGCGCTCCAAGGCTTACGAAGCAATCGTTAAGGGCGAGCCGATGCCGGCTCCGGGTATCCCCGAATCACTGAACGTATTGCTGCACGAGTTGAGAGGTTTGGGCTTAAGCATCAACTTAGAATAAATTGAAATTTTGAGGATTGGGGATTGGGAAGCGGATGCTTCCCGGTTTCCGGTTCCCGACTTATCAACATTTATTTTTCAATTTTTAATTCTCAATTATCAATTATATATAAAAGTATGGCTTTTAGAAAAGATAACAAGATAAAGAGTAATTTCTCGAAAATCTCTATCGGTTTGGCTTCTCCCGAAGAAATCCTTGAGAATTCGAGTGGTGAAGTTTTAAAGCCTGAAACCATCAACTATCGTACGTATAAGCCGGAGCGTGACGGTTTGTTCTGCGAGCGCATTTTCGGTCCTATCAAGGACTACGAATGTCATTGCGGCAAGTACAAGCGTATCCGTTACAAAGGCATTGTCTGCGACCGTTGTGGTGTGGAAGTGACAGAAAAGAAAGTACGTCGTGAGCGTATGGGACACATCCAGTTGGTTGTGCCGGTGGCTCACATCTGGTATTTCCGTTCGCTTCCCAATAAGATCGGTTATTTGCTGGGCCTGCCCACCAAGAAACTCGATGCCATTATCTATTACGAGCGTTATGTAGTTATCCAGCCGGGTATATTGGAAGGCGAGGTAGCACAGTTCGACCTGCTCGAAGAAGGAGAATACCTGGATCTGTTGGAAAAGTTGCCAAGCGACAACCAGTACCTCGAAGATTCAGACCCCAATAAGTTCGTTGCCAAGATGGGGGCGGAGGCCATTTATGACCTGCTGTCGCGCATCGACCTCGACTCATTGTCTTACGAACTGCGTAATCGTGCAGGCAGCGATGCTTCACAGCAGCGCAAGACGGAGGCATTGAAGCGTCTTCAGGTTGTTGAGTCTTTCCGCGCGTCACGCGGACGCAACAAGCCCGAATGGATGATTGTGCGCATTGTGCCGGTTATCCCGCCTGAGCTTCGTCCGTTGGTTCCGTTGGACGGCGGCCGTTTCGCCACTTCCGACCTGAACGACCTCTACCGTCGCGTCATCATCCGTAACAACCGCTTGAAGAGACTGATTGAGATCAAGGCTCCTGAAGTGATTTTGCGTAATGAGAAGCGTATGTTGCAGGAATCTGTCGACTCATTGTTCGACAACTCCCGTAAGTCGAGCGCTGTGAAGACTGACGCCAACCGTCCTTTGAAGTCACTTTCGGACAGTCTGAAAGGTAAGCAGGGACGTTTCCGTCAGAATTTGCTGGGTAAGCGTGTCGACTATTCCGCACGTTCCGTAATCGTTGTGGGTCCGGAGTTGAAGATGGGCGAGTGCGGTATTCCTAAACTCATGGCAGCCGAGCTCTACAAGCCGTTCATCATCCGTAAGCTCATCGAGCGCGGCATCGTGAAGACGGTGAAGAGTGCCAAGAAGATTGTGGACCGTAAGGAACCTGTCATCTGGGACATTCTGGAACACGTAATGAAAGGACATCCGGTGTTGCTGAACCGCGCCCCGACGCTTCACCGTCTGGGTATCCAGGCGTTCCAGCCGAAGATGATCGAAGGCAAGGCAATCCAGCTCCACCCGTTGGCATGTACGGCATTCAACGCCGACTTCGACGGTGACCAGATGGCTGTTCACTTGCCTTTGAGCAATGAAGCCATTCTGGAGGCACAGATGCTGATGCTCCAGTCGCATAACATCTTGAACCCTGCCAACGGTGCGCCTATTACGGTGCCTGCACAGGACATGGTACTCGGTTTGTACTACATCACCAAGCTGCGTAAGGGAGCCAAAGGCGAAGGCCTTACTTTCTACGGTCCCGAAGAGGCGCTTATTGCCTACAACGAAGGCAAGTGCGACATTCACGCGCCTATCAGCGTCATCGTGAAGGACGTTGACGAAAACGGCAACGTGGTGGACAAGATGATGCACGACACTTCGGTGGGACGTGTCATTGTGAACGAAATTGTTCCTGCCAAAGCAGGTTACATCAATACGATTATCTCCAAGAAATCACTTCGCGACATCATCAGCCACGTAATCAAGGTTTGTGGTGTGGCAGAAGCAGCCGAATTCCTTGACGGAATCAAGAACCTCGGTTACCAGATGGCCTTCAAGGGCGGTCTTTCGTTCAACTTGGGCGACATCATCATCCCTGAGGAGAAGGAAGCGCTGGTGCAGAGAGGTTACGAAGAGGTGGAGCAGGTAATCAACAACTATAACATGGGTTTCATCACCAACAACGAGCGTTACAACCAGGTAATCGACATCTGGACACACGTAAACTCCGAGTTGTCAAACATCCTGATGAAGACCATTTCGAGCGACGACCAAGGGTTCAACTCCGTATATATGATGTTGGATTCCGGTGCTCGTGGTTCTAAGGAGCAGATCCGCCAGCTTTCAGGTATGCGTGGTTTGATGGCGAAGCCTCAGAAGGCGGGTGCCGAAGGCGGTCAGATCATCGAGAACCCGATTCTTTCCAACTTTAAGGAAGGTTTGTCGGTGTTGGAGTACTTCATCTCCACCCATGGTGCCCGTAAGGGTCTTGCCGATACCGCTTTGAAGACGGCGGATGCCGGATACCTCACCCGTCGTCTGGTGGACGTGTCGCACGATGTGATTATCAATGAAGAAGACTGCGGCACACTCCGCGGACTGGTTTGTACGGCTTTGAAGAACAACGATGAAACCATCGCTACGCTGTACGAACGTATCCTGGGACGTGTATCCGTACATGATATTGTTCATCCCACAACCGGCGAGCTGCTTGTTGCGGGCGGTGAGGAAATCACCGAAGCCATTGCGCAGAAGATTGAGGACTCTCCGATTGAGAGTGTTGAAATCCGTTCCGTATTGACCTGTGAATCCAAGAAGGGCGTGTGTGCCAAATGTTACGGACGTAACCTTGCCACCAGCCGTATGGTTCAGAAGGGTGAGGCTGTGGGCGTGATTGCCGCGCAGTCCATCGGTGAGCCGGGTACACAGTTGACGTTGCGTACGTTCCACGCCGGTGGTACGGCAGCCAACATCGCTGCCAACGCAAGCATCGTGGCTAAGAATCCTTCCCGTCTGGAATTTGAGGAACTCCGTACGGTAGACATCATCGACGAAGCGGGCGAACCTGCGAAGGTGGTGGTGGGCCGTCTGGCGGAAGTGCGTTTCGTGGATGTCAATACGGGCATCATACTCTCCACGCACAACGTGCCTTACGGTTCCACGCTCTATGCAGCCGACGGTGAAGTGGTGGAAAAAGGAAAGCTCATTGCCCGTTGGGACCCGTTCAACGCGGTCATCATCACCGAAGCTACGGGTAAGATTGAGTTTGAAGGCGTCATCGAGAACGTCACCTATAAAGTGGAATCCGACGAATCCACCGGTTTGCGCGAAATCATCATCATCGAGTCCAAGGACAAGACGAAGGTGCCTACTGCGCATATCATGACCGAGGACGGCGAGCTGATCCGTACATACAATCTCCCTGTGGGTGGTCACGTGGTAGTGGAAGACGGCCAGAAGGTGAAAGCCGGCGAAGTAATCGTGAAGATTCCGCGTGCCGTTGGTAAGGCGGGTGATATCACCGGTGGTTTGCCTCGTGTCACCGAGCTGTTCGAGGCGCGTAACCCGTCCAACCCTGCTGTGGTTTCCGAAATTGATGGCGAGGTTACAATGGGTAAGGTGAAACGCGGTAATCGTGAAATCATCGTTACCTCCAAGACCGGGGAAGTGAAGAAATACCTCGTGCCGTTGTCCAAGCAGATACTGGTGCAGGAAAACGACTACGTGCGTGCCGGTACTCCGTTGTCCGACGGAGCCACTACGCCTGCCGACATCCTTGCCATTAAAGGTCCTACGGCCGTACAGGAATATATCGTGAACGAGGTGCAGGACGTTTACCGCCTGCAGGGTGTGAAGATCAACGACAAGCACTTTGAAATCATCGTTCGCCAGATGATGCGTAAGGTTGAAATCGACGAGCCGGGCGATACGCGCTTCCTTGAGCAGCAGGTAGTGGACAAGCTGGAGTTCATGGAAGAGAACGACCGCATCTGGGGCAAGAAGGTGGTGGTAGATGCAGGAGACTCCCAGAACCTGCAGCCGGGACAGATTGTCACTGCCCGCAAGCTGCGTGATGAGAACTCCATGCTGAAGCGCCGCGACTTGAAACCCGTTGCAGTGCGTGATGCGGTTCCCGCCACTTCTACGCAGATTCTTCAGGGTATCACCCGCGCTGCTTTGCAGACTTCGAGCTTCATGTCGGCCGCTTCCTTCCAGGAGACGACGAAGGTGCTCAACGAAGCTGCCATCAACGGCAAGGTGGACCGTCTGGAAGGTATGAAGGAGAACGTGATTTGCGGTCACCTGATTCCTGCCGGTACAGGCCAGCGCGAGTATGAAAAGATTATTGTCGGTTCAAAAGAAGAGTACGACCGCATGCTTGCCAACAAGAAGACGGTGCTCGACTATGCTGTCGATGAAAAAGCGGAAGAGTAATATATAACGCTGATACAATCACTGATTTTGATAATGAAAGAAGAGGGCTCCGCCGGACGGGGTTCTCTTCTTTCTTTTTTTTGTGCCTATTTGCTGTGCTTCAGCATATATTCCATAGGCGGCATGTAGTCGCCGATGGCGGTCATGCTCTTGTTGTGTCCGAAGTAGACATTTCCCGTTTCGCCGTTGCGGTGTTTGGCCACCATGATGACGCCCAGTCCTTCGGAGGGGTAGCCGCTTTCCCGGTCGGTGGGCAATCCGGCGAGTGCCGGTCGGTAGAGCAGCATCACGATGTCGGCATCCGGTTCGATGGAGCCGCTTTCGCGCAGGTCGGCAAGGGCGGGTTTCTTGTACTGGCGTCCTTCGCTTTCGCGGTTCAGCTGGCTCAGCAGCACCACCGGGCAGTTCAGTTCCTTGGCCATGAGCTTGGCTTTGCGGGTGGCCTGCGCCACTTCCTGTTCGCGGTTTCTGCCCGGAGTGTCGCTGCGCATCTCGGCAAGTTGCAGATAGTCTATGAATACGATGTCGCAAAGGCCCTTGTTGCGCAGGGTGCGTGCGCCGGCGCGGATGTAGTCCATGCTCATACGGCTGCTGTCGTCCACGCGCAATGTCAGTTGGGAAAGACGTCCGGCGGCTTGCCTTGCCAGTTGCAGGTCTTGGTTGTTGACGATGCCGTTCTTCCACTCCGATGCCGAGATGCCGCTTTCCGAAACAATCCAGCGGTCGGCCAGCCGTTCGCCCTGCATCTCTATGCTGTAAAACACTACGTGTTTCCCGGCTTTTGCGGCGGCTTTTGCCAGATGCAGGGCTATGGCGGTCTTGCCCACCGAGGGGCGGGCTGCGATGATGTTGAGGTCGCCCGGTTGCCAGCCGGAGGTGAGGCGGTCCAGTTCGGCCAGTCCGGTGGGGATGCCCGTCACACCGTTCTTTCCGTTTTCAATGCGCTGTTCCGCTTCGGCGAGGGCGCTTGTCATGAGCTGTTCAAGGGGGCGCAGTTGCTGGGTCCACAGGCATTCCGCTTCGACGCGTTCCGTCAGTTGGTGCAGGCTGTTCAGTATGTCTTCGGTGTCGTAGGTGGGGTCTTCGGACAGGGAGGTCAGGCTGTTGATGCCTATAATCAGTTCGCGTCTGAGGTAGCGGTCTTTGATCAGTTCGGCATGCAGTTCGAGATGGGCGGAGCTTGCCACCTTCGATGACAGCCGGGCTATGTTGAAGGCGCCGCCCGCCTCTTCCAGTTTGCCCCGCTTTTGCAGGGCTTCTTTTACGGTCAGTATGTCAATCGCTTCGTTGTTGCGGTACATATCTTCGAGTACCGCATAGAGTGTCCGTTCCTTTTCGTGGTAGAACATTTCCGGGCGCAGGGTCTGCGCCACCAGTGGGAAAGCCTTTTTCTCTATCAGCAAAGCTCCGAGAACGGCTTCCTCTATCTCACCTATCTGAAAGTTCGTTGTATCCATATCTGTTTCCTTTTTTTGTTTTTACGTTTCATCCCTTATTCCTCTCGTGCCTCATGCCTTATCTCCCTCTCATGCCTTGTCTTCCGTCCTTCGGCGCTCATCCCCAGCTTCCGCCTTCCTCGTCCAGAAAGCATTTGTCCGCCAGGTAGCTTGCCGCCTGCTTGCAGTAGCGGATGTTGGCAAGCCCTTCGTAGTAGTAGGGAATTTGTTCTATTGCCAAGTTCCGTTCTTCGATGGAGAGGCGCATCCATTCCCTGCGGGCGCGGCCTATGCTCCGCTTGGGCAGGAGGGTGATGTCGTGGTAGCTCTGCCAGAAGCAGTCGAACAGTTCGTCCCGGCAGTCGTTTGCGTCGGAACGGCGGGGGAGGAAGTCCACGACGTGGACATGGGCGAGGCTGTGGTCTATGCTGTACTCTATCAGTTCCAGCTTCTGCAGGCTCAGGAAGAAGCGGCGCACGCGGCTCCGGTTCCAGCGGAAGAGGCGTGCCCAAGTGTCGAGGCTCTTTATGGAGTCGCCACAGGGGCAGGCTACGGGATTCCCATACAGGGTCATGCTGCTGTCGTGGTAGTTGACGTTGGCGATGAGAATGCAGTAGGCCTCTGTTTCGCTGGCCGGATGCTTTCCATACATTCGGTAGAGTTGTTTGTACGCATTGCGTGATAAGGGTATGAAGCCCTTGTTCCCGGTGTTTTCCGGATGTTTTGTTTCTGTCATTTTCTTATGTGAGTATTAACTTCGGTCAAAGGTAAGCCATAGGAGTATGGTTTGCAAATTGGCGGAGCGGTTTGGGGGAAAAGTGGCAAAATGGGGAAAAATGTCAGTCCGAAGCCGGGTTTTTGTGCTTTCATGCGAGGAAGATGATGTTCTTCGGTGACTTCCAGTGGCGGATGATGATTTCCATTTGTGCCGGGGTGAGGAACTTGTCCTTGGGGTTGTATTCGGCTTCCAGCAGCTCTTTGAGCAGGAGGGGCGAATTGTCTATTTTCAGCCGGAACTGTTTTACGGCTCTGTCACTGCGTGTGTAATTGGGGAAATAACCTCTTGCTACGTCGCTTACGCTGGGGCATCCTTGCCAGTGCTTGAAGAAATCGGTAGATGTCTTGTTCATTCTCGTTGTTTTTTAGTTAAAATTTTACAAAAGTATGCTAAATGCTTCAATTGAACAAATCGCATGCAGGCAGAAGGGGGAGAATTGGGGGGGATAGGTCAAGATATTTCATCCTTGCGTGAATATTAAGATACAGAACGGCTGTTTGTAAAGAATAATTTTTTTTAAAAAAAATTGCGGCGGGCGGATTCGGATTGCATCCTCAGGGGAAATTCCGGTATCCTGCGGGGATAATCGGGTTTGTTGGGATTTTATGCATCCGGCGCTTTCGGGAGAATCAAAAAAAACAAGAAAATGGACCTGTATCTATTTTGGTTATTTCTTTTATATTGGTTTCACAAAGTGTTTCACCTGCTGTTCCAGTTTTGTCTGTAAGGGGCTGGGAGATAGCGTGTAAACTGTTTCACTTGCTGTGTCATGAACTGTTTCAGTTTTATGTGGTGATTTTTTATCGAAAAGAGGCTTGTTTCAGGGTTCGCCCAGCACCGCCACGATGAGTGACACTTGCCGGGGGGTGTAGGAGTGGTCGCGCTTGTTCTCTCCGGTTGCGGTGAGTGCGTCGGTGAGCTGGCGGTTGCGCCGTATCCACGCACGCAGCTTCCGCATGGCGGAGACGAGGGGCATGTTGGGGTTGTAGAGGTGTGCAAGTTCTGCTTTCTCGTAGGTGCGGATGATGAATCTTTCGTCTTTTTCCATTTCTTCTTTCATGTTTTTGTATGCTTTTAAGTTTATGTAAATATACTGATTATTAGTGAGATATGCAAGTTTTTTGTGTGATTAAAGTATGAATAAATACAAATAAGGCTCTCGGCGACGCGGGGCGGTCTGCCTTGCGGGCGGCATGCCCTATCTTTGCAGGGTGAGGAAATGACAGATGTTTAACTTAAGAAAAAGCAGGAGAGAGTAGACTATGGCTTGTAGAGAAATTGATTTGATTGTGATTCACTGTTCGGCCACGCGTGCCGACCGTTGTTTTACGGAGCACGACCTTGAGGCGGCCCACCGCCGCCGGGGATTCAACGGATGCGGCTATCACTTTTATATCCGCAAGAACGGGGATATAAAAACCATGCGCCCCGTCGGGCGGATTGGGGCGCATGCACGAGGCTGCAACGCACGTTCCATCGGCATCTGCTATGAGGGCGGATTGGACGAAAAAGGGAGGCCTGCCGATACGCGTACCGGGTGGCAGCGCCATTCGCTGCGCGTGCTGGTGCGCACGTTGCTGCTGGACTATCCGGGCTGCCGCATCTGCGGACATCGGGACCTTAGCCCCGACTTGAACGGGAACGGAGAGATTGAACCCGAAGAATGGGTGAAGCAATGCCCTTGCTTTGAGGTGTCGAAAGAGCAGTGGTAAAAATGGGGTGGGGTGTTTTTTAAACGTTCGTTTGAAAACACAAAGATAATAACATGAAGATAGAACCGCAAATTTTATTCAAAATATTTTAATTATAATTTATTGAAACAGAATTATAATCCTTATTACCAATTGATTAAACAGCCTATGAAGTGTGAAAAAATCTTTTTCAAATAACCGGTGACAGCATGCGTGACAGAATGCTGAAAGGGTGTTCTTTAAACGAACGTTTAAAAAACAGACCACATGAAACAACTCGCTGTAATACTGCTGTTTATGGCATGCTTTGTAGAAAGTAGGGCGAGTGGCGCTCTTGCTGACGATTCTCTGTATTGTTTTCGTTTTGTTCGGGGCAAAGGTATGTTCTACGTACCCTACAAGGGGAACGGGCAAGCGTTGGAGCGCCTTATGGTCTTGATAGGCATGCATCGGGAAGACATCCTTTCGGGCAACATTCCGGTATTTGTGGAGGGTTTTTGCCCCGACCGCAAGACTGCCCGCGAGCGCAGCAACCGCGTGAAGAGCGAAATGATACTGCGGGGCGGTTTGCACGAAGCATGCTTCCGCACCGTCAACCATGTGCAGGAAGGCGATTATGTGGAAGTGCGTCTGAGGCTTCCCGCCGCACCGCAGGCTTCGGAGCAGGCGGATGATGCAGACGCGGTTTCCGAAACGGAGAATATGCCCCATGACATAGATACCACTCATTGCGCTGCGGATACGGCGGTTGTTCCGGCAGCCTCCTTGTCTGCGTCGCCGCTTGGCTCGCAGCCGGACAAAGACGGACGGCATGACTTCGGGTCGGCCTTTGCGCTCCGCACCAACCTCTTGCGCCTTGCCACCCTCACCGCCGATTTCGGCTTGGAATATCGCATGGCGGATGCCCGCATCGCCATTCTCCTGAACGGCACTTATGCCGACTGGGGCTGGAAAGAGAAACAACGCCGCTACAAAATCTGGCGTGTCTCCCCCGAAGCACGCTGTTATCTCGGCACCCGCCGCCGCGGCTTTCTGGGAGCCATGTACCACCGGGGCGGTTTCCACTACAAACTGGATGCTACGGGCAAGGCCGGCGACTATCAGGGCGGAGGCATTACGGGCGGTTGCCGCCTGCCCCTCACCCGTCATTGGGCTTTCGACTTCCATGCCGCCGCAGGCTATACTCGTGCCGAATACGACGAATACACCCGCATCGGGACGGTCAACGTCCTCCGCAACAAAAGCGGAAAACTCGTGAAAGATTATTGGGGCATCAATCAGCTGGGCGTTTCCCTGCTGTACGATTTCTGAAAACAACGAACAGTAACCGATGAACTTATGAAGAACCCTATATTTTCAAAATCATGTCTTGGGTGGCTTGCCCTGTGGGTGGCGTTTGCCGCCTGCGAGCGCGACGACACTTTCTGCAACACGCCGCATCCCGCCGAAGGCGCCTTGCTGCTGCACACCGGCTATGCCGGCAACTACTACATGAAGGTGCAGGACTACCACACGAGCGTTCCCGCGGCCGATTTCCCCTGTCCGCAGGTCTTTGCTCCCGGCAGCTATACGCTCTCCGTATTCAACCTGCCCGAAGGTATGGAACGTGCGGACAACCGGGTGGGCGTGGCATCCCTGCCGGACGGCACGCTGCTTCCGCAACCCGGAGTGCTCTATGGCAATGCCGCAACCATAGGCATTGCGGCGGACGACACCCTTGCGGTGACTCTTCCGATGAAGCAGCTCACCCGCCGCCTGACGCTGAAGATGAAACTGGCGGGCGGCAACCCCGGCATTCTGGCAGGGACCGAAGCCTCCATAACCGGCATTGCCCCTGCATTGGACATCGCTGCTTTGAAGCTGCAGGGCGATCCTGCTACGGTGCGTCCTGTCTTTGTGCGCGAAGGCGATGTGCTGACGGCGGAGCTCAACTTGCTGGGTACGGCTGCGGATGTGCGGCAGGAGTTCATCATCGTGCTCATTGCCACCGACGGACAGAGGCAGACGCTGGCGCGTGACATGACCGGGGCGCTCTCCGACTTCAACCGGGGAACAGACCCCATGACGCTGGACGCCACGCTGGAGCTGATGAACGATGCGCTGCCCGATGCGGACATCACCGACTGGGTGCCCTCCGGAAGCGAAGAGGGGGATGCTGTGTGAAACGGACAGACGGATGGATAATAACATTTTTAAAATAGCGAATAACAATGAAAGCGAACGTATTTATGATTTTGGCTGCGGGGCTGTTGCTCGGTGCTTGCAGCAACGACAATGAGCCGACAGACAACGCCAACGGCGTGGCGGCAGTATTCACCACCAATCTGGACGGACGCGTGCAGACACGTATGGCGGACGAAGAGTGGGCGGAGGACGATGCCATCGGTATCTTCTCGCTGAATGATGAAATGCAGGGGGTGATGATAGACGATGTGGAGCAGAGCAACAACGCGGTCAACCTGAAATACACCCGTAGCTCAAATGTTTGGGACGGTGGGACTACCGCTTTCCGCTTCAAAAATCCGGCGGATGCTAAGGTGACTTTCAGGGCGTACTATCCGTATACGGCGGATGCCGATATTACGGACGGCGCAGGAGGGAAGAAAGAAGGGACAATCGCTTTCGAAGCCGCCGACCAGAGCCTTGCAGGACAGGTGAAGTTCGACTTCCTGTTTGCGGATAAGGACAAGGATGGAAATGCGTCAGCCGGAAGCAAGAACAGCCCCAATGTGAATTTCCAGTTTGCACATTCCATGACGAAAATTATTATTGTGCTAAAGGCCGACGGCAGTTCTGTGAAGGACTTGGGCACAATGGAGCCTACGCTGAAAGGCCTGAAGGCCAAAGGTACGTTCAGCCTGGCTAATGGTGTGGCGGCTCTTGCCGGTGATGCCAAGGTTGTAGACCTTCTCCTGTCCAACCAGACGGAGACTACTAATACTGATACCCAACAGTCTTTCGTGGCAATCGTTCCTCCCCAAACGGCTTCTGCGGATGTCTTTCTGACGATTGCATCGGGCAGCGACAGCTATCTGAGTGCCAGAATCCTGTCGGGAAAGGAACTGGCGGCAGGCAAATGCTATACCGTAACTATCACTGTGAAGAAACTGGAACTGGTGGTGGAAAGTAGCGATATTACGCCTTGGGGATCGGAATTCGGTGACGATTCTGACGCAGTCCTGCAATAAAAAAAGACGCATGTATGAAAACCGCAATCTTTAGATTTTTCAGTTTCTGTTTCGCACTCCTGCTGCTTGCCGCCTGTTCGCGCGACGGGCAGCCGTTCCTGCCGGACGACACCGGCAAGGACGACGGGGATATTCCCGTAGACATCGTGGTGTCCAGAAGCACGTTTACCGGAGCAGGCAACGGAGAGCTCGATACGAAATTCAACCCCGGCTGCCACATCGGTGTGTCGGTGGATGGCAGTGCGGCCTATCAGAACGTGCTGTACAAATACCCTGCAAGCGGTTCGACATTGGTGGCGGTAGACAAAAAAATCTATTGCAGGGAGCACTCTGCTTCGAAAGTGAAAGCCTATTATCCTTACCGGAATGACGGAGCCTATTCCACCGCTTTTGTGGAAGCCGACCAAAGCAGCAGCGATAATTACTATAAGAGCGATGCCCTTGTAGCCGACGGAACAATCAGTAATGGCGCACTGAGGCTGCGGTTTGCTCACCGTATGACAAATGCGTTTATTACATTCAATGAAGATGTAACGGATGTAACCATTCTCAATCAATCACTGAATACAAGTGCCGTTACGGGGAGTTCCTCAATCAAGGCATATAAAGTGAATGCGCGGAAATGGAGGGCTTGCATTGTGCCGGGACAAACGCAACTGAAAGTGACAGGTAAGAAAGGCGGGAGAGGTTTTGAGGTAGTGTTCAATGTAGATGACAACTTGCAGGAGGGAACACTATATACTTTTCGTGTAGGATATTTTACAGATAGTACAGGGAAAGTCATGTGGGATTTATCAACAGGTCCTCTAGTTATTAATAATGACAGAACTTATTATGTTACACAAAGTTCCGGGGTTACCGGTAATGGTATCACCGTTGGAAATGGCGCTCCAACCATATATATTGATGGCTTAAATGTGTCTGCCGGAATAGCATTGAATGTTCGTGATGGTAACCCTACTGTTAGGGTAGTAAATAGTAACACCTTGAAAAGTACTGGTAATGGTGCTCCGGGCATTCAAGTGGGAACGAATGGCAAAGTAAGTGGGAGCATTAAGATTGTAGGTTCCGGGACACTGACGGCAATAGGTGGGAATCAAGGATGTGGAATAGGTACGATATTTGGTTATAGCAGTGGTTGGCATATTAATATTGAAGATTGTACGGTTATAGCACAAGCGAATGGAACCGGACCGGCAGGTATTGGCTCGCGTGAAGGAGCGGAGTGTGGCAACATTACCATTAAAAATGCAATGATCACTTCGACCGGAACCCAATTTGGAGTCGGGATTGGCAGCGGGAAAGGAGGAAAGTGCGGCAATATAACTATTACTCTGAAGCAAGGAGATACTAAAGAAGAATTTTTGAGAAGAATGCAAGGATATACAGGAGTTGGTGCCGGATATTACGGTAACTGTGGAACTATCACCTGGCATTAATAAATGAAATAACCAGTTGGAATAAACGATGTGCGGTCGGATGCTTGTGCATCCGTCTCGTAGCAGCAGATGTGGTAATCTGTGACAATCAGTTGTGCTTGGGGGCTGTCCGAAAGAGGATGGCCCCTTCTTGCATCTAAGGACTTTATAAATACATCCGGATACATGGGCGACGTTCGGCGGCGCCCGGCGGTCGGTGTTGCCTCCGCTCGGTGTTATCTTTGTTTCACCAATCCGGCAGAACCGGTAGCCGGGATGGTGGAGAAACCAAAGACAATATTCACTTAAAAAAGTAAAAAGGAGACAAGAGTATGGCTATTGTATTTAAAAAAGCATTGCGTAAGAATGTGGCAGACCAAACGGCTGCGGCGAAGTATTACCCGCAACTGCTCACCTTGGGACAGAGCGTGGGCATCGACAAGATTGCGTACCAGATGAAAGAGAACAGTTCGCTCTCCAAAGGTGATATTCTCAGCGTGATTGCCAACCTCGTGGAGTGCATGCGCAAGAACCTGTACAACGGACATTCGGTGAATATCCGCGATTTCGGGGTGTTCAGCCTCTCGGCGCGTACCGAGGGCTCGGAAACGGAGAAGGACTGTACGGCAAAGAAGATACGGACAGTGCGCATCAACTTCCGCCCTTCGACCGGCGTGCGCCCCGATTTGGCCTCTACACGCGCCGAAGACGCAATGGAGTTCGTGGATCTGCAAACCTACCTGAACGGGCAGAAAGAAGAGGAGGATGCAGGCGGCAGCGTGCCGGGCGGCGGCGAGGAACAGGACCCGTTGGGATGATGCGCATCTGTGGTTATGAACAAAAAGAAAGGAGTGAAAGATGAAAGCGATTATTGAAAAAATGCTGGAATGCCTGCTGGCGTTCCTCCCGTTCCTCTCCAAACGGAGCAAAAAGAAAGTGGAGAAGATGAAAGAGTTCAGCGAGCTGGTGAGGGAACAGTACGGCTTCCTCGTCGGGCAGCTGGAGAAGGTGTTGCAGGACTACTTCGGGCTGAGTGCACGCGTGAAGGAGATGCACACCGAAATCTTCTCGCTGAAAGCGGAGCTGGCGAAAGCGTTGACTTGCCGCTGCATGCGGGAGAATTGCGACAGGCGGCTGGCGGTGGACGGCACTGCGGCTGTGTAAAGATTTCGCCCTTGCAGGCCGGCCGGCTTGCAGGGGCGGAACTTTTTTTTGTGCTTTATGGGGGGCAGTGGCTTTTTTTACACCGGAGTATGTTGTGTGTTCCCGATGAAAAGAAGTATATTTGCCCCTATCTATATAAATAATAATGATGTATAAACAATTATGGAAAATCAGGAGAATAATAACGGACAATTGCAGATTGAACTGAAAGAGGAAGTAGCGCAAGGCACGTATGCCAATCTTGCCATTATCACCCACTCCAGCTCGGAGTTTATCGTGGATTTTGTGCGGGTGATGCCGGGGATGCCCAAAGCCGGAGTGCAGTCGCGCATCGTGCTGGCGCCCGAACACGCCAAACGCCTGCTGCGCGCGCTCGAAGAGAACATAGGCAAATATGAACGCGCTTTTGGCCCCATTCGCATGCCGGACGAACAGCCCCTCCCGCCGCTGCCCAACATCAAGGGGGAAGCATAAAATCAAAAAAAAACTTGTAGTGCATTGATTATTCAAAACTTATTAG
>ERZ791626.1352-NODE-1352-length-18321-cov-3.546644_pt1 | contig 18321 bp, 14 predicted proteins | sample MGYA00510266_ERZ791626 | MGnify/ENA primary metagenome ERZ791626 (study PRJEB30046, sample SAMN00715208) | human gut metagenome | study: EMG produced TPA metagenomics assembly of the A metagenome-wide association study of gut microbiota in type 2...
GCGGGTCTGACAGGCCACCGGCGTGTCATTCAATACCGCAAACCCCCCAGGGGGAAGGCTTTGGGAAGTGCGCCGCTCGAGTGGAAGGCTTGAGAGATAAAAAGAAGCGCCCGGGGGCGCTTCTTTTGGTTTTGTTTATCTCTTTTTGGTGGTGCAGGTCAGGCCGGTCAGGGACAGGAGCGACAGGGCGGCGTAGAGGGCTACGCCGGGGTCGGCGGTCTTGGGAGAATCCTTGGCATCGTCGGCCTTAGTATCGGTGGTAGGGTAGTAGTAATAGCCGGAGGAGGAGGCCGGGGTCCGCACGGCATACAGCGTCAGCGGCCCTTTTATTTCGGTGCTAAAATCCCACGCTTCGGAAACGCCCTCTTTCGTCCAGTACATAAATTCCCGGCCATTTACTGTGGTGGGAGTTTCCGGCTCCTCAACTGCATTAGGCTGTAAAACAAGCTTTAGGGTCCTTGTATTAGCGACCTCGTCAATGAAATTGACGGTGTTGTAGTCCACACAAATGCCGCTGGTGCCTATTTCCACTTTGATATGTCCGTCAAGCACATTCGCACCTTGCACGACAGTATCCACTTTTCCCAATTTGTCCTCTGTCATCCCCGAATTCCTCCAGAATTTTATACGCACATTTCCCTCAATGGTACCGCCGGTAACGGACAGTCTGGCACTTGTCTGGAGCGTTTCCTCTATGAAAATGTCCTCCTTGATATTTCTCGTGTTATTCCCTCCGATATACGCCGCTTCAGACATCTCCATCCACCCGGTGGACATATATACGCCCTGTTCATAGCATCCCGTAATACGGCCGCCGGTCATTTTGAAGGTCCCCAAATTATTACGTACGCCGACAGTTTCTCCGGTGATCGTGCCGCCGGTCATTACGAAGGTCGCACCATTGATAAAGACACTGCCGCGACTGCTGTTTCCGGTGATCGTACCGCCCTCCAGCTTCAGCGTTGTATCATTCTCCAGGAATACAGCTCCCCCAACATTGTAAATTCCCGTCAGGTCCGTTCCCTCTCCGCCGGTGATGACACCGCCGGCAGGCAGGGTCTTGTCCTCATGCGATGTATCCGATCGGCTGTCCGTGATGGTCAGGGTCGCACGGTCACTCACCTTGAGCACACTGCCGTCACCGGTCATCTTGAGCACATGGCCGTTCAGGTCGATGGTCATAGATCTCTCAACATACAGAGTTTGGGTGATCTCGATATCCTCTGTCAGCTGGGCATCTACGCCCCTGGATATGGCAAGTTTCAGCTTATCTACGGCACTTTCTTCCGACGACGTCGCGCCGGCGGTGCACACCAGGGGATTTGTTACATCCCCCGATGTAACAAAAGCTGCCCATATGGGCAGCGCGCATACCAATACCAGGGTCATCAGGATGGGGAGCAGTCGTCTCTTCATGGCGGTTCCTCCTTCTATGGCTCACATATTTCTCTCCCGGGCCTGTGTGCTGCAAAATTTCTTGTTGGGAAAGTTTTGCGGCGCGCAGGCTCTGTTGTACGACCATCTTACCAGAAAGTATCGCGAAAGGCAACGGGAATATCCAGATGTTGGCATAAAAAATCTGTGTGGGAGGTATAAGGGGAAGTTATGGGCCTTGGCGGGGGACGAAAAAAGACCGGCGGGGCCGGTCTTTTGTGTTCAGGCGTGGTATTGGGGTTCGTTGCCCTGGTAGATATCCTGCATCTCCCGGTCGATCTCGCTGATGGCATCGGAGCACAGGCGCAGGCGGGCGGCATCCTGCTGGGTGAATTTGCGGTCGGATTTATACCGCAGCTCGTGCTCCAGGCTGGCCCACATATCCATGGCGATGGTGCGGAGCTGGATCTCCACCGGCAGGACCATGGTGCCCTCGCTGATGACGATGGGCACGTTGACGATCAGGTGCAGGCTGCGGTAACCGGTGTCCTTGGGCTCCTTGATATAGTCCACCTCGCGGAGGACGGTATAGGACTCGCTGCGGGTGAGCAGGGAGCGCAGGTAGTAGATATCATCCAGATAGTTGCAGATGACGCGGATACCGGCCACGTCCTGGATGTGGGCATAGATGTTGTCGATGCTGACCTCCAGGCCCCGGCGGCGCAGCTTGTCGATGATGCTGTCCAGCGTCTTGATACGGTACTCGATGTGGTGGATGGGCGAGTGGTCATACAGACGGGCGAACTCCTCGTCCAGGATCTCCATCTGCGTTACGGCTACCTTCAGCGCACTGCGGTACAGGTGCGTCACCCGCACCATGCCCGCCGCCAGCTCCTGCTCCTTCGGGGAAAGGCCCGCGGCGGTGGGAATGTCCCGCAGGCGGATGGTACCGCTTTTTTCGATCATCATGGGCAGACGCCCTCCTTTCGGCCGCAGCCCACGTCCAGGGCCGCAGTTTCATCCTACTATACGAATATGACCTGCCTGTGAACAAATCGATATTTCTTTAACAAGTATACCGACAGTTTGCGCGAAATGCAAGAGGGTCGCCGTACAAAAAGCGCAAAGAAGGCGCCCACGGCTGCCGCCGTGGGCGCTGGGGTCATTTCTTGCAGCGGGCGAGGACGGCGGCGGCCACACGGTCGGCGGCCAGACCGTCGAAATCGCAGCTCTGGGCAGCGGTGATGGCCTGACGCTGCTGTTCGTCCTCCAGAAAGGCCAGGGCCGACGCGGCCATGTTGTCCGGCGGGCAGGAGGCCGCACAGCCGTGGGCGGTGAAGAACGCCTCGTTCCGCGTTTCGCAGCCGCCCACCATATCCGCCAGCAGCAGCGGCACGCCGCGGGTGCCGGCCTCGGTGATGCTGATGCCGCCGGGCTTGCTGACCAGCACGTCCGCGCTGTCCATGTACAGCTGCACCTGGGTAGTGAAGCCCATGGCCTCCACGCGGTACAGGCGGCGCAGCTCCAGGGCATAGCGCATCTGCTTGTTGCTGCCGCATAGCACCGTGGCAAAGTCGCCGTCGGCCATACGCATATCCAGGTCCTCCGCCACGTCGCCCATGGGGCCGCAGCCGATGCTGCCGGACATGAGGACGATGTGGCGGCCGGTCTCCGGCAGGCCCAGAGCCTTCCGCGCCGCGGCTCTGTCACCGCGCTGGCGGAAGGCGGAACGCACGGGAATGCCGGCGGGCAGGAGGGTATCGCGGGCGATGCCGCAGCTGACGAACTCGTCGGCCAGCTCCTGATGGGGAATGACGCAGATATCCGGGGTACAGGCACCCACCGTGGGGCTGCAGGTATAGTCCGTGGCCACGAAGCAGAACACCGGACAGGCGCTCCACGCCTGCTTCAGCGCCGTCATCATCATGGCGGGGATCACGTGGACACAGACAACGGCATCGTAGCCGCCGCTTTGCAGCGTGCGGCCCAGACGGCGGGCCCCGCGGGCAATGTAGCGGTACACCGGGCCGTCGCGCCGGTCCATCTCCTTGTCGCCCTCGGCGGACATATAGCCCGCCTTGTAGAGCTTGGGATACCGGCGGTAGAACCGGGTGTGCCACTTGGAAACGAATTTGGATGCCTTTTTGGAGATGAAGCCCAAGCCGTCCATCACGTCGCAGGACGCGCCGCAGCGTTGGAGGCTGTCACGCAGGGCGGCGGCTACGGCGTTGTGCCCGCCGCCGGTGTTACAGGTCAGGATCAGTACGCGCATTTTGCTCTCCTTTCCGCTGCGCTCGCTTTCGCAGCAGCGCCGCCAGGCGCATGAGCCGGGGGCGGTTGTAGCGTTGTATCAGAATAAAGGGCAGATTGGCCAGCAGCACCCACACCGCCAGCACGATCGCGCCGCCCCAGCCGGGCCACAGCCACAGAAACGCCAGGCCCAGCAAACAGGAGGCCCCGTGGACCAGCTCCGCGCGGCACGTCTCCTGCACCAGCGCCGCGGCCTGATCCGCCGTCACGGCGCCGCTGCCGGGCAGTTCCTTCTTCACCATGTCCGGCAGGATGCGGCTCATGTCCGGCACCAGCTTCTTCCACTTATCGATGGCCAATTTGGTGTAGACGCGGCCGTTCTTCTCCCATTTCCGGCTGCGGAAGAGCCGCTTCTCCGGGTCAAAGGGACCGGGGATCGCCTGACCCAGCGGGTGCGCCAGCAGGGCCAGCGCCGCCGCGTACAGGACGCATTTCCAGAAGCCGCTCACGCCTTCTCCACCCCGCAGCTGCGCTCCAGCGCATGGCGCAGCGTGCCCTCCGTCAGGCGGGTGACGCGCTCCACGAACTGCTCCTCATCGTGCTTCATGCCGTAGTGCAGCCAGCTTTGCAGCAGGCCCACCAGCGTGGCCGTATACAGCGCCGCGATGGACTGCACATCCGTCTCCGCCACCGGCAGGTCCTCCGCCGTGCGGCGCACCAGATCCTCCACGGCACCGTAGACCACCTGGTAATACTCGCGCTCCAGCAGGTCGCGCTGGCTGGACTGGTACAGGTGGTAGACCGCGCGGCGGTTGGCGCGCATGAACGCCGCCACCCGCATCATCAGCTGGTACCAGCTGGTGCAGAGGGGTGGTGCGTTGAGGACGCGGTCCAGCTCCGTCTCCAGCACCTCGCGCACCAGGGCGTAGATGTCGCAATAGTAGTAATAAAACGTATTCCGGTTCACGCCGCAGTGATCTGCGATGTCCACCACGGAGATCTTATCCAGCGGCCGCTGCTCCAGCAGGTCCAGAAAGCCCTTGCGAATGGCGTTTTTTGTGGTCTGTGCCATGTCCATGCTCCTCTCTTTGTGCAAAAACTGCCCTACCACCTGTATCATACCGAATTCAGACAGTTTTTGCAAGATGCCCGTACTATGCACTTTAGGCAAAATGTGTGGAAATGTATGAACATAGTGTAAAAAGCATCCCCGCGCGGTGTGCGGGGATGCTTTTGCTTCAAATGGGATCAGGCCGTCACCACGGGGCCGCCGTGCTTCTTGGCGCTGATCTTCTGGTAGGCGATGACCGCCGCCACCAGCACCAGGCCGGCCACGTCGGTGAGGGTGCCGGGGATCATCATGCCCAGGCCGCCGACGGCCAGGACGATACGCAGCGCCCAGTGGACCTTCTTATACAGATGGCCGTTCAGGGACGCCGCGATGGCAAAGATGCCCAGCAGGGCACTGACGCAGATCTGCGCCACCTCCCACCAGCCGGAGATGTTCTCAAACAGCAGGGCCGGACTGTAGGCGAAGATGTACGGCACGATAAAGGCGGCGATGGCCAGCTTGGTGGCGTTGATGCCGGTCTTCATGGGGTCGGACTTGGCGATGGCCGAGCCGGCGTAGGCCGCCAGAGCCACAGGGGGCGTGATATCCGCCACGATGCCAAAGTAGAACACGAAGAAGTGGGCGGCCACCAGCGGGAAGCCCAGCTGAATGAGGATGGGCGCGCAGGTGGAGGCCATGATGCAGTAGTTGGCCGTGGTGGGCACGCCCATGCCCAGGACGATGCAGCACAGCATGGTCAGCACCAGGCCGACGATGGTGGCGTTGCCCGCCAGCTGGACGATGGCGTTGATAAGGATGGAGGCCAGGCCGGTGACGGTGATACAGCCGGCGATGATGCCCGCCATGCTGCAGGCCACGGCCACGGTGATAGCGCCGCGGGAACCGGCTTCCAGAGACTCCACCGCGGAGAAGAAGGAGCGCTTGCCGGCATTACCCAGCGCCTTGCCGGTCGTCATGGGCTGGGTGTCGCCCTCACCGCGCTTGCCCTGCAGGAAGAAATTGACGAAGCCCACGGCAATGGCGGCCAGAATGGAATAGGCCGCGGAGTGGGACATGGTCTTGCTGCCGGAGGACACCAGCCACACCAGCAGGATCAGGGGAATGATCAGGTAGCAGTCACGGGCCAGCAGACGCCACGCAGGCAGCTCCTCGCGGGGAACGCCCTTCAGGCCCAGCTTCTTGGCCTCCAGATGGACGGCGATGAAGATCCCGGTGAAGTACAGCAGCGCGGGCAGGATGGCCTTGACGGCCACCTGGGCGTAGGGCAGCTTCATGTACTCGGCCATGAGGAAGGCTGCCGCACCCATGATGGGGGGCATGATCTGGCCGCCGGTGGAGGCCGCGGCCTCGACGGCGCCGGCGAACTCGGGCTTGTAGCCGGTCTTCTTCATCATGGGGATGGTGAAGGAACCGGTGGTGACGGTGTTGCCCACGGAGGAGCCGGACACCATGCCGCACAGGGCGGAGCTGATAACAGCCACCTTCGCCGGGCCGCCGCTGGACCAGCCAGCCAGACGGTTGGCAAAGCTGATGAAGAAGTTGGCGATGCCGGTGCGCTCCAGGAACGCGCCGAAGATGATGAACAGAACGATGTAGGTATAGCACACGTTGATGGGCGTGCCGATGACGCCGGAGGTGGTATAGAACAGCTTGTAGATGATGGTTTTCAGCGCGTCATACAGGGTGGCACCGTTCACCGCGCCGGCGTAGCTCAGCTGGTTGATGAACGCGTACACGATCAGCACGCCGGCCACGCACAGAATAGGCAGGCCCACGCAGCGGCGGCACAGCTCCATCAGGATCAGGATACCCACCACGCCGATGATGACGTGGACCGTCTCGATACGGGTGGACAGGCGCACCAGCGTCATGGCGTTCAGCGCGAAGTAGAAGAAGCAGGCCGCGCCCACCACCATCAGCACGATATCGTACCAGGGCAGGTAGTTGACCCTGACGTGGTGCTTGCTGGCGGGGTAGGTCAGGAAGCCGATGATAATGATGCAGCCCACGAACATGGTGAGCCGGATCTCGGGCATGGCCTTGGAAAACAGGGTCATGCCGATGCAGAACAGACCGAACGCGGCCATGAGGATGCGGATGATCAGCTGAGGCGTGCCCTCCCACAGGCGGGTGGCGGATTCACGGTCATATTTACGCATGACCGCGTCCAGATCCGGGACCTCGTCCGCGGCGGTATTGACGCCGTCGGCCGGGTTGGTATCCGGTTTTTTCTTGTCGATGCTCATAGTCGTTTCTCTCCCTGAAGATTACAGAATAGCGCGAGGACTACGGCGGGAAACCCCGCCGTAGCCTCGAAAAGCGTCAGTTTTCTGCTAAGGATTTAGTCGCCGAAGTACACGTCCTTGGCGATGACGGTCTCGGTGTAATAGTCGGAGGTCTCCAGCAGCTTGGCGATGTGCTCGCTGTCCAGGCTGACCAGGTAGGTATCCTTGGTGGTGGCCAGGTCGGTCACAGCGGTGGTGGGGGCACCGGCCACGATGAAGGCGGCGTCGATCTGGCCGTTCTTCAGGGCGTCGGCGCTGTCGCTGAAGGACTGGTAGGTGGGCTTGATGTCGTCCTCGGTCAGCCCGTAAGCACCCAGGACGTCAATGGCGTTGAAGTACACGCCGGAACCGGGAGCGCCGATGGACACGGACTTGCCGGCCAGGTCAGCCACGGTCTTGATGCTGGCGTTGGTGGTGACGATCTGCACCTGCTCCATGTACAGGGCGGCCACAGTGGAGAAGCCCTCGACCTTGCTCTCGAACAGGTTGGTGCCGTTGTAGGCGTAGGCCATCACGTCGGACTGGCAGAAGGCGAAGTCAGCGGTGCCGTCCACCAGCTCCTGCACGTTGGCCTGAGAGCCGTTGCCCACCAGACCGACCACGTTGATGCCGGCGTTGTTGGTGGCGTGCTGGGCGATGACGGAGCCGAAGGCGTAGTAGGTGCCGGACTCGCCGCCGGTGACGAAGCGCAGGTTGCGGGAGTCGGTGTTGCCGGCGCCGTCCTTGACGGCGGCGACCTCAAAGCCCTTCTCGGCGAAGTACTTGGCAGCGCCGGGGTGATAGGGCACGGAGGTGATGGACGCGCCGTACTCCAGGCTCAGCTCGCCGTACTTGGCGTGGCTGGTGGTCAGGGACGCGGCGTTGTCAAAGATGTCCGCCACGAACTTGTACACGTCGTCGCTGGACACGTCGTCGCGGGCCAGGATCACAGCACCCACGGCCACGGTGGTGGTGTCGGTATGCTCAGCGGTCACATCGCCGCTGTCGTCCTTCTTGTCGCCGCAGGCGACCAGGCTCAGCGCCATGACCAGCGCCAGAACCAGTGCAAAAAACTTTTTCATGTTCTTTCTCCTTATTGATAGATAAATTGTTTTCCTCTTCCTGAAAAACAGCTTTTTCCGCCGGCCGGTCGGGCACGGCGGTGTTCAACGGTGCCATTATATCGCAGGCGTAAACTTTTTGCAATATCTAAATGCGGAAAATTTCATTTTTCTGCGGAACGATTTTCCCGTCCGTGCGGACATTCCGCTTTTCTTAGTCGGCATTTCTTTCGGCAAATCCGTAGTTTTGTCTGTATCATGGTACTTTTTAGCGGTGGTCTATTCATAATGCTAAATTGTTTTATGCAGGAACGCCCCGCAAGAAGTGCATTTTCTGCTGGGCAATCCTGCAAAATAACAGAGGCGGGGCAAAGCCCCGCCTCTCAGCTTTCTGTCACATTCAACAGCTGCGCCGCAGCAGCTCGCATACCAGTTCATAGGTGCGCTCCGTGGAAGGCACGCTTAGCCGCTCCCGCACGGAGTGTACATCGTGCAGCTCCGGCCCCATGGACACCGCGTCCAGACCGGGGATCTTCTCCATCAGCAATCCGCACTCCAGACCGCCGTGGGTGGCCTCCACCACGCCGTCCTTACCGGTAAGATCCTTATACGCCGCCAGCAGCGTATCCCGGAACTGCGACTCCCTCTTGTACTGCCAGCCGGGGTACACGCCCCGCTCTGCCACAGTGCCGCCCGCCAGCGCCGCCACAGCCCGCACGCGCTGCGCCAGCATCAGCTTCCGGGACGCGATGGACGACCGGATGGAGAACGCGATGTGCAGTCCGTCGCCGCCCAGCTTCACCACGCCCATATTCAGGGATGTCTGCACCAGACCGGGGAAATCCGTGTCCATAGCCTCCACGCCCTGCGGCATGGCCGTCAGCGCCTGCACCAGCGTCACGGTGCGCTCTGCGGACACGGCTTTTGCCGTCTCCGCCGCCGCGCAGGTCAGCGTCACATCGGGGTCGGTGACGGCGTACTCGTTCTTCAGCACCCCCTCAAACTCCCGGATAAACGCTTCGAACGCCGCGCCGCTGCCGGTGGGCAGCGCCACCGCCGCATCGCAGCGGGAGCAGATCACGTTGTCGAACTGCCCGCCGGAGAAGGCCGCCAGCCGCAGGCCGGGGAACTTCTCCAGCGCTGTGGCCAGTACCCGTCCCATGAGGCGGTTGCCGCTGCCGCGTCCCAGATGGATGTCCGCACCGGAGTGACCGCCCCGCAAGCCGGCCACGGTGATGCCGAAGCCCTCCATGCCCGCCGCATCGGTCAGCGCTGCGGGCAGCAGGCAATCGGAGCGCATGCCGCCTGCGCAGGACACGGTGAACACGCCCTCCAGCTCGGAGTCCAAATTCAGCAGCTTTTTGCCCTTCAGGTCAGAGCAGTCCAGCGCAAAGGCGCCGTCCATGCCCACCTCCTCGTCCACGGTGAACACCGCCTCGATGGGCGGATGCACCAGCGTATCATCCGACAGGATCGCCAGGATCATGGCCACGGCAATGCAGTTGTCGCCGCCCAACGACGTCTTGTCCGCCCAGACCCACTCACCGTCGGTCATCAGGTCAAGTCCCTCGCGGGTCATGTCCTTGGTGCAGTCGTCGGTCTTGGCGCACACCATGTCGATGTGTCCCTGCAGGATGATCGGCTCGGCGCTCTCATGGCCGGGAGATGCCGGCTTCCAGATCACCACGTTGTTGCACGGCTCCTGCCGGTACTTCAGTCCCAGTTCCTTGGCAAAGTCCACGCACAGATCGCTGATAATCTTCGTGTTGCCGCTGCCGTGGGGCACCGAGCACAGCTTTTCAAAATATGCGAACACCTTTTCTGGCTTCAAGCCTTTCAAAACAGCCATTTTGATACTCCTTTCCCATGCGGCCGCGGTCTCCGCGCCGCCCATTCAGTATAGCATATCCGCCTGCCGCCCGCAAGCGAGTCCCTATGTGCCCACAGCCCATGCTTTCGCATGGGCTGTGTATGCAGCACACATTATCAGAAGTCGCCCAGGCCCATATCGTCCTCGATACCGGGCGCTTCCTCGTTGTCCTCCTCGGTGGGAGGCGCGGGGATGAATTCCTCCAGATAGGCCTCCTCCGGCAGGCCAGCCATATACGCCGGCAGGTTGATGATGATGCCGTCGATGTTATGGGGCAGTGTCATTTGGTACGTTTCCGTTGTCTCGCTGCCGCCCTTCTGCTGCATGACCTCCACGGTCAGCTCCAGCTTGTCGCCGATGACGGTGGTCAAGCAGCGCTCCTTTTCGTACAGCTTGGAGATCTGCTCGCCGTTCACATACACAGTGATCTTATAGGGTGCCTCCACAGACTGGCCGCCCTTGTCCACTGCACGGTTGTCGAAATAGACGGTGTGGCCGCGTCCGATGCGCAGCATCAGCACGGCGACGAGCACCAGCACCAGGATAAAGGCGATACGGATGAGCCACGAGCGTTTCGTCGTTTTCATGCGGTTCTCCCCTCCTCCTCGGCCTTCTGCTCAATGGCCAGCTGCTGACCCAGCGTGCGGTTCTCCTTGCGCTTCTTGGCCTCGTACATGACCAGTGCCACGGTGATAACGGCGTAGGACACGAACACGCGGAAGTACTCGCCGATCATGGAGTCGCCGGTGATCTTGGTTCCGGCGGCCGGCGCCACGATGAACATGGTATGGAACAGGAGCACACCCAGGAACACGTTGCCGATGGACGCCTTTTCCACGGAGGCACCGCCCACCAGCAGCGCGGCGATGCAGAACATGCCGACGTTGGTATGCGCCGTATAGGTGGGGAAGTTGCCCATGTTCTGCAGGTAGATGATCATGCCGAAGCCCGCAAACACGGTGGACATGACGATGGAGATCAGGCGGGTGCGGTCCACGTTGATACCGGCGTCACGCGCCACGTTCATATCCTGGCCCACCGCGCGCATGTCCTGTCCCAGCTTCGTGCGGCGGAACCACACGATGAACAGGCAGGCCAATGCGATGATGATCAGCGTCAGCACAGGGATCTTCACGCCGCCCACGTAGATGGCCAGCGCATTATCGATGCTCTGCCGCATCTGCAGAAGGCTGACTGTGTTGCGGATACCAAAGCCGCGGGGCAGCTTCAGTGTGTTGTGGAGGATGGGGATGATGGGCCCCATCATATACAGCACCACCAGCTGGTACACACCGGTCATGCAGTAGGCGATAAAGTAGCTGGTGACCATCTCGCGGCCCTTGGCGCGGTTCAGGATGCTGCCGCACATAAGACCCAGCAGAATGGACAGGGGGATGGACAGGATGGCCGCCAGCACCAGACCGGGGATACCCCAGATCTGCCAGTCCGCCACCAGAATCAGCGCGATCTCGCCGGCCATAGCGCCCAGCGTCATGGCAAAGTTCAGACCCATACCGGCCATAATGGGGATCAGCAGGCTCAGGATCAAAAAGGCGTTGCGCCCCAGACGGGTCATAGCCTCGTTAAGTATGTAGCTCACCGGCAGGCCGGACACGGGAATGAGCACGGCGCAGATGAGGATGAACAGGACGGGCACTGAGTTTTTGCCCAGGAATTGCTTTACGTCGAATCTCTTACCCTTCATGTCAGCGCCCCCTTTCCGTCTTTCTGGTCAGGGCATAGAGGATCATGCCGTTGGATACCACGATACGGATGACTTCGCTCATATCCATCTGGAAGGCGGCGCTCATCACGGTGGGGGTCATGGTCACCACGCCCTGATACAGGATCGTACCGATAATCACATTGCCGATGGATGCCTTATTCACCGACGCGCCGCCGATAAGGATGGCGGCCACGGCGGGCATGGCCATCCAGAAGGGGCCGTTGTACAGCTGTATGAAGCCGAAGCCCTGCTCATACACCAGAATACCCACAGCACCCAGCCAGGTGGACATGATCACGGAGATAAGCCGCATCTTGTCCACGTTGATGCCCGCTGCGCGGGCAAAGGCGGGGTTGGAGCCCACAGCGGTCATGGCGGTGCCGGTCTTGGTGTGCAGGAACGCCCACATCAGCACGGCCAGCAGCACGAAGAACAGCAGCGTGCCGGTGGGGATCACCAGATTGATGCCGATGCTGTTCAGGTCGATGGTCAGAATGTTGGCCAGCGCCTTGTCGTAATAGCCCTCCAGCGAGATGACGGTACGCAGACCGCTGGCGGAGAAGCCCCACACCATGGTGGGATGCTTGTACGGCAGCAGCAGCCACATCATGCACATGAAGGACACGGACGAGAAGCCCACATAGGTGGCGATCATCATCTCGCCGCCCTTGATCTTGTTCAGCAGCCAGCCGTAGCCGCCGCCGAACAGCAGGGCAAAGGGCGTGGCGATGAGGATGGCCATCAGGAAGCTGGCAAAGCCGGTGTAGCCCAGCTCGATGGACAGCGTGGCACCCAGCAGTCCGGACACAATACCCAGCGGCAGGCCGAAGTTCAGGCCGCAGCCGGAGTGTACCATGGGCACCATGGCCAGCACCATCACGGCGTTCCAGCTGAAACGGGTGATGATATTGGTGATCTGTGTGGGGAAATCCAGCCCCACGCAGGGCGCGGCGATGAGCAGCAGCAGCAGGAAGCACGCGATGATCAGACGCGGCAGGCCGAAGCTGTCCACCAACTCTCTGAATTTTGACTTGTTTCCAAGTGTGGTCGTATTGCCCATTTCTTCCTCCTTACTTCACCTGACTGACCATGAGCATACCGAACTCCTCGGAGGAATGGTCAGCAGGCAGGATACCGGCGACCCTGCCGCCGGAGACGATGGCGATGCGGTCGCAGATCTGGCGCAGCTCCTCCAGCTCGGAGGAGATCATCACCACCGTGACGCCGGATTCGCGGTTAAATTTCTTCAGCGCCTCCAGCACCAGCGCCTTGGCGCCCACGTCGATACCGCGGGTAGGCTCGGACACGAAGAGGAAGCGGGGCTCCAGCGCGAACGCCTTGGCCAGACACACCTTCTGCTGGTTTCCGCCGGACAGCTCTCTGGCCTTCTGGCTGGAGCCGGTACACTTGATCTGCAATTCATCGATATACCGGTTCGTCACCGTGTGGATGGCCTTTTCGTCGCGCCATGTGAAGAAACCCATTCTCTTCAGGAACTTGTTCTGCACCTGCATGGCGGGGAACGCCACGTTCCACTCCAGTGACTCATCCAGCAGCAGACCCACGCCGCGCCGATCCTCGGACACGAAGGCCAGCTGGGAGTCCAGACACTTCCGGGGGCTGTTCAGCGCGATAGGCTTGCCGTCGAACTCCACGGTGCCGCCCGCCTCGTACAGGCCCATCACACCGTTGGGAATACCCAGCTTGCCCTGGCCGGCCAGACCACCGATGCCCAGGATCTCGCCCTCCTTCACGTCCAGATCCACGTTGCGGACGATCTCGCCGGGCATATCCACCCACAGCTTGCGGATGGACAGAATGGTGCGGGCATCGGAGTGGTCGCGGATGTCGTGGGCAGCGCCGCCGGCAGCCACCTCGCGCCCCACCATGTAGTGGGTGATGTCGCGGACGTCCGTCTCGCGGGCGGGCACGTCCTTGACCACATAACCGTCCCGCATGATGACCACCTTATCGCACACCGACAGGATCTCCTGCAGGCGGTGGGTGATGAAGATCACGGCGATGCCCCGGGAGGCCATGCCGCGGATGGAGTCCAGCAGCGCCTGCGCCTCCTGCTCGGTGAGCACGGCGGTGGGTTCGTCCAGGATCAGCAGCTTCAGGTTCTCCTTGCTCAGCTCGCGGGCGATCTCCGTAAACTGCTTGTGCCCCACGGGCATGCTGCTGATGACCATCTTCTGGTCGATAGCCACGCCCATCTTCTCAATGGCTTTTGCGGCGCGGTTATCCATTTCCTTATAGTCGAGAGTGTCCAGGCGCGGGCCGAACACTTCTGAAATGACGCTTTTTTTCTTGGGCTCGCGGTTGAGGAGGATGTTCTCCGTGGCAGTAAAGCCGGGGATCAGCGAGAACTCCTGATGCACCATGCCAATGCCGGCCTTCAGCGCATCAAAGGGGGTGTTGAACTGCACTTTTTCTCCGTCGATCAGGACATCCCCCTCGTAGCCGCCCGTCTCACGGATCACGTCCATGCCAAACAGTATTTTCATCAAGGTGCTCTTTCCGGCGCCGTTTTCGCCCACCAGACCCAGCACCTCGCCCTCTTTCAAGGTGAAGTTGATGTCCGTAAGCACCTGATTGCCGAAAAAGCCCTTTTTGATATTCCGCATCTCAAGCAGCGGAGCATTGTTCTTTTCCATATTCATCCCTACCTATAGCAGCGGGGAGGGAGGATGCCCTCCCTCCCCGCTTTAATGGTTGCTTCAAAAGCCTGTCGTCAGCTGATGGGGAAGTATTTTTCCGGGATCTCCACGGTAGCGTTGCCCATGAAGTGGCCGGGATCGCCCATGATATAGGTATCCTGATAGATCAGGAACACGTTTTCAGACTTCGCGCCGGTGGTGGCGTTGGTGTAGCTGGCGCCGTTCCAGGCCGCCTTGGGAGAGTAGACCTGCAGAGCGGCAGCTACATCGTCCATGTCCTTCAGCTCACTCTTGCCGTCCAGCACGTTCTTGGCGTGCAGAGCAAGACCGGCGGACAGGGTGTAGCCGTAGGAGTAAGCCCAGGTGCCGAAGTGATCGGCGCCGCCCTTCTCCACGATGGCGGACTCGACCTTAGTCAGGATCTTCTCGAAATCACCGGCTTCCTCGGTCAGATCCAGACCCAGAGCACCGGGATAGCCCATCAGGGGAGAGGGCAGGTCGGCCTCGATGAAGTAGCCGCCGCACTCCAGCAGGCGCTTCAGCAGAGGCTCGGTGTGCGCATCGTTGGTGCAGAAGTAGGCAGCGTTCTGGCCGTACTTCTCGACCCAAGCGGGCACCTGCTCCAGAATATAGGCCTGAGCGCCGGAAACGCCCACGTCAGAGGTAGGATCGGGAGCCGTCTCCAGGACGAACTTCATGCCGAACTCCTCGCAGGCGGCCTGCATGATGGCCACGCGGCGGCTCATGGTCTCGTAGGACATGTGGCGGGGGAAGGAGATATGTACGAAGGTATCGCAGCCCAGCTCGTGCGCGGTGCGGATGATCAGGTAGCCGCGGGAGACGAAGTCATTGTTGGTGACCAGGTCGGCAGCGGAGCCGATCTCGGGCAGATCCTCGTGTGACTCACCTGCGATGCAGATGATGTCGGGGCGAGTCTCTTTGATCTTGCGGAAAGCCTCGGTGGTGCCGGGGACAGCCTGATTGACGATGATGGCCTTCATCAGGGGGTCGGCGGACAGGTTCACGATGGACTGGATGGTGGTCTCGGTCTCCTCGGTGAAGTTGTCGGGATAGATGGCCAGCTGGACCATATCCTCGCCATACTCCTTCTGGAAGGCCTCGGCGCCGCGGCGATCGTCCTCGGACTGAGAGACGGAGCCGGTCACGATGCCGATCTTGTAGGGCACGGTGTCGGTGTTGTCATCGGTCTCGCCCTTCTTTTCGCCGCAGGCGACCAGGGAGAACGCCATGATGAGAGCCAGCAGCAGAGAAACTACTTTTTTCATGTTTACCTCCTAATTCCTTTACCATAGTTTGTTGTTTCCTCCGCCAGAAGGAAACAGCGAACAGGGCGCGCCCCATTCACTTCTATGCATTCGGGTGCTGCGCACCCATTTGATTTTACCAGATAAGTTCACACTCTGTCAACATATTTGTGTCTCTGAATGGTGTTCAATAGCGCATTTCCTTGTTTTTCATCCATACACTTTCCCCTATTTTTTGGCGCATTTGCATCATTTTCATGTATTTTTCATGCGGTTTTCTGTCAGAAGCCTGCTGTTTTGCTATAATAAACTTTTCTTTTGGCGAAATCTGTTTTTTGTCTGACTGCAGCAAAAGAGACAGGCTTCCGCCTGTCTCTCCCGCTTACCTTATAACTTATGGCACTCGTCAGATCTTCTGCTTCTCATCCACGATCTGGCGCAGCTTGGCAGAGAAATCCTCCAGCGTCATGGCGCCCAGGTCCTCGCCCTTGCGGGTACGGACGGAGACGGTGCCGTTCTCCATGTCGCGGTCGCCAACCACCAGCATGAAGGGTATCTTCTCCAGGGTAGCCTCGCGGATCTTCTTGCCGATCTTCTCGTTGCGGCTGTCCACCTCCACGCGGAAGCCCTGCTTGCGCAGCTCCGCGGCCTGCTGCACGCAGTAGTCGGCAGCGCGGTCAGTAATAGGCAGGAAGCGTACCTGCTCGGGCATCATCCAGGTGGGCAGCGCGCCGGCGTACTCCTCGATCAGGTAGGCCAGCGTCCGCTCATAGCAGCCCAGAGACGTGCGGTGGATGATATAGGGCAGGGCCTTGTTGCCGTTCTCATCGATATAGTACATGCCGAAGCGCTCCGCCAGCAGCATATCGATCTGGATGGTGACAAGGGTATCCTCCTTGCCGTACACATTCTTGTACTGGATGTCCAGCTTGGGGCCGTAGAACGCGGCCTCGTCAATGCCCACGGTGTAGTCCACGTTCAGATCCTTCAGGATGCGCTCCATGGCGGCCTGGGCGTGGTCCCACTGCTCCGCCGTGCCCTCGTACTTGTTGTTGGGGTTGGCGGGGTCCCACTGGGAGAAGCGGAACGTGCACTTTTCCAACAGGCCCACGGTGCCCAGGCAGTACTTGGCCAGATCCAGGCACTGCTTGAACTCCTCCTCCAGCTGGTCGGGGCGCAGCACCAGATGTCCCTCGGAGATGGTGAACTGGCGGACGCGGATCAGGCCGTGCATCTCACCGGAGTCCTCGTTGCGGAACAGGGTGGATGTCTCGCCCAGACGCATGGGCAGGTCGCGGTAGCTGCGGCCGCGGTTCAGGAACACCTGATACTGGAACGGGCAGGTCATGGGACGCAGGGCAAAGCACTCCTTCGTCTCATCCGCGGGATCGCCCATGACGAACATGCCGTCCAGATAATGATCCCAGTGACCGGAGATCTTGTACAGCTCACGCTTGGCCATCAGGGGCGTCTTGGTCAGCAGATAGCCACGCTGCTGCTCGGTGTCCTCCACCCAGCGCTGCAGCAGCTGGATAACGCGGGCACCCTTGGGCAGCAGGATGGGCAAGCCCTGGCCAATGCAGTCCACAGTGGTGAAATATTCCAGCTCGCGTCCCAGCTTATTGTGGTCGCGCTTCACGGCCTCCTCCCGCTCCTTCAGATAGGCATCCAGCTCGTCCTTGCTGGGGAAGGCCACGCCGTAGATACGCTGCAGGGTCTGGCGGTTGGAGTCGCCGCGCCAGTAAGCGGCGTTGCAGGCGGTCAGCTTGATGCCGTTGCCCTTGATGCGGCCGGTGGAGTCCACGTGGGGTCCGGCGCACAGGTCCACGAACTCGCCCTGCTTGTAGAAGGAGATGTGGGCGTCCTCGGGCAGATCGTTGATGAGTTCCACCTTATAGGGCTCTTCCCGCTCCTCCATGTACTTGACGGCCTCGGCGCGGGGCAGCTCGAAGCGCTCCAGCTTCAGCTTCTCTTTACAGATCTTACGCATTTCAGCCTCGATCTCGCCCAGGTCGTCCTGGGTGAAGGCGAAGGGCGCGTCCAGATCGTAATAAAAGCCGTTGTCGATGCTGGGGCCGATGGCCAGCTTCACCTCCGGGTGCAGGCGCTTGACAGCCTGGGCCAGGATGTGGGAGCAGGTGTGCCAGTAGGTCTTGCGGTACTGTTCGTTTTCAAACGTAAATTCCTTGTTTTCCTTGTTGACTTCGCTCATAGTCTGTTCCTCCTTGTGATCGGGGCTGGATAAATAAAAATCCCCACCCCTGAATGGTATCAGGGGTGAGGTAATAGGCATTACTCCACGGTTCCACCCTGCTTACGGCCTGCGCAGCATTTTTACTGTCCGCTGCGGATGGCGGGATATCTTTCGTCGAGACAAGGCGCAGGAGCGCAGGAATACGGTCTGTATTTCAAGCTTCTGCAACGCAGTATCGGTGGAAGAGATCCGGCATACGCCGTCGCTTTCGATCGCTGTAACGGGCGATACCCGTCCTGCTCGTCGCAGGCGGCTCGGAAGTGGTACGGGCCGTGTCCTTGGCGGGGTGCTTTCAGCCGGGGGCGCCCCTCTCTTTGGCCGCGGAAAAACAGCTTCTTCTCCGTCATCGCTTTTTGATGGCAATAAGTATAAACCGTTCGGCGCGGTTTGTCAACGGGTGGTTTCACGGGGGAAGGGCAAAATCAGCCGCGTGAAGCAAAAAGAGACATCCTTTCGGATGTCTCTTTTTGCTGGCGCGGAAGGAGGGATTTGAACCCTCGCGCCGCTTTTGACGGCCTACTCCCT
>ERZ791626.1390-NODE-1390-length-17822-cov-16.606855_pt1 | contig 17822 bp, 15 predicted proteins | sample MGYA00510266_ERZ791626 | MGnify/ENA primary metagenome ERZ791626 (study PRJEB30046, sample SAMN00715208) | human gut metagenome | study: EMG produced TPA metagenomics assembly of the A metagenome-wide association study of gut microbiota in type 2...
TGGTAATCTTGCGCATGGCAGTTTGCGAGAAAGTATCAACCTTCCCGATAACCGTTTTTGCCAATAATTGGATGAATTGGCTCAGATTTCTTGTGGCATTAATGTCGAGATAAAAACAATGCGTTTCAGGCTCCTGCTTGCTGATGTTCTCAAAGACATGGTGTATGAGTCCCGTCTTTCCGATGCGTCGAGGAGAGATGAGCACGATGTTGCGCTCATTCTGCAAAGCCTTCATGATGACTTCCGTCTCTTTCTTGCGGTCGCAGAAGTATTCTGCTCCCTTATATCCGTAGATAACAAATGGGTTATTCAGCTGTTCCATAACGTTTTATATATATTCCATGTTTTATGTTACATATTTTATGTAACGCAAAGGTAGTAATAATCTTTTAGGTAAGAGATATATTAGTAAGAACTTTATTACTAATTAACTTTTTACTAGTTATACTGATGTCATTTTCGGGTTCCCAAAATTCAACAAGCATGTGCTAAACAACGAAATGCCTCAACCATACTGGTCGAAATCGGTTATTATCAGGTTAAAACCGTAAGTAAGTAAACGATTTCATATAAATATAATATAGAAAAGGGTGGTTATTGCTTTTCTTTTTGTATCTTTGCAACCGTTTGACAATTGTACGTGCCAAATCATACATAAAGGAAAAAAGAATATCTAATAATAAATAAGAAGTAATGACTACACTTACAATTTCTATTATTGTCGTTTTCGTGCTCGGCTATGCACTCATTGCCACCGAAAGCTTGACTAAGGTAAACAAGGCAGCGATAGCCCTGTTGATGTTGGTAGGTTGTTGGACCCTCTACATGATGGATCCAATGCAGTATCTCCAGTTGATGCACCCTGACTATACAGGCGGTGCAGCAGGAATGGTGGAGAAGGTGACCGGAATCATCCAGGAACATCTGGGCGATACCGCTACAACACTCTTCTTCCTGATGGGTGCAATGACCATCGTGGAAATCGTTGACCAGAACGGCGGATTCAACTGGGTTCGCAAGGTGATGAAGACCAAGTCGAAGCGTGCGCTCCTCTGGCGTATCGCTATCCTTACCTTCTTCCTCTCTGCCATCCTCGACAATCTGACCACCAGTATCGTGATGATCATGATTCTCCGAAAGCTCGTCACCGACCACAAAGATCGCATGGTTTATGCATCCCTCGTCATCATCGCAGCCAATTCGGGTGGTGCCTTCTCACCAATCGGCGACGTTACCACCATCATGCTCTGGAACAAGGGATTGATTACTGCTGCCGGTGTTATCGCCGAAATCTTCATCCCGTCTGTGGTTTCCATGGTGATTCCTGCCCTCATCCTTCAGACCATGTTGAAGGGCGAACTCGTGATGCCTGAGGTTTCTGACCAGCAGAATGCATCGGTCAGCGATTTCACCGAAGGTCAGCGCAAGGCTGTGTTCTGGTTGGGAGTAGGCGGCTTGATCTTCGTTCCTATCTTCAAGAGTATCACCCACTTGCCTCCATTCGTAGGATCCTCCTGGTATTGGGCGTTCTCTGGACAGCTACCGAAGTTTTCTATCGCGGTTTGCATCGTGGAGCTGATGCCGAGGGCACTCAGAAGCGAGTAACCAAGTTGCTTTCTCGTGTTGATATGAGTACCATCCTCTTCTTCCTCGGTATCCTGATGGCAGTATCCTGCCTGGCTGAGATTGGCGTATTGACTGCTTTGGGTCAGGGCTTGAACGTCGTATTTGATGGCAACCATTACCTGGTTACTGGTATCATCGGTGTGCTTTCAAGTATCGTTGACAATGTGCCTCTGGTAGCCGGCTGTATGGGAATGTATCCTGTGGCTGCCGCTGGCGATATGGCTGTAGATGGCATCTTCTGGCAGTTGCTCGCCTACTGTGCCGGTGTTGGTGGTTCAATGCTGATTATCGGTAGTGCCGCTGGTGTGGTAGTAATGGGCTTGGAGAAGATTACCTTCGGCTGGTATATGAAGCACATCTCCTGGATTGCTTTCGTAGGTTACATCGCAGGTATCGTTTGCTACTGGTTCATCCGCACCTTCCTTTATGCTATCTAAAGAGTAAGTGTTTTCTGATGTAGGCTCCACACGCCCTGAAAGGGCAGAAGCTCTTAGCCCAGGGCAACACCCTGGGTAATGATGGATGCAAGCCTGTCGCCCTGTAAGGGCAAAAGCTTTCTTTCTTACGTGAAAAAGTTTTTTGAGAAAAAAAAGTATCAAAGTCTCATTTTTTTATTGGAAATGTCGGCTTAAAGACTTGGTAGATAATAAGATAAAAAGAATGAGACTTCTCGGTTTTGGTGCCGAGAAGTCTCATTAATGTCTCATAGAAGTATCATTATTTCACTTTTTCTTTACGAGATACTTCATTCCATCTGCAAATCTCTTGTGTTTCAACTCACTCATATTCGCCAGTTTTCTGCCGAATCCCATCAGGCTGTTTACCTTGAGCGATGAACCAATCTGCTTTTTCAAATAGTCGAAAATTTCGGCGGCAGTAAGATAGTCACCCTCTTTCTCATCCTCAACCAATTCAAAATAGAGCAGGAAATACTGATCTATCGGCTGGATGATCTCAAACTGGCTGTTGCTCTTCATAATCAGCTTCACCTGCTGCGCATCGAAATAACTCTTTTCGCCATTGTTCAAGGCAGAAAGTGCCTGGGCAAAAAGCTGCTGGTAGTTCGGGCGAACGCTCACGTCGATAGGCCCCGTCAGTTCCACACCGATGAATCTTCGGTTTCCGGAAGGATCGGAGAGAATATCCTTCATATTGCTTGTGGCGATGAACGAGGCGAGACGAGGAAATTCCATGACATGACTGCCATACGGAGGCTTGTATTTCAGCGTAGGCAACTGGATGAGATTCTTCAGAAATCCCTGCTGAACCTGTGGCGAAATCTGGTTGAACTCATCGAGATTGATGACCATAAACTGCGCCATCGCCTGATAAACCTGACGCTTTTCCGACAGAATAAGATTGTCACTATACCCCCACTGCAGTTCCGGCGGCAGCAGTCGCCGACAGAAAGTACTCTTGTTGTAACCCTGTTTGGAAATGAGAAGCGGAGCCACCGAGTTGCCGTATTGGCGATGTGAATAGCCGCGCCACTGGTCAACCATGCCCAGGAACCAGGTGTAAAACCAGTCTGCCCAGTGAGGATTGGCGGTAGGCACCGTGCGGGCCAAGGCACGGATATGATCCTTTCCATCCCATTTGTCGTAGCACTGGAAGAGATATTCATCTATCGGATTATAATTTTTGATATAATCTGACTCCAGGAAATTACGTACATCCTTGATGCTCACCCGGATATCAGCCAGCTGTACCTCCAGCGTCATACGCTTCTGCACTCTGGGTTCCACAGGTTGGTAGCCATACCATCCCTTGTCCTTCGGCATGTATTCCACGAATTTCATCACCGTGTTGTATCTGAAATCATATCTGCTTTCCAGCAGCTGCATCATGTTCACGATATTCTCGCGAATACTGTTCTTGTCAACTTTCTTTCCTTCTTCCGGAGCCCTGAAATCAGGAATTGTCTGCTGATTATTATCCGTGTTGGGAGCTGGGCTTTGAGAACGTGCATGGCTATCAATCTTTATCGCCACCGCCTTGCTATTGAAATAAGGCTCCGCATCGATCGTCATCATGAAACTGTTGTGAATCGAAGGCTCTTGGGATAGGGTAGAGCCAGCCTCGATAGAAGGTTTCGGACCATCTACAAGAATCGAAGCCTTGACAATGGCCTGATATACAGGGAAAATCTGCTGGTAAGCGATGCGATAGAGATGCTCGGCATCCGCTTCAGATGTAGGCAGGGAATCATTTTCGCCCTGGAATTTTATCAGAACGATAACAGTCTTTCCGTCGGCACCTGTGATGGCGGCAAGGGTAGAAGGCAGAATGGCTGCCGAGCGCTTAACGCCCTCCGCACCATCTACATCAGTAATGTTGCCAAATTTCAGCAGCAGGATGCCGTTGAAAGCCTTCATCTTCAGGTTGTTGTTTTCGTCTTTGGCGAATTCTGCTGCAGGATAGATGTGCATCCATTTCGGCAAATCCTTGTAGCCTTCATAGTTGTTGCTAAGATACGGAACGCTTTCGCGGAAGTGGGTGATAGTCAGTTTGCTATCATCCCTTGCGAATCGTTCCATCAGCTTCTCCATCGTCTTGGTACTTACGAGAAGCTGGTTTTTATTATTTGTATGTACGATAGTTACCTTCATTGTATTTCTGGTTAATGGTTAAGTGTTAACTGTAAATTGTAAACTATAAACTCTTTTCAGTGTTGCCCAAAACAAGTCCATATTTTTGGGCACTCATTGCCCGCCTTATGGGCACTTGTTGCCCAGCACTTGTTCTGTGGATGCCCGCTTGGTGGGCTGTGGATGCCCGTGTAACGGGCATGGTAGGATCAGCTAGTGGGCACAGAGGGAACATCTGATGAACTGAAAAAGTAGAACAATAAATTCTTGGAAAGATTAGATGTTTGTGAAGTCAATCTCTTCAGAGAAGTGTTCGAACTCAACGTCTTTATATCCGTATCTGGCGAAGAGCTGTTTGATATATTTCTGCTGTTCCGGGAGGAGTTTCAGTTGTCCCAGTTTGTATCGGTAGTATTGTCCTTTGCTACCGAGGTAGCTTCTCATTTCGGCGCGCAATGCTGGTCCATCTTTCACTTTCATTTCGGCAAATAGTTTGTCGAATCCCCATGCCATTTTCACGACACGCAGCGGAGCGAAGTACTTGCAATTCCCGTTTTTCAGGGCATTTGGGAAGATGGCATCTCCTCTATCAGTCTTCTCGTTTTTGTAGAGGCCGGATAGATAGTGGATACACTTGTCTTTCATCGGACATGGTTCGGTGAAGCAATAGGTGATGAGGCTAGGAACGTTTCCGTATTCGAAAGCCTTTTTCAAAAGTTCCTTTTCATCCATAGTTGCTGTGTTTTTAGTAAAAATTTCTATTATAACGAGAAAAATGGATATTTATTGCCTGAAAACAGGATTTTTTAATGTGTTTTTGTAGCTTTTTTCTGTATTTTAGTAGTACATTTTAGCTTCTTGACAGCATTTTTCTGCTTCTTATTAGCATTTTATGATACATATCCATTAATTTATGATACTTCTATGATACTTCTTTCTCTATTTTTAGAGAAGTCTCATTCGATAAAAGATTCTGAGTGTTAGATATATAACCTTCATTTTTCATTGAATAATGAGACTTTGATACTTTTTACGAGAAAAATATCTATACGTATGCGCATGATGAATCCTTTGCCTTACCTACCATTCTGCTTGATGCAAAAACGTAGCTTACTCATAAATGGCACCCAAAAACATATAAAAAGTACGAAATCTCTTGCGAGGTTCGTACTTTTTGTCTATCTTTGCACAAAATAGTGTGCCTGAGACTGAATGAAGCATGATATTGGCTATATCTGATAGATTTCTGTCGTAACCACTTACTCAACTAGAAAAGGAGCAATTATGAAGCAGAATGTGAAACGTTTGCCTTACGGTATCAATGACTTTGAGGCTGTTATTGAACAAAATCAATATTATGTGGATAAGACGATGTATTTGCCTTTGTTGGAAAACCAGCCAAGCAACATCATCTTCATTCGTCCACGTCGGTTCGGTAAGAGCATATTCTTGAGTATGCTCCATGCTTATTATGATTGTAGCAAGAAAGAGAAATTCCAAACTCTTTTTGGTGATTTATGGGTTGGCAAGCATCCTACTCCTTTACAGGGAAAGTATCAGGTTCTTCACCTTGATTTCTCGTATGTAGGCGGTAGTATTGATAAGTTGGAGGAAAACTTTGATATGTATTTGCGTGTCAAATTGGATGGATTCATGCGAATTTACCAAGACTCTTATCTGGAAGATTTTAAGGAGAAGTTCTTTAAGTCGGATTCCGCTACGGAGAAATTAGCTTTGCTTCAAGATGAGACTGCGACCAAGAGCATTCCTCTCTATCTGATAATCGATGAATATGACAATTTCACCAATACCGTGCTGAATGAACAGGGTGAGAAGGTATATTGGGCAATCACCCATGCCGATGGCTTTTATCGTGATGTCTTCAAGAAGTTCAAGGGGATGTTTGAGCGTATTTTCATCACTGGGGTCAGTCCTGTTACCTTGGACGATGTGACAAGCGGATTCAATATTGGCTGGCATATCTCTACCAAGCCGGAGTTCAATCAAATGTTAGGCTTTTCTTTGGAAGAAGTACGCAAGATGTTTGCTTATTATAAAGAGGTGGGAGGGATTCCTACAACAAGTGATATCGAGGTGATGATAGACGAGATGAAACCTTGGTATGACAATTATTGTTTTTCTGAGGATGCCTTGAAAAATCAGAGTAAAGTGTTCAATTGTGATATGGTAATCTACTATCTCCGGAACTACATGGATAGAGGCGAGGCTCCAAAGCAGATGATAGATCCAAACACGATGACAGACTACAACAAAATGAAGAAACTTCTTCTGTTGGATAAGTTGGATGGCAATCGCAAAGGCATTATTCGCACGATAGCCGAGACGGGGCAGATAGTAACAAGCTTGGAAAATACATTCCCAGCCAGTAGGTTGACTAATCCTCAAACATTCACCAGTCTGCTGTTCTATTATGGTATGCTTACTATAAAGGATACTTTCGGTGATATGCTGATATTGGGTATTCCAAACAATAATGTTCGTAAGCAGTATTATGGCTATTTGTTGGAGCAATACCAGGAGGAAAAGTTTGTTGACTTAACTCAGATGAAGATACTGTTTACTTACATGGCTCTTGAGGGGAAGTGGCGTGATGCTTTGGAGGCAATGGCAAAGGCGTATGAGAACGTCTCATCTGTTCGTGACGGTATCGAGTCGGAGCGCAATCTTCAAGGTTTCTTCATGGCATATCTGAATTTGAACAATTACTATTATACCGCTCCTGAGCTAGAATTGAATCATGGTTATTGTGACTTTTTCCTTTTGCCAAACCTTACCCATTATGCAACCAAACATAGTTATATATTGGAACTGAAGGTGTTGTCGAAGAAAGATTATGAGGCAAAGCCTGAGGATGGCAAACTTTCCAAGGCAGAAGTACAATGGCAAGAGGCAGAGGGACAAGTCAGGCGATATGCCATGGCTCCAAGGGTTGAGGCTCTGCGCCAAGGTACAACGCTCCATAAAATCATCATGCAGTTTGTCGCTGGCAAGTTGGTGAGAATGGAGGAAGTGGTGTGTTGATTGTAGCATTCTTTTATGGATATTTTCAATAATTTTTAAAGCGTAGAATCCTGCTGGCATCACTGCCAGCAGGATTCTACGCTTTCCCTATTAATTCTCTTAAATATGTCGTCTGCAAAATGAATTCAATTTTACTTAATAGAACTCTTGTGAACTCTTATTCTGCATTTGTCTGCTGCTCAGTCTCTGTAGCTTCCTGCTGCAGAGTTGTCTCCTGCTGGGTATTCTCCTGCTGGATAGAATCCTCAGTGGTAGCCTGTGGCTGGATAGGAGTGCCAACTTCTGTTGTATCTGAAGGAGCATCTGGAGCCACGGTATCAACTGGTGCTACCTCTGCGTTACCTACCATTCTGCTTGATGCAAAAACGTTGCTTACTGAAACCATTACCATAGCTGCGATAGCTGCAAACATAAACTTCTTCATAATCTTATCTTTTTTAAATTGTTACTATATTAATGTTACTTACTTACTTACTTTGTGGATTCATTATCGAACCCACTAATCATAGTTGCAATCGGCGTGCCAAAAAGAAGCGAGAAAATAATATGCGTTGATTATCAGACGTTTATGTTTTTTGTACCAAAAGTAGATAGTGTGGAAAATGAGGAAAGTATGTGGAAACATTCCCCAAAAAGTTAGGGTATCTAAGGTCCCTTTGTTGCAACATATTCACCCCGCTTCCCTTAAGAACAGCGCATTTAGGGTGAGTAATAGCTCAAAATGAGGAATTGCCTGGATTTTACTAAAGGGCTACTTATCAAGCATAAAGATGACTGAGTAGTTACTTTTTTAATTTATAATAGAAAATATAGCTTAATTTTGCGAGTAAAACACAAGTTTTGAATAAATAATTTGGTAAATACACTTAAAAAGTGTACCTTTGCTTTTATATTTGGATGAAACTACAATATGGACTCAATAAGAATATTTGGATATAAGTCTTTTAAAAAGTTATCAGTTCAACTGCATCCTATCAATCTCTTGATTGGTGCTAATGGAGCTGGTAAAAGTAACTTCTTATCTCTTTTCGAAATGTTAGGAAACATCTATGAGAAGAGATTAGGGGCGTATGTCGCTCAAGTTGGTGGAGTAGATAAATTACTCTATCAAGGCAGAAAAGTTACCGATCGTATAGCTGTAAACTTGCTAATAGCTAAGAGTGAATATGACTTGGCGTTATTGGAATCTGATGGTAAACTCATCGTAGAAAGAGAAGTTGTTGGTTGTTATGATGATGTTTGTCCTTTAGATTTAGTGAGGAAAAATGTTATAACGGAGTTTCAGAGCGAATCGAGTTTAAAAGACCATAAAGAGGAAGATTTATCTAACTATATCTCCCAAATCCGAAAGTTTCACTTCCACGATACTGGTCGCCGTTCTCCATTTACGGCAGATAGCCATATCGTGAACGATGCTTATCGTATGTATGAGCATGGTGAAAATCTGGCGGCTATCCTCTATCGTATTCAGCGAGAGAAGCCGATGGCTTATCGTCGCATTATCCGCGTCATTCAGAGTGTGGCTCCCTATTTCTCGGACTTCTATTTCCAACCAACCGAAGCCGATATGGTGCGCTTGCAATGGCAGGATAAGTATAGCTCTATGATTTACGGACCGACTGACTTGTCGGATGGAACCATTCGCTTTATTGCCTTGACCGTGCTCTTTATGCAGCCATGGTTACCACGAGTTATCATCATTGATGAGCCGGAGCTTGGTTTGCATCCTGTGGCTATCGAAAAGCTTTCGGGTTTGATTAAGATGGCGGCACAAAAGGGTACGCAAGTTATCGTTGCTACCCAGAGTGCTGAACTGATTAGTAACTTTGAGCCAGAGGATGTCTTGACTGTTAATCAGAACGAAGATGGTACAACCATCAATCGCCTGAATAGCGAAGAGTTGGCACATTGGTCAGTCACCAGAGCTTATCAACAATAGTCCTGAGACTGCTCCGGCCAAACGATTGATAGCTGCTATTCCTGATTATAATAAGGTTGTTGTTGGCATTTGTGTTGCTATGGACATCGGTTTGGAGAAGATTCGGGAGAAATGCCCTTTGTTCAATGAATGGGTAGAGCGATTGATGAAGTGATTAGAGTTTAACTATTCGATAAATACATAAGATAGCTCTGACATGTACAATACTGTAATCAACCATATAACAAGTGATAAGCAATGACCGGAAAGATTGGAAGAAAAAAGGTTTTGAAGTTTCGCGACTTCCCAACACGCCTACATGGCGAGGTATTCTTTGTAGAGAATGGGTATGATGAAAAGTTGAACCTTTCCATCATCAACCATCTCGTGGATATCAACAACTTGTTTATCAGCAAGTCTATTCATTTTAATTATTTCCCATTTCTGGGTCCTCATATCAGGAAGACAGCTCTCTACAGCTATCCTGCGATGAATAAAGAGGATTTGAACATCTCTGTTCCTTCCGATTTGCTGTTGTCGCAATTGGTAGAAGAAAAGAATAAGGAGAAATTACATCCTAGCATCTTACAGCTAGACCATGAGGAGGATGGCATATATTATGTCAATTCCTATTCATTGTCTATAGAGGAAGATGAGGATTTTATGCCATTGATGCAGGCTGTGTATGATAAGTTGCCGGATTGCAAAGTGATGTTCAGCTCTGTCGATGATTTTCCATACAGTATATTTGATCCGACACCGATTCCGGCAGATGAAACATTCAGCTATGATATCAGGCAGAAGATGAAGGAGGTGTACCGGCAGGTACAGGACTTACGCCTTGGCGGAGTAAGCGATTGGGTGCTGAAGCAGTATCTCTTTCCACCCAAGAATCTGAGTAGAATGGTCATCACGGAGAATTACGATATCATACTGCCCGACTATCATGATATGACTATCAAGATGGAGCCATTGGTAAAGGCGGTGTATATTCTCTTTTTGCGTCATGAGGAGGGAATCCTTTTCAAATGTCTGTCGGATTATAGGGAAGAGCTATATGATATCTATGTGGATATTCGCAAGAAATCGAACAACAACGGGGCACATCTTTCAGAAGAGAAGATTCGCCAGAGCATTGAAGCCCTGACGAATCCATTGTCTAATTCTATCAATGAGAAATGTGCCCGTATCCGCCAAGCCTTCACTCTTCAGTTTGATGAAAGTTTAGCCGGGAGTTATTTCATTGATGGCAATCGTGGCGAACCCAAGAAGATTCCATTGGATAGAAAGCTTGTGGAGTGGAAGTGATTTTTCTTAGGTATTCTTCCTGTATAACAAATAAACTCCTATGGCAACCCAAACGCTCGGTCCGAGGTTTGGGTTGCCACGCATAATGATACTGATAAAGCCAATTACTCCAATCAGAATACATGCCCATCCCCAAATCTTCAACTTAGTTCTTCTTTTCAAGCTCATTTGGCGTTTTCTTCTTAGAGCATAATACGACAATGAGACCAATCACCACATTGATGAGTGAGATACCAAAAGCCCATCCGAAACCAATCTTTCTGTTTCTTCCCAGGCAACCAACGCCGAATGCTAACGCAACGGCAATCACGAAAAAAAAGAGTCTTTCCATATTCCTATTATTTTTATTGTTATTTTGGCTGCAAAAATAATAAATGGTGGTAGATGCTACAAATGTTTAGGCTCCACAAGGCTTGTGGAGGTAAGTTTTTCCCGAGTTTGTACATCTGTTTGCAAAAAAAAATTAACTTTGCCATCTCATATTAATTAAAAAGGATTATAATTATGATGTTACCAATTATTTCAGTATTGATTGGCATAAGTTTGATGTATTACATCCGCCAGAAAAGAGCAGAAAAAGAGATGGATGAAATCGTTAGTTCTATCTCGCCATCTAATGATAGCAATGAGAATATTGGTACTAGAGACTTGTGTCTTGAGTTGCTCCGGCAGCTTAATTGTGAAGTTCGTATAGAGAATGATGACATTTACTTCACGTATCAAAATGAGAAGTTTATGATAGAGGCTTCAAACGAATCAGCCTTTATTACAATTTGGGACCTTCATTGGGATATGGTGGATTCGGAGAATCTTCAAGATGTAGAGAATATGAAAAAGGCTGTTAATCGTACTAATCATTTAGTGCATAATACAGTCTTGTATATTCTGTATGAGGAAGAAAAGTCTTATTATATTCTGTCTAAGTTGCAATGTTTGCTAATGCACAACATTCCAAACACAAAAGCCTATCTTGCTGCGATTCTTAATGACTTTTTTAGAACCAAGCAGTGCTACTCTCAGGTTCTTGATGACATAGGCAAAGATGTACAGGATGGTACTATATTAAATTAGGTGAAAAAATAGCTAATGGTTTGGTAGTATCACAAGTCTTTTGTACCTTTGGGGCAAAACAATTAACAGAAAAAGTCAATGCAATATCCTTTGATATCAGAATATGTTAGAGCCATACAAGATGCTAGTAACAATCTTGATGAGTTGGCTCATTTGGTACCAGTGCAAGATGATCATGGTGAGCCATATCGTAGCAGTGGTGCCTTTGCCGTCGTGTTCAAAATGAAAGATGAACAGACAGGGAAATGCTATGCCTTAAAGTGCTTTACTGAAGAACAAGAAGGTAGAGCTGAGGCTTATCGCCAGATTGCAGATGAGTTGGAGTTCGTAGATTCCTCTTATATTACTTCTGTAAAGTACTTAGACAAAGAAATCTTCGTAGATAGCAGTTGTGAGGAGGATGAGTTTCCTGTTCTTTTGATGGATTGGATTGATGGTGAAACAATGGAGAATTACATTGCAGAGAACTATCAAGACAATTATGCCATGGCTATGCTTTGCTATCGCTTCTGTAAAATGGCAGCGTGGCTTCGTTCTCAGCCATTTGCTCATGGTGATATTAAGCCAGACAACATCATGGTTCGTCCTGATGGAAGTTTGACTTTGGTAGATTATGATGGTATGTTTGTTCCTGCCATGAAGGGACAGAAATCTCCAACAATTGGTACAAAGGATTTTTCTCATCCTTTGAGAACTGTTGATGATTTTAATGAAACCATTGACGACTTTGCTTTGGCAAGCATTGCTTTGTCATTAAAGGCTATTTCTCTGAAGCCTTCGTTACTTGATGAATATGGTGCAGCAGATAGATTACTTTTTTCTGCTGAGGACTATCGTGACTTGAGTAAAAGCAAGGTACTGGCTGCTTTGCAAGAATTGATGAATGATGAAGAAGTTAATACGCTTCTTTCGCTCTTTTTATTAGCTAAAACGAAGAAGAATCTTGTTATGTGTTCCCTCAGATTGTTAGAAGTAAGCAAACCGATTATTTCGCAAGAGTATAACATTATGTTACAGGAGGCTGATAAAATAATCAATTTAAGTACAGGCGACAAAGAAAAAGCTGTTGAAATATATAAGAAGTTTGCTGCTCAGGGGAATATGTATGCTATAGCAGGACTGGGTGTATGTTATTGTTATGCAAAAGGGGTAGAATGCGATATCAAAAAAGGAATAGAATTAATAAAAAAAGCAATAAAAGCAGGAAATCCTAAAGGTTATAATGTTATGGGGGTATGCTATAAATGGGGTGTAGGAGTCGAAAGAAACCTAGAGAAAAGCGTTGAATATTTCTTGATTTCTGCGAAATTAGGTTTTGCTGCTGGGCAATATAATCTGGGAGATGCATTTTTCACAGGAAAAGGAATTTCTAAAGATTATAAAAAATCAGTGTTGTGGTTAGAAAAAGCAATCAAACAAGATTATGCTACAGCTTTTGGACTTTTAGGTAAGTGTTATAGAGAAGGTAAAGGTGTTGCTAAAAATTTAATCAAAGGATTTGAACTAACTAAGATTGCTGCTAGTCAAGGAGACGTACAATTTCAATATGAATTGGGAATTTGTTATTATAATGGATGTGGAACAAAGCAAAATTATAAACAGGCTGTATACTGGTATCAGATATCAGCAAATCAAGGATATGCTAATGCTCAGTTTAGTTTAGGCTTATGCTATGCTAACGGAATTGGGATAGAAAAAAAATGCAAAGAAGCCGTATATTGGTATCGTAAATCAGCAGAGCAGGGTAATGCTTCTGCTCAAAATAATTTAGGTGTTTGTTATAAGTATGGTAATGGGTGTGAAAAATCCTTGGAGTTGGCGGTGGACTTATTTCTTAAATCTTCTGAACAAGGTAATATTAAAGCATTTTGTAATTTAGCAATTTGCTATGAAGAAGGAACCGGAGTTGAGAAGAATTTAAAAACGGCTATTGCATATTATAGAAAAGCTGCAAATCAAGGGGATAAATTTGCTGAAGAAAAATTGATGAAGTTGGAACAAAATAAGTAGTTTATAATATATGGGCAATTATACTATAGAAGATTATCGTTCAAAAGCAGAATGTCTTTTGACACAGATAAATGATGGAAGAGAGTTTCTCTCCCATCATAAACCATCGCTTGGTTTTTGGGGAGAACATTTACTTCGTGGTTTTTTACGTGAGAATTTGCCTAATGATGTCAAAGTAACACAAGGTTTTGTTTCCTTAGATAAAGATTTTGACTCTATTAGACAGAAACTTTATTTTTTGACAAATAAAAAAGAAAATGATGCGGAATATGTTTTTTCAGATTCAATATCACCCCAGTGTGATATTATCCTTTATAGAAATAATGTTGTAAAATCTTTTGGAGAAATAGATATTGTGAATGCTAAAGATGTAGTCTGTGTGATAGAAGTGAAATGTTCTATTGGGCGGAAAAGCTTTGATAGGACTAATGAAGTCTTCAAAAGATTGCAGTTGATGGGAGTGGATAAAAAATATTTGTTTATTTATAATTCTCCATTATTGGATACTTTGAAATCATATTTCTTGCCAAAGCAGAGTGCTGAAAAACAAGACGCTTTTGTCGTAATTGATGGAACAAATATGATATATGATCATGGCATTGAAGCTTATTTACCTTCTGCTATAATAGGCGTGAATCAAAATTATATTCTGTGTCAAGATTATGTAATTGATGGGCGAGACCAGTTTGGTTATATAGCATATCGATTAACAAAAGAAAAAACGAGCTTGTCTTGTTTGCAATTATTTTTATCCTCTTTATACCAGAATATAGAAGAGGGTAAAGTTGTATCCAAAAAGCCATTTAATATGGATTTTGATGATATGATTTGTGATTATTCTTTTGGTTTATATGACTTGTAAATTATGCAGTATCCATTAATTTCAGAATATGTAAGAGCCATACAAGATGCAAATAGCAATCTTGATAAATTGGCTCATTTAGTACCGGTACCAGATGATCATGGTGAGCCATATCGTAGCAGTGGTGCCTTTGCAGTCGTGTTCAAAATGAAAGATGAACGTACAGGGAAATGCTATGCTTTAAAGTGCTTTACTGAAGAACAAGAAGGTAGAGCAGAGTCTTATCGCCAAATAGCAGATGAGTTGGAATTCGTGGATTCTCCTTACTTAACTTCCGTAAAGTACTTGGAGAAGGAAATCTTCGTAGATAGCAGTTGTGAGGAGGATGAGTTTCCTGTTCTTCTGATGGATTGGATTGATGGTGAAACAATGGAGAATTACATTGCAGAGAACTATCAAGACAATTATGCCATGGCTATGCTTTGCTATCGCTTCTGTAAAATGGCAGCGTGGCTTCGTTCTCAGCCATTTGCTCATGGTGATATTAAGCCAGACAACATCATGGTTCGTCCTGATGGAAATCTGTCATTGGTAGATTATGATGGTATGTTTGTTCCTGCCATGAAGGGTCAGAAATCTCCAACAATTGGTACAAAGGACTTTTCTCATCCTTTGAGAACTGTTGATGATTTTAATGAAACCATTGACGACTTTGCTTTGGCAAGCATTGCTTTATCTTTGAAAGCTATATCCATGAATTCCACTTTATTAGATATATATGGTGCTTCTGATAGGCTTCTCGTCTCAGAAAGTGATTATCGCACCCCTTCAAGTAGCAAGGCTATATCTGCCTTGCAGGATTTAATGTGTGATAAGAATTTCTGTACACTTTACTCTCTTTTCATGCTCGCATTGGCAAGAAAGGAACTTTCTGCATGTTCTTGTAGATTGTTTATTGGTGAAAAACCTATCCCGTCTCAAACAATTGAAGACTTATCAACAGAAATAACTGAAGATGAGTTGAAAGAAGCTTTTATAGATGAACGGGGAGTGAAATATAGCAAAGATGTAAGAAAATTATTGAAAGTTCCCCAAGAACTAAGAAGGGGCTATTCTGTCAAAGAGGGTACAAGGATAATATGTAATAATGCATTTGCTGGTTGTAGTTTGTCCAATATAGCCATTCCTGATAGTGTGACTGCTATTGGAGATTCCGCTTTTTCGGATTGTAGTTCTCTGTCCAACATAGTCATTCCTGATAGTGTGACTGCTATTGGAGATTTCGCTTTTTCGGGTTGTAGTTCTTTGTCCAATATAGTCATTCCTGATAGTGTGACTGCTATTGGAGATTCCGCTTTTTCGGATTGTAGTTCTCTGTCCAACATAGTCATTCCTAATAGTGTGACTGCTATTGGAGATGGCGCATTTTTTGGTTGTAGTTCTCTGCCCAACATAGTCATTCCTAATAGTGTGACTAGTATTGGAGATTCTGCATTTTTTGATTGTAGTTCTCTGCCCAACATAGTCATTCCTAATAGTGTGACTAGTATTGGAGATTCTGCATTTGGGGGCTGTCGTTCTCTGTCCAAAATAGTCATTCCTGATAGTGTGACTAAAATTAGAGATTATGCATTTGAATATTGTAGTTCTCTGTCCAAAATAGTCATTCCTGATAGTGTGACTGCTATTGGAGATTCTGCATTTTCTGATTGTAGTTCTCTGCCCAACATAGTCATTCCTAATAGTGTGACTAGTATTGGAGATTCTGCATTTTATCGTTGTAGTTCTCTGTCCAAAATAGTCATTCCTGATAGTGTGACTGATATTGGGAATAGGGTATTTTCTTGTTGTCGTTCTCTGCCCAACATAGTCATTCCTAATAGTGTGACTAGTATTGAAGATTATGCGTTTGAATATTGTCGTTCTCTGTCCAACATAGTCATTCCTGATAGTGTGACTACTATTGGAAAATGGGCATTTTATGATTGTAGTTCTCTGCCCAACATAGTCATTCCTAATAGTGTGACTAAAATTGGAGATTATGCTTTTTCTGATTGTCGTTCTCTGTCCAACATAGTCATTCCTGATAGTGTGACTGATATTGGAGATTCTGCATTTCGGGGTTGTCGTTCTCTGTCCAACATAGTCATTCCTGATAGTGTGACTGCTATTGGAAAATGGGCATTTTATGATTGTCGTTCTCTGCCCAACATAGTCATTCCTAATAGTGTGACTAGTATTGGAGATTATGCATTTGAATATTGTCGTTCTCTGTCCAATATAGTCATTCCTGATAGTGTGACTGATATTGGATATGGTGCATTTTCTGGTTGTAGTTTGTCATACGATTTTGAGCAAGAGTTAATCTCTCGGTTTGGAAATAAAATATTTAGTAATTATGATACAAATTGAGTCAAAACGAAAAAAGCGGGAGAATATCTTGAAGAAATATCCCGATGCAATAATTGCGGATGTAACAAGTCATGCTGAAGATGACTTGATAAAGTTGAGTCCGTTCTATCCTCATGGTGGCATACCTGTGCCATTTAGCGAGGGTGTTACTGCTACATGTGTTGAGGCTGTGTGGCAAGGGCTGAAGGTATTTGAATCGGATGACGTAGATATGAAAATGTTTAAGAACGAGTCGATGAAGAATATCAAGAGAACTGTTCGCAAGTTTGGTAAGCCACTTGGACATCGTAAAGGAGTAAACGGAACAGAACTGCTCGGATATATTGAGGCTCGAAAGCTGATTTATATCCCTACTTACAGGTGGGTACTTGAACATAAGGTTCAAAGTATTATCGAAAGATTACGAGAGGCTAGCCAGACTAAGACCATCGTACTCTTGGATTATAATACAAATTGTGATGTAGATGACCCGAAGAAGCCTCTTTCGCATGCCTTTCTAATCAAGGCATACGTAGAAGGCCTATATCCTTTTGGTGATAAAAAGTGGAAACCTCAGACAATAGAACCAAAGCAACTATCGTTATTCTAACATACATATATTATTGGAGGACAAAAACAATGAACAGAAGAAGTAATTGGGAGGATTTTAAGAATATCCTCGAACAAAATCATATCACCAAGCTCTATCACTTCACTGATCGTGATAACTTGGAGAATATTATCAAGAATGGAGGACTCTATTCTTGGAAGGATTGTGAGGAACGTGGTATCAATATTCCTAAACCAGGAGGTGGAGGACCAGGTTCTCCATCCTGGTCGTTGGATAAGCGTGATAATCTGGAACATTATGTTCGTGTCAGCTTTACCATGAACCATCCAATGATGTATGTGGCAATGAATGAGGACAGAATTTCTAACCCTGTCATTCTGGAGATAGACCCTGAGGTGATTTATGATGAGGATACCAAGTATGCAGACAGGAATGCTGTGCGCAATGGTGCTCATGTGGGTGGAAGTTTGGAGGATTTCAAGAAGATTCACTTCC
>ERZ791626.1397-NODE-1397-length-17745-cov-7.605936_pt1 | contig 17745 bp, 15 predicted proteins | sample MGYA00510266_ERZ791626 | MGnify/ENA primary metagenome ERZ791626 (study PRJEB30046, sample SAMN00715208) | human gut metagenome | study: EMG produced TPA metagenomics assembly of the A metagenome-wide association study of gut microbiota in type 2...
ACCCCGAGATTACAAATCACGTGCTCTGGCCAACTGAGCTAAAGAGGCAATCTTTTTTTTTAAAATGCAACCGCAACGTTCTACCGCGAGCGAAACGGCTGCAAATTTAGGCATTTATTTTTTACCCGCAAAATTTTAAGCGGATTTTTATTTACTTCGTTGTTTTTCCTTGTATTTAACCAGCTGTTTTTCCAAAGCTTCCAGACAAAGATCCACTGCTTCTTCAAACGTATCACAAACCTTATTCGCATAAAGCTCACCGTTGGGCACCAATACTTTCACCCCGGCTTCTTTATTTTCGGCTGTTTCCGGCTTAACTACCTTTAATGACACCTCTACTTTCTCTATATCATCGTAAAATTTCTCCAATTTAGCAGCTTTCTTCTGAATAAAAGCCTGCAACTGCTCTGACGCATCAAAGTGAATCGATTGAATTCTAACTATCATACTTACCTCCTTTTTTTTAGGCTCGAGGATGAGCCTGATTATACACTTTTTTAAGCTCTTCAAAAGTAGTATGCGTATAAACTTCCGTAGTCGCCAAACTTTCATGCCCCAACAGCTCTTTTATCGAGCTCAAATCAGCGCCATTGTTCAGCATAGCCGTTGCAAAGGTATGCCTCAGCACATGCGGACTTCTTTTTTTTACAGTTACTACCTTTGACAGGTTTCGTCTCACAATATATGCTACGATACCGCGGCCAAGCCTTTCTCCATTCTTTCGGACAAAAAAAGCATCCGAACGAACCGGCAATGCTTGATTCCGCACATTGACATATTCCTGCATGGAACGCCCCAGTTCCTTATCAAAAGGTATCAGACGTTGCTTATTCCGTTTTCCGGTCACTTTGATAAGAGAAGCAGAAAAATCAACATCCTTATCATCCAACCCTATCAATTCCGAAAGCCTCATACCTGTCGTATAAAACATTTCGATAATCAAACGGTCGCGATACCCTTCAAACCTTTCTCCAAAGTCGACATCATCCAACAACCTATCCACTTCACCTTCTCTCAGAAAGACAGGAAGCGGTTTCTTTTTTTTCGGCCCTGTTACTCTCCGTAACGGATCTGCCGCCACCAATCCTTTCTTTAAAAGATACTTGTAATATGTCCGGACAGAACTCAACTTTCGATTCACCGTATTAGGCGCATAACCTTTATCCATCAGGGAAACAATCCATTCACGAACAAGATCCGCACCTACATCCGACGGGGCTAAATCTCCCAACAGCTTCTCACCAAACTTCTGCAACTCAAGAATGTCCGTCCGATAATACCTTACAGTACCTTCAGAATAATTCCGTTCATACAGAAGATAGTCGAGAAAAGAATCTGTCAACAGCATATCGTTACATCTAAATCATGCAACGAATGTATGAAAAAGAATTCAATAATTCAAAGGAAATTACGAATTATTAATCTTCTACTTGTTGAAGTTGCTGAACGTAAACTGCACGCTCTTTCTTAAGTCTTTTAGTCACAGACGGTTTATCAAACTGCTGTCTGCTTCTCAACTCTTTAACGATACCAGTCTTTTCAAATTTTCTTTTAAATTTCTTCAGCGCTTTTTCAATGTTTTCGCCTTCTTTTACAGGTACTACAATCATTTTTTTGTTTTTAAAATTTAAATGGTTTATAAAATCTCACGATTAAATTGAGCGGCAAAATTACACATACTTTCTTTATTCACAAAACTTTCGACAAAAAAATCGACAATCCTAACATAAAATACCTGCCTTTCTTACTGACAGTTATCAAAACTGTCCGCAGATAAGATTTCACTTACAGAAGCAACAATAGATAAAATAACAGAATTTACTCCATGTAATACAAGTAAAGTGAGTATCTTTGAAAACGCTTATCAACACCTTATACAGTATGAATTTAACAATTAATGAACGTATTGCCGCCTTGCGGACACACATTGCCCAAGAAAACATACAGGCATTCATCATTCCAAGCACAGACCCTCACCTCAGCGAGTACGTAGCTCCCCACTGGCAGTCGCGGGAATGGATTTCCGGATTTACAGGTTCAGCCGGCACGGTAGTTATAACAGCAGAAGAGGCCGGTTTATGGACCGACTCCCGTTATTTCCTGCAAGCCGCCCGGCAGATAGAAGAAACAGAAATCACATTATACAAAGAGATGTTGCCTGAAACGCCAAGTATTCCGGCATTCTTGAACTCACGCCTGCAAGAGGGAGACACCGTAGGAATAGACGGAAAAATGTTCTCGGCCAAAGAAGTGGAGCATCTGCAAGAAGCATTGAGAAAGAGCGGTATCCATGTAAAAAGTGTTGTCGATCCCCTGCAACTGTTATGGAAAGACCGCCCGGCAATGCCATTGTCTCCCGCGTTTATTCACGACACACAATATGCCGGCAGGAGCTTTATGGAGAAACTTGCAGCCGTCCGAAAAGAGATGGACGCAAACGGTGCTGAATCTTTGCTATTGTCGGCACTGGATGAAATAGCCTGGCTGCTCAACATTCGAGGGAATGACGTACACTGCAACCCGGTTGTTGTCAGCTACCTGCTGATAGAGAAAAACGCAGTGCATTATTTCATCCAACCGCAAAAAGTCACAGCAGAGCTAACTTCCTATTTTAACGTTAATGGCATCTCCGTACATACATATGAAGAAATAGAAGATTACCTTAACCACTTCCCTGCAAGAAGCATACTGGCAGATTCCGCCAAAACAAATTACGCCATCTACTCGGCAATCAATCCGCAATGCCGGATAATCGACGGCACATCCCCCGTAACTCTACTGAAAGCCATCCGCAACAAACAGGAAATAGCCGGCATCCATACGGCTATGCAAAGAGACGGCGTGGCATTGGTTAAATTTCTGAAGTGGCTGGAAGATGCCGTCCCTACAGGCCGGGAAACAGAAATCAGTATAGATAAAAAGCTACATGCTTTTCGGGCTGCACAACCACTTTACATGGGCGAAAGCTTTGATACGATTGCCGGCTATAAAGAACATGGAGCCATAGTTCACTATGAAGCGACTCCCGAAACGGATGTAACACTGAAAGCGGAAGGCTTTCTTTTACTGGACTCCGGAGCCCAATATCTGGACGGAACGACAGATATAACCCGTACCATCGCACTTGGCAACTTGACGGAGGAAGAGAAAACCGATTACACCTTAATATTGAAAGGCCATATCGCACTGGCAACGGCGGTATTCCCTGAAGGCACCCGCGGAGCGCAACTGGACGTATTGGCACGCCTCCCGATATGGAAGCAGCACATGAATTATCTGCATGGAACCGGCCACGGAGTGGGACATTTCCTCAATGTACACGAAGGACCGCAGAGCATCCGAATGAACGAAAATCCCATTCCCTTGCAACCGGGTATGGTCACTTCCAACGAACCAGGCGTGTACAAGGCCGGAAGCCACGGCATCCGCACCGAAAACCTGTTACTGACAGTCCCTGCCGGCGAAGGTATGTTCGGCAATTATCTGAAGTTCGAGACCATCACGCTCTGTCCTATCTGCCGGAAAGGAATCATCAAGGAATTGCTGACTGCCGAAGAAATCGAATGGCTGAACGAATACCATCGAGTTGTATACGAAAAGCTATCTCCCGACTTAGATAATGATGAAAAAGAGTGGCTGAAAGAAGCATGTAAACCATTAATTATTAACCGATAACCAACAGAAAAAATGGCACTAATAAAATCAGTAAGAGGTTTCACTCCGGAAATCGGAGAGAATTGTTTTTTAGCAGATAACGCTACTATCATCGGAGATGTAAAAATGGGACGGGATTGCAGCATCTGGTTCAGTACCGTGTTGCGCGGAGATGTCAACTCCATCCGCATCGGAAACGGTGTAAACATCCAAGACGGAAGCGTACTGCACACCTTATACGAGAAATCCACCATTGAAATAGGCGACCATGTATCCGTAGGCCACAATGTAACCATCCACGGAGCTGCAATCAGGGATTATGCACTTATAGGCATGGGGTCTACCATTCTGGACCATGTCGTAGTAGGCGAAGGCGCCATTGTAGCCGCCGGCTCATTGGTACTTAGCAACACCGTGATAGAACCGGGAAGCATCTGGGGTGGCGTACCTGCCAAATTCATTAAAAAGGTAGACCCCGAACAGGCAAAAGAACTAAACCAGAAGATTGCACACAACTACCTGATGTACTCAAGCTGGTACAAGGAGTAAAGGTATCGGCTGTCTCTAAAAAGGAGACTGCCTACATATAGGAAAAATGAAGGCGTTGCAACTCATTCTTTGAGAAGACAAACTTTTAACTTGAAATTAGAACATCCTAAAAGACTAAAGAAAAGGGTCGTATCATTACTCTCAAAACGGAGTTTGATACGACCCTTTTAGAGGTTATAATTACAGTCTGTAACTTTTCAGAGTCTCGTTTTAGTTTTGACAACCCCTCATATTTTTTTATGGAAGAGGTCTTTGGCAACCTCTTCAACAGTCTAAAAGTTAATCATGCCCAAAACTTTGTCCGTTGCCCCAGCATTACCGGTTACATAAGTCCCCGCATTCGTACCGGTCTCGCGCAAGAAGCTTTCATCTTCCAGCATACGGTCGAGCAACGCTTTCAGTTCTTCATAACTCTTGACAGAGAACCCGCCTTTTGCCTCCAGGAGCTGAACGGCTTCCTGGAATTTCTGGTACTTCGGTCCAAAGATTACCGGAATGCCATATACGGCAGCTTCCAGCGTATTATGAATACCCACTCCGAACCCGCCGCCGATATAGGCAATCTCTCCATAGCGATAGATGGAGGAAAGCAGACCGAAGCAGTCTATTATCAGGCAATCCGCCTTACGGACATTCTTTTCGTCGGCACGGGTATAACGCACATACGGACGCTTCAGCTTACGGATTATCTCTACCAAATGATTTTCGTCGATTACATGCGGAGCGATAATCAGCTTTACTTCCGGATGCTGATTAAAGTATTCGATAAACAAATCCTCGTCGGGCTGCCAGGAACTTCCGGCAACAAAAGTCATCGTATTGTTCTTGAACAACTCAACCAAAGGCAAATCTTTAGCCTCTTCCCGAATTTGAAGCACGCGGTCAAAACGGGTATCCCCCACCACAGTCACCCGGTTGATACCAATCTTCGCCAGATAACGCTTGGAGCGCTCGTTCTGCACGAAGATGTGGTCGAAGTTGCGCAGCACATTCCTATACGTACCGCCGTACCATTTAAAGAAAATCTGCCCGCGGCGAAAGATGGAAGACACGCTATAAACGGGGATGCGGCGCTTATGCAACTCATCCAGGTAGTTCTTCCAAAACTCATACTTGATAAAAAACGCCATGCAGGGATTCACCAGGTCAAGAAACTTCCTCACATTGCGCGGTTTGTCGAAAGGCAGATAACACACGATATCCGCCCCCCGGTAGTTCTTGCGCACTTCATAGCCCGACGGCGAAAAGAATGTCAGCAAAATACGATAATCCGGATATTTGGCACGTATCTTCTCAATCAGCGGGCGTCCCTGTTCAAACTCTCCCAAAGAGGCAGCGTGAAACCAGATATAACGCGCATCCTTCTCCAGCTGCTGCCGAAGAAGTTCGTACACTACCCAGTGCCCCTTCATCATCTTCCGCGGTTTACGGCTGAAAGGAGCCACCAGGTGCACCGCAATATCATAGAGTATTATTGCTAAATTATAAAACATACTTTTCTCCGCTTCAACTTATTTCAGAACGTCGATGGCACGCTGTATGCGGGCAAGCGTCTCTTCTTTGCCCAACAATGCGGTAATATCGAACATATGCGGTCCTTTACACTCTCCTACCACTGCCAGCCGGAAAGCATTCATCACATTACCCATGTGATATCCTTTCTCCGTAATCCAGCCGATAACTACATCTTCCGACGGTTTAGAGGAGAAATCTCCAATGCCCCGAAGCACTTCCATCAATTCCGTCATGATGCGCGGAGTATCTTCCGACCAACGTTTCTTCACATCCTTCTCGGCATACTGCTCAGGAGCAACAAAGAAGAAACGTGCCTGATCCCACAGTTCCTTCACGAAGTTGACGCGGCCCTTTACCAGGGAGACTACCGTAGTAAGGAACGCATCGCTGTATGCACCAAGGTCTACACCGTGCTCTTTCAGTACCGGCTTGAAAAGTTCCGCAAGCTCCTCGTCCGATTTCTGAAGAATATATTCATGGTTAAACCAGATACCTTTCTTATAGTCGAACTTAGCACCCGATTTGCTGCAATGGCTCAGATTGAACAGTTTAACAAGTTCATCCATCGACATCAGTTCCTGGTCGTTACCCGGGTTCCAGCCCAGCAAGGCAAGGAAATTGATGACAGCTTCCGGCAGATAGCCCGATTCGCGATAGCCCGAAGACACTTCGCCCGACTTGGGGTCATGCCATTCCAGCGGAAATACCGGGAAGCCCAGACGGTCGCCGTCGCGCTTGCTGAGCTTACCGTTACCTTCGGGCTTCAGCAACAGCGGCAGGTGTGCGAACGCCGGCATCGTATCTTCCCAACCGAAAGCACGGTACAGCAGCACATGCAACGGAGCGGAAGGCAGCCACTCTTCACCGCGGATAACGTGGGAAACTTCCATCAAATGGTCATCCACAATATTTGCCAGGTGATAGGTAGGCAGTTCGTCCGCCGATTTGTAAAGCACCTTATCGTCAAGGATAGACGAGTTTATCACGACCTCGCCACGTATCAAGTCGTTCACATGCACATCTTCGTCCGGCTCTATCTTGAAACGGACCACATACTGCCTGCCTTCGGCAATCAGCGCGTCCACTTCCTCTTTGGGCATCGTCAGCGAATTACGCATCTGCATGCGTGTAGAAGCGTCGTACTGGAAATTGGCAATCTCCGCACGCTTGGCTTCCAGCTCCTGCGGAGTATCGAAAGCAATATATGCCTTACCGGCATCCAGCAGCACCTGTACATACTTCTTGTATATGTCGCGGCGTTCGGACTGACGGTACGGACCATGTTCTCCACCAAAGCTGACACCCTCGTCAAAAGGAATGCCCAACCACTTGAAAGACTCCAATATATATTCTTCCGCTCCCGGCACAAACCGGTTGGAATCGGTATCCTCAATGCGGAAAATCAAATCTCCTCCATGCTGACGGGCAAAGAGATAATTATACAACGCAGTGCGCACACCACCGATGTGCAACGCCCCCGTAGGACTCGGGGCAAAACGGACTCTGACTTTTCTTTCTGTCATAATCTATCTTACTTATAACTAAATTAGACGGCAAAATTAAACCTTTTTTTCCATACTATTGTTTTTTTTTGTACTTTTCGCAAAAATTTCAACCGATATGAACTATTTCAAAGGTAAAAACAAAGAGTTCTCGTTCAGAGATTTGATATACAAGGCACTTATTTTTATAGGTACGGTGGGAGTTATTGTCTATTTCCTGCCGAGAGACGGTAAGTTTAATTACCAGTTTGACATTGACAAGCCCTGGAAGTACGGGCAACTGATGGCTACCTTCGACTTCCCCATCTACAAAGACGACCAAGTCGTAAAAAAAGAACAAGACAGCATCCTGGCCTCTTTCCAACCCTATTTCCAATTGGACAAGAGCACCGGGAAAGAGGCGCTCAAGAAACTGAAGAACGACTATCAGACTCATCTGCGCGACATTCTGCCCTCTTCCGCCATATCGAAAAAATACTATCCGAGGTGTACCGGGCGGGCATCCTTTCCACTGAAGAGCTTGCCCGGCTGCACAAAGACAGCACATCTGCCGTTATGGTGATAGACGACAAGCTTGCCAACCAACGGAGCATCGACAAACTCTACTCTGTAAAGCAGGCATATGCCTACCTGCTTACGGCCGACACCATACACTATCGTCCGAACATACTCCGGCAGTGTTCCCTCAACGAATATCTCTCTCCCAACCTCACCTACGATGCCCGGCGGACAGAGACCGCCAAGGAAGAAATCCTCGACAACTATTCATGGGCAAACGGCATCGTACTGAGCGGGCAGAAAATCATCGACCGCGGCGAGATAGTGAGCCGGGAAACCTACAATATCCTCGAAAGCCTGCGCAAAGAGTCCATCCAGCGCAGCGAGTCCATCGGCCAGAAACAACTGATGCTGGCAGGTCAGATTCTGTATGTCGGCATCTTCATATTGTGCTTCATGCTTTATCTCGACCTCTTCCGCAAAGATTATTACAACCGCAAAGGCAACCTCGCGCTGCTTTTCACCCTTATCATGTTCTATTGTGTGGTAACGGCCGTTATGGTAACAAACAATATATTCAACGTATACATCATTCCCTATGCCATGCTGCCCGTCATTATCCGCGTGTTTCTCGACTCACGGACAGCCTTTCTCACACAGGTCGTCACAATACTGATTTGTTCCATCTGCCTGCGCTATCCGCACGAGTTCATCCTGCTGCAACTAACGGCAGGTTTGGTTGCGATTTTCAGTTTGAGAGAATTATCGCAACGCTCGCAGTTGTTCCGCACGGCCATTCTGGTGATTCTGACTTATGCAGCCGTTTATTTCGCTTTTGAACTGATAACGGAAAACGACCTTTCCAAACTGAACGGCAGTATGTACACCTACTTCGTGATAAACGGCGTATTGCTGCTTTTCACGTATCCGTTGCTCTTCCTGGTGGAAAAGACCTTCGGCTTCACTTCGAATGTTACTCTGGTGGAATTGTCCAACATCAACAACAGTTTGCTGCGGCGCATGTCGGAAACCGTACCCGGCACATTCCAGCATTCCATGCAGGTAGCCAACCTCGCAGCCGAAGCAGCCAACCGCATCGGCGCAAACAGCCAGTTGGTGCGTACAGGCGCTTTATACCATGACATCGGCAAAATGGAGAATCCGGCATTCTTTACCGAAAACCAGTCGGGCGGTGTCAATCCGCACAAGAATCTCGGTTACGAGCAGAGTGCGCAGGTCGTCATCGGACATGTAACGGACGGATTGAAACTGGCCGAGAAGAACAACCTGCCTAAAGTCATCAAGGATTTCATTACTACTCACCACGGTAGGGGAAAGACTAAATACTTCTACATATCCTGGAAAAACGAGCATCCCGGCGAGGAACCCGACAACGAGTCATTCACCTATCCCGGTCCCAACCCTTTCAGCAAGGAGCAAGCCATCCTGATGATGGCAGATTCCGTAGAGGCAGCCTCGCGCAGCCTGCCCGAATATACGGAAGAGAGCATCAGCAACCTGGTAGACAAGATTATCGATTCGCAGGTGGAGGAAGGTTATTTCAGGGAGTGCCCCGTCACGTTCAAGGACATAGCAACGGTAAAAGCCGTTTTCAAAGAAAAATTGAAAACCATCTACCACACCCGCATCAGTTACCCGGAACTTAAAAAGCAAGACCTATGAAAATCAGTACCAAAGAACAGCAAAGAGCGGAATTTCTGTTGCAAAGCCAACGGATTCAACTGCATCAGATTGAAAGTTTCAGTTTCATGGAACGATACCCCCGACAGGCGCATAAGGATATCCCGGCAGGAAAAGCCAAATACGGCCCCGGAATATTCGTATTCCACCTAAAGGAAAAGCAGGATAAGGTAATATACATGCCTCCCTTCAGGCATCCTTCATCACTCGTCCGCTTTCTGGTGTCGCAAGGAGTGCCTTTTGCCAATTATGTTCCGCGCGGACGGAGCATGGAAACCCTCCCGGAGGAAACTTACCGGCGTCCCTCGCTGTATATGTTTTGGTTCTTCATATTATTCCTCATGTTCCTGATATTGGGTTACTATTCCGTCGGCATCGATGCATGGTGGGGATTCATTCCGGCCATCCTGTCCTTCGGACTGAGCCTTTTCTTCATTTGCATGCTGATGACCCGGTTCTGCTACCTGACGCTGGACAACGAAAACCTCACCGTACACAGTGCAGGCAGGACAATCCGCTATCCGTATGCAGACCTGCGCAAGGTTAACTTCGATTTTGCCCGGGAGCAGACTTTCACCCACGTCATGGAATTGCTCGACAAGGACTACCGCTACCGTCTTTTCTACATCGGCCGGGTTTCAAGGAAGAAGCTGAATGAGATTGCCGAACGGTTGCAGCAGGCCGGAGTGGATGCAACGTGCAGCCTCAACGACAACAAGCGTTTTTATCATGACAACAGGCATTGAGCGGTGATTATTCGCCAACCGCTCCGAGCAATCCTGCACAGGCGTCTTCCAATATATCGAGTACGTATTCAAACCCCTCGGCTCCGCCATAATAAGGGTCGGGCACGTAATCGGCATGGGCAAACTTAGTACAGTATTCCGTCATGCGATGTATCTTTCCGCATGCTTCCACAGAAGGGGCACGCTCTTTCAAATCATCAATATTACGGTCATCCATTCCGATAATCAAATCGAATTCATAGAAATCATCCGTACGTACCGGACGGGAACGGTGCGTCAGGTTGTAACCCCGACGGGCGGCATGGGCACGCATCCTGCTGTCGGGCAGCTCTCCCTGATGATAGGAAAGAATACCTGCCGAGTCGATAACGAACTCATCTTCACGCCCTGCCTCTTCTATCAAATGCCTCATCACCCCTTCCGCCGAAGAAGAGCGGCAAATGTTGCCCAGGCAAACAAACAATATCTTTTTCTTCTCTTTCATACTCAAACACATATTAAACATTCCGCAACCCGCACTACGGCCATCTACATCGGGTCTACATCATAATATACAATCAGCGACTTGAAACGGTCTTCCATTATCATCTCCTTCTGTACCTGCAGCAACAATTCGCGGACACGCGCCATAGGAGCTTTGGTTTCAATCTTCACTACAATTTTGCGGATAAACAGCGTCTGCACACGTGCCACCGGCGGTTTATCCGGCCCTAACACCCGATTGCCGAAGATGGCACGCAGCTTGCCCGCCATAGTCTGCGCCATCAAATCGAGCAGGGCCTCATTGCGGTTCTTCAGATACACATATATGAGGCGATAATAAGGGGGATAATGAAACATCTGCCGCTCGGCAAGCTGTCCGTCGACCATGCCTTCGTAGTCGTTGGCAATTACCTGAGGGATGATAGGATGCTCAATGCTCTTGGTCTGCAACACTACCCTGCCCCTTTTATTCTTCCGTCCGGCACGCCCTGCCACCTGCGCCATCAACTGGAAAGCACGCTCATAGGCACGAAAATCCGGATAGTTCAGCATCGTATCCGCATTCAGAATGCCTACCACGCTTACGTGGTCGAAGTCCAGCCCTTTGGAAACCATTTGCGTACCGATAAGAATATCCGTCTTTCCCTGTTCAAAATCGGCGATGATACGCTCGTAGGCCGCGCGTGTGCGGGTGGTATCCAGGTCCATACGGGCAACGGTCGCTTCGGGAAACAGGAGTTTGACGTCGTCCTCTATCTTTTCCGTACCGAAACCGCGGTTGCGCAAGTCCGTTCCTTCGCAAGCGGGACAGATGCGGGGCAGTTGATAGGTATATCCGCAATAGTGGCAGGTCAGTTGGTTCAGTCCTTTATGATAGGTCAGGCTGACATCACAGTTCTTACATTTGGGAACCCACCCGCACGTATGGCATTCTATCATCGGGGCAAACCCCCTGCGGTTCTGAAACAGAATGACCTGTTCTTTCCGTTCCAGTGCCTCGCGGACATATTGCAGCAACAAAGGGGAAAAGGGCCCGTTCATCCGCTTCTTGCGCTGCAACTCCTTGATGTCTACCGGAATAATCTCCGGCAACTGTATCTCCTTGTACCTCTCCTTCAGCTCCACCAGCCCGTACTTTCCGGACATGGCGTTGTGCCAGGTTTCTATGGAAGGCGTCGCCGTTCCCAGCAGGGTCTTGGCGCCATACAGCGCAGCCAGCACAGTGGCGGCATTGCGTGCATGGTAGCGGGGGGCGGGGTCCTGTTGCTTATATGTGTTCTCGTGCTCCTCGTCCACGATAACCAGGCCCAGCTTGCGGAAGGGCAGGAACACGGAAGAACGCACTCCTAAAATAATGTCATATCCACTGTCCGAAAGCTGTTTCTGCCAGATTTCCACCCGTTCGGCATCCGGAAACTTAGAGTGATAGATGCCCAGACGCAAACCGAACACCCGTTGCAGCCTTTCGGTAATCTGTGTGGTCAGGGCTATTTCCGGCAACAGATACAGCACCTGCTTCCCTTGCCGGATAACTTTTTCTATCAGATGGATGTAAATCTCCGTCTTTCCGCTGGACGTGACTCCATGCAGCAAACAGACATTTTTTGTCCGGAAACTTTCCACAATGCTGTCGTATGCCCGCTGCTGATGCCCGTTCAAAGGATTTAAAGGGAGGGTTGTCCGGGCAGAGGCTGCGTTCAGCCTGCCTATTTCCTGCTGGTATACCTCAAAGACCCCGCGTTCCACCAACCCGTTGAACACGGCAGGCGTAGCGGAAGTCCGCTGCAAAAGTTCCTTCTTGGTGACTTCTTTCGGCGTTTTGCCCAAACAGGCGGAAAGTTCGATGTACTTCATCAGCAAGTCCAACTGTTTGGGAGCGCGGCGCTGCAGTTCGTCAAAGAAGAAGTGCAGACGGTGTTCGTTGCCTGCCGCTTCCGTCAGGCGTACGCGGGTCTCGGTCTTGGGCTTGTAGGTGCGCTTCAGTTCTTCTTTCACAAAGACCGCCTCTTTATCCAGCAAGGATTTAATTACAGACAGGATATTCCTGATGCCGCTCTCCTTCTCCAGTTTCGTAATGCACTGTTCCGGCTCCGCGGCAAGCAGGTCCAATATCTTCTGTTCCTTTTCGGGCAGTTGCACATCCGATTCGAAATCGGGGTTATACTCCACGATGGTCTCGCTCTCCAGCTTCAGGCCTGAAGGAAGCGCCGCTTTATAGACATCGCCCCGGGTACAGAGATAATAATCCGCCAGCCAGTCCCAAAACCTGAACTGCTCGGGCAGCAGGATGGGATGCGCATCCAGCAGGGCACTCACTTCCTTTACCTCGTACCCGGCCGGTGCGGAATAGTGTATGTTCTGCACAATAGCCGTATAGTATTTCTTCCGTCCGAAAGGAACGACCACCCGGCAGCCAATCTGTACACTCCCCGCCATATCCTCCGGCAGCGAGTATGTAAAGCAGGCATGCAGGGGAAGGGGCAATATGACATCTACGAATTTTTCCATTGCAACGGCAAAGATAACGTAAAAAAACGGCGTTGCCAATCAAAATCGGCAACGCCATACAGAGATAATCCTGTTATATCTTTAGAACAGGTAAGCAGCGGAAATCTGCCAGGTCTTATTCTTTGTTCCGATAGCCTCACTGGCACTCTTCCAGGTGAACGAGTCGCCGCAAGGAATCGTATAGTTGAAACCTATCTGCAAATGCCGAACCAGTTTCACACCGGCTCCCACATTGATACCCACCTGCGCTTTCTTGCTTTCCAGCTTTCTTCCATCTTCAAAATTCTTATCACCCTTGAAATTGAAGAAGAAGTCCGGACCGGCCGCTACATAAATACCCAGCATACTGCCCAGACCGATGGAATATTTCAGATTGACAGGTATGTCCAGCCCCGATTGCTTCATATCAAGGCCTTCCATCTTATCGCCTTTCTGAGAATACAGCAACGCACCGTCCACTCCCAGTCCTATAACAGGAATCGTTATTTCCGCCATAGGTCCGAAAAAGAATCCGGTAGAGTTGTCTTTCATTCCTTCGAACTTGAGTTTCGACAAGTTCACACCGCCTTTTACACCAAACTTAATCAACTGAGCTTGGGCAGGCATAGCCAATGCCATGCAGCATACAGCTATCATAAAAACACTAAAGAACTTTTTCATAATTCAATACGTTTAAATTTCGCGGACAAATATATGCAAATTATCCCTTAAAAAAACAACAGGCATTCCGAATTGTTCAAAATTAAAACAAGAGTTTCGGTGCGCCACCGGTGGGAGACCGTCCCAATCTCCAGCCCAGAGCATTCCGTATGCCGGTGTTTTTCCACGACATCCCTTATGTATAAAGGAGAAATACCCTATGCAAAAACCTGCTATGCCACATCGTTTTCCTCGTCCTGCAACTGCGGGCTGTACGGCCCGCATATGGAAACCGTACGGCCCGCAACCGGCAACCGGAGAGCCCGCAATTGGAAAACGAGGTTTTACATCCGGCTTTCCTACATTATACATGCTGTAAAACGACAAAACCAACGGGCAACGGTGCCATTAAGCCGCAGAGTTTGGAACGCTCCGCCCTTGAAAAACGGAGGCTTTTAACCGCCGTTAACAAATTTCACTTCACATAGGTTTTACATCTGTGTATAAGCCTGTTACAACAAACAAGAAGGATAAAAGTGACGACCAGAAGTGACGACAAACAATTGGTCAACACTCTCGTCACCATTGTCAACACCCTCTCTATCCCCCTTCTGCAAAGGGATAGAACACTACCGGTGACGAGTGACGAGAAAAAACGTATTTTCTTTTTTAGGAGATTAAAAATGCAAGATAGGCATCGGAAAGCATAGATTGACTACCTTTGCAAAACATTATTCAAAAAAAACACATTTCTTTATTACGGAATATGATAGAAATCAGGAAAACAGAGATTGCAGAACTCGGCATCCTTATGGAGCTTTTTGAACAGGGAAAGCGCATCATGCGCAAAAGCGGAAACATGAAACAGTGGACCGGCGGCTATCCCGATGAAGAACTTGTAAAGAAGGACATCGAGAACGGAAACAGCTACGTATGCCTCGATGAAGAACAGAACATAGTAGGGACTTTCACCTTCATACAAGGGAACGACCCTACTTACGCCCGAATTTACGAAGGAGCATGGAGTGACGACACGCGTCCCTACGGCGTCATCCACCGCCTGGCAAGCACGGAGCAAAGCAAAGGAGTGGCATCCGCCTGCCTGCAATGGTGCTACCGCCAGATTCCCAACCTACGGGCAGACACGCACCGCGACAACCATATCCTGCAACATATCCTCAAAAAACACGGCTTCCAATATTGCGGCATCATATACCTGCAGAATGGAGACGAACGGCTGGCCTTTCAGAAGCTGTAGCGACGGCACACGCACCAAACTCATACGGGCCGGCTGCCGCCGTATTTCTTCTTCAGCTCCTCCACGGTTGTTCCGGTGAAATACTCTTCCACGAAATCCCAGCGCTGGCTGTCGGTCAGAGTATCCGTACCGAAGAAAAAGGAGAACAGCTCAATCTGCTCCTCGAAGATACGTTCGTTCGTGTCCAGTATAAGATTATGATATTCGTCGGAATCCGCCAACTGTTGCAGAAGTTCCGGGTTATCGAACCGTACATGCACGCAAGGCGTACCGCCTCCCTCAACGCTGAACGACAGGCAGTCGAGCATGGAAAGAAGGTTGAGCAACATATTCAAATCGGAGAACGGAGTGCAATAGAACTGCAAGCGGTCGCCCCGGTTGCCTGCGATACGCTGGGCGAACAGCTTCTGATAACGGGACAGAAGCAGGTCGAAACCTTTGGTGACGGTAAACGAGAGCTCGTTCGAGTCTTTCTTCTTGACGCTGCTGATGTAACTTACGCTGCGCCCCTCCTCGGTGCGGCTTTCCAGCAACGAACCGATGAAACGTTTGGCCGACGGCACATCCATGCCGTGCTCGGCAAACACCGCACGCAACTCCTCCTCGTCGAAACGGCCTTTCGACTTCAGCAAAGCTGTTTTCAGCATCGATACCAGGCTCTTGAACAAAGCGTCCATGCGCTGGCGGATAACCGTTGCATCTTCTTTCAGCAACACCTCGTGCTTGCCCACTGAAACAGCACGTGAACCTTCCCACAACATGCCGCTGTTCAGTTTCTGCTTGAACTCCCTGTATCCCAACTCCGGAAAACGCTCTTCCCAAAGAGTGTCCAAACGGGCACGGTAGACTCCCTCTTCACCGTCCACCCCGGTAAGATAGACCTGAAATTCGCGTGCAAAGGCATCGCCCGTCTTGTCCTGGATGTAACCCTCCGTCAACAGATTTTGCGGACTTACCTCCAGCAGACGTGTGCCGTAGCGTTGCTCCAAATCATCCTCCAGCCACAGCAGGGCCGTTTTGATAAGCTGCCCCAACTCGGCCTCGTACTCCAGCTTATTCTTGGTACGCGGCAGCTTCACCACGAACTCAAAGTCGGACAGGGAAACAAGTATCTCTTCCTTCTTCCCTTTCATCCGATATACCTCCATGAGTTTCTTCAGGATAAGTTCCAACTGGTCCTGCCCGATGTTGCCGGTCTGGTGCAGACGCTTCATGTAATAAAAGTCGCGTTCGTGATAATCGGTGGCGGCAATACCCTGCACGTCCGCATCACGGGCGGCACGGCCTATTTCCTGAATGTAATCGACAAACGTGCTGGAAGGCGCCACGTGGTAAACACGGTCGATGTCGCTGATGTCCACTCCCATGCCGAAAGCTTTTGTAGCAACAATCATCCGCTTCGTGCCCTCTTTAAAGTCCCTGACGATGGCAGCCTTCTGCGCCTTGTCCTTCTTGCCGTAGTAAGAGGCCACCAGACGCCAGTCGGCAGGAGCCACCCAGGTCTTGATACGCATATCTATGCCACCGGCAAAAGGATAGTAAAGCAGCGCCTTATGCCCGTCGAGAAACTCCTCCACACGCCCGGATATGACGCGTTGCTTGCCTTTGTCATAAGTCTCTCCCTCTTCCAATGTGAGCCGGCGGATGTCAAAACCGATGTTCTTGCGCCTGACCGTACCTACATAAAGTATGCAAGGCTCCATTTGCAGGGAGCGGATGGTATCGAATACCATATCGTTGCCGCCTTTGGGATTCCACACGGCAGTGGCGGTAAGGGCAAACAGGGGGAACGAATAACCGAGGTTCTGTTTCAATGCGTCCAAATAACGTCCCAGAAACCAATAGTCCACGCGGAACTCTTTGCCCCAGGTGGTTACCGTATGCGCCTCATCGACAACAACCATACCGATGCGGCGGTTGCCGATAAAATGTCTGATGTCGTAGGAGAGCAACAGCTCCGGCGAAAGATAGAACAAGTCGATTTCCCCCTCACGCACCGCCCGGTACACTTCCATCTTCTGCTCCGGCGAAAGGTCGGAAGACGCATATGCCACACGTTCATACCCTACGTCCTGCAAGCCTTCCACCTGGTCCACTATCAGCGCTTTCAAAGGAGAGACAACGATAGTCAGCAGGTTATATTCTTTTCCCAGATAGATGGCGGGAAGCTGAAACAAGAGAGACTTTCCCGCACCGGTCGGAGCAGTCAGCAGGATATTGTCGGGCTGTTCGCCGCCTTTGTACGCCTTTTCCGCTTCCCGGATTACATTTTCAACCAGTTGTCCCTGAGAAATACAGAGAGTATCCCTGTTTTTAAACAAATCATCGTAAATCTCAAGATTGCGGAACCCGTCGTAACCATAGGTCTCTTTCAGCAATTCCGTTACACTTTGCCGGCACTCCCCGGGCAAGTGGCGTTCTTTCAATACGGGCAAGCGATGTGCCTCTCCTGTTTGTGTCATCATTAATATAATGGGGGATTAAAAAGAAAAAAAGATAGTATTCCGGCCATAGTAAAGGCCTTCGTACTACCTCTTTCTATAATTTGTATATCCGTAAGCCGACGGATGAAATTCAATCAAAGCGCATCAATACTCCTCTTCGTTGAAGAAGAAATCTTCTTTGCTGGGATAATCAGGCCAAATATCTTCAATACTTTCATAAATCTCGCCTTCATCTTCCATTTCCTGCA
>ERZ791626.1419-NODE-1419-length-17445-cov-2.996205_pt1 | contig 17445 bp, 14 predicted proteins | sample MGYA00510266_ERZ791626 | MGnify/ENA primary metagenome ERZ791626 (study PRJEB30046, sample SAMN00715208) | human gut metagenome | study: EMG produced TPA metagenomics assembly of the A metagenome-wide association study of gut microbiota in type 2...
ATACACTAATTCTTTTAACACAATCTCTTCCGCTGCATTCCGGATGTTATTTACAGTTTCAACCCACGCCATCTGATCAGGAGCTTTTAACTCCTCTGTAACACCCTGCTTATCCATCATCTGGCTTACCAAAGTCTCCATTCTCTCCTTAGCTTCATCATCAACAGCATTCAGATGTGCCGTCAGCCTGTCTTCCAACATATACAGCGAATACTTTGCCGGACAATGTTCTTTCAGATATGTTCGCCGCAGCATTCCATATTTTCCATAATGCGGCTTTTCATCTGTACTGACAAGATTCGGATAGTAAATTCCAACTGTTCCCAGTGTGTAGTTTCCACCCATCTTTTCAAATGTGCTTTTCATGTGTTATTCCTCCTTGAAATCAGCGATGTCCTTAGATCATCGCAAAATATTTCAGGGCAGCCTTGATAGCATCTTCTTTCTCTTTCGGGCATTGTGGAACCCTTGCATTTTCTGATTTTGGAAGATTATAGTTTTCTCCCACTTCAATTCCACATTTTCGTTTTACCTGAGAAATATATAAATTTGAAACCTTCAAGCCAAATTCTTTCAGCACATAATCTTTGATTTCCTGATAGGTTGCTTTCAACTCGGCACTGGTGGCATCCAACTCGTCTAGGTCTAAGTCGATCTCTATCGTGTCATCTGGCTTCTGTTGGGACAAAAGAACAACCGTCTCCACATGGCTCGATACGACTGCATGAGGCAACATTATCAGATACAAGAAGCTGAATAATACATTTTGCTTCCATAACACGCTCTTCCTTATACCTATAAAGACTATTTTAAGGTCTAACACCTATTTGTCTCAATAGACTTTCAATGAACTCACGAGCATACTTGCGTTTTAATTTACTGTGATTTGCTTGGTTGTAATAGTTTCTAAGGCAGTTATAGCAAGAAGTGTTTTCATCGCAACATTGTTGTGATACTTTCGCATATGCTGCATTTAAAGATGTTATTACAGCGTTCTTCTCAACCAGTCTCTTAACATGACCTGCTCCTCCTGGAACATTGTCATAGATCAAAATATCATAGCTATGCTGCTCTAGGTTCAGTTCAAGAACACCCTCTATGTCATTTCTCTCAATCCCAAGTCCAATACTTATTCCTTCAAGAAATGCATACATAAATGACAACGCAATCGCATAATCTTCCTTGGTAAAGGAACCTAACATAGGAATAGTAAATCGAGCTACATCTGTTTGGAATCTATGTCCAAGCTTAATTTGAGTAAGTTCTTCACAAGAGCAATCAAATTGCCTGTAATTCTTGTGTTTCTTTAATGATGTAGGTGTAATTACTTTTCCTTTTACTATGTCGCTATATCCACATACTGGACACATATTGAATGATGACTTGTTCATGACAAGGAGCTCGTCATTGGTGCTTGTCTCAATGGTAATAGCATTTGATAAAGAAACAACATTCTCATCCTTTATACCACCACCAAGATATGATACTTCACCAGCATATGACCTTTTTGGCTTCGCACGAGTACTTTCTTTCGTGATACCGGTTTTAAATCCGTTTACTGGTTCAATATAAAATTCTTGTACCACTGTACCAAGAGGTTCTCCACAATACTTGCACTCATTTCCAGTTCTTGTACTTACAGACACATTTATCTTTTTACAATTAGGACAAGTGCAGAAATAATTTCGTGGATATTCTCCTGTTTTAGGTAAGGAAATATACTTTGAAGTATATTTCTTGCCATCAACAATGATTTCTGAATCCGGAGCATATTCTGATATCGCTATTTTTAAATCGCGACTCAAATCATAGCTATTATCCAGAATACCTTCTTTATATATTTGCAATTCAACAACATCAACCGGGAACCCATATTTAGGAATGACACAGTACTTTGAAAGTGAATCAATTACCTTTTCCTTATGCAAATTCTCAATTTGTCTTTGGTAATAATCCGCTTCCTTATAGTTTTCTTCTGTTACAGCTTCCTTTTTCGCCTTCTCATACTCTTCTGCAATGGATTTAATTGTTGAAACAAAATGCTCCATCTTTTCATCATTACCTTCGATTTCATCAAACCATTTAAAGTTGTGATAATCTCGATATACATCCCCAGGGAGTATTTTCTCGTTGATATAGGTATTCAAATCACTCGGATGACTTAAAATATAGCTTTTAAACTCCTCTAATGCTTTTCCAAAGACTAATTCATCAATACTGCTGAAATAATCTGGGTGTAGTCTAAAGAAGAATCCTAAACATGTAGCCATCAAATGACGAACGATTATCTTATGATTTACTACATTAAAATATGGTGGCTTAATGACACCAGAAATCATTTTTTCCGGACTACAGAAGTATGTATAATCATGAGATCCAGTCCCACAGTATGTCAAAATATATGCTGCACTATCTTTTCTTCTTCCTGCACGTCCTGCACGCTGAACATAATTCGCAGGTGATGGTGGTACATTTCGCATAAATACTGTTTCAAGGTTACCAATATCAATACCCATCTCAAAAGTTGTTGAACAACTTAAGATATTGATTTTTTTATTTTTAAAGTCTTGCTGATATTGTTTTGCCTTCTTACGATCAAGCTGAGCAGTATGTTCCTTAACAACAATGCTTTCGATTTTCTTTGTCTTATATTGTCTTCTGTAATAATTCGTTGCAAGCGCCTCATCCGGATCTACTTCACTCAATGTGCCATCACATTTATCCTGAACACACTTATTATGGACATTATATGGCGTCAAACGACCACACTTAGAGCAAATATAGTATTTTGAGGTCTTATAATTCTTAACTACATACTTACTTGCTTCAATTTGATAGCATTCCTTAGTTTCATGCTTCTTAAACAATTCACCCGCAACGGCCAAGTTGTTAAAAACAACCTCCAACAATGCTTTTGCTGATTCTTCGTCACAGTCACAAACTTTCTGAACATAACGAACAACCATATTATCCTTTCCCTTTACAGGTAAGAAACTTCTAACACCATTTATTGTCTTAGGGCAATTGAACATTACGTAGTTATCAAATCTTCTATATTCCAAAGCTTCCATCTTTTCATCTGGAGTTAATGTTGATTTGATCGAGTTTATGGCAGGTACAACTTTGAATATACCAAATACAACCTGCATAATTGTTTCCAGGTCCTTCTTTGTAATGTTATATTCTCCAAATTCAGCTTCAACGTCCTCTTCGTCAACTTGAGACATGATGTCAGTTAGATCAACATCAAAGAAATACAATCCTAAACCTTCACCATCATTCGAACCATCAACCTTTAATAGATCAACAAGTGTTGTAATCCAAGCATTTTTATGTGCACTTAAATCATTTTGAAATAAGTTACCTTCTTTAATCATTCCCGAAAGAGTTGCAGTAAGCTGATCTACAGAAATATTTCTATATTGATTATCTTCAATCACTTTCCAGATCAGTCTTTTCTGTAGCATTCTAACCTGGTTAGAATCCAAGAAAGCTGCTGAAAAACTAGCTTGTTGACGACTATCGGAAAATGCCAAAAATTGCTTTACATTTGACGTCTCTGGTTCTGATTGAATGCTTTCTTTTCTCTTCAAAGACAGTTTACCAGTTTTCTTTTTAGCCTCTGTTCCATCATCAATTGCTTCATACAAAATCTGAGCAAGTAGTGCAGTTCCCTCATCTTTTCCTACATTCAAACTCTTAACAACACCTGCTCTTGCTTTGTGACCGCAGCAAGGGCACTGATTTATATTATTGAACGCTGTTTCTTCTCCATCCTTCTTTGATTGAAGAACTTTAAATATAGAATGTTGAAAGCTGTCTCCGCAATTACATCGGCGTGCATTTAAATTTCCTGCAACATGAATCGCACCACACTTTGAACAAACCTTATACTCTTCAAGGATATCGTGGTCAACTTCCTCTTCATTTAATTCATTGCTCAACAAGAAGTAATCAATGCTTACAAATTCGTTATTTCCATAGTTTTCATAAATATCAACTTCTTTGTTCTGATAGAGATAGTCAAGCCCATCACCTTCATTACGCTGAATCTTTCCGATTATGTATGGTGAATTACAATATCTACAGTTTCCAGCTTCGAAGGCCTTTAAATCACCAAGCATATTGGTTTTAGTAAGGCTTAATTGTGGATTGTTTCCAAGAGTGATGTATGCACCGGCTAATGGGCGCACAAAAGAATGGTATTTCAGATCAAAAATACCTATTCCGTCTTTTTCTGCCATGTTGATGAGATCAATCAAATCTATCAACTGTTCAGATGTTATTTGATTATTAAAGCTAGCAAGAATACTTTTAAAGCTCTTACTTCCATCTTTTAATATTTCATATAGATGGAAGACGTTTCTATCACCTACAAACAATTCATACAGGTAACTCTTCAAGTCCATTGAATCTATGTTTTTGTATTTATTTCCAATGGTTCTAACCGTCTGTATATCATGCTTCGCTTTCTTTATCTCAGAATAATCTTCTCCAGCAATCGTATAACTTAGCTTAGAATTAGAAAGTGTAATTCTTTTAGAAAAAATTATGTCTTGAATATCAAAACTTGCAGAAGTAAGGCTTCTTGCAAAATTTACAATTTCACTTTCGGATTTACCTTGTTCTCCCAACGTAGCACTGGTTAGAATAAAGCGTGGTTTATTTGGAGCTAATCCTGTCAACCTACGCATCAACAATGATAATTCGATTCCCAATGAGCCATAATACGAATGTGCCTCATCAAGAACAACAAACTTCCAGTTATTTAACCTTTTTGGAGCAAAGATTGAATAATCATTTGGCCTGATCAATAAATATTCCAGCATAGAATAATTCGTGAACAACAAATGTGGTGGATTCTTTCTAATTTCTTCTCTCGAAACCAATTCATTCTCAGGGATGAAAGTATCATTCTCTGCACCATATTTCTCACGATAATTCTTAGGAACGTTTTCTTTCGTTTCCCCTGTAAAGAATCCATACGTAATTTCAGGACACTGTGTGAGTATTTTTCTTACTCGATCAATCTGATCGTTTACAAGAGCATTCATTGGATATAAGAATATTGCTCTAACACCAACTTCCATATTACCTTTTTCTACATCAGACATCAGTTCATTTAGAATTGGATACAAGAAACTCTCTGTTTTTCCTGAACCAGTACCTGTTGTAATAATTGCGCTTCGGCCGGAGCAAATACGCCTAATACTCTCCTCCTGATGAGAATATAAAGGCCTCTCAAAATTCATATCTCCCAATCTACGAAATGATTTGCATACTGCACCATCTGCAATCATTTCATCCAAGGACATTCCTCTTTTAAATGGCAAATTCAAATCGACATAAGGCCCCTTAAATAAATCTTCAACTTCCAATTGTTGCTCAAACAATTTTTGTAACTTTGGAGTTTTAAATTCAAAAGAAGACATAAGATATTCTTTATACTGACTATTTATGTATTGAGATCGTTCAATAGGATTTCTCTTGCTCACACTGATTCAACTCCCTTCATATCGATATTGTAAGAAAAGATATCAACTGCTTTGCCATCGTCCATCGAATTCATAATTCCATGATGATCGAAATCAAGCAACAGCCCATCTCCATCCTTAGTAATAGATAATTCTATTATTCCATCTATAACATCACTGCAAATTTCAATATCAACGGGATTTATATTATCCAACATAAACGCACCATTGTATGTTCTTACATATACTTCACCTATATATTCATTTCCACTTATCATTTCTTTAAAATAAACATATGTTGTATTAAAGTAATGTCGCTTTCTTAGGAACTCTCCTCTGACAAACTGATCAAAGTAAACTTCCTTGATTTTGAAGGATTTTCCTACAAAATCTACTCTCGCATAAAAGACGATTGGAAATTCCTTTAAAATGCGTTCTTTTTTGAGCGAAAGTCCTCTCTCTTTTTCAAAGAAAATCACTTTATAGTTTATAAAAGATGATAAGTCATATACATTCTCTTGAACTTCTTTTTCCAAAGCAGAACTTGTATATACGACATTATCCTCATCATCAATTATCTTAAACCTAATATTCCCTTGTCCGTAAAAGCACGGCGTGACAACAAGAGCTTTGTCTTCATGACTATAAATAACCGTTGTTTTAGCCTCATCAAGAATACATTTGTTGTAACACCAGATTCCCTCATGAAAGCGTTCTTCTGCAACCAACATTATTCCCACGCAATCATAATTCGACTTATATGACAGTAAGAAGCCTGCAGAGAATCTGCTAAATACTCCTTCATTCTTAAGCCCAGGTGCTTCTTCAATGATTTGACCAGTACTGGTTAATAAACATATTTTGTCATATTTGCATCCATACAGATCAATTGAACTTTCCTGAGTAATATCACCGATCCAAATTTCTTGTGAAAATGGTCTCCAGTCTCCATTATCAATCCTGTATAACGGGAATCGGAATGGAACATAATAAATATATTCCTGATTATTCCAATTTAACTTAATCCAGTCTTCTCTAAAATCCTGAATACATATCTCATCAAAAATTGGTTGTGACATCAAATCAGATTCCACAGAAACAATATATGAATTCTTGTTGTTCTCAACCTGTTCAACATGAAGGTTTTTATCTATAGCAAATTGAGTACGTAACACACTGATTCTTTTGCCAGAATGTAACGCATTCACTCTCAGATGATAAATTCCTGAATCTAAACAATCAAGTTTTAGCGAATACTTATTGATTCCTTTTCTTTCAACTGTAGAATGTTCAAAAGCATCCATTTTATACGAGCGCTGATTAATTTGGATTTCAAAACTACTGTCTGTAAACTCACTTTCAAAAACAAGGAATACCTCATTTTTAAATACTTCAAACTTGCAATCAGCCTGCGCAACAAAATATCCATCATATTTTTCACCAAACACACCAGGACGGATCATCTCAGAAAAATTAAAAACTTTATTATCGACAAGAACAGCATCTCCCAAGTGTGCACTATATGAAGATAGGCAATATGACTCTCCTGAAAAATACAAATGCAGCTTATCAACCTTACTCTTCGTACAGAAAACAGCTGTTCCAGAATAGTCTTTATTATTTGCCTGTTCCTGCCCTCTCGCATCAAATACAATGAAGTTACGATGCAATCTGGTTTTGCTCTCATAAATCACTTCATTTCCTGCTACCAACTGATAAACAATTCTTCCAAGTGGATTAGAAAGTTTAATTGCAGGATTCTTAATCTGATACCCACCAATGATTTCACGGATATCTTCTACATAATCATCATAAATGACCTTTTCCTCATTCTTAACAATGATTCTGATATTTCGATAATCATATGTAGCTTTCACGCGATGAATCGGAGGAACTAAATAAACCGTATTCCCATTCAAAACATATTCTGGTTCCCAACGCGATCTTAATTGTTCAGATTTGCTTCGATGTCCATACTCTTTTTCTCTATTAATTGTTGAAAGCCATTCTTCATACCCTCTTTTCAAATATGGATTGTAAAGAACGTTATCCTTGTCCCAAATATATTTATCAATCAGTCTAACAATAATGATACTAAGCTTAATAACTGCATCGTTATATACAGGATTAGTAATCAACTGCTTTGTTGATTTAATCAATTTATATGTTTTCTTTGTTACATTAACTTGAAGTTCGTCACTTTCAGAACGCATTACATTCTGCAATCCATCATAAACAAACCGAAACTCACCATATAAATCATCAGGCAAATCGCTATCAAAATTCAACTTATATATGTCGTAGATAAACTCAAAGAATGCCCCCAGGTAATAGCTTGGTACAATAGATCCCGCTAATACCACATTGATAATACGAGTCTTTGTTCCTGTTACATCATCCTTTATTCTGTACTTATTTAATAACGTTCGAATAAGCCCTTCTACCTTTTGTTCTGAATACTGCTGGTACAAGTTCTTGTAAGTTTTTCTTACGGATTCATAAAAAGCTCCATCATAGTAGAGCATGCCAATTAAAACAAGAGACACAAATACAATTTCAGGATCATGGACATAGGTACCAGAATACGAATTTAACGCAATGCCCAGTTCCCTCTCTGCACGGTTATGAATAATATCTATTGCTTCGGCATTATCCAATAAATCAATCAAATCAATACCGAGATTTTTTCTTTCTTTGACACAGGTTTTTAAGTACCCTATTTTCGTTTCTATCTGCGCATGGTTTAATCTCTTTTTTAGTATTTCTAGAAGTGATTCTTGTTCCGCCTGAGTAACAATATCATCTTCAAGTATCTGATCTATTTTTTCACAGATGATTTTAGAAGGCTTATGATCACGAATGAAGGATGCATTAGTTCTCATCCATTCCTGCAAGTGACACACTTCTTTTTCATTGATTTCATTGTCACTGATAACACCTTCAATGATTCCATTAAGTTCATAAATCTTCGCAGAGGAATCAGTTTCAAGAGCTGTATATTCACTACAATTATCTATAAGTATTTCTCGTTCTTCATCTGTGATGATTCCATCTTCAAGCACTTGTTCTACCAGTGAAATTAATCGAGCTTGCCTAGGCTCGTAAGATAAGTTCCTGTTCTTTTTTACCCACGAAGATAATCCGGCTACCTCTAGCTTATTGATAATACCGTCGTAGCTAATGCCGTTTATTATTCCTATTAACTCATTTATGTTACGCATCATCAGCTTGTGTGGTATTTGCTCCAAAAACTACCACAGCTCTCCTTTCATCTGGTATCTGTAATGCAGAAAAACTTCTGCCCGATTTAACTGTTAAGTAGATTCTACTTTTTTAGCTGTCCCAAAAGCAGGACTTGTATTACAAAATTTTGATATTTAATTGCAATTTAAACTGCTAGTTTTTCCATGCTACTACTTTTGCAAACTAGCAGTTACCTTTGCAAAAGTGTATATTTTAAGTAGTCTTTGTTTGATCAGAAAGGAGGCTTTTATGCCAAAACAATTATCCTTATCTGAACGAATAATTATTGAACGTATGATTAGTAAAGACTACTCTTTTGCCTCTATTGGTAGAAATCTTGAACGTTCAGCTTCTACCATTTCCAGAGAAGTAATTAAATATCGATGCTTTGTTGATAGAATTCCTCTCCCTGGCGAGAATGATTGTACTCACAAAAACTCTTGCCTAAAGAATTCTATCTGCGATGATGTTGGAGTACATGGATGTTATGGATATCGTTGTAAGCGATGTCCTGAAGATCGTATATGCACAAATATTTGCGCTTCTTATGAATCTTCTCAATGTCCTCTTTTAGATAAACCTCCTTATGTCTGCACTAATTGTTCTATGCTTAAACAATGTAAACGTAACAAGGCTTACTATACAGCTCACAGAGCTGATGCTGCTCATCACAAAAGCATTCGCAATGCTCATTCCGGTGTCAGAAAAACTCCATCTGAATTAAGAGCAATTGCTGATATAATTGAACCTCTTATTGCTAAAGGTCAATCTCTAAATCACATTTGTGCTACGCACTTAGATGAATTAGGTATATCAGAGAGAACTCTCTATAATTACATTGACCAGGGTGTTTTTAAGGTTCGTAATATTGACCTTCCTAAAAAGGTTGTTTACAGGCAACGTAGGCCTAAAAAGGTTCTTACCAAGCTTGAATACCAATATAGACAAGGTCGCACCTATGAAGATTTCAAATCCTTCATGGAAGCAAACCCAGATCTACCTGTTGTAGAAATGGATACTGTAAAGGGTGGTCGTAATAAGGGAAAAGTATTTCTTACTATGATTTTTAGAAGGACAAGTTTTATGCTTATCTTTCTAATGAACGATGGAACTCAGGATAGTGTAATTCAGATTTTTGATTCCTTAACTGAGATTCTTGGAGTCTCTCTATTCAAGAGATTATTTCCTGTTATCTTGACCGATAACGGCGTTGAATTCAAAAATCCTCAAGCACTTGAACACACAAGAACAGGGCTTTTCAGAACTCGTGTATTCTTTTGTGATCCTCAAGCTTCGTGGCAAAAACCACAGGTCGAAAACAACCATCGTTTAATACGAAGAATACTTCCTAAAGGTGTTAGTTTTTCACCTCTCACTGTTGCTGACGTAACGTTAATCTGTTGTCATATAAACAGTGTTCTTCGTGAAAATTTAGATAACAAAACACCTTTTGATTTAATGGACTCCAAAGACGGGAAAAAGTTATTGTCTTTGCTACAACTTTCACCTATTCCACCCGATGAAGTTACTTTGAGTCCAAAGCTACTTAAGCGTTAATTAACATTTTAATTGATCAAACAAAGACTCCCATATCTTTTAAAGAAGCGGGGTTGCAGTTATTTTTTCAAAACTAATGTTATGTCGCTTATTAACTATGCACGAAAATATAGCAAAACAATAACTTTTTTATTATTATACACCATTTAAAGCTCAATTTTCACCCCATTTAAGGTTTAAAAAATTTGGTGTCAATATGTTCGTGCAGTTACTTTTTCATTTAAAGCAAAATTTTCTTAATTCTTTTATCCACTGGTTTTACAGCATCCTTTGGAATGGCCCATGTATTACCAAATTTCATAGCCCCTTCTATCATTCCTTCATTGCAAATGGTCTGCAATCTTCTAACTGATAAATTCCATTTTACTGCTGCTTCTTTAATAGGCATAAACTCCATATTTTCTTACCTCAATAAAGTTCTAAAATACGACATTTTACCCTATCTTTTATTATAAGCGTAGAGACGCCGAAAAACAATCTAAACCTGTATAAAATCCTGCGTACAGCACCATACTCTATTGCACACATAATCATATAAAAATAACCTTTCAGCGCACTTATTGTAAGCTACGCCAAAAGGTTTATTTTCACTACACCCGTATTCTATTTTTAGATTAACGCACATATTTAACAGGCTTATTTTTTTAATATGTTCTAGCCAATATAGTCCTCAAACCCGCTTAAACTGGGCATTTCTTAGAGAGGAGACATACCGTCTCCACATGTGTTGACACTAACATCGGAACACACACCCTTTATCTCGTCACTTATATCGGAACACATTTTTTTCACTTTGTCTCCGATACCCGTTGACTTTCCAAACCTCTCCTTTGCGTTTCCAATTTCGTTTTTAAATCCTGTTTTATATATGAAAGTAACTTTATAGGGATCCTTATTTCCATCTTCATCATAGCCACCGACTATAACTTTTTCAACTATACTCTCAAATATTCCTCTATCAAATTCTTCTAGCACTTCATTATGTGAGAGTGCTTTTTTGAAATCCGAAAGCCTCCTTTGCAATGAACTCTTTTCATCTGACTGCTGACGTAAATATTGCAGCTTTGCTTTTGCATTAGTCAACTCTGTTTTCAGTCCAACGTCTGTTTCCTCATAAATATCCTGTTCAACGACTCCACCTAAATAGTTATCCAGTAGTTTTTTTCTCTTTGAAGAAACCTTCTCAATGCTTTTTTCTAACTTATGAATCTGATCTTCAACCGAACTTTCTCCAAGCGCCTTTTCAGTTCGCTTTAAAAATTCTTCTAGGACATCTTTATTATCGTTGCAAAGCATCCTATAAGACTCAACAAACGCTTCCTCTATTACCTGTTCCGGAATACCCTTACTATCAGGACAAAATCTTTTTCCTTCCTTCGTTGACTTAACACACTGCCATATTGTCTTTTTATATTTAGAACTACTATGCCAGCGTCTGCGTGAAAGATTAGAACCGCAAAATCCACATTCCACCATACAACTAAATGCAAACTGTCTGCTGAACTTCTCACGTTTCCCCGGAATGACATTATGCTTTCGGTTCCCATTTCTTCGGTTTCTTATTTCCTGCGCCCGTTCAAATTGTTCTTCTGTAATAATCGGCTCGTGATGATTATGTATATAATACCGATCTTCCTCGCCAAGATTCTCTAAACGTCTTTTAGAAATCGGATCAACCGTAAAGGTTTTTCCTAACAAAATATCACCTTTATATTTTTCGTTATTGATAATTCCCATGATACTGGATGAAGTCCAGGGATTTCCCCGGATTGTTAAATTACCCTGTTCATTCAGTTCTCTGGCTATCATAGTGCTACCGGCTCCTGCCACATATCTATCAAATATATAGCGAACAACTTCAGCACCTTCCTCATTGATTGAAATAGATTTTGTTTCAATATCATAATCGTATCCCAAACATCCCTGAAAGCCTACCAACTCCCCTCGCTTCATTTTCATCTTTAAGCCTTTTTTTACATAAGCAGATGTATTTTCAACCTCCTGCTGTGCAACGGAACTTAAAATAGTCATTAGAAATTCACCATCTTTTAATGTGTTGATTTTCTCAACTTCAAAATAAACAGCAATATTTCTCTCTTTTAACATACGGACATATTTCAGCGTATCCAATGTGTTTCTGGCAAATCTCGGAAGGCTTTTAGCAATGACCATATCAATCTTACCATCCATACAATCCTGAATCAGCCTTTGAAATTCATCCCGCTTATCTACCTTTGTTCCTGTAATTGCTTTATCAGCGTATATACCCGAAAAAATCCAGTCTTTATTATTCTGAATTAACTCCGTATAATGCGTAACCATTGAATTATAACTTTTTATCTGATCTTCATCATCCGTACTTACCCGGCAGTATGCCGCAACTCTTAACCGCTCAATCTTTCGTCTGGCAGAACCGTCAAATGGATCATTTGCCTTAATCAATTCAACTTCCATTTTCGTCCTCCTCTTTTTGTGTTCCTATCGTAGTGTTGATTATATTATAATGCAGCACACTTGTCTCGTCAAGCGGTAATGTTAGATATAATGCCATAATCTTTCATTAATTTTTTTTGTATGATTTGATATTCGTTTTCACTAATCAATTTTTTAGAAAGCAACTGCTTTAACATAGATAGCTGCATACTATACCGCAACAATTTCTTATCATCCATGTAAATCGGATTACCCCTTTCTGCTAAATAATAAATGTCCTGCAGGCGGTTGCCAGGTAACAACCTCATTGGAATCTCACCATCCTCTCGGACCGAAGCAGCTTATCTTCGGAAGTATCATTATTAAAAACAGTATCCTCGCACAAAATTCCCGTAACTTTGCCTGTAATCGAATATTTCTCGCTCGTACCTTTACTTCAACACCGGTATCGGTATTTCATCGTTTTCAATGTCCAGTAACTTTGCGACACGATGTCGCAAAGTATCAGACACAGATAGTCATGGCGTATCCGTCACACAGCTCCACTGTTTTCGTGTCCTGCAGGATAAAATATGCACTTGTCAAGGTACAGTGCTTCATAATCTTTTGCATGGGCGAAAAGGGGATAATTCCCATGCACAAGTATTAAAGCTGAATCTCAAAACTCAAAATCTTTGTTATTAGCTTCGTTTCCATCCGCCGTTTCATATATTCATCAATCCCATACTTTATCTGCCCGGATTCATCTATAAACTTCCTCCTGCATCTGCTGTTAATGTATGGTTGAAAATAGTCAACAATCTGGTTAATAGCCACAACATCCCCTGCAACGGCCGCTTCAATAACCTCAAACGCAACCGGCTCTTTCTTTTTTCTGTTTCGCATATGTATCACTCCAATATTTTCTTTAATAAACGCAGAGAATCCGCTTTATGATAATGTACGGTACTCTGCACAAGATTCATGCACTCGGCTATTTCTTTCTCCGTCATATCCAGAAAATATGCCATAAGAATTATCTTGCGTTTCTTTTCTGGCAAACGGTACAGCGCATTGCTGATAGCTTCGTCTCTGACAGGCACTTCCATACCCATAATCTGAAAATAATCACTTTCTGGAATTTCATCATAAGAACAAAACTGATTTAAAATACTTTCTCCGAGATCAGAAAAATTGATTTCCTGTTCCCAGAGTCTGTCCAGTTCTTCCAGATAGTTCAGTGCTTCGCCATTCAAAACCTCAATACAATATTTACTGAATTTCCTTCGCACAATATCCTGTTCCTGCTTTGTCAGCTTCAAGGGAGATCACCTCCCTTCCGCCTGAAAGCCGTTCTCGAAAACATTCGACTGCCCCCTTTGTTGCGTGGACAGTCATTTTTCCCGGAAAAATCGAAAAATCAAAAAATTTTTCAAAAAAATTTCCGTATATATAAAATGCGCCCTGACGAGCTATTGCCCATCGGACGCACTTTATAACTAATTCACTTATTACCCCCGTTTCAACATAGGTTTTTACCATAGGTACAAGGGTGTATAACAGAGCAACATTGATTAAGATTTTTTTGGTTGTGTACCTGATAAACGGCATAATCGCCGCCTGAATCTCTCTCTATAAACCACTCTGTTCTCCGGCAAAATCCCGGAAACAGAAAAAGAGTATTCAAATAGCCCTTTCCGGAATCTTGTTTTTTTTATCCGAAAAAGGATTGAATACTCTTTCTAGGGTTAAACCCCTCTGAAATACCAAGCTCATACCCTTTTCACTTTTCAAATACAGGGTAATACACTATATTTATGGAGGTGAATTAACATGGATATTCCCAAGACACTCTTTGCAACGATGGTAAAAAATGCCCGGATGGATCGACACTGGACACAGGAAGAACTTGCAGAAAAACTCGGCGTGTCATCTACTTATTTGGGAGATTTGGAACGCCATAAGGGTACTCCAAGCCTGCCGCTGTTTTGTAAAGCCATGCGATTACTGAATCTTTCCGCAGATGATTATGTTTATCCAAACGGAAATAGGAATAATTCTACATATAAACAGCTACTCCGTTTGCTGACGCACTGCAACGAACATCAGCTTCAAGTTCTTCTGGCAACTGCCACAGCTCTATTGCAGCCTGTTCCAGACGCCAGTAATGATGTTAAGGAATAATTCTTGACAAAGTTTGTTGAAGTTCTGATAACTCCTGATATTCACTTATAAAAAAGAATGGAAAAGGCTCAATCCTTAACTATTTGGAGAGAGCCTTTTTATCTGATTATTTTTTCACTTTTGCAATTATCTGTTCTATATTTGGATTACTATTCAACATTCCCAATCCGGCTAATAGCTGAATACAATCCACATATCCCTGACAATACGCCCGTTCTTCTTCCATAAACGCCTGATGCTGCACAACTTCTAAATAAACTTCCACCTGTTTTCTCTGCGCTGCGCCCAATCTTTTCAGTTCCACCTCAAAGTTTACCTTTTCTTTTTTTCTAAGCTGTTCCGCTTCCTCTAACTCTGGAAAATGAAGATACGTTTTTCTGTTCACATTCCCACAACGGAGATCATTCAAAAACGCTCCTATTTCACTCCATACTTCATTTTGCATATCAATACGCTCCTTTCGATTTCCGGCATTTCCGTCATGCCGTCCTATCATTATTGTGACCGTTCTATAATAATTCAGTATATTTTTTCTGAAACTTCATCTTTAGAAGTATATTAGCATCTCAACTCGGTAAAATCAATTATTATACTTCAACTTTAGAAGTGAGGGATAGCATGAAAATATACTGGAATGGACAGTCAAAAAATATTATCGGAACTAGGGTAAAAGAATTGCGAAAAGCACAAGGCATTTCTCAAAAGACGCTGGCCGCACGATTACAAACAGAAGGATTTGAATTTACAGATTTAACAATCCTTAGAATAGAACAAGGAAAACGGTTTGTGCCAGATTATGAGATTGTTGCGATTGCGAACTACTTTCATATATCAACAGATTATCTTTTAGGTCTTACCGATACAAAATAAGCGGCTCTGTCTCTCAGAATTGACAGATGCCGCTTATTTTCGTTTTATCGCATTATTAAATTTATATCCTATTCCCCACACAGTCAAAATATAGATAGGTCTTGACGGATCAGGTTCTATTTTCTTTCGTATTCTCCGAATCAGACTCATCACATTGTCCTCTGCCCTATAATAAGGTTCTTTCCATACCTGATTGTATATTTGCTCTTTAGAAAATACTTGTCCGGGGTACTGTGCCAGCAAATATAGGATTTCAAACTCATAATTAGTCAGTTCAATACTTTCCCCATCTCTCTCTACCATCCGGTATTTTGTATCTATCACCAAGTTATCATATCTCAAGCAGCTATCATTAGGAAAAGTATTCAGCACTTTTATATGGCTTTTTGATTTTAGAAACGAAAGCAACTCATCAAATGTTATTTCCTCTTTATCGTCAAATGCAGCTATTAACACTTTTCCCACACAAGCTCGCCTTCCTTTTACACATTAAAAAAATCATATTTATTACTCCAGTACACTCGCTGTATTAATAACACCACCTCCATCAAAGCGTGCTTCGTCCTGTTTCCGATATTCTGCGGGTGTTATTTTCATTACATCCCGAAAAGCTGTCGCAAATTTACTCTGATTCTCATATCCTACCTGATTTGCAACTTCCGCTATCGTTGCCCGTGTCTGCCGAAGTAAAATCGCCGCTTTCTTCATTCTATATTCTTTCATATAACTTCCAATGGGCTGACCATAAATTCCTTTAAATGTACTTTTTAACGTAGCGGTATTGATTAGAAATTCTTTTGAAAGTCCCTCAATCGTTGGTCTTTTCTGCAAATCAGAAATCAACTTTTTATGTATCTCTTTTACAATTTCCACATGAGGTGACGTATACTGTTCTCTCTGCTTCTCCTTTGCCGCATCTACCATATAAAGAAATAACAACAATTCCTGCACTTTTAGCTTCATATACGGTTTTTGCAAGCAATCCGGTACAAAATACAGTTCCGAAAAAATATGCTCAATTTCATCTTTTGCCCGCATGATAAAGCAATTTCCAGACGCACAGAACTTATCCCGAAATTCCATAATATCAATACCTGCCTCCTCCAGAATTGCTGGAGGATTTTTGGAAACTGTTTCCAGGTTAATCACCACAGAAATTCCACGATAATGTTTTAGTGGAAACGACATTTCCGAAGCACAGTTGTCCATTGTATGGATAGACAAATCTCCCTCTCCCAAATACAGGCAGGAACCACTTAACAGGCGGCTCCCCTCACGTCCTTCCCTACAATGGTTGATTTCCAAAATATTCTTGTCAAAAATACCTTCCCACTCATATTCCGTTGCTTCAAAATCATTATAGATAAGCTGTATACCCGGAAATGCCTGATAAACCGTCATAAGTCCTAACCCATCGGCACAGTCCATTTTGTAAACGGTACAATAACCATCGTTGTCTTTCGGAATAACCTCTGATAATCCCTTCATCTTTGACATTGTTTCTATGTTCATGTTTTTCCCTTCTACTATCTGACTGCTATTAATCTGTTCTGCCAGTAACCTTCTGGCATCTTTTATTATAAACTTTTTCTTCATTCCATACCGCTCCAATCAGTAGACTTTTCGCTCCATTTAGAATTATATTCCAAATCTAACAGATGTGCAAATATGGAACAGAGCCGACACTTAAAAGCATCGGCTCCTG
>ERZ791626.1427-NODE-1427-length-17350-cov-4.431743_pt1 | contig 17350 bp, 16 predicted proteins | sample MGYA00510266_ERZ791626 | MGnify/ENA primary metagenome ERZ791626 (study PRJEB30046, sample SAMN00715208) | human gut metagenome | study: EMG produced TPA metagenomics assembly of the A metagenome-wide association study of gut microbiota in type 2...
GTCATGACAGCATTTTCTAAAACTTCATATGTTGTAATTCTACTCCTACACGTTAAATTTAAATCAATTTGTATTATCTAATTTCAATATCCATACTCAAAAATGCAAAAAAATTTAGCACATCGTCATAACGAGCCGCCGCCACTCTCATGCCATGTGTGCCTCCAAATAATTCTGCATCCGATACCATCATTCTGCCCTATGATGGTATCAGAATTTTTTCTTTTTAGTTTTTTGTTTCAATTATGTAATTACATAACATAATTATAACACGTAAAATGGAATATGTCAAAACAAGTAGTTAGCAACCCTCACGCTGCATCTCCTACGATTTTCATAGATACCTGTTCCAGATTTCCCGGTTCAATGGACGGCAGTCATGGGAAAAAGTACTGCAAAGATTGATAACATCCCTAAATCCCGATAAATTGTGTAGTAAATGTAAAGCATTATCATGCATTATATTGCATTTTTCTTTTTTATGAATTATAATTGAATTGATAAGCGAAGAAAGAGGTGAGTTGTAATGGCTACTGCTAACATCAATGTCCGAGTAGACGAAAATCTAAAAAAAGAGGCCGAAGGATTGTTTAATGACCTAGGATTGAATATGTCTTCAGCCATCACCATGTTCTTAAAAAGTGCCGTCCGGTACGATGGAATTCCCTTTGACGTCCGTCGTAATTCATTCAATGCAGAAACCCGCAACGCTCTGGCTGAATATGATGAAATGAAAACACATCCAGAAAAATATAAACGGTACCATAGCTTCTCAGACTTAGTAAAGGATGTAGATAATGAAGCTTGATATCATCATTTCACTCCGAATGAAAAAAAATATAGCACATATCATTTCCAAATTAAAACTGCTCACAAAGCCCATTACATCAGGCCTTGCGAGCAGTTTTTTCTTTCATAAGTGTCAAAGATGGAGGTCATTTTTCCCGTAATACCCTCAAACGTCGTATTACAACACGCCGCTCCACCCGGGTAATCCATATGCACTCACCATAATTATACTAATATGCAACCCTTATTCTGCATCTCCTACGATTTTCATAGATACCTGTTCCAAATTTCCCGGTTCCAGCACGATTTCCCCTTTGCGATACAAACCTTCTGCCATTTTTGCACAAAACAAAATACATTGGAGCCATGTACGCCTGTCAAACAGCCATATTCTTGTTAGAAAATGTCCACTCAGAATAAAAGTTTTTTCATCCTCAAGCAGGAGATTGCTCTGCATTTCGCTTGATACAAAAGGCACTGCGGAAAGCCAGAATTGCCGGAAATAATAAGGGAAAAAACGTGTTACGTGACGTCTAACATGTCATATGAAGAGTAGCAAGAAAAGGTAATTCATGATATACTGTTCTCAAGGAGTGGAGACGTGAACAGTGAAGTTGAACAAGCAAGAAAAAAGGGCCATTTATACCTAATTACTGATACTGCCATTGATAAAATTACAAAATTGAATATTTTTAATAGTTGGCAGGATGAAGAATTGCAAAAAATGAATCAATTCCCTCATGATGAGAAACGTCAGGAATCAGCGGCAAAAGATTTCTTAGGGCAAGTGCGAAAGGTGGGGATACGGTATGTTAAAGCTAAAGAATGATGTTGAAATATTGTCTAAAGAACAATTGCAACTATTACGTGCTGGTAAAAGCCCGTGGCCGAACACGACAGCTCCTAAACGACCGAATAACAATTTACCCCCCAAAAAAGAAAAGAAAGTTTCGTTTGCCTAATATCTTTTTAGCACTCACAATGTGGGTGCTTTTTTCATGAATTATACTGCTCACAAAGCCCATTACATCAGGCCTTGCGAGCAGTTTTTTCTTTCATAAGTGTCAAAGATGGAGGTCATTTTTCCCGTAATACCCTCGAACGCCGTATTATAACACTTCACTCCGCCGGGCAATCCATATGCACTTACCGTAATTATACTAATATGCAATCCTCACTCTGCATCTCCTACGATTTTCATCGATACATCTTCCAGATTTCCCGGTTCCAGCACAATTTTCCCTTTGCTATATTGATCTTTTGCCAAACGCAGTGCCTCTTCTGGAGACGACGCCTCCACGGCAAATTCCTGACTGACTACCTCTTCCACAAGGACGGTGTAACGCATATATTTATCCTCCTTTTTTCTGATTTCTGTCGCAATGTTTTCTAATCCACGTATTCCCATCGCTTATGCTTGCTCTGTATACATATGAATTACAACATATGATTTTATTCATTATACACTGTGACAGAAACAGGATCAACGAAATCTATATAAAAAACAGCATCCATAAGCTGTCTCGCTCATGGATGCTGTGATTCTTATTTGCTCACTCAGGCTTGTTCCTGGGTCTGTTTCTTTTTGTGGCTCTTGAAGAACGGCAGGGCTACTTCCGGGAAGAGGGTGTAGCTCAGGACGTCTTCCGGGCTGGCATCGGGGAATCCTTCTTTAGCCAGTTCTTCTTTGGCTTTGCCCAGTTCCGGTTCCAGGTCGTCGGCAGGACGGTGGTCGATGACCGGTTCGTCGCCGATGCACATTTTGCGGAATTCTTCGGATATGGTGCCCGGTACACGGCCGTATTTGCCGCGGACGATGTCCCGGACTTCATTGGTAATGATTTTGTAGCGGCCAAAGAGTACGTTCAGTGCTGCCGCCGAGCCGGTAATCTGGCTGGTCGGTGTGACCAGTGGCGGATAGCCCAGGTCACGGCGGACGTTCGGCATTTCGGCCAGTACGTCGTCAAAGCGGTCTTCGGCACCTTGGTTCTTGAGCTGGTTGTACAGGTTGGTCAGCATGCCGCCGGGAATCTGGTATTTGCGGACGGCGGGGTTGATCTGGGCCGGCATGGTCAGTTTGAATTCGTCGGCCAGTTCTTTGCGAACTTTTTTGAAGTGTTCCGTCAGTGGCCATAATTTTTCTATGTCGATGCCGGAGTCGTAGATGCTCCCCTGCAGTGCCATGACCATCGTTTCCGTAGCTGGCTGGCTGGTGATTTCCCCAAAGGGCGACAGGGCTGTATCGATGATATCTACGCCGGCTTCGATGGCCTTGAGATAGGTCATTTCGCCAAATCCGCAGGTGCAGTGCGTATGCAGTTCGATAGGTACGTGCAGGTGTTTTTTCAGCATGCGGACCAGGTTGTAGGCATCATACGGTGCCAAAAGGCCGGACATGTCCTTGATGCAGACCGAATCGACGCCCATTTCTTCCAGTTCGCCGGCTACGCGGGTAAACGATTCCAGCGTGTGGATGGGGCTGATGGTATAGACCAGGGTTCCCTGCACGTGAACGGATTTCGTATCTTTTGCCGCCTTGATGGCCGCTTCCATGTTGCGCGGGTCGTTGAGGGCATCGAATACGCGGATGATGTCGATGCCGTTATCGACGGCGCGGTTGACAAATTCGTATACCACATCGTCGGCATAATGGCGGTATCCCAGGATATTCTGTCCACGGAACAGCATCTGCAGTGGCGTTTTCTGTACGTATTTCTTGATGGTCCGCAACCGTTCCCACGGGTCTTCATCGAGAAAGCGCATACACGTATCAAAGGTAGCGCCACCCCAGCATTCCAGGGCATTGTAGCCGATATCATCCATTGCTTCCAGCACGGGCAGCATCTGCCTGAGCCGCATCCGTGTCGCCGCTATGGACTGGTGACCATCGCGGAGCACCGTTTCTGTAATCTTTACTTGAGCCATTCTATATCCTCCATCTGGTTTTTATCCTATGAAATCTAGTACTATTACGTGGTACTAAAGACATATACAGGTATTATACCATATTTGCCCATAATAAGACAGACTGCCCTGGCTGGTATAGATAAAAAGAACATTTCCTCATGATTTGTATGCATAGAGGAAATGTTCTTTTTTATGTACTATCAGCTTCTCCGCTACAGGGATTTATTTGGCAGCGCCGGCTTTATCGGCAGCAAGGATGGCATCATAGACTTCATCGGCCGTAATGTCGGCACGGACGTTCTTGGTGAATTCTTTCGGCGATGCGGCGATTTTGGCAACCCGGCGGAAATCGGCTTCGACAAATTCCGTAACACCCAGATCAGCCAGTGTGGACGGCAGGCCGACGGCGTGGATGTAGTTGAGGACCGTATCCCATTCTTCTTTGGGAGCCTTTTCGAGAATGAGCTGGGCGATGAGGCCGAAGGCGACTTTTTCACCGTGGGATGTGCCGTTGGCGTGAATCTGCGGTACGGCACCGAGGCCGTCATTGATGGCATGGGCAGCAGCCAGACCGCCGCAGATGGCGCCGAACCCGCTGAGGTAAATGCAGGCTTCGACGACGTTTTCCAAATCTTCGTTCACTTCATTGCGGTCTACGGCTTCCAGAGCCTTGACGGAATGATCGAGGAGGAGGTCATAGCAGAGTTTTGCCATGGCCAGCGACGTATGGGAGCAGTTGCCCCGTGCCATGGTGCGGGCACCGGTACGCCAGCAGGCGCGGGCTTCAAAATACGTAGCCAGAGCATCGCCCATGCCGGATACGAGGAATTTGCGCGGTGCCTGGGCAATGACGCCTGTATCGACGAGAACGACGTCGGGATTGCGGACCATGTTGATGACTTTGACGACGACGCCTTCTTCATTGTAGACGACGGAAAGGCCGGCGCAGGGAGCATCGTTGGATGCGATGGTCGGGATGATGACACAGGGAATGCCACCCATTTTGGTTGCCACGGCTTTGGCCGTATCGATGGCCGTACCACCGCCGGCACCGATGACGATATCACAGCCGGCAGCTGTCCCGTCGGCGATGGCCTTTTCGATGGCTTCCATGGTGCACTGGTTGTGGAATTCGGAATAGACCATTTCCTTTTCTACGCTTTTGAGGGCCGTTTCAATGCGGCCGCCGATACGCCGTTTATTATTGGGGGAACAGATGAGCAAGAACTTATTGCCCAGTTTTTTTACGAATTTTCCCAGGTTGTCGAGTTCACCTGCGCCCTGGATATACTGTCCTACGTCTCTGAGTACTACTGCCATTGTACGTAAACCTCCTTGATGCTATGCCTTTGTATAAAAATAATAACTTCTCATACAGACGATTTTACCATAGACTGGAAAGAAAAGGAAGAATTTCATGCGAATTTACGTATGAATTTGTATATTCGTATTTCTCATACAGTCCACGGACGGTTTCATTTTGACATTCGCCGCCGGTCATTATACAATATTGTATATATTCTTTATTATATATGGAAATGGAGGCCTTTTTTATGGCTATTACAACGCAGGATATAGAACAGGTACTGGAACGGGATATCCGCCCCATCTTGGCGTCCCATCACGGCAATGTGGTATTGCAGGATTTCGCCGATGGCAAGGTATACATCCGCCTGACCGGCATGTGCAGCGGCTGTCCGTCTGCAACGATTACGACGGAAGAAATCGTTGCCGAACGGCTGAAAGCGGTGTTCCCGGAAATCGAAGATGTCATCCTCGACACGAGCGTAAGCGACGACCTCATTGCCCAGGCCAAGGCTATCCTCAGCCAGCATCATGTGTAGGCAGCCTATGGTTATCGGCATCAAATACTGCGGCGGCTGCAACAGCACCTACGACCGGGCACAGGAAGTACGGCGGCTCATGGCTGACTTTCCCGGCCACACCTGGGTCTATGCGGCCCATGGTGTCCGTCAGGCCGATTACTGGCTCATCGTCTGCGGCTGTCCCTGCATCTGCGCCAATACAGATGGGCTCGAAGCCCGCAGAAAAATCGTGACGCTCCAGTGCCCTGACGACTTTACGGCTGTCCGGTCTTTATTATAAGGATTGTCTCCGCCTTTTCTACAGACAAAACGAAACGAACCTGGTTTCCCCGGAAGAGGGCCAGGTTCGTTTCGTTTTAGTGAAGGATTGGTATTGTATGAAAAGTAAGAGACGAGCTCTTACAGGGCCGCTAATTTCTTGTATGTTTCCCGCCGTTCCCGCGCGTCTTCTTCGGCCTGCTGCAACAACTGCGGTGCCGTATCGGGGAATTTCTGGATCAGGGACGCATAGCGTACTTCGCCACGGATGAAATCCTGGAAGCTTTCCGTCGGTTCTTTGGAGTCAAGGCGGAACGGGTTTTCTCCCTGTGCTTTGAGGTCCGGGTTGTAGCGGTAGAGGGACCAGTACCCCGATTCGACAGCTTTTTTAGCTTCCAGCTGTGTCCTGGCCATGCCGGCCTTGATGCCGTGATTGGAGCATGGCGCATAGGCGATAATCAGGCTCGGGCCATGGTAGGCTTCGGCTTCGCGGATGGCTCTCAGCGTCTGCTGCTTATCGGCGCCCATGGCAATCTGGGCAACGTATACATAGCCATAAGACATGGCCATGAGGCCCAGGTCTTTCTTGCGGACCCGTTTGCCTGCCGAGGCAAATTTGGCAATGGCCGCTGTCGGCGTCGATTTGGACGACTGGCCACCCGTGTTGGAATAGACTTCCGTATCGAAGACGAGGACGTTGATGTCTTCCCGTGCTGCCAGTACATGGTCGAGGCCGCCGTAGCCGATATCATAGGCCCAGCCGTCGCCGCCGAAGATCCAGTGGCTGCGTTTGACGAAGAAATCCCGTTTGTCGTAGAGGTCCTGCAGGACAGGATATTGCCCTTTATGAACTTCCAGAAGAGCCGTGAGACGGTCGGCACGCTGCCGCGTCCCCGTGCCTTCAGCCTTGTGGTCGAGCCAGTCTTTCAGGGCATCTTTGACATCGGCCGGGATATTTTCATGGAGTGCGGCTTCTGCCAGGCGGGCTGCATGACTGCGGTTGTGTTCAGTCCCCAGGAGCATGCCGAAGCCATACTCGGCATTGTCTTCAAAGAGGGAGAACCCCCACGACGGGCCGTGGCCTCTGGCATCGGTCGTATAGGAAACAGTCGGTGCGCTGCCGCCCCAGACAGTGGAACAGCCGGCTGCGTTAGAAATCATCATACGGTCGCCAAAGAGCTGGGTAACCAGTTTGGCATACGGCGTTTCGCCGCAGCCCGGACAGGCGCCGCCGGCAAATTCGAGGAGCGGTTTGAGGAACTGGCTGCCCCGTACGGTAGCCTGCATGGTTTCGGGAATATCTTTGACAGGAAGGTTCCAGGTGTATTCCCAGTTTTCCCTGTCGGCTTTACGCTGGCTGGCCAAAGGTTTCATGACCAGGGCCTTGTCTTTGGCCGGGCAGACGCTGACGCAGCTTCCACAGCCCGTGCAGTCTTCGGCCGAGACGGCCATGTGGAACTGGAAGCCCGGAAGACCGTTAGCTGGTTTACAGACCAGCGTATCGGGCGCATTCTTTGCTTCGTCCTCTGTAAGCAGGATAGGCCGGATGACCGCATGGGGGCAGACGAAGGAACACTGGTTGCACTCGATGCATTTATCTGCCTGCCATTCCGGCACGTTGACGGCGATACCCCGTTTTTCCCACTGGGTGACGCCCAGCGGATAGGTACCGTCTTCGCGGCCGCTGAAGGCGCTGACAGGAAGGCTGTCCCCTTCCTGTCGGTTCATGGGAACCATGATATGGCGGATAAAATCCGGTACGTCTTTGCCCTGCCACGGATCCTGTGTATCCGTATCTATAGCATCGGCCCATCTGTCGGGAATGGCAACCGGAACGAGGGCGTCTATGCCTCTGTCGATGGCAGCATAGTTCATGTCGATGACTTTCTGCCCTTTACGGCCGTACGATTTAACAACGGCTTCTTTCAGGTATTTCACGGCGTCTTCGACGGGGATGACCTGGGCCAGCTTGAAGAAGGCCGACTGCATGATCATGTTGATCCGGCCGCCGAGGCCGATTTCCGATGCGATTTTTACGGCATTGAGTGTATAGAAATGGATGTGGTTCTTTGCCAGATAGCGTTTCATCGATGCCGGCAGTTCCTTGTCCAGTTCGTCCGGGCTCCAGATACAGTTTAAAAGGAAGGTGCCGCCCGGCTTGAGGCCTTTGAGCAGGTCCAGCTGCTGGACATAGGCCTGATTGTGGCAGGCGATGAAATCAGCCTGGGTGATGAGGTACGTCGAGCGGATCGGCAGTTTACCGAAACGCAGATGGGATACGGTGACGCCGCCGGCCTTCTTGGAGTCGTAGGCAAAATATCCCTGGGCGTACATGTCGGTGTGGTCACCGATAATCTTGATGGCGCTCTTGTTGGCGCTGACCGTACCATCACTGCCGAGGCCCCAGAATTTGCAGTTGATCGTACCGGCCGGTGTCGGGTCAAAGGTCATGCCATACGGCGTAAGCGAGGTGTGTGTCACGTCATCGACGATGCTGACCGTGAACTGGTTCATGGGCGTATCCTGTCTGAGGTTTTCAAAGACAGCGGCGACATCAGCCGGCGTGAAGTCTTTCGAGCCCAGACCATAACGGCCGCCGACAATGAGCGGCGCACCGGCTTTGCCATAGAAGGCGTTGCGCACGTCGAGGCAGAGCGGTTCGCCATCGGCACCGGGTTCTTTTGTCCGGTCCAGGACGGCAATGCGTTTTACCGTTTCCGGTACGGCTGCAAGGAAGGCGTCGTTGAGGAACGGCCGGTAGAGGTGGACTTTGACCAGGCCGGTCTTTTCGCCGCGGCTGTTGAGGTAATCCACTGTTTCTTCGATGGTTTCACAACCGGACCCCATGGCGACGATGACCCGGTCGGCATCGGGCGCGCCATAGTAATTGAAGAACTGATAATTGCGGCCTGTCAGTTTGTTGATGTCATCCATATATTCCTGCACGATGGCCGGCAGGGCCTGATAGAAAGGATTGACGGCTTCCCGTGTCTGGAAGTATACGTCGGGATTCTGGGTCGAACCGCGTAGTACAGGGTGATCCGGGTTGAGGGCCCGGTCGCGGAAGGCCCGGACGGCGTCGTAATCGACGAGTTTTGCCAGGTCGTCGTAATCGAGGACATCGATTTTCTGGATTTCATGACTGGTACGGAACCCGTCAAAGAAATGCAGGAAGGGAATACGGCTCTTGATGGCCGACAGATGGGCGACGGCACCGAGGTCCATGGCTTCCTGTACGGAGTTGGATGCCAACAGGGCAAAACCGGTCTGCCGCGTGGCCATGACATCCATGTGGTCACCGAAAATGCTGAGGGCGTTGGCAGCAACAGCACGGGCACTGACGTGGAATACGGCCGGAAGCAGTTCGCCGGCGATTTTGTACATATTCGGAATCATGAGCAACAAGCCCTGGGCTGCCGTGTAAGTCGTCGTAAGGGAACCTGCCTGCAGGGAGCCGTGGAGCGTTCCTGCCGCACCGCCTTCGGACTGCATTTCCATGACCCGTACGCGGTCACCGAATATATTCTTCTTCCCTTCTGTAGACCAGGCATCGACCAGCTCGGCCATAGTCGAAGAAGGAGTGATGGGATAAATCGCTGCCACTTCCGTAAAGGCATAGGAAACATAGGCTGCGGCGGTATTCCCATCCATCGTCTTTTTTACCATGATTATCGCTCCTCTATCCCATTAGTCTTCAATACGAGCAATCTTCTTAGCCAGTTCTTTCTTCATTTCCAGGTTACCCTGACGGGCAATCATGATGCGCTGTGCCTGCGGGCTGCCGGCACCGTGCATGGATTCTGTCCGGTAACCGACGGCTGCCGTGCCCAGGCAGAGGTTTTCAATGAGGCGCAGGACTTTCAGGCGGTTTTCCGTCGATACGGACGATACGCCTTTGAGGTATTTATCGACATAGGGCCCGATTTTCGGATCCCGCAGGTCGATTTCCGACGGTGCCGTCACAACCAGGCCGCCGGCGATATCTTCAGCCAGGCGGACAATTTCATAGGGGAACCGGGTGACGTTCTGCTTGCACACGTTGGCCAGCAGCAGGTCGATGAGGTAGTTGCCCGATTTCGTCGGTTTGCCCAGGGCCGAGCAGGCAATGCCGCAGCCGAAGAGGGTTTCGTTCAGGTGCTGCATTTCGATGATCTTGTCTTTGATGTGCGATGCCTTGGCACAGCCGTTGTAATCAGCTGCCAGAGCAGCGGCTCCGATGAGGACGTCGCCTACGCCGACTTTGCAGCCGCCATAGGACTGACGGTGATACCCGGCAAAGCGTTCGACCATCATGCCGGCAAATTCTACTTCGCCGTTGAGGAAGATCTGGTCATTGGGGATGAATACGTTATCGAAGATAACCAGGGCTTCGGTGCCGCCGAATTCAGGGTTGCCCGTATCCATGGGAGCCCCTTCCAGTTTCCGCGTATCGCAGGACTGGCGGCCGACAATCATGAAAATGCCTTCGGCATCGGTCGGACAGCAGAAGGAAATAGCGTAATCCTTGTCGGCTTCCCGCATGGCGATGGTCGGCATGACGATGACTTCGTGGGAGTTGATGAAGCCTGTCTGATGGGCTTTGGCACCGCGTACGACGACACCGTCGGGACGGCGTTCGACGACGTGGAGATACAGATCCGGGTCATCCTGGGCATGAGGAGCCTTGCCGCGGTCGCCTTTCGGGTCGGTCATGGCGCCATCGACGGTAAAGTCGTTCTGCTGTACCCGGGTGAGGAATTTTTTGAAGTTTTCATGGTAATGAGTGCCGTATTTCTGGTCGATTTCATAGGTCGTGGAGAACACGGCGTTGGACGCATCCATACCGACGCAGCGCTGGAAACAGGCCGCCGTCTTCTGGCCGAGGAGACGCTGCATCCGGACTTTGTTGATGAGGTCCTGGGTGCTCTGGTGGATGTGGGTGAAACGGTTGATCTTTTCACCGGTCAGGGATGACGTAGCCGTCATGAGATCTTCGTATTCCGGCATCTGGGCCAGGTCGTAGGTCATGCGGACCGAATTCAGGGACGGACGCAGGATGGGATCATCGACGACGTTGTCGATTTTTTTGCCGAACATGTATACCTGCAGGTTGAGTTTACGCATGCTTTCGATATACTGTTCACCAGTCATTAATGCCATGAGTGTAACCTCCTTGTGCTTTTCAGATAACGCACAAGGAGCTCAGGCCCCCTGCGCGTCAAACCAACTTAGAATTTTAAAATCATTGCTTTGCCGTCTGTAACGACCACACCATCCTGATTCGTGACGACCGTGCGGTAAATAAGACGGTGTTTTTCCGGAATCTTTTCAATGAGTTCTGCTGTGCAGGTAATGGTATCACCAATATGTACAGGAGCTTTGAATTTCAATTCCTGTGAGCAGTAAATCGGCGTGCCGCCATGAGCTGCCTTCGTCATGGTCGTGGAGATGATGCCGGCACTGAGCATGCCATGGGCAATACGGCCTTTAAACATGGTTTTGGATGCTTCTACTTCATTGACATGCATCGGGTTGAAGTCACCGGTGACACCTGCAAATGCATATACATCACATTCACCAATCGTTTTGCCGAAAGTGGTTTTATCGCCGACTTTCATTTCATCATAGGTTAATACATCACTCATCGTTATCTCCCTTTCTGTATGAACGATTTACTGTAAAAGCTGGCCGGAAATAATCAGTCTCTGAATCTGGTTCGTACCTTCATAAATCTGGGTAATCTTGGCATCACGCATGAGCCGTTCTACAGGGTATTCGCGAATGTAACCATAGCCGCCGAGAATCTGTACGGCATCGGTCGCAATGGACATAGCCGCATCAGTTGCATACAACTTGGCCATGCACGATTCTTTGGTGCACGGTTTGCCCTGTTCTTTGAGAGCTGCTGCACGATAAACGAGCAGGCGGGCTGCATCCAGTTTTGTTGCCATATCAGCAAGCATAAAAGAAATGGACTGGAATTTGCAGACCGGTTTGCCAAACTGTTCCCGTTCTTTGGAATATTTGATAGCCGCTTCCAGAGCAGCACCGGCAATCCCCAGGCCCTGGGCAGCTACGCCGATACGGCCGCCATCGAGGCCCTGCATAGCGATTTTGAAGCCTTTTCCTTCTTCGCCGAGAAGATTTTCTACCGGAACTTTGACATCCTGGAAAATCAGTTCTCTCGTCTTGGAAGCATGAATCCCCATCTTCTGTTCTTCTTTGCCAAAGGAGAATCCTTCCATTCCTTTTTCAAGGATAAAAGCAGAAATACCTTTCGTGCCTTTTGTCTTATCCGTCATGGCAAAGACGACATAAATATCTGCTTCTCCGCCATTGGTGATAAAGATTTTGCTGCCGTTGAGGATATAATGATCTCCTTTGCGGACAGCCGTGCTCTGCTGACGGGCAGCATCAGAACCGGCATTGGGTTCTGTCAGGCCGAAAGCACCCAGTTTCGTTCCTTCTGCCAGCGGTGTGAGGTATTTTTTCTTCTGTTCTTCTGTACCAAATTTCCAGATAGGCCATGCGCAAAGAGAAATGCTGGAAGCATAGCCGGCGGCTACAGCATCATCAACTTTGGATAATTCTTCATTAGCCAGGATGTAGCTTAAATAGCTGCCATCACTTCCGCCGTATTCTTCCGGGAAAAATATGCCACACAAGCCTAATTCACCGATTTTATCAAAAATTTCACGGGAAAATTCTGCTTTTTCATCCCGTTCCTGGACAGTCGGTGCAATTTCCTTTTCTGCAAATTCGCGTACTAATTTCTGAATCGCCTGCTGTTCATCAGAGAATTCAAAATTCATAAAAAAATACCTCCTTAAATTATACGCCTCGTAAGGCATTTATTCAAAACTATTTTCATAGTTTTAAAGCAGAATTATCACTATTAAGAATAGATAAACCGGATAATTTCTTTGCATTTTGTTCGTATATGAGTTATAATTTGTATATACGTTTTACGACTATATTCTACCATTTTTCACATAAAATAGCAATATTCGCTGATGAATTCCTTTTATATTTTTATGCCGCCCTGTACCGTGGACAGGCATGGAATCCTTCTTGTATCAGTTATTAGCATTTGCAAGAAATCCTTATTTTCGCTATACTGGTGATTGTAAACTCTGATATGCTACCTGTGATTTACCATCATCCCATATATACATTAAAGGAGGTAATATAGGATGCCCTATACCACGCACCGCCCTACCGCCCGTGTATTGGACATTATGCAGCTTCTTTCTACATCAAAGGAAGGCTGCTCCCTGACAGAAATTGCCACGGCTATCTCTGTCCCCAAAAGTACGATTGTTCCCATTATCCGGACATTATGTGAACGCCGTTTCATCACCCAGCATGGATCCAACAAGTATACAGTCGGCATCAGCGCTCTCATCGTCGGGGCCGCCTGCCTGCAGGATATGGACATACTGGAGCTCTTCAAATCCCAGATGAAGCGCATCGTCAGTGCCACCTCGGAAGCCTGCCAGCTCGGTGTTCTTGTCGGCGGCGATGTACTCTACCTGGCAAAAGAAGAATCTCCTGAACCAATACGGCTCATTTCCTTCGTCGGCAAGCGGCTTCCCGCTTACAGTACGGCTATCGGGAAAGCCCTGCTAAGCGAATACACCCTGCAGGGCCTGCAGACGCTCTATCCTCAGGGGCTGGCCCCGGTAACAGAACGGACCTGCACGGATTTTAACCGCTTCTACGATGAATGCCAGCAGGGCAAGACGCTGGGATATTTCACGGATAAAGAAGAGATTTCTCCCGGCATCAATTGTTTTTCCGTCCCCCTCTCGTATCATGGTCATTATATTGCTGCCATGAGCGTCAGTATCCCTTCTTTCCGCCTGACGGAAGAAAAAAAGGAGAAAACCATTGCGGCATTAAAGACGTCTAAAGAAAAGCTGGAACACACCTTTACGGAACTAAATATCAACGATATTGATTTCTTTGCCAAATCGTTCCAGTCCCAGCCGATGTAATTTAAGTCAATACAAATATAAAAAGACCTGTTCCCAGAGACAGGCCTTTTTTATATTTGTATTTTGTTGTTATTTACTATACACCTAAAACTAAAAAGGCATCGTACAAAGCAAGCCTGCTTCGTACGATACCTTTTTTCTACCAGCTGCGCACTAGCATGAATTACTGAAGATATCCGCCGGACATAGCCGATGTGGCATATTTGCTGTACCGTGCCAGATAACCTTTCTTCTTCGGGAAATCAGGCATCTTCCAGTTTTTCTTACGTTCAGCCAGAATAGCATCTACTTCTTCAGCCGTCTTCTTTTCACCCTTTACGCCAATCATGTTGATTTTGCGGTTCGGGATGTCAATTTCAATCATATCGCCATCTTCCAGGAGCGCAATAGGACCGCCTTCTACAGCTTCCGGCGATACGTGGCCGATAGCCGGGCCCTGGGTAGCACCGGAGAAACGGCCATCCGTTACGAGGGCAACCGTGCCGTCCAGGCGTTCGTCAAAGGCAATGGCATCGGTCGTCATGAGGCTTTCAGGCATACCGGCGCCCTTCGGGCCTTCATAACGGATAAAGAGAACGTCACCCTGGTTGACCTGACCGGTAATGATGGCCTGCTGGCAGTCTTCTTCAGAATTAAAGACCCGTGCCGGACCGATGTGGTGCATCATATCGGGATTCTTGATAGCCGAGAATTTAACGACACTGCCATCAGGAGCAATATTGCCGTCAAGAACAGCCAGAGAGCCATATTTATTGGAGTGTTCCGGTTTGCGGATGATATCTTCCGGATTGATACCGTAAGTCTTGAGATACCCAAGACCGCGTTCGAAGAAGTCGCTCTTTTCAATCATTTCCAGATTTTCACCGAGCGTACGGCCCGTAACGGTCAGGACGTTGAGGTCCAGTTCGTCTTTGAGGTACATCTGGATCATAGGAATCCCGCCGGCATACCAGAGGAATTCTGTAATGTATTTGCCACTGGGCTGTACATTCGTCAGATACTTGATGCTCTTACCGATTTCATCAAACATGCGCGGATGAATGTCAATGCCGAGCTGATGGGCAATCGCCGGGAAATGAATCGTCGCATTGGTAGAACCACTGATTGCCTGATGGACTTTAATGGCATTGATAAAGGCTGCTTTCGTCATGATTTTCGACGTCGTGATGCCTTTTTCCGCCAGTTCCATGATTTTCTGGCCTGCCAGACGGGCATAACGCTGGCTTTCCATCAGCGTGGCCGGTACGACAGCATTGCCAGGAAGGGCCATACCGAGTGCTTCAGACATGCACTGCATCGTGCTGGCGGTCCCCATGAACTGGCAGGAACCACAGGTCGGACAGCCGGTCAGTTTGTAATCGCGCATTTCATCTTTGCTGACCAGACCGCGTTTGTCACGGGCCGTAATCGGGCCGGCAAGGTCAGACGTCGTGCACCCCGGGCCGCTGCGCATGGAGCCGCCGGGAATGTGGATAACAGGCATATCGAGGCGGGCCGCTACTTCCAGATGGGCCGGTACAGCCTTATCGCAGCTGGAAATCAGAATAACCCCGTCCCAGGGAATAACATTGGCATGGATTTCTACCATATCGGCAATGACTTCACGACTGGGCAGGATAAAGTTCATGCCGTCATGGCCCTGCGCCCATCCGTCACAGATATCGGTAACATGGAAATTAGCCGGCTTGCCACCTGTTTCATATACGCCAATGGCTGCCTGTTTGGCATATTTATCAAGATGAACACTGCCAGGGTGGCTTTCACCCCATACATCATCAATCAGAATCTGCGGTTTCGCAAGATCGCCTTCGGAGAATTCGGTGCCGAGTTTCAATGCATCCGACTGGGCCCATACTTTACGTACGCCTTTACATCTCTGTTCCATTCATGTTCCTCCTTGTGTATTGGACTAGGAATCTCAATATAATAGGTTATATATGACAGGCCGTATGCTGCCCGGTGCAGCATACGGTCCTTCATCGGCTTTAGCGATTAAAACAAGTTGCCTTTTTCATCAAACGGCATAGGAGCCAGTTCACCGGCTACTTCCATATCCGGATTGGCTTCCACTTCCGGAAGCAGGGCTTCCGATACATAGATATCCTGTACTTCCATGGTGTTTTTGATACGGACGATTTTCGGAGCCTTTTTATCGGCCTTTGTCGCCGTCTTCAAAGCAACCTGGATAGCCAGTTTATCATTTTCTGTCCAGAACGGAATCTTGACCATTTCCAGAATTGTCGAGGTAACGGCATTGGGATATGCTGCAGCATTGACAATCTTGTCAACACAGCGCTGTGTCGTTACATCTGCCAGCCCCAGGCCATTGGCATTGCCATGAGTTTCTTCCGTAAGATCCAGGACAATCTTACGATCAGCATTGAATTCACATTTGGACGGGAATTCGCCGTTCGGGCCAAAGGGAACACCCGTTTCGCGGGGCAGCATATTGGAAACGTTGGGGTCATGGCCGTCGCCACTGATATTCTTGCCGATTTCATCAATGATGAGGAGATCGGCATGTTTAATCATGATATGACCCATGAGTGCTTTTGCTTTTTTCAGATATTCCGGTTCCTGTTCGATGATTTCATCTGGAGTGAGGGCGACAATGGTATGCGTCTGATCGGCTGCATTTTCCAAAAGGCCAACGCCGCAGATAATCGGAGCATTCTTCAGAATAACCTTGCCATACCGCTGGATGTTTTCTGCCATATGGATAAAGCCCTGTTCATGGACTCCTTCAGCACCATGCTGTTTTCCCATACCGATGACAGCCATCTTCATCAGGCCGCTTTCATAAGGGCCGACAAACTGGGTATGTGCTTTGATACGGCCCAGCATGATGATGCCATCCGATTCGGCAGCATATTTATCAATAAATACAGGGCGGCCATCATCGGTCGTACCAATCTGTTTCGTTTCCATAGTCGCACGAATTGGGCATCCTACATAATCTTCCACGACACCATAGCCGTTTACAATCTGAGTCTGTCCTTCCGGCGTAGCACCGCCATGACTGCCCATAGCCGGGAATACGAACGGTTTGGCGCCCTTTTCTTTGACATAAGAAGCAATGGTCTTGATAATGAGAGCCGTATTGGATACACCACGGCTGCCGCAGGTAATGGCAATCGTCATGCCTGGTTTTATTTTAGAGGCTATAATATCACGATCGAGCTGGGCCCGGACGACACCGGGGATATCTTCCGGTTTAATATACGACAAATCAAATTTCTGATGTACTTTCACCATCTTAGGAATAAATACATCCTTACATAATTCTCCTACAACACCTGTACCTTGTTTCATCATACTACTCCTCTCTCTTTACAGCAACAGAATGAATCTATACCAGTTCCAGCCTCATAGAGTTGCACAATGATTCGCATATGCACATATGTATACATTTACGAATTCACACACTATTATTGTACTAGAATGGCAGTATCTGTCAAATAACGGGATTGCACTTCCACTTCACAGGTTATGATATTTCAGCATATATAAAACAGCCAGCCATTCCCATACCTGTGGGAATTCAAGGTAGTTCCATCAAAAAATTATCCTGCGCATACAGGTAATTATAAAAAA